>Ga0307373_10015441_pt1 | contig 10392 bp, 6 predicted proteins | sample OX2MG_FD_202534 | JGI IMG/M metagenome (GOLD analysis project Ga0307373, IMG submission 202534) | Soil microbial communities from Risofladan, Vaasa, Finland - OX-2 | ecosystem: Environmental > Terrestrial > Soil > Coastal area > Acid sulfate soil | place: Finland: Risofladan, Vaasa | collected...
TGCGTTGGTGGATAATTACCTCGAATACAACTTTAAATCCCAATACGATGCCACCCACCAGGTGTCCGATTGGATGGCGAAGGAACTCGACGACCTCAAGCAGAAAGTGGTGAAGTCCCAGCAGGCGCTTGTTAATTATGAAGAGCAAAACGACATTGCTGACGACGGCGATGGAAGCAACTTGTCTCAGGTTGCCCTTAGCGATCTCAGTAAAGAACTGACGGCTGCCCAGAACGAGCTAGCCTCAAAACGGGCGCTTTACGACGCAGCCAAGCGGAACCCTTCGGCCGCCGGTTTGTTGACCAAGGACCCTGTACTTTCCACTTTGCAAGGGGAATATGGACAACTACAGACGCAGTACGCCAAGGCTCTTTCGCTATACGGTCCGAAGTTTTACAAGGTCGTCCAGATCCGCAATCAGCTCACCGAGCTCCAACAGCTCATGCAGCAGCAGCAGAAGCGAGAGGAAGCGCAGGTTCAAGCCGATTACAGCGCGGCTATCCAGCAGGTGGGTATTCTCTCTAGTGCGGTAAACACGCAAAAATCCGAAGTACAAAAAACGAGCCAACTGCAGATTCCCTTTAACATTTTGAAGAATGAGTATCAGACGAATCAGAACCTGTACCAAAGTTTGCTTCAGCGCTTGAAGGATGCCGAAGTCTCGGCCGGCCTCAGAGCCACTAACATTCACGTGTTGGACCGAGCCATGTACCCTGTGGCTCCGATTCGGCCGAGGAAAAGCTTGGACATCGCCGTAGGGTTGTTGTCGGGACTGCTTCTGGGCGTGACTATGGCTTTCGTTCAGGAAGCGCTCGACACCTCGGTGAAGCGGCCTGAGGATCTGGAAAATTCCCTTGGCCTTCCCATCTTGGGGGTGATTCCCAAGGCGGAAAGTCTCCCCAGCGGACGTCCGTGGCTGTCCCGGCGACCAAGTGGTGCGCTGGGAATGATCGAGGGGTCAGTTCTGAAGCTACCCAGCTCTCCCATCGCCGAAGCGTACCGCGCGCTTCGAACTTCGGTCTTGCTTTCCTCTGCGCCCCATCCACCCCAGGTGTTGCTATTTACCAGCGCGCAGCCCCGTGAAGGGAAGACTTCCACTTGCGTAAATCTCGCGCTGTCGCTGGCTCAACTGAATAAGCAGGTCCTCGTGATCGACGCCGATCTTCGCAAGGGCCAAATCCACAAGATTTTAGGTCTTCCGCGAGCCGCCGGCCTGAGCGACGTCCTGACGGGAAGCAAAGGCAACGGAGACGTGCTCACACAGGTGGAGGATGTTCCGAATCTGTGGGTGCTCCCCGCCGGAGCACGGCCACCCTCCCCGGCGGATCTGCTTTCCTCGCCGACGATGGAGGAGATGCTGCGGGAATTCCGCCAGCGCTTTGAATTTATCCTCATCGATTCGCCGCCGCTGCTTTTGGTCACCGATCCGGCGATTCTCTCCAAGTTTGCAGACGGCATCGTTCTGGTAACCGCTAGTGAACGTACGACGCTCAAGGCTGTGAAGCGCGTGCAGCGGATCCTCAATACGGCCGGAGAGAGATTTCTCGGGGCAGTGGTCAACTGGGTCGATACCCGCCGCGATGGTGACTACAGCTACTACCGCAACCATTACAACTACTATTTGGCGGAAGAGAAAGACAAGCCCCGAATTCCCACACCCGCGAACGGCAATTAGGACCATTAGGCCAATCGTCACCTAAGCCCTCTATCACCTTATGGCTCTTTCGCGAACGAAAGCGCGGTTTTTTGGCGAGCGTGTGTTGGAGCATTCGCTTCGCAAGCCTTTCGATAGGGCTCTCTTTGTGGCAGCGATTGGAGTCCTGGTGATTCCCCTCGGATACAAGACCGTGCGTATCGCCACTGCAGCCACCATCGGCGCATTTCCGACAAAGGCAAACCTTCGCCGAGCCATTCGGCTCGATCCCGCGAATCCACGCTACTACGAACGAATGGCAGTAATTTACCAAATTTCGGTCGACACGAATTACGGAGAATCGGTTCGCTGGTTCGGAAAAGCGGCCAGCCTTGAGCCGCAGAACGGTTTCTATTGGGAGATGTTGGGACGGGCCTGCGAATTTGCGGGAGACAAAGCCTGCGCGAGAGACTCCTTTGCCCGCGCGCTGGCGCTCAATCCGATGACACCCAGGCTCGAATGGCTGACCGCCAACGACGACCTCCTGGCCGGTGCTCCCGAGCAGGCAGCCCCGCATTTTCGGCGCTTGCTGGAGATGGATCCGCGATACGCAGGCGCCGTTCTTGCGACGTGTCTGCGCGCGTATGGCAGTCCTCAGTTTGTTGTTGAGCACATCCTGCCATCCGGTTCGGCCCCTGCGTTGAAATTGGCCTTTATAAATGACCTGATGCAGCGGGGCGATTCGGACGTGGCGAACCACTCCTGGGCCGATCTTGTATCCGCTCATGCGCAATTCGACTTCGCATCAGCCGATCCATATCTGGAAAGTTTGATTTCGTCCGGCCAGATTTCGCAAGCCGAGCGAGTGTGGCGGGATCTCGAGCGTTTGGGAATCCTGCCCGGCGCTGACGATAAGGGAAAGACGAAGAACCTGGTTTATAACCCGGGCTTTGAGTGGAATCCCCTGAATGCCGGTTTTGACTGGCGCAAGCAGAACGTTCTCTATGTCGATACCGAATTCAGTGATTCGTCGGCATACCACGGGAGGAGATGCCTGAGGGTCGACTACGACTTTCCGGAAAATCAGACGTCTGAGCCGGTCTACGAATTGGTCCCCGTGAGTCCCGGCCAAACGTATCGCCTGAGCGGGTGGGTGCGTTCGCAGGACATCACCTCGGACAGCGGACCACGATTGCGCGTCACGGACCCCCAGCATCCTGGTTGCCTGCAGGCGGAAACCAAGGACACCGAGGGAACGACGGACTGGCATGAAGTCGGCCTTACATTCTCGACTTGCGCGACGACCGACCTGGTTCGCCTCTCTGTGTGGCGTCCGCGTGGCTACGACTTTCCCAATGAGATTAGCGGCCATTTTTGGGTTGACGACGTGAGGATCGAGCCCGAGGCCCCATCGCGTGTGCAAGCCTCGATGATGGGAAATCGATGAGCGCAGCTTCGGCGGTGGGACGCATAAAAGCAGGAAGGGTTAGGGAGCCCTTTGTGGATGGGCCGGGAGCAAGACAGACCATGCAGTACCCCGTGGCGCGTCTGCTACTGACGTCGACTCTTTGCGCCGCACCGCTGGCTTTGGGATCCGTGGAGCCTTGGGCGTGGCCATGGCTGGCGCTTCTGGCATTGGCAACCCTCGTGGCATGGGGAGCTACATGCCTCCGGCAGGGGAAGGTTCAAATCTACTGGTCCCCCCTCTACTGGGTGGGGGCAATGTTTCTGGCTTTCGGGTTCGTCCAATTCTTCGCTGGCTTGACGCAGGATCGATTCGCGACACGCAATGCGCTGATCCTGCTAACCACGGATTTCATCCTTCTTTTTCTGGCCGGCCAGCTCTTTGCCGGCGAGGCCTCCGCCTCCTATCGCAGCTTCGGGCGTGTGGTCCTGTTCTACATCTCCGGGCTTGGTTTGTTTGCGATCTTCCAAGCGATGACCAGCCGGGGGCTCATCTACTGGCGCATCAAGCCGGCGTTCGGCGCCGTTTTCGGTCCCTATGTGAACCGCAACGATTACGCCGGTTTAATGGAAATGCTGATTCCCGTAGCGGCAGCCTATGTCTTTACCCGCCGAGCCGGCGACTCCAAACAGCCGCTCTACGTGTTCGGGGTAGTGATCGCCGTCGCGTCGCTCTTGCTGAGTGGGTCTCGTGGGGGGATGGTGGCTCTGCTTGCCGAGACGGTCATTCTGCTGATCGTTGCCTTTCGTTTGAAACTTCTCGCGCGCTGGCGCTATTCCGCTCTGGGTGCAGCGCTGGCGCTTGCCGCCGGCATCGGCCTCTCGATCTGGATGAATCCCGCCTACCTTACCAAGCGAATCGAAAGCCTAGCTTCCTTCCCGACAGAGCCGGGGGTGACGCTTGGCCAGCGTCTGGTGGCAAGTCGCGATACGCTGGAGATTTTTCGCGATCATCCCTGGCTTGGCACCGGCCTGGGAACCTTCGTCGTGGTGTTTCCCCGATATCAAAGCTTCGCAACCAACGCCGTCTGGGAACATGCGCACGACGACTACGCCGAAGCCCTGGCCGAGACGGGATGGGTCGGCGGATTGTTCCTGCTCGTCGGAATCGTCGTCTTCCTGCGAACTGCTTTTGGAAGGCTGAAAGAACGTCTCGATTCCTCGGCGGGCTGGATTCGACTAGGTGCTGCTCTCGGCTGCTGCGGTCTTTTGGTGCACAGTGTCGTTGACTTCAATCTCCACATCCCTGCGAACGCAGCTTGGTTCGCCGTCTGTCTCGGGCTCGCGACCACTTCCTACGGTCCTGGGTGCAGGTCGTGGAGTTCCATAAACGAGGCGGAAAAAGAATGAACGATGCCATTGTCGTTGGTGGAGGACCGGCGGGGTTGCATTTGGCGTACCGGTTGTCGAGTGCGGGCCTTAACGTGGCCGTCATCGACGATCAAACATATATTGGCGAGCACGCGGTGTGCTCAGGGGTGATTGGCGAGGAAGCGTTTGGCCGGTTCGCGCTGCCCGAGCGGTCCGTCGTCACGAAAATCCATACCTTTCGGGCCGTTTCGCCGCTCGGGAAGATTCTTGAGCATCGCAGTCCTTCAGCGCTGGCTCGCGTCGTGAAGAAAAGTGAATTCAATAAGGATCTTGCGTTCGCCTGCCGCGAGGCCGGAGTGAAGTTCCACCTCGGCTGCTACGTGACTGCCGTGCAGCGGGAAAAGCACGGCATGGCGATCTCTTGCAGGTCACGGCATGGGGAAGAGAGTTTCCTAAGGGCACGCGTGGCGGCCATCGCCTCGGGCGTGAAAGTGTCGCTTACGAAAGACCTGGGTTTGGTGAAACCGCGCGGATTTCTCCGTGCGGTGCAGGCGGAGGTTGTCACCGGCAAGGACGGCGCCGAGCATCCCACCGAAATCTACGTTGGCAGTCAAGTGGCGCCCGGCGGTTTCGGGTGGAAAATCCCGCTCGGCCAGGGTCGCTATCGCATTGGCCTTATGTCCTCGTCTTCCGCCAGGCCATTTTTTTCGGCTCTACTCGAAAGAGCGGCGCCCGAAGTCCAGGTGAATTCTGTTCGACTTTCTGCAAAGGCAATTGCCCAGGCGCCCATCGGGAAACCGGTTGCCGATCGCTTGCTGGTGATCGGAGAGGCCGCCGGCCATATCAAGACGTCCACAGGTGGCGGAATCTATTACGGCCTCCTTTCGGCGGAATTCGCTTCTCAGGTGCTCCTCGACGCCTTTCGCCGAGGAGCATTTTCCTCTCAGGCCCTTAGTGCGTTCGAGCGCTATTGCCAGTCGGCCTTCGGAAACGAGATCTTCCTGGGATATCTGCTGCGGAAGCTCGTTGCGCGCTTCCCCGATTCCTTTATCGAAAAGGCTTTCGCCAGAGCCAAGGAAACCGACTTCTTCGCCAAACTCAACGGAAAGTTAAGCTTCGACTGGCACCAAAGGGCGATTCTCGCCAGCATGCGTATGCTATTCGATTTCTCATAGTGGATTGAATCTACTTCCTTTCCGATTCCCAATAGGTAGGAGGCCGAACCGTGTTCAAACGTACTTTTGATGTACTTTTATCCGGCCTAGGGCTGGTCCTCTCCTTGCCTCTCTGGGCCGTCATTGCCGTGGCCATTAAGCTCGAGGACGGCGGCCCCATCTTTTATTCCCAGCCGCGAGTGGGAAAAGACTGCCGGGAATTCATCAGTCTGAAATTCCGCTCGATGGTGGCTGATTCCGACCGGATCGCCGGAGTCCGGCCGGCATCGGAAAACGACTCGCGCATCACCCGTGTGGGAACTATTCTCCGGGCAACTGCCATGGATGAATTGCCGCAACTATGGAACATATTCCGGGGCGACATGAGTTTCGTCGGCCCGCGCCCGGAATGGACGAAGCTGGTGGAAGGCTTCCGGAAGGAAATTCCCTCGTTTGACCGGCGCCATGCGGTCCAGCCGGGGCTCACCGGCATCGCGCAGATTTACGGTCACAGCGAGACTCCGCGCAAGCAGAAGCTTCGCTACGACCTGCTTTACATCCGGAAGCAGAGTTTCTGGCTCGACTTGCGGATCGTTTTTCTCTCCTTCCTCGTCACTTTCAAGGGCGGATGGGAAGCGCGCTCTTCCAAGCTTCCACAATTGACCCACGCGCGCAGTTTGCCGAACCCGACGCGGGATCGCCGGGTGGCACAAGCCGGTGCTGGAGTCCCATCGTCGACCGCGCGTGCAACGCAAGGCACCGTGCCCGTGCCCTCATCGCCGGAGAACCCCGCGGCTTGATCCCCGCCCGCGACGAAAAAAATCAGCTCATCCTCAACTTGACGAAGATGCTGGCAAACCTCAATCGCGTTCATGTAGTCGGCGTGCCGGTGAACGTTTTGGGCATGAGCGAAGTTCTTGGCGTGATGGAGAGATGGATCGGCCAGCCCAATGGTTGCCGGTTCATCGCCGTGACCAGCTCGCATGGAATCGTCGAAGGTCACCGGCATCCGCAATTCAGGCAAGTCTTGCGCAGCGCCGATCTTTCCGTCCCCGATGGCAGATGGACCGCGCGCGCCGCGGCCCGCAAAGCTGGCTTGGAGACACGGCAGATTCGTGGCGCTGATCTCCTGTGGGAATTCTGCCGCCGGGCGAGCGAAAGGGAATACTCCAATTTCTTCTACGGCGATACGCAGGAAACACTCGATCGCTGCCGCCGTCGCCTGCTCGACCATTTCCCAACGTTGAAAATTGCCGGCCTGTACTCTCCGCCTTTTCGCGAACTCACTCCGGAGGAAGACAACGAAGTGGTGGAAATGATCAACCGTGCAAAGCCCGACGTGCTTTGGGTGGCCCTCGGGCTGCCGAAGCAGGAGCAGTGGATTTCCGCTCATCGGTCGCGCCTGCGCGTGCCGATCGTCGTGGCCGTGGGCGCCGCTGTTAAATTTGTTGGTGGAAGCGTGAAGACCGCGCCGGAGTGGGCCAGCCGCTCCGGCGTTGAATGGCTCTGGCGGCTGATGCGCGAGCCGCGGAGGGTCTGGCGGCGTGCGTTGGTCTACGGACCGCAATTCGCGGCGCACACCCTGCTCGACGTTTACGGCATCCGGAACTACGACTGACAAACGACACGGGAGGCATCATGAACTGGCATGGGAAACGGGTCCTGGTCACTGGCGGCGCGTCGTTCATCGGCTCGCATCTGGTGGACGCGCTGCTCGATCGAGGCGCGCGCGTCCGCGTCGTCGACAATCTGAGCAGCGGCAAGCGGGAAAACCTCCAGTCCCATTTCGAGCGGCACTCCATCGAATTTCGTCATGAGGACCTCCTAGACCTCGGTGTGGCAAACGAAGTGGTGAAAGGTATGGAAGTCGTCTTTCACCTGGCGGCCGATCACGGCGGGCGCGGCTACGTCGACCTGCATCAGGCCGCTTGCGCCTCCAATCTGGCGCTCGACGGCATGCTGTTCCGCGCGGCGCATCAGGCCGGCGTCGAAAAAGTCGTCTACGCCTCCTCCGGCTGCGTCTATCCCAACCATCTCCAGACCGATCCCGAACAGATTCTCTATCTCACCGAGGATATGGTCGGTCCTCCCTACGACGCCGACAACATGTACGGCTGGGCCAAGCTGATGGCGGAGATGACGCTGCTGGCTTACCACAAGGACTGGGGTATGAAATCGGCTTCCTGCCGCTATTTCACTGTCTACGGCGAACGCGGACACGAAAATCACGCCGTGATCGCCATGATCGCCCGCGCCTTTATCGGCCAGGATCCCTTCGTGGTCTGGGGCAACGGCGAACAAATTCGCAATTGGACGCACGTCAGCGACATCGTCTCCGGCACGATCCTGGCCGCGGAGAAAATCGAAGACGGTTCTGCGGTCAACCTGGGCACCACCGAACGCACGCGTGTCATCGACGCCGTCCGCGAAGTCCTGCGTTACACCAAGTGCAACCCGCGCATCGAGTTCCATCCTGAAATGCCTACCGGCCCCATGAATCGAGTGGCCGATAACTCGCTGGCAAAGAAACTGCTTGGCTGGGAGCCTCAGGTGAAGTTCATGAACGGATTTCACCGCACCACCGACTGGTATTTCTCCACCAAGAACCGCGACCAGGTCCGCGCCGTTCTCGAGTCCTTGCTCACCGAGCGCACACTGCATCCGGCCGAGTCGCAGTTGGCTGCGCAAGGCGTGCCGGGTGCAACCATCCAATAACCAGCGCCCGCCCGTATCGATCTAGAGTCGTGCGTACGCTAGAGCGAGCCGGATACACGACATGGGGAACGCGAATACGCCATGAAGCCGCTTGGGTTGATTCTTGCCGTGTCTTTCATGGTCTCGCTCCCATTGTCTGCACAGCAGCGAATGGGTCGAACACCGCATCCATCGACACATGTGCTTACCGATTCAGCGCGGATTCCGCCGGGACCGGTTCCGAATAATATTGTGTACGCTTCGACTTATCCAGGCGCGGACATGGGGGCGAAGATTGGCGCGGCGCTATCCGCTGTTTACGCCCTGGGGGGCGGCATCGTGGATGCGCGAGGTTTCTCGTGCCCAGCAGGCTGCCATATCGAAACCGCTAATCTTGTTGTTGGTGACGGAACACACGCAGTGACGCTTCTTCTTCCTGCGGGGACGATCACCCGAGAAGAGGTTCCCGGAACAGGCGTGAGCGCTCAGATTGTCTATAACTCTGACGCCACGATAATTGGAGAGGGCGAGACGGCTACGATCATTTCAGGCCCCGATGACGTGACAGCGGTTCAGCAGGCGTATAGTCCGGGAGCTGTGGAGAATGCACGCTTGATGAACTTCTCCGTTCTGGGTTCAGGAAGGAGCTCTCCCGATGTGGCTGCCCTTATGGTTGGCGGCCCCGGACCAGGCGCTGCTTCCGGTAGAGATGTCCTCAATAGCGTCTTCGAAAATCTAAGCCTGCGCGGAGCCGATATCGGCGTGCGCATAGGAGGGCCAGGCGGCTGCACTTGCTATAACAAGTTCTTCAACGTCGATGCGACAGGCTATCAAATCGGTGTCGAAACCATCAACGACAGTGGTTACCCGGGAGATTTCAACAGCAATCAATGGTACGGGGGAAGATTTTTCGGGCCAATTGGCTTGCTTGACGCAGGGGGTCTGAAGGACACCTGGTACAACCCAGACATGGAGAGCAATGTCAGCCACAACGGCGGCGGCGTGCTTGCCGCGCAGCCCACGAACCAGCACCCCGGCGCCGGCTATACGGCGGGGGACGTCGTCACCCCTACGACCGGCTGCGCAAGAGATCCGGCGCTTAAGATTCTCAATGTCAACGCAAACGGGGCCGTGTCCAGGCAAGGCCGTCCGCTGCTCGCCGTAGTCACCCCTGGCTCTGGTTGTCCTTCCTCGGAAAGCGCCGTCCCCGTCAGGGGTGGCACCGGCACGGGTCTCGAGGTCAATATGCAGACCTCCGCTTATATGGTCCTTCTGGCCAGCAGCGACATGATCGTGAATCCCTATGAAGAAGCCGGGGCGGGCGACTACATCTGCGGCTCCGACAACGAAGTGCTCGGGCCGATGGGGAGCGGAAACGGCTCCACGTATCGGCCGAATGTCTGCCCGGGAACCACCAACGTGTACGGGGGCCCGGCGAGCAATTTCTGGTGGGGGGCGGGAGCCACTCCCTCGAGTATCGGCGTTAGCGGTTCGCGGGGCGTCCCTCCCTATATAGCGTTTGGCAGTGCGTCCATGTACGATTCGGCTAATTCCGATATGTACGTGGGAAGCGGCGCCGCAAATCTGTTCCCGGACGGTCCCGCTTTTCCCGGGCGCATAAGCTGGATATATGGCCCTTACGGCCATTCCGACTGGAACGTAGGATTAAGCAAGCCGCACTCCGGCACGATCGCAACCGGGAAAACAGCTTTTAATCAGCTCCCCAACCCAACGCCCACGTTGACCGCCCTCGGCGGGACGGGCACAACCTCGGCGGCCTACGGCTTGGTCTGCCACGACGCAAACGGTGGCGCCACACTTCCCTCCACTCCTACGGCTACGGTCAGTGGGCCTGCCGTTCTAGGGGCGCTGTTGACGCTGAAAGTGTCCCATGGCGGAAGCGGCTACGCGCCGGGGGATATCGGAACGCATTTCACCATCAGCGGAGGCGACGGGTCCGGTGGGCAAGGCACGATAACTTCCGTTCATGCGGGCTCCGTAACCGGTGTTTCCCTATACGCCGCCGGGAGCGGATACAACACGATTCCTCCCCCTGGAAGAGGCCGCTCGAACGTCTTTTCAACAAGTGGCGGAACGGGCGCCGGTCTCACCGTCACGGCGGCATCCAGCTACATC
>Ga0307373_10015445_pt1 | contig 10390 bp, 8 predicted proteins | sample OX2MG_FD_202534 | JGI IMG/M metagenome (GOLD analysis project Ga0307373, IMG submission 202534) | Soil microbial communities from Risofladan, Vaasa, Finland - OX-2 | ecosystem: Environmental > Terrestrial > Soil > Coastal area > Acid sulfate soil | place: Finland: Risofladan, Vaasa | collected...
CGGTCGTGGACTGCGCCGTGGATGCCGGGGTCATGCTCGTCGCCGGTCGCGATCATGAAGAAGCCCGGCGGGCCCCAGGCGGAGAAGCGCCATCCGAAAACCCGTTCGTAGAATTTCCGCGCGCGCGCCACGTCGTCCGCATGGACATCGAAGTGCGCAATGTTTTTGGCGACCATCGTGGTACCTCTGCGGCCGCGACCGCATCGCGATTCATAGCACTTCGCACTCGCGGCGGGCTTGCGCTAGATTGCCGTCCGATGACGAAAAAGCGTCACTGGTTCTTCGACCCCTCGAAGTACAAGATCCGCGCCGGAACTCCGGGAGAATACGGCAACGGCCACCTGATCAAAACTCATTCGCATCCGTGGCATCAACTGACTTATGCGCCGCAGGGTGTGATGACGGTGCGCACGCCCGATGGCGCCTGGATCGTCCCGCCGCACAGAGCGGTGTGGGCGCCAGCGCGCACCCGCCATTCGGTTCAGATGTCCGGCACCGTCTCGATGCGTGCGGTGTATTTTGTTCCGACTCTCGGCGTGGCGCTGCCGGACCGGTGCCGTGTCCTGGCGGTATCCGCGATGCTGCGCGAGTTGATTCTCCGCGTCGGCGAGCTCAAGGGGCTCCGGCTCAGGGTTCCTGCCGAGGCGCATCTGGCGTCGGTGCTGCTCGATGAGCTTCGCGTGATGAAAGCCGACACGATAAGTCTGCCGATGCCGCGCGACGTGCGCGCCAGACGAATCGCAACCCTGCTTCAGCAAAATCCCTCCGAGGGCAGGCCGCTGACCGAGCTGTCGCGGGTGGCGGGCGCGAGCAAGCGAACCGTCGAGCGGCTATTCAGATCGGAAACGGGCCTTGGGTTTGGGCGATGGCGTCAGCAGCTTCGTCTCGGCCACGCGCTGAGGCTTCTGGCCGCCGGTGACGCGGTGACGACCGCGGCGCTCGAGGTCGGCTACGACAGCACCAGCGCGTTCATCTCGGCGTTCAGGCAAACCTTCGGCCAAACCCCCGGCCAATATTTCCGCTCAGCCTAGCAAACCCGCTGTTTCATCGTAGGCGCACATCACTATTTTGAAACACTCGCCGGTTGCTCGCTTCCCGGTATCACGGCGCGTTGCTTGAATCTGGCCAGAATGATTTCAGCGAGCGCATCGTAGTTGCCGTCGAAATGATGACCGCCGTTTCTGCGAAAGGTCTCGACGCCTCGCAACGCCAGCGTCGGGCATGCCGTATCGGTTTCGGCCTGACCGTAGAAGCACTGCATCAACTGCGGCGAAATCTTGTTTGCTTCCGGCAGCACCGAAAGCGCGTGGACTCCCGGTGGCTCGCCCAACCATCCGCGAACCGAAATTTCGAAATCCGCGGATTTCGACAGTCCCAGCAGAGCGATGAGCACCACGTGCGCGCGCAGGTCCTGCGGCAATCGGTTGTACGCGAATGGCATCACGTCGGCGCCGAAGGAATAACCGATTAGCGCCACCTTGTCGGCGTGCCATTTCGCCATGAACGTCTCGATCAACGCAGCGACCATGCTCGCGGTCTGGTCGGGCGTCTTGCCGCTCCAGAAATATCTCAGGCTGTCCAAACCAACGACAGGCACGCCTTGATGCTGAAAATCCTGCGCAATGGTCTTGTCGAGATCGCGCCATCCACCGTCACCCGACAGGACGATTGCCATCAGCCTCGATGGATGATCGACCGGCAGCTCAGCAAGCGGCAACCCGGAAATATCAGCCGCCGGCGAAGGGTTTGCGAGCGCCGGCCGGGGTATCGCAAGGTGCGGCTCGATCATCGATCGGAGGGCCTCGCCTGCCGGCACTCCGGCTGCAATCTGGTGGAGATCGAGAGGCGCGCCCTCGTGGCGCAGCCTCATAAGGTAATCGCGATCCGCCCTGCGGGCTTTGCGGGTGAGTCCGACGGTCCAGAAGCCGGGCAATTTTTTTGGAGCTCCGTAGCGAAATCCGGATCGGCGGGAAGTCGTAGATAGATCAGAACAAAATGGCCGGCGGCTCGCGACGATTTCCGCGGGATCCAACGATACGGCGCCGGCAATGGTGACCGAAGGAGCTTGTGCCAGAACCAACTCGGCAAGCGTTCCGCCCTGGCCCATTCCAGCAACAATCGGCGTCAGATAATTGGGAAACTTGTGGTCGCGCTGAAGGGCGCGGCTTACCCCCTCGGCATCGGCAACCAGCGCGTGACATTTTTCGTTAAGCTTATCGAGATGCGCCAAATACTGCGGGGTATCAACTTCGACGACGAATGCTCCGCCCTTCGCTATGGCGGAGGCCGCAGTCTCATCCGCCGTTGACAGTCCCTTTCGACCCGAAAACAGAATTACGACACCGCGAGCCTGCCCCTCAGGCTCGACCAGTTTGACACTCCCGTAGCGGCCCGAATCGAGTGCATAAGCAGGCGCCGCGCAGACGCAGCAGACGACGGCGACCACAGTGAGCGCGCAGCGCAGCCTAATCATGTAGCGGAAGAGCCCCGGCTATAACCGCTCGCGAGCGCTGCAATGTCCGCAAGGGTGATGAATGGACCCGCCGCGCCCGATACCGCCAGGTAACGCGGCTCCCAGACCGGGCGGAACTTATTTTTGAAGCGCCGCAGCCCCTGAAAATTGTAGATCGGTCTGCCATGTTCCCACACCAGGCCCGCTACTCGATGCCACTTTGACGACAGCGGCGCACGAGCCATCCCGGCCAATGGCGCCATCCCTAGACTGAGCGCCTTGAAGGCCCGGGCTTTAAGCTCCAACGCCAACTGCGTGAATATAAACTCCATCGTATAGGGCGGCGCCCCCGGTACCTGGCGCATGAGTCCTACCGTAGCTTCGGTTTGGTGATTGGTCGTCATGAAGGTAACGAACGCAACTGGTTCGCCATCCTGGCACAAAAGAGCGGCCGATTGGGCGGCGATAAACCGCGGCTCGAAGGCCGCCACCGAGAAAGCTCGTTCGGGAGCGCGATGGTTGGACAGCCACCTTTCCGAGATATTGCTGATGACATCTTGATCCGGGCCTGACCGTTGCGGAGGCAAAATCTGGAACGTCAGTCCGTCTCGCTCGCCGCGCTTCAACGCCTGGCGCAAGCTATAACGCTCGGAACCTTCGAGACTGAATTGGTCGAGATAGATACACGCCTCTTCGCCGACCTTCACGACTCTAAGACCGGCATCAAGGTAGAGCGGAAGGCTATCGGGACGAACTTGATAGAAGGCGGCGCGTCCGCCATGCCGATCGGCCAGTTCGACGAAGCGCCAGACCAGTTCCGGCCATTCCGCGTGCGGACCCACCGGATCGAACAGCGCAACCCAGCTCCGCCCGCGCTTGGCATACATCAGGAAGGAGTTTCCCGAACTGGAGAACAGGAAACTCTTGTCGCCCATCAACGCCAGCGTCGGGGCGCTGCGTTCCTGGAGGCGAATGATGGCCACGGCGCGCGACAGATCTTGCTCGGAAGGCGGCTCCACTCGACCGGGAGAAGCGCGCAGTAACTGCCACAGCGAAATGCCGAGCGCCAGGATCGACGCCGCCAAAATCGCCCGCAAAGAGCGCGACGCCTGCGCGTCGAATTCGAACTGCCACCAGATTTCGCGCCGGTAGGCGACGTCATGAAAGGCGAAAAACAAGATCCCGATCGCGCACGCGATAACGACTGCAATTGCAATAAACCAGCCTAACCTGAACGGCTGATGCATGAACGCGGCCGGACGGGTGAATTCACGCCGCGTCGCGAGCAGGAGGCACACCAGGAAAACGACTGCCGCTGTTTCCCCGAATGCGAGTCCCTTCGCCAGACTGAACGCCACGTTGACCAACGCGACCATGAGCGCGAGCCACCATGCGCCATCGAGCCGATGATACAAGCCGCGCGCGACGAACAGCAGAAAGACGCCGGCCAAGGTGGCAAGCAGGTGCGAGATCTCGACCGCCCATAGCGGCAGAACTCCTTGCAGGATCGCCAGCCGCCAATCCCGCGCCGGAGTCGCGCCCGATATCACCAGCATGGCGCCCACCGCGAAGGTTACCGCGCTTAGAAAAATTGGCGCGAGCAATCCCGCTCCAAGCGCAATGCGTTCCCCCGCCTTTGAGCCAAATCGGCGGGGCACGTTCCGCAGTTCCAATCCGGCCAGTGCAGCCGCGGCCAGCAAGAGCGGCAGCACAAAGTAAACGCCGCGATAGATCAGCAATTCGGCGACCAATTGGTTGGACGGGATAAACCGTCTCAGAGCCAGGAAGACGACCACGTCAAACACCCCGAGGCCGCCTGGAACCCTGCTGATCACTCCCACGGCGGTTGCCGCCGAAAAGACCGCCGCAAAACTGAAGAAGTCGATCTCGCCGCGTGGCAACAGGAACCAGAATGCCGCGGCCGCAGCCGTTAAATCGATAGCGCTCGCAAGGAGCTGAAGAGACGTGATCGAGAGTGAGGGCATGCCGATCCAAAGCCGCTCAATCGCCACGGCTTTGCGCTGCCATGCTCCTAACAGAAGCATGGCCATGATCGCGAGCAGTGCCGCCGCTGCACCTATGCGAATTGATATGATCGAGACCGGCAAGAGCTGGCGCAGGCCACTTCCCGCCAGCATCAGACTCGCGGCCATGAACACCGCGAGGCCGACGCCGAACGCCAGGTTGATGAAGAGCATGACGCGGGCGGTCTGCTCTGGCCGAATGCCGAGCGCACCATAGACCCGATCGCGAACGGCATCGGCGGTCAACGTCGTGAAACTGATCGCATTGCCGAGCGCCGATCCGCAGAACGATGCGAGTAACAGGGCGGGCGTGGAGACCTTTACGCCGACATAGGTCAGTCCGCACAGGTCGCACACGACCCGCGCCATATAGCTGACTGCAGTCAGCAAAACGGCCTTCCAGATTAGCTCGCGTGGCGTCTCGCGCAGCGCCCGCATCACGCCGTGATAGTCGAGGCCTCGCGACAGGCCATGCAAAAAAACCAGCAACAGCGCGCACGCGGCAAGCGCGACGACGGGCCCGGCGATACGGCGCAGGACCTTCGCGCAGCTATTCAGCGCAGCTTCGAAATGGAGGAGTCTTGGGTGCACGAGAGCAATGGTCGTCGCTCACACCTTGGGGCCGGTTTCTAGCGGGACAAGCGGTAACCGAGCCCATACTTTGTCACTTTGGACTTTTCTCTGCCAGATCGACAGGCTCGAAATGGAGCGCGCACCGCTTCAATCGGCTTCGAGCATTACGATTGCGGCGGCGGCCATTCCGTCGCCGCGGCCGAGCGCGCCGATTCCTTCCGGGTTCGTCGCCTTTACGTTCACGCGATCGCGTTCGATCGAAATCGCATCCGCGATTCGCTGGCGCATCGTCTCCACATGGGGCGCGAGCTTGGGCGCTTGCGCGAAGATCGTCAGATCGGCGTTGCCCATGCGCCATCCGCGGGACTTCGCGAGCGCCCAGACCTCGCCCAGGATGCGGATACTGTCGGCGCCCTGGTAGCGCGGGTCGCTGTCGGGAAAATGGCGCCCCAGATCGCCCTCTCCTATCGCTCCCAGGATCGCGTTGGCCAGCGCGTGCGCGGCAACGTCGGCGTCGGAATGGCCCGAGAGGCCTTTGTCGTGCGCGATTTCGACTCCGCCTAGAACCAGCTTGCGGCCCGCGGCGAGAGGATGAAAGTCAAAGCCCTGCCCGACCCGATAGCGCATCGCGATCACCCCACTATGCGCAGCGTTGCGGCTGCGCAAACCGGCTCTTCGACTGCGTTGACAATGCCGAAGCGGCCAAGCAAGCTTTCGCTCAGGTCACGCAGCAAGGAGCCGCCGGTCATGCCCGCATTTGCGAAAAACCCGAAATTCATCATCGGCACAATCGTGGTCCTGTGGGTGATCTACGTGGTCTGGGCGAACGTGCAGCCGCAGCCGGTTACGATCTACCTATTTCCGCATTTTGTGAAGCTGCAGATTCAGCTCTCCGCGATTATCATCGGCTCGGCGATATTCGGCACCATCGTCACGCTGGTGGTTCAATATTTGTGGGGACGTTCCTCGAAGCATGCCTCGTCGCCCACGGTCGTCGTCAATCGCAGCACGATCGCGTGATCGTCTTTGCGCAAGATCGCAAGCGCTGCAGGCCCGATTAGCAGACCGTCGGCGCGCGAGAGCGAGCTCAGAATTCCCGAACCCTGATTCCCGGTCGGCACCGCGAGATACTCGCCGTCGCGGCGCTCGAGCTTCACCCGCACGAACTCGGTCAGGTTGTTCGCGAGCTTGATATCGGCGGCGCATCGGGCGGAGACACGCTCGAGCCCGACCTCGCCGCGTCCGCCCATCCGTCGCAGGGCGGGACCGGCGTAGAGATAGAAACAGACCATCGTCGAGACCGGATTGCCCGGCAATCCGAACACCGGGCGCGCGCCGACGAGGCCGAACTTGAGCGGACGGCCGGGCTTCTGCGCGACTCCATGAAACAGCGTGCGCATCCCGAGTTCGTCAAGGACGCCCTTTACGAAATCGAACTGCCCGACCGAGACTCCGCCGGTCGAGAGAACGACGTCGAAGGCCATCGCCTCTTCGAGCCGCTCGCGAACTTCGGACTTGGTATCGCGCGCGACGCGCAGGATCACCGCCTCGCCTCCTGCCTCGCGAATTGCGCCCGACAGGGCGTAGGCGCTCGAGTTGACGACCTGCGCTCCCGTCGGCTGCTGATCGATATCGACCAGCTCATCACCAGTCGCAACGATTGCGGCGCGCGGGCGACGGTACACCCCGACCATCGACCGGTTGAGCGACGCGAGCATCCCGAGGTCCGCGGGCGAGAGCATCCTGCCCGGCATCATGACCGACTCATCGGCGCGCAGATCCTCGCCCCGGGGACGCACGAACGCCGCGGCCTCCGCGGACGCTAGAATCTCGATCGTCGAACCGGCTCCGCGGGTGCGCTCGACCGGCACGATCGCGTCGGCGCCGGCCGCGATCGGCGCGCCGGTCATCGTGCGGGCGCATTCGCCCGGACCCACCGTATGCTCCGGCATCCGGCCCGCGGGTATCGTCTCGACCACTTTCAGGCGGACGGGATGCTCCTCGCTGGCCGTGGCGATATCGGCGGCGCGAACCGCGTAGCCGTCCATCGCGGAGTTCGCGAAGCCCGGAATATCGCGCGAGGAGCGAATTTCTTCGGCGAGCACCCTGCCCAGCGCGTCAAGCAGCGGCACGCGCTCGACGCCGAGGGGAGCAACGGCCTCGAGGACGATCCGCAGAGCATCGTCGGCACTAATCATCTTATCGGCAACAATACGCGGCTTCGCGCGCTATGAGAATGAGCCCGGAGGTGAAACAGAACGAGTGTAGATGCGATACGCGAGGGCGGCTCAGCCGGCGGAAGCCGTGCGGGAGGTTTCGGGGACACGGACGGAATAGCTGCTCGCACCGGGCGGAACCCGGTCGCGCAGGATCGCGGGGTTCAGCTCTTTCAGACGGGCGACCGTTAGATGGTGTCCGCGCGCGATATTGACCAGCGTGGTTCCGCCGCGAACCGACACCTGGCTGTAGGCGGGGGCCGCATCGTAATCGACATTGCCAATGCCGTAGGCGGCAGCGTTGTGTGCGATAAAGGCGACCGCCATGAACCTGCCGAGGAGGCATCGAGTATCGCGCGGCAGCGTCGCCATGAAACGGTTGAAATTCTCGCCGCGCATGACCCAGAAGCGGTTGATCGCCAAGTCGCCGCGGTTCCATCCGACAACCGCCACCCTCCAGTCATAGCCTGCGGCGTCGTGCAGGTCGGCCAGATACTCGGCGGCGGCCCGGGTCGAGAGGATAGGGTCGCGGCGTTCATCGACCCAGTGATTGACGCGCAGGCCGTACCTCTGGGCGGTGGCTTTGGTGAATTGCCAGGGGCCTTTTCCATGGCGGGAGAACTCGCTCTCGGCGAAGGCCAGGTAGACCATGTCCTCCGGAACGCCATACGATCGCATCACACGGGCCATTTCGGGCAAATAGGGACGGCTGCGGGTGAAGCTTGCTTCGAGCGTGCCGGGGCGGCTCAGATATTCGCTAACATATTGCTGGACAATTGAATTGAGCAGAATCGGGAAGGGCGCGACGCCCTTTGGACTGGAAACGATAAAGGGCGATGGAGCGACAGGCTCTTCCGGCGGCGCCGCGACGACTGGCTCATCGGCTCCCGACGCGCCAAGTGCGGCGATCGCGGGGTTTTGGGGCATCCACCCCGGCGATATAGTGGAAGGTTCGGCGGCGACCGCACGATATGCAGGCATCCCGGTCAGGACCGGGGCCAGGAGTATCGCACAGAGAACGATGGATGTTCGGTTGCCTCGAGTCATCTCCCACCATGAACCTCGGTCACCGTAACCGCTGAGCCATGAGTAAGCAACCCGTAAACGGCCGATCATGAATAAAAAAATCTTATACTTGGAACCAAAATTGTTGATAACTTTAATCATTCGTGACGTTGAACTCCCCAAAACACCAGTTATTTTGGCGCTGCCCACCGCTCGCGCTTCGATGCACTTGTGGATTTGTGGTAGCGTCCCCGCAAGACCGCTCGCTCTCCTATAGGCACCCGAAGACCGGGCGCGACTACCCTAAAGTGAAGCTCTGGCGCGACATCGTTGACAGCCTGCCGGACGCAATCATCGTGCTATCGGCGGAGATTGAGCCGCTGGCGATAAATCCAGCGGCAGAAACCATGCTGGGCGCGTCTTCTATCACCCATCCACAGCTAACCGATCTTCTCGATCACAACCCGTGGTTGGACCGGATGGTACGCAATTGCCTGAATACTGGGCAGAGTGTAGGCGATCCGGACACTGTCCTGGGGATGGGCGCGCGGTCGATTACCGTCAGGACCGAGGTCTCGCCCCTGTTGACCGAGGATGGCCGAACGCAGGGCGCGATTATCCTCCTCCACGACCTGGCGCATCAGAAAAGCGCCGCCCAGGTGACCGACACCAGCGAGCTCAGCCTGCGGCTGTCGCCCGCCGGGCTGGCCCACGAGGTCAAGAATCCTCTGACCGGCATCAAGGGAGCGGCGGAGCTGCTGGCCGCGATGTACCCATCCGAGCCTCGGGTCCAGCAATATTACGGCGTTATCCGCGACGGGGTTAACCGGATCACCGGGCTGGTCGAGCAAGTGCTCGCGGTCAGCGCGCCGCAGCGCCTGGTCAAGGAGCCGGTCAATATCCATCAGGTGCTCCATCAGGCGCTCCGGATGGCTGGGCTATACCCAAAGGCGCCCGATGCGGTTCATATCGAGCAGGATTTCGATCCCAGCCTGCCCGACGTCTCGGGCGACGCTGCGGCGCTGGAACGCGCGTTCCTTAATTTGGTCAAAAACGCCCATGAGGCGCTCGGCCAGAGCGGCACTATCCGGATGCATACCCGGATCGAGACCGAGTTCCGAATGACCACCGACGGGCAGCGGCTCCAGTTCCTGCGGGTCGAGATAAGCGACAACGGAACCGGAATCCCCGAGGACGCGCTCGCGCAGCTCTTTACCCCGTTCTTCACCACCAAGCCTGCCGGAACAGGGCTGGGCCTGATGCTCAGCCAACGTATCATCGCCCTTCATGGCGGAAGGCTATGGGCGACGCGCGGGGGAATCGGACGGACCGGCGAGGACAGCGAACCGCCGGCCGGCATGACCTTTAAGGTTACCCTTCCTGTCGGCAGCGTCCGGGTCCACGGCAGCTCGAAGCTCGGTGGCGATGACACAGCGGGGAACGATCGTTAAGCTGGTAGCCACGATGCCATCCGCCGAAGCCCAAACGCCCGACGAGATCCCCGTCACCAGCGCTTCCGCCACGATCCTGATCGCGGACGACGACCCCGCGATCCGCCTGGTCTTGCGCCATCGGCTGGAAGCCGAGGGCTACTCGGTCGAGGAAGCCGCGGACAGCACGGCGGCGCTCGAAGCTCTGCGCACCAACCGCTTCGACGTGGCGATACTCGATATCATCATGCCGGGCGTGGGCGGGCTGGAAGTGCTCTCGAGCGCAAAGGCGCAGGACCTTCGGACGTTGATAATCGTAGTGACCGCCGCGAGCACGATGAACAACGCGGTCGAAGCGATGAAGCGCGGAGCGCACGACTACCTGACCAAGCCGTTTGCGAATCTGGACCTGGTCGCGGCGGCGGTCGCCCGCGCGATCGAGGTGGCGGCGCAGGCAGCCGATCTGGATCGGCTCAAGAACGAAGTCAATCGGCAGCTCGTTGGCGGCGAGATCATCGGCCGCAGCGTCGCGATGCAGAACGTCTATAAGATGGTCGGACGCGTGGTCACCAACGACGCGACCGTGCTGCTCTCGGGCGAAAGCGGAACCGGCAAGGAGCTGGTCGCGCGGGCGATCCATTTCAAATCGGCGCGGTGGCGTTCCCCGTTCGTCGCGGTGAATTGCTCCGC
>Ga0307373_10015446_pt1 | contig 10390 bp, 10 predicted proteins | sample OX2MG_FD_202534 | JGI IMG/M metagenome (GOLD analysis project Ga0307373, IMG submission 202534) | Soil microbial communities from Risofladan, Vaasa, Finland - OX-2 | ecosystem: Environmental > Terrestrial > Soil > Coastal area > Acid sulfate soil | place: Finland: Risofladan, Vaasa | collected...
CGGGAGCACCACGGTGACCACCGCGAGGGTTACGCCGTGGATCCTCACACGAGATCGATGGGTGCCGGGCTCGAGCTCTACGGGCGACGCAAGGACAGCACCGAGTTCCCGGTGGAGATCTCGCTGGCGCCCCTGGAGACCGAGGAAGGCACCCTGGTGTCTTCGGCGATCCGCGACATCACCGACCGGAAGCGGGCCGAGCACGACGCCTCGCACCTCGCAGCGGTCGTCGAATCATCGCACGATGCCATCATCGGGAAAGACCTCGACGGCCGGGTGACGAGCTGGAACCATGGAGCCGAGTCGCTTTACGGCTACACGGAACAGGAAATGCGTGGGCGATCGATCTCCGTCCTCTTGGTCCCCGGCGCTCAAGACGACCTCGCCGAGATCATGGACCGGATCCGATCCGGCGATCGGATCGAGGAGCACGAGACGGTTCGCGCTCGTAAAAACGGAACCCATGTCGACGTTTCGTTGACAATCTCCCCGATTCTCGGACCCACCGGTACGGTCGTTGGCGCATCCACGATCGCCAGGGACATCTCTGACCGTCGGAAGGCCGAGCAGATGAAGGACGAGTTCTTGGCCTTGGTCTCGCACGAACTACGCACACCACTGAGCTCAATTGTCGCATACACCGAGCTCCTGCTCGATGACGATCTCCCCGTCGAACAGCGAAACCGCTTCATGGAGGTGATCGACCGCAATTCGGTGCGATTGCAGCGACTGGTGGGCGACCTCCTCTTCGTTGCCCAACTCGAGTCGGCGAACCTGTCTCTGTCCATGGCGGAGCTGGACATCGTTGCGGTCGCGCGGGAGGCGGTGGAGGCAGCCGACCCCAGCGCCCGGCAGGTCGGCCTCGAGGTCGTACTCGAGGCTCCCGACAGCCCCATTTTCCTGATCGGAGACCCCGGTCGATTGGGTCAGGCGATCGACAACCTCATCTCCAATGCCATCAAATACTCGCCTGACGGCGGCGTCGTGACCGTCCGGATCTTGCCGGCCGACGATGAATGCGTGATCGAGGTCGAAGATCACGGCATCGGGATCTCGGCGACGGACCAACAGCACCTGTTCGAGCGGTTCTTCCGTGCGTCCAACGTGATGGACCTCCAAATCCAAGGAGTCGGTCTCGGTCTGATGATCGTCAAGACGATCGTCGACGGCCATGGCGGCAACGTGAGCATGAGCAGCACACCTGGAGCCGGGACGACATTCCGCCTCGTCCTACCCTTACGGCCGCCGAGTGAACCACTCTTCGCAGCAACGACCCCACAGCGCATCCCGGAAGCCGTGTGATGCCGGTCGCCCTCGTCGTCGATGATGCCCCCGATATCCGCCTCGTCGTATCCTTCGTACTCGAGAAGGCGGGCTTTGAGGTCTACGAGGAATCCAGCGGCAAAGCCGGCCTTGCCGCCGCCGCGGAGATGCGGCCCGACGTGGTGTTGCTGGATTGGATGATGCCCAACATGAGCGGGATCGAATTTTGCCGAGCTTTACGCGGCAACGCCGATCTCGGGGACGTGGCGGTGATCCTCCTGACGGCCAAGGCCCAACAATCCGATGTCGAGGCGGGGTTCGCCGCCGGAGCGGACGACTACATCGTCAAGCCGTTCAGCCCCCGTGAACTCCTCAACCGAGTGCAGGAGGTGCTCGCCCAGCACCGGGAGGGGGTGCCCCCTCCCGGATGACACCGGCTACGCCGGCTGGTAGGTAAGCAGGAGCACGCCGCCGTCGACTGCGTGGGTGGAGAGGGCGAGCTCGGACATCACGTCGGCATCCCGGAAGATGCGCTTGCCCCTTCCGAGGATGATGGGGAAGACCATCAGCCGGTACCCGTCGACCAGTCCGCTCTCGACCAGTCCGCTCTCGACCAGGGTGTGGACGAGCTGGCAACTCCCGGCAACGAGGAGATCGCCGTCAGGCTCAGGGCGCGATCGACACCTGGGCGGGTTCTTCTCCACCGATCGGCAGGCGGGCAGCCGGGGCCGGATCCCGGCACCCCGACTCCTCATCCGGCCCGGGGCTTGAAACGAACCACAAAAGGGTAAGTTAAACGACTGACGGCGCACCCAGGCCCCCGCCGGCCGTCTCGACCCTGATTGCAACAGCTGAGGAGCAGCTATGGCCGATCTGCTGACGAGTGTGGACAATGCGTCTCTGACCAGCCGATTTCTCCGCACGCGGGCGCTGACCGACACCCTGGCCGCCCCCCTCTCCGCCGAGGACCAGACGGTCCAGTCCATGCCCGACGTCAGCCCCACCAAGTGGCACCGCGCCCACACTTCGTGGTTTTTCGAAACTTTTCTGCTCGGCCCCGATGTGAAGGGATACGAGCGCTTCCACCCGGCCTACGAGTACCTGTTCAACTCCTACTACCAGGGCGTCGGTACCCCCTACCCCCGTGACCGGCGCGGGCTGCTGTCCCGGCCCGGGATCAGGGAGATCGCCGACTACCGGGCACATGTGGATGGCGCTATGGCGCAGTTGCTGGACGAGCCTCTCGAGACCCGGACCCTCGAGCTGATCGATCTCGGCATCCACCACGAGCAGCAGCATCAGGAGCTCCTGCTCATGGACATCAAGAACGTGTTGTGGTCGAACCCGTTGCATCCTGCCTACGCCACCCTGGCGCCGCAGGATCCCGAAGGCCAAACGCTCGCCCCACCGACCTGGACCGAGCACGCCGGTGGGATCGTGGAGATCGGGCACCAGGGCCCGGGGTTCGCCTTCGACAACGAATGCCCCCGCCACACCGACCTGCTCAGCCCGTTCGCGCTGGCCGACCGGCCGGTGACCTGCCGGGAGTGGCTCGAGTTCATCGAGGACGACGGCTACCGCCGGCCCGAGCTGTGGCTGTCCGACGGGTGGGCGGCGATCCGGGGCCAGGACTGGAATGCGCCGTTGTACTGGACCCGGGTGGACGACCGGTGGCACATCTTCACCCTCGGCGGCTCCCGACCGGTCCATGCCAACGAGCCGGTCTGTCACATCAGCTACTACGAGGCGGACGCCTACGCCCGCTGGGCCGGCGCCCGGCTCCCCACCGAGGCCGAGTGGGAAACCGCGGCCTCGTCCACCGGTGCCGCCGGCGGCCATTTCCTCGACACCGGCGTGCTCCATCCCACCCCGGTGTCCCCGGAGGGCACGCCGTCCGGGGAGCCCAGCTTGTGCGGCGACGTATGGGCCTGGACGTCGACCTCGTACGCGGCGTATCCGGGGTTCGAAGCCGCCGCCGGCGCGGTCGGCGAGTACAACGGAAAGTTCATGGTGAACCAGTACGTGCTGCGGGGGGGATCCTGCGTCACCCCCGATGGCCACCTGCGCACGACCTACCGGAACTTCTTCCCCCCATCGGCCCGGTGGGCATTTGCCGGCCTGCGACTGGCCCGGAATGTCTGAGCCCACCAGGATGGCACAGCCCGAGGCGACCCACCGGTGACCGCCGCAGAGCCGGAGTTCGTCCCTCCGACCCTGGACGTCCATCTCACCGACGACGATCTCCGCCACGCCCTCGAGCACGACGTGCGGCACGGGCTCACCTCCACCCCGAAACAGCTCCCGCCCGTCTACTTCTACGACGATCGGGGCAGCCGGCTGTTCGAGGAGATCACCCGGCTGCCCGAGTACTACCCGACCCGGGCCGAACGATCCATCCTCGACGCCCACGCCAAGGACATGGCCCTGCTCTCCGGTGCCGACACCCTGGTCGAGCTGGGCGCCGGCACCTGCGAGAAGTCGAGGGTCCTGCTCGACGCCATGCAGGCGACCGGACGCCTGGCCCGTTACATCCCGCTCGACGTGAGCAGCTCCACCCTGTGGACGGCGGCCAACGCCCTGGCCCGGGACTACCCCGGCCTGGCGGTCAACGCGGTTGTCGGCGACTTCCACCGCCATCTCGGCATGCTGCCGACCGGAGGACGCCGGCTCTTCGCGTTTCTCGGCGGCACCATCGGCAACCTCGAGCCGGCCCAACGCCGGCGGTTCCTGCTCGACCTCGACTGTGTCATGGACGCCGGCGACCGGTTCCTGCTCGGCACCGACCTGGTGAAGGACCCGGAGCGCTTGATTGCCGCCTACGACGACGACGCCGGCGTCACCGCCGAGTTCAACCGCAATGTGCTCCACGTGCTCAACCGCGAGCTGGGCGCCGACTTCGACCCCTCCGAGTTCGAGCACGTGGCCCGATGGAACCAGGACGAACACCGCATCGAAATGTGGCTCCGGGCCGCCCGCCGGCAGTCCATCCACATCGCCGACCTTGATCTCGACGTCACCTTTGGCGCCGGCGAGGAGATGCTCACCGAGATCAGCACCAAGTTCACGCCTGATGCTCTCGCCGAGGAGCTGGTGGCCTGCGGATTCGTCGTCGACGCGACCTGTGAGTCGGAAGGTGAAGAATTCCTGATGACCCTGTGCCACCCGTACTGCTGAACGCCCGGCCCCGGCTCTTGCTTTGTATGACACTCCTGCGGACGGGCACTGTGGAGCGAGTCGGAGTTCAGCTCACGGTTCCGTCGGCCGCGGCGTGATCGTCTGCGTCGCGCCCGCCTCGGCGTCGACGTGCACCCGCGCCCGCTCCAGTCGCACCACCACCGCCTTGGAGGTCGGGGTGTTGCTCTTCTCCGCGGTGCTGTCCAGGGGAACCAGACCGTTGGCTTCGGGGAAGTAGGCGGCCGCACAGCCCCGGGCGGTCGGGAATGAAACGACCCGGAACTGCTCCACCACCCGGTCCACCCCGTCGCTCCATTCGCTGTGGAGGTCCACGCACGCACCGTCGGGGATGCCCAGTTCGACCAAGTCGTCGGGATGCACGAACACCACCCGTCGGCCATGCCGTACTCCCCGGTAGCGGTCGTCGAGGCCGTAGATGGTGGTGTTGAACTGATCGTGGCTCCGGATGGTCTGCAGGAGGAGCCGTCCCGGCGGGCAGGCCAGCGGTTCCAGCGCATTGACGGTGATGTGGGCTCTGCCGGTGTCGGTGTCGAAACGGCGGTCGTCCCGGGCCGGGTGGTAGAGCACGAACCCGCCCTCGGCCCGGATCCGGGCGTTGTAGTCCTGGTGACCGGGAACCGTCCGGGAGATGTGGTCCCGGATGACGTCGTAGTCCCGGGCCATGCCTTGCCAGTCGATGGCCACCCGATCGGCCAGGGTGGCCCGGGCCAGCCGGCAGACGATGGCCACTTCGCTGAGCAGGTGGGGGCTGGCCGGCTGCAGGCGGCCGGTCGACGGGTGGACCATGCAGACGGTGTCCTCCACGCTGACGAACTGGGGTCCGCTTCCCTGCACGTCGGTCTCGGTCCGACCCAGGGTGGGCAGGATCAACGCGCTCTCCCCGGTGACGACGTGTGATCGGTTGAGCTTGGTCGACACCTGCACCGAAAGCCGGGTGCCGCGGATGGCGGCTTCGGCGACCGAGGTGTCCGACACCGCGCTGACGAAGTTCCCACCCAGGCCCACGAACACCCGGACCTCCCCGTCCCGCATCCGCCGGATCGAGTCCACCACGTCGAAGCCGGGCTCCCTCGGCATCGGAATGCCGAACTCCGCCTCCAACCCATCGAGAAACTCCGCCTTGGGCGACTCCCAGATCCCCATGGTCCGGTCGCCCTGGACATTGCTGTGCCCACGGACCGGGCAGGCGCCGGCCCCGGGCCGGCCGATGTTGCCTCGCAACAGCAGGAGATTGACGATCTCGGCGATGGTGGGCACCGCCTTCCGATGCTGGGTGAGACCCATGGCCCAGCAGACGATGACCCGGTCGGCCCGGATGTAGCGGTCGGCCAAGGCATCGATCTCCGGGCCGGTCAGTCCGGTGGCGGCGAGGACCGCCGACGGGTCGAGGTCCTCCAGGTGGGCCCGGAACGCCTCGAGACCGTCGCAGTACTCGTCGAGGAAGGCGTGATCGAGGACGGCACCGGGAGCGGCATCCTCGGCGGCGAGCACCCGGGCCGACACCGCCTGGAGGAGGGCCATGTCCCCGCCCAGACGGATCTGCAGAAACTGGTCGGCCATCGGGGTCCCCGATCCGACGATCCCACCGAGCTTTTGGGGGTTCTTGAATCTGAGGAGCCCGGCTTCGGGGAGGGGGTTCACGGCCACGATCTGGGCGCCGCCCTGTTTGGCTTCTTCCAGGACGGTGAGCATCCTCGGGTGATTGGTCCCCGGGTTCTGGCCCATGATGATGATCAGGTCCGCCTCCAGGAAGTCCTGGTAACTGACCGTCGACTTGCCGATGCCGATGGTCTCGGCCAGCGACACGCTGGTCGACTCGTGGCACATGTTCGAGCAGTCGGGCAGGTTGTTGGTGCCGAAGGCCCGGACGAACAGCTGGTAGACGTAGGCGGCCTCGTTGCTGGTGCGCCCGGAGGTGTAGAAGGTGGCCTGGTTGGGGGAACCCAGCGCGTTGAGCTCGGTGGCCACCACCGAGAACGCCTCGTCCCAGCTGATCGGGCGGTAGTGGTCGGACCCGGCCGGCTTGTAGACGGGCTCGACCAGCCGCCCCTGTTGGCCCATCCAGTACTCGCTCCGACCCTCCAGCGAGGTGAGGCTGTGCTCCGCCCAGAACGAGGGCGGGATCCGCCGGAGGTCCGCCTCCCAGGCCACCGCCTTGGCCCCGTTCTCGCAGAACTCGGCCTTCTTCCGATCCGGCGGGTCGGGCCAGGCACAGGACATGCAGTCGAAGCCGTCCTTCTGGTTGATGGCCAGCAGGGTGACCGCGCTACGGCGCACCCCCATCTCGCGGTATGCCTGGAGGAGCGAGTGGGCGACCCCGGGCACCCCGGCGGCCCAGGTCCCGGGCCTGCCGACGGCCAGCCCGTCGTCGGTGACATCGTCCTGGAGCGGCTTACGGGTCGCCACCATGCCTCCGTTCGTCTCGAGACCGGGCGGAGACCGGGGCGCGCCTCACGACTGATCCCCGGCCGGTTCGGGGGACAGTCGCTCATCGCCGGTGTAGACGACCATCGACGGATCGCGGAGGAAGCCGACCAGCGTCAGGCCGGAGTCCTCGGCCAGGTCGACGGCCAGCGACGACGGCGCGGAGACGGCGGCCAGCAGGGGGAGCCCGGCCATCAGCGCTTTTTGGGTGAGCTCGAACGACGCCCGGCCGGAGACCATCAGCACGGTGCCGCGCAGGGGTAGCCGACCGTCGCGCAGCGCCCAGCCGATCACCTTGTCGACCGCGTTGTGCCGGCCGACATCCTCCCGCAGCACCAGCAATTCGCCGCTCGCCCCGTCGAACAGCGCGGCGGCGTGGAGGCCGCCGGTCTTCTCGAACATCTCCTGGGCCGAACGGAGACGCCCGGGGAGCGATGCCAGCAGACTGGGCGTGACCTGCAGCCCGTCCTCCCGGACCGAGAAGGCCGAACGGGTGCGCACCGCCTCGATGCTGGCCTTCCCGCACAATCCACACGAGCTGGTGGTGAGGAAGGCCCGGGCCACCCCGGCCTCGGGAGGCGGCACCCCCGGACTCAGGGTGATGTCCAACCGGTTGTAGCGGTTCCTGTCGTCGCCCTCGGCCCCGGTGCAGTAGCTCATCCGGGCCAACTGGTCGGTTCCGGTGATCACCCCCTCGCTCACCAGGAACCCGGCGGCCAGATCGAAGTCGGCGCCGGGGGTCCGCATGGTCACCGCCAATGAGCGGCCACCGACCCGGAGTTCGAGTGGCTCCTCGACGGCCAGCGCGTCGGGGCGCCGGAACGGCGGGGCGCCGACCCGCACCCGTTGGACCAGCCGGTTGGCGGTGACCGGGCTCATCGCATCCGGGTGCTCTCTGGTGACGGGCCCCGGCCCAATTCCCAGCAATCGTCCCGGTCGCCGGCCACGCCCTCGGGGTCGAGCAGCCAGACGTCGACGGGGTCGCCCTCGCCGATCCCGTCGCCGTCACTCAGGACGGCCAGCGCGTTGGCCCCGGCCATGGCACTCAACCGGTGGGAATGGGGGCCCTCGACCGACGACACCCACATCACCCCCTCGCCGTCCCGACTGGCGGTGACCTGCCGAAAGTGCACCCTCCCGTCCGGCCGGCGGAGGAAGTCGTGGGCTGCCCTCCCGGCCACCACCGGGCGGTTGGTCCGGCGATGCCCGGCCAGCCGGCGCAGGCCCGGTCGGGCGAAGAGCTCAAAGCTGATCAGGGCCGACACCGGATTGCCGGGAAGCCCGAAGGCCGGCACCCCGGCCTCGGCCAGGAGCCCGAAGGCGAGTGGCTTGGCCGGTTTGATCGCAACCTGCATGGAGCGCATGTCCCCGGCGGCGAGGGCCGCCAACGCGAACTTCACCAGATCGCGGTCGCCGACGCTGACCCCACCGCTGATCACCAGGGCATCGCAGTGGCGGGCGCCTCCCGACAGTGCGCAGGTGATCGCCTCGAGGTCGTCACCGACGATCCCCAGGTCGACCGGTCGGCCGCCGGCCATGGTCACCTGGGCCATGAGGAGGTGGCGATTGGAGTCCCGGATCTCGCCGGGGACCAGGGGACCCGGCCCGTCGTTGAGCTCATCCCCGGTGGACAGCACCCCGACCCGGGGCCTCGGATACACCGCGACCCGGTCCCGCCCCAGGCTGGCCAGGACCCCGAGGCGCGCGGGCCCGACCACCGATCCGGCTTCCAGCACCTTCTCCCCGGCCGACACGTCCTCGCCGGCGAGCCTGACATTGGCACCCCTGGGAGGTGGGTGGTCGATGACCACCGTGTTCCCCCGCGGGTCGGAGCGGGCGTGCTCGAGCATGCAGACGGTGTCGGTCCCGGGAGGGATCGGCGCCCCGGTCATGACCCGGACCGCCTCCCCCGGTCGTACCCGACCACCGGGACGGCCCCCGGCCATCACCACGTCGGCGACCACCAACCGGGTCGGGAGGCCCTCGTCCGCGCCGGACCGGAAGGCGAAGCCGTCGACGGCCGAGTTGTCGAAGGGCGGGACCGGGACGGTGGACACCACGCTCTCGGCGAGCACGCAGCCGACGACCTCGTCGATGCGGAGCTCCTGGGGAGCCAGCGGATGGCAACGGCCGAGCACATAGCCACGGGCCTGGTCGAGGGTGATCATCGTGGCCCGGCGCTCCGGGCGGCGGTATCGGCGGTCGCCGGGCCGGCCTCCCATCTGATGCCCAGACGTTCGAGGTCTGCAGGGGCATCGGTGTCGGTGAATATCCGGGACGTGGCCACCCGGCTCCACTCCCGGTGGTCCACGAAGGCGATGTCCAACGTCTCGTACATGGTCTTGAAGGCCCGATACCCAACTTCGTGGAGTTCAACCAGCCGGCGAAGGTCGGCCGCCGACCAGCGGGCACACAGCGGCTGGGCACGGCCGTCGACGATCGGGATCACCGTTCCCTCGGCGGGCAGCTCGGCCAGCCAGCGGAGGAAGCCGGCGGTCATGAGGGGCAGGTCGCAGGCCAGCACCAGCACCGGGCCCGGGTGTCCGGCCGCGTACAGCGCCTTCCAGCCGGCGGCCACCGCCCCGACCGGGCCGGAGCCGGGTGGGTCCTCGAGCACGTGGGGCAGCCGGCAGTGGCTCGGGCCCACCTCCCAGACCGGGTCGGCCACCGACGAAAGGAGGGTGGCCGCTCGGGTGGCCGCCGGTTCGCCGTCGACCAGGATCGACGCCTTGTCGCAACCCATCCGCCGGCTGGCACCCCCGGAGAGCAGCAACCCGGCGACACTCATGTCGAGGACGGGGCGATCCCTCGAGCCAGTTCCAGCGCCCGTTCCGGGGTGACCCCGGCTCGGGCGGCCAGCCAGCAGGTGATGGGGGCGGCGGTGCGCTCCGATGCGTGGGCGGCGACCCCGGCCAGCTCCAGCAGCGTCTCGATCTCGGCGTCCGACGGCGGGTCGGCCCCGATCTGGTCGGCGAAGGCCCGGAGCCACTGCGGAGCATCCATCGTCACCCGACCGATGTTACTGATCCCGTTCCGCGGGTGGGGAAGGCCGCCCTGAGGACGCGGCCGGAGCTCCACCTGGCCCGTGCGGATCGGCGACCGCCGCAGTTATGGTGAGTCCAGCGCCGGGGGACCCACGAAAGGGACGGTGACATGGCAACCGATGCATTCATTCTCGGCGGCGTGCGGACCCCGGTCGGGCGCTACGGAGGTTCCCTCTCCCACATCCGCACCGGCGACCTGCTCGGCCGGACCATGGTTGCGGCCTGCGAGCGCCTGGTGTTGGAAAATCCACGGGCCGCCTGACTCGTGAACGTCACCCGAGGGTTCCGCAGCCGGGGGCCCCGCGACCCCCGGCTACCGCCCGGCCAGTACGACGCTGGCTCCGACTGGCCCGTCCTCACCGCCGAGGCCACCCCGAAGCTCGCCACCGACACCTGGACGTTCTCGATCACGGGGCTGGTCGAGGAGCCGGTGAGCTGGACCTGGGACCAGATCCGGGCCCTGC
>Ga0307373_10015447_pt1 | contig 10390 bp, 8 predicted proteins | sample OX2MG_FD_202534 | JGI IMG/M metagenome (GOLD analysis project Ga0307373, IMG submission 202534) | Soil microbial communities from Risofladan, Vaasa, Finland - OX-2 | ecosystem: Environmental > Terrestrial > Soil > Coastal area > Acid sulfate soil | place: Finland: Risofladan, Vaasa | collected...
CAGGCCTTGAAAGCCTGTAAATCTGTGGGCCTTGGAAACCCAGAGCTACCGTCATATGGAGGGGCCTCAGTTGCGATCGCGCACGGCTATCGGCCTCGAGAGATGAGACGGCTGCTCGCTGCTATAGTGTTGATCGTCGCGGTCACTGCGGCCGCAATCCCGGCGTATGCCTTCAGCCTGCTGTCGCCGCAAAACTGGCCGTCAGTCTTCGATCCGCATAATTGGCCCTTTACGCTCATTCCAGTGCCGGAAGTGGCCACCGATCCGAACGGCGGCGTCACCTACGGGGTGCTCTTCGCCACCTTGTTCAAGGGCCAGAACGGCGATATCCGCTACATCTTTGCGCCCGACATCAACAGCAACACCGACCTTGGTCCGGGCGCCAATGCGCGCTTCTTTTCCTATCCGTCGGAAGACACGCAATGGTATGCGACGGCCGGGGCGCAGGAGAATATCGCGCGCAACGTGGACTTGAGCTACACGACCGGCCGCACCCATGAAAACTGGTGGTCGTTCGAGGGCCGGGTCTTCTTCGAGCGCGATCCCACCGAACGCTTTTTCGGCATCGGCAACAACTCGGGCGAAGGCAACCAGACCAATTACACCACCGAGCAGGTCTATGTGCGCGCCCTGTTCGGCTGGAATATCACGCGGAACCTGCAACTCGCGGCGCTGATCCGTCCGCGCTACGTGCGCATCCTGAGGGGCGCGTTTAACACTCTTCCGCAGATCGGCACGCTGTTCCCCAACGTCAAAGGGATCAATGGGGGCACCGAGATTTATAACGAGGCGCGGCTGACCTACGACACGCGCGATTCGGTCGATATACCGCGCTCGGGCGGCCTGGCGGTGATGTACTACGGGCTCGCGGACCGGCGCTTCATGAGCTCGGTTTCATACAATCGCTTTGGTGGCGATCTGCATCGCTACTATTCGATCGGCAAGCGCGTGACGCTCGCCGGGCACGCCTACATTCAATATATGCCGGCCGGCGCCGAGGCTCCGTTCTGGTCGATGGGCCGGCTGGGCGGCGACGAGAGCCTGCTCTACGACCAGCAGCCGCTGCGCGGCTACGGTTCGGGCCGCTTTATCGACAACAACATGGCCGTGTTTAACCTGGAAGTGCGCACCCGAGTGTACGAGGCCAATCTCTTCGGCAACGACGGCATCCTGGAAATCGCACCATTTTTCGAGGCGGGCCGCGTATGGCACGGGATGTCGGCAAATCCCGCCACCGACCTGCATCCGGTGGGCGGTATCGGCTTTCGCGCGGTGGTACAGCCGTTCGTGGTCGGTTACGTCGATGTCGGCTACGGCGGCGAAGGCAGCGCGATCTTCTCGGGCATCAATTACCCGTTCTGAGTTATTTACGCGCGCCGCGGAAAACCCCGGATGCGCACCGATCAGGTCGGGCGAAACCGCGAGGGGAAGCGCGCGCCGATCGTGACCTCGGGATGGAGCCGGCGGGCGCGCTCGAGCAGAAGCGACTCGTCTTCGGGGATGTCCGGATCGGGGATGCAGCAATCGACCGGGCAGGCGGCGGCGCATTCCTCATGATCGAAGAAGCCGACGCATTCGGTACATTTTTCCGCCGCGATGTAGTAGATGTCCGGCGCGAGCGCGGGATGCTCGACCCCGTCGAGTTCCCACGGCGCGTCGCCCCGGTAGATCGCGTGGTTGGGACAGCGCGGTTCGCAGGCGCCGCAGTTGATGCATTCCTCGGTAATCAGCGTCGCCATGTCAGCCCTCGATCCCTTTGCTCAATTCTCCGGCGCCAACCCGGCAACCCGCCGCGCCAGATCCATAAAGGCGTGGCTCGCCGGATGGTCAGGCTGGGCCAGCACGATCGGCATCCCGCGATCGCCGGCGGCGCGCACCTCCTCATAGATTGGCAGGCGCGCCAGCAACTCCATCCGCTCGGCCTGCGCCATCCGCTCGCCACCGCCCGCGCCGAAGATCTCGTCACGCTCGCCGCAGTCGGGGCAGACGTAATAGCTCATGTTCTCGACCACGCCGAGCAGCGGGCAATGGACCTGCCGGAACATCCGCACGGCGCGCGACGCGTCGGCCACGGCCACGGCCTGCGGCGTGGTGACGATCACCGCGCCATCGATCGCAACCTCCTGGGCGAGCGTCAACTGCGCGTCGCCGGTGCCGGGCGGCAGATCGACGATGAGAAAATCCTGGGTGCCCCACAGCGTGTCCTTGAGGAACTGACGCACCGCGCTCATGACCATCGGACCGCGCCAGATGACGGGCGCCTTGTCGTCGACGAAAAAGCCGATTGAAATCAGTTTCAGACCGTACTTTTCGATTGGATAAAACGACTGGCCACCAGCCCCGCGTGGACGCTCGTCGCCGGTCCCGAACATCATCGGCACCGACGGCCCGTAGATATCCGCGTCGAGCAGGCCGACCTTGTAGCCCAGCCGGGTCAGCGCGACGGCGAGGTTGGCGGCGACCGTCGATTTGCCCACACCGCCCTTGCCGCTGGCCACGGCGACGATATGGCGGGTGCCGTCGAGCCGCACACGGCCGGTGCTCTCGCCAAGTTCCGGCGCGATCTTGCGTACCTTGATTTCGACCTTGGGCGCGCCGAGTTCGTGGGTCAGTACCTGGTGGATGCGCGCGGCGAGATCGCCCAGCAACTCTTCGCGGCCGCTGGCGTCGCGAATCGTCACCACCCATCCACCGCCGGCCACCGGCGCGGCGCTATCGACGATACCGAGCGCGACGATATCGCTTTGGTAGCCGGGATAGTTGACCCGCGCGAGCGCGGCTATAACTTCATCGAGCGAGAGATCTTTTGCCACTGGCGGAAATTATTTCAGATAGGCCGCGGCAGCGATAGGCGACCCGCGCGCCGCGCCTCGATTCACGTGTGCATCAACCTGCGCATGGCGCGCGTCAGCGGACGAGCGGCGCGAGCCGATTCGCGATCGTCGCACGCGCCTCCGCGGCGATACGCCGCACAATCTCGGCCGCGGGCAGAATCTCGCGCACCAGGTTGACTGATTGCCCGGCGTAGAAGGCCAATCCGCCGAAATCGCCGTCGATATAGTCGGTCGGCGGCATCACGGAGTAATGCACCAGCGGTATGCCGATTCCCGTCCGGCGCAGCGTACCGGCCGCTTCGCCCTCGCCCGGACGGCGGCCCGACGGCGGACGTCCGGCGCGCTCCCATTCATCGACCACCGCGGTGCGTATCACGCGATGCGGCGCGTCGGGCCATCCGATGTCATAGAGCGTGGTGTGGATCGTGTCTTCGGCCCGCGCGGAGAGCAGGCGCGCCTTGTAGTCGCGATGCGCGGCGGATTCGGCCGAGGCGACGAAGCGCGTGCCGAAGACCGCGCCGTCGGCGCCGAGGGCCAGCGCGGCGGCCAGCCCGCGGCCGTCGGCGATACCACCGGCCGCGGCCATCGGCAGGTCGCCGATCGCGTCGCGCACCGCGGGAATCAACGCCATCGTGGTAGTCGTGCCGCGTACATGGCCGCCCGCCTCAAAACCCTGCGCCATCACCGCGTCGACGCCGGCGGCAGCGGCCGTGCGGGCCTCGTCCCCCGAGCCGCATTGCCAGATAACTTTGATGCCGGCCGCCTTGAGCCGCGCGATCGAATCGGCATACTCGGCCGGCATGCCCCAGAAAAAGGTCACCGCCTGGATCGGTTCGGCCAGCGCGGCCTCGACGAGGCCCGGCCGCAGGAACGGAATCAGGAAGTTCACGGCGAGCGGCTTGCGCGTAATCCGGCGCGCGGCGGCAACCTCGTCGTGGATCGCCGTGGGACTCAAGCCGACCAGTCCGATGGTTCCGAGGCCGCCCGCCTCCGAGACCGCGGCGGCGAGCCCGCCGTTCGCCACCGCGCCCATCCCGGCCGCGATTATCGGGTACTCGATTCCGAGCAGTTCGCAGATTTTCGTCTTGAGCATGAACGCCCTCCCCCACCCGCGCGATTAGCGGCCCGAGAATTTCGGCTCGCGCTTTTCCAGAAACGCCTTGACCGCCGACTTGTGATCCTCGGTCATGCCAGTCAGCGTCTGTCCGTAGGATTCGCGATCGAGAACCGTGCGCAGGTCGGACTTGAGCGCGAGGTTCAGATGCGCCTTCATGTAGGAATATGCGACTGTTGGTCCCGCCGCGATGCGCGCCGCGAACGCGCTCACCTCCGCGCTGAGCGCCGCGGCCGGCACCACGCGATTGACCATGCCGAGCTTGAGCGCCTCGTCCGCGCCGAGTACTTCGGCGGTGAAGTAGAGCTCGCGCGCCTTGGCCGGGCCGACCAGTTGGGTGAGAAAATAAGTGCCGCCGAAATCGCCCGAGAAGCCGACCCGGGCGAACGCCGTGCCGAAGCGCGCGGTGTCGGCCGCGATGCGCAAGTCGCAGGCCAGCGCGATACTCAGCCCCGCGCCGGCCGCCGGTCCGTTGATCGCGCCGATCGTCACTTTCGGCATCTCGTGGAGCAGCGCGCTGACCTCTTCCGATCGGCGCAGCGAGGTGATGCGCGTCTGCACGCTCTGCTCGCCGGCCTCCGCCCCGCCGCTCGCCGCCGCGCCGCCGGCTTCGTTGCGCTCGCGCATGCGGCCGATATCGCCGCCGGCACAAAAGCCGCGGCCCGCACCGGTCAGCACGATCGCGCCGACCTCGCGATCGTAGGCCGCGCGGTTGAGCTCCTCGAGCAGTCCGGCAAGCATCCCCTCATTGAGCGCGTTGAGCTTGTCGGGGCGGTTCATGGTCAGATAGAGCACGCCGTCACGGCGCTCGGCGATCAATTCGGGATGAGTACTGGACATCGGGGTAGCCTCCACGGACATTCGTTGAACTTCGTACTACTTGAGCCCGGAGACACTGTCGAGGGCGGCGGCGACGGCCTGCGTGCCGTCCTCATCGTGGCCGAGCGTGCGCGCCGCCTCGAACATCGCGACCATCAGAGCCAACCCCGGCAGCTTCAGGCCCGCGTGTTCGGCGGCCTCGGTAACCAGGCGCAGATCCTTGCGAATGAGTTTCACGAAAAAACCCGGCCGGTAGTCGCGCGCAATGATCTTCGGACCCAGGTTGCTCAACTGCCACGAGGCGGCCGCGCCGCCACCCAAGGCCTCGAGCGCGCGGGCCGGATCGATGCCGCCCGCGCGGGCAAACTTGATCGCCTCGGCCGCGGCTTCGAGCGTCACCGCGACGGCGATCTGATTGGCCAGCTTGGTGGTCTGACCCGCGCCCGACGGGCCCATCCAGGTGGCGCGCTTGCCCAGATGCTCGAACAGCGGACGCGCGAAGGCGAAGGCCGTCTCGTCACCGCCGACCATGATGGTCAGCGTGCCTTCGATTGCGCCGCTCTCGCCCCCCGACACCGGCGCGTCGAGGTAGGCGACGCCGTGGCCGGCCATGCGCGCGGCGATCGCGCGTTCGGCGGCGGGCGCGATCGTGCTCATGTCGATAACGGTCTGGCCGCGGGCCAGCGCCGGCTCGATTTGCGCGACGACGGCTTCAACGTCAGGGGTGTCGGGCACCATGATAAATATCGCCTGGGCTCCACGCGCCGCCGCGGCGGCGTCGGCCGCGATCGTGGCGCCATCGGCGGCAAGCGCATTGGCCTTTTCCGGCGAACGGTTCCATACGCGCACGCGATGGCCGGCGCGCAGCAGCCGACGCGCCATCGGCGCGCCCATGATTCCGGTGCCAATCCAGGCGATTTCCATAGCGTTACCTCAAGCGTGGCCGCCTTGGGCGCGCGGCCGCGCGATGTCAGGCACTGGCGCCGGTCGATGCGGCCGGCGCCACGGGCTCCACTTCATCAAAATGCGAATAGTCGAAGACCACCTCGCCGGTCGGCGTGCGGGTCAGGATATCGACGAACTTTGCACCCCACACGATGTCCGCGGCGTCGTACGAATGGCGCGCATAGATGGTCTGGGCAAAGGTCTCATCGGTGCCGGTGAGCGACACGATCACCTCCGCCCGCGACGCCGTCAGCGCGGCCAGATCGGCCCCATAGAACGGACTGCCCGGCTGAATCGGATGGATGGCTGTCCACGAATAGGCGAAGATCGCGTTGCGGTAGCGGGCCAGCGTCAGATCGTGAAAGCGGCGGATGTCTTCGCCCTCGGCGGTCACCTCCTGGCGCGCGAACACCACATGGATATGCGCCTCAACAATCTGGTTGGCGCGCACATTGGCCATCCGGAACATCAGGCTGGGCACGCCGTCGCGGGGCGTGACCACGGCGATCCGGCTGAAGCGCACGCGCGCCGTCGGCCGCGAGAATTTCGAGAAAATCAGGCCGGTCATCAGCGCCAGGCTGATCATCCCGAACAGCGCCTCGACGCTCATCAGGACGTTGGCTACCAGGCCGACCGGCGAGAGTTTGCCGTAGCCGATAGTCGCCATGGTCTCGACGCTGAAAAAGAACAGATCGTCGAAATGGCCCGGGCGCGCGTTTTCGACGCCGCCGCCGAAGTAATAGCCCAGCGCGAAAAGCAGGTTGGCGAAGGCCAGCGCGCAAACGATCTGGAAGAGCAGGAACGGCCACGATGAAGTCAGCAGGTGATGATAGAAATCGGTGAAGTAGCGCTCGCTGCCATCGACCGAGGTCGATTTGCTCCTGTTGGCCTGGGTCAGCTTCTGGCTGCCGGTGCGATGCGATCCCATGGCCAAGACCATAGCCACTCAGCGGCGTTCACGCATCTGGCGGAGGCGCGCGCCGGTGGAGCCGGCCTATCAGATGCCCCGGCGAAACGCGCGCGCCGCGTGCTAGGCGAACTCCGGGATGACCTTCGACGCGAACAGTTCGAGATGCTCCCGCGCCCATCGTGGCGGCAGCCCGGGCGGCAGCGTCCAGGAATAGTAATGGGTCATCGGCACGCGCGCGACGTAGTCCTTGATCATGCGCACGCAGGCGGCGGGATCGACCACGATCAGGCCGCCGGTCTCGCGCAGATGAGCGCGGTCGCGAATATAGATCGGGTTGCGATTCTGCCCAGCCTTGGCGGCCCATTCGGTGTAATTGTTGCTCTGATAAATGATATGGTCGGCGGCCTCGTTAAAGGTCTTGTCGGGATCGCTCGCGCAGATGAGCCATCGATGGCCCGCGGCGAAGCGCACGGGATCCGCAGGTTTGCCCTGACGGACCAGTTCCGCGAGATAGGCGTCGTAGACCTTGCGCGAGGCGTCGGGCGCGGTGAATCCGTCGGCATATTTTGCCGCGCGGCGCAGCGCGGGCGGCGTGAATCCGCCCACCCAAATCGGCGGGCGCGGTTGCTGGACCGCGTCGGGTGTGACGCGGGCGCGGTTGATCTCGAAATATTTCCCCTTGAAGGTGACGGTCTCGCCGCGCAGCAGTCGATCGATGATCTGGAGCGCTTCGTTGGTGCGGCCGCCACGCTCGCCGAACGCAACGTTGAAGCCCTCGAACTCCTCGACCTTGTAGCCGACGCCGACGCCCAATTCGAAGCGCCCGCGCGAGATGACGTCGACCACCGCGATATCTTCGGCCAGGCGCACCGGATTATGAAACGGCATCAGCAGCACGCCGAGCGGAATGCGGATGCGTTTGGTGCGCGCGGCGATCGCGGCCGCCGCAGGTAGCATCGAGGGCAGGTAGCCGTCGTCGATAAAGTGATGCTCCGAGAGCCAGACATCGTCGAAGCCGTGATCTTCGGCCCACACGATCTGATCGAGAATTTCCGCGTAGAGATCCGCATACGGCCGGCGCCATTGCGCCGGATTGCGGAAGTCGTACCATAGGCCGAAACGAATTTTCCCGGTGCCGCTCATGCGTTACTCCATCGCGATTTGCGCCCGCCGCTTGAGGCGCCGCCCCGCTCGCTCCAATCCATCTCCCATATCGCGGCGGCGGCGCGCAAGCCGCGCCTCGCTGACTCGTTTTGGGCGCTACAAGAATCGCGGCGGCGACGATACGCTGGCGAAGCGATCAGCGCCGGGCCAGCAATTCAAGCACGCGCAGGCCGGGGTTCTCGTCGGGCGGCGCGGGCGCGTTGTAGGCGGCGGATTTGATCGCGCGAAGATATTCGCGCATGTAGCTGACCGGACGATCGTAGGTCAGCCCGCGCATCGCCGCCGCGACCTGATTGTTGGTGCCAATGCCCAGGATGAAGCGCCCGCCTGAAAGCTCGGCGACCGTGCGCGTACTAGCCGTTCGCACGTGACCGCGGGCCGGCGGCGAACGTGCTGCGCTATCGGCGGCGCCGAAACGTGATTGTGCGCCACTCCTGAGCGCGACGCCAACCGATCGCGGCCGAAATTATCCGTCGCCAAGTGCGCGAAGATCGCGCGTGCAGTGGCCGCCGCCGCGCGGATCGCGAGGGCGAATAAGAAAGGCCGGACGCCCTCGCGGACGCCCGGCCTGGACTAGCTCATGAATGGTGTTTAGCGAACGCCGCTCAGGCGGCCACCTTGGCCTGACCTGCGCCGGGCTGATCCTCCGCGATCGATCCGCGCTTGGAGAGGATCACCGCAATCGCGAGCATTACTACCGCGACCGCCGTGATCAGCAGACTCGTAGCCGAGATCGCGCCAACTTCGACGGTGGTAAACGGCGCCGCTAAAATACCGACGAGGTTCATCACCTTGATCATCGGATTGAGCGCGGGACCGGCGGTGTCCTTGAACGGATCACCGACCGTGTCACCGACCACCGTCGCCTTATGGATGTCGGTGCCCTTGCCGCCGAGGAAACCGTCCTCGACCTTTTTCTTGGCGTTGTCCCAGTTCGCGCCCGCGTTCGACATGAAGACCGCGAGTAACTGGCCGGTCAGGATCGTGCCGCACAGGAAGCCGCCGAGCGCGCCCGCGCCAAGTCCGAAGCCGACCATCAGGGGCGCGAACACCGCGAGGATCGCGGGGCTCATCAGCTCCTTCTGGGCCGACGCCGTAACGATATCGACACAACGGCTGTAATCGGGCAGCTCGGTCCCTTCCATGATCCCCGGATGTTCGCGGAACTGGCGGCGGACTTCGAACACGACCTGGTAGGCCGCGCGGCCGACCGCCTTGATCGCGAACGAGCTGAACAGGAACGGCACCGCGCCGCCGATCAGCAGGCCTACGAAGACCATCGGGGTGTTGACCTGAACGCCGATCGCGCTCAGATGCGCCTCGTCGATAAACGAGCGGAACAGCGAGACCGCCGCGATGACTGCGGTGGCGATCGCGAGACCCTTGGTCAGCGCCTTGGTCGTATTGCCGATCGCGTCCATCCACGAGAGCGTGCGCGAGGCCTCTTCCTGATGGATCCCGCCCATCTCAAAGATGCCGTGGGCGTTATCCGTGATCGGTCCGTAGGTATCCATCGCCAGGATGAAGCCCGTGGTCGTCAGCAGGCCGAGGCCGGTCAGCGCGATACCGTAGAACTGCAGCGCCGTCGATTCGCGGAAAATCACCACCGCGCCGATGATCGCCGCCGCAATCAGCATCAACGCCCAGACCGACGACTCGAGCCCTTCGCCGAGTCCCGACAGGATTAGCGTGGCCGGGCCGGTGCGCGCCGCCATTGCGGTCTCGGTGACCGGGCCGCGGTCGGGATGGGTAAAGTAATTCGTCAGCCACAGCGTCGTGATCGAGAGCACGATGCCGAGCGTCGCCGTGATCCCGAAGCGCCAGTCCGGCGCGCCGGTGCGCGGGTCGGTCATATAAAAATAGTTGACGATGAAAAAGCCGATGACCGAAGTGATCGACGAGGTCATGTAGCCGGCATTGATCGGCTTCATCGGGTCGCGCATCGCGCTGCCGACCGGCACCTTGACCGCCATGATGCCAAGGATCGAGGAGAACACGCCGACCGCGCGCAGGATCAGCGCGAAGATGATCAGCTTCATTGCGAACGCGCCGGCCAGCACGGTGCCGCCGTAAGCCCTGACGAAGGCCGGATCCTCGAGCGCGTAGGCCGCCAGGATAATCGCGGCGACCAGCGTGACTTCATAGGACTCGAAGATGTCCGCGGCCATCCCGGCGCAATCGCCGACGTTGTCGCCGACGTTGTCCGCGATCGTCGCCGCGTTGCGCGGATCGTCCTCGGGGATGCCCGCCTCGATCTTGCCGACCAGATCGCCGCCGACGTCGGCCGCCTTGGTGAAGATACCGCCGCCGACGCGCATGAACAGCGCCGCCAGCGAGCCGCCGAAGCCGAAGCCCACCAGCACCTTCATCGCGTCCTGTTTGTACCACAAAAAGATTACCGTCGCGCCGAGCAGACCCAGGCCGACCGTGAACATCCCCGAGACGCCGCCCGCCTTGAAAGCGAGCTCCATCGCGTCCTTGAAGCTGGTCAGCGCGGCGTTGGCGCTGCGCACGTTGGCCTTGACCGCCAGCCACATCCCGACGAAGCCGGCGCCGTAGGAGGCGCTGACGCCAAGGATAAAAGCAAAGGCGATGCCGAAAGCC
>Ga0307373_10015448_pt1 | contig 10390 bp, 13 predicted proteins | sample OX2MG_FD_202534 | JGI IMG/M metagenome (GOLD analysis project Ga0307373, IMG submission 202534) | Soil microbial communities from Risofladan, Vaasa, Finland - OX-2 | ecosystem: Environmental > Terrestrial > Soil > Coastal area > Acid sulfate soil | place: Finland: Risofladan, Vaasa | collected...
GTCCATTACCTTCAGCATCGGTGGCGTCTCCTTCCACCCGGCTCCCACCGGGGTTCGCGTGGTCTACGCGGAAGGGTACGCCGCCTTTTTCATGCCGTCACGATCCACAACTTTCGGTAATAACTCCTCGAGGTGGCGATGATCGGGCGAAGGCCAACCGCAAGGCGTCCAGATCCTGAAGCGAACCGAATTTTCTTCGCACGGAGAGAATCCCGGTCAAATCGGGCGGATCCGGACTGAGTGTGCTCTCTCTGGCGCGCTTCGAGCGGAAAAGCGCCACGCCCCGCGCGCAATTACTGCCTTCTCGAAATTGCAGGTGAAAAATTACAGACTCGGTGGCGGAGAGGGGGGGATTCGAACCCCCGGAACCACTAGGGCTCACGTGATTTCGAGTCAATACTCACTCTCATCGGTGAGTACTCAATCTGGCATAGTCGGGCATAATCAGTTCTATTCTCAGTTCGCGCAATGCGATCCCGCTGCATCCGGACACGTTCGGTCGGATAGTTCAGCCCAAGCACGGCCCAAGCGAATTGTTTACGTCCGTGATGTTCAATCATGCGCGCCCCTAGAAAAGGTGCGTAGTTATTGGAGAATTTCACCCGCTTTGCCCGTGCTTTGGCTCTTCTCGGATCAAGTTTTAAGCGATCAATCGAGGTAAAATCGAGGCAATTTCGCCTCGATTATCGTTAGTGGAGGGAAGGATCATGGTTACAGTGACCGACAACCAGCAAGACGCTTTCGAGCTAATCACCCGCCTGGAGCATGCGGACGGTGGCGCGGTCCTCGATGGCGAGGAACGCGATCGCATCTGGCAAGAATCGCGTGCGTGTGAGCTGCCCGCGCCAGTGGCCGCGATTTGGTTTCAGTGCGCTTTGGATCTACCGGCCGGCGATGCGTGGCGCGTCCTCACCGCGGCCTGTCTGCCGTTCAGTGTCGATGACGTGGATGACGTGGAGGACGTGATCGATCTAGCGGCGCGACTGCTGACCTCCAATTTGGAGGAAAGCTTGTTGCTCACGCAGGCTGGATACTATGCGGGCCGCTACGTTAAAGGCGAGGAGCTAGCCGCGAAGATCGCGCGCGTCCGAGAGTGTTTCGAGTGGCTGTTAGAGTGGCACGAGGCGGCGCGCAATCTCGGACGGTTGCGGCTCGTTGTTAACAACGGATAAGGCGAGCAAGAAGCCCGCTAACGCACGATCACGGCGCGCGCCTGAAACCAACCCTGCCGCGCGTCGCGATCGTCGCTCAGCGCCCCGTTGCCGTCGTGCTGGCGGGCCGTCCTGACGTGATCCTTCCCGAACTTGATCGGGCGGAAGTGACTTCGGACACCCCCCTCGATCTGACGGTAGGTGCCCTCGCACACGCAACGGTGAACGCGGCGATGTCGCGCAGACCCAACCACGCGGCGGCGCTGTCTCGCAGCTAAACCACTACGGCGCCCGAACTCCACTACGCGAAATTGAAGGAGGTAACTGACATGAAACTCTCTGTGAAATTTTACAGCGGCAAGATCCGGTTCGGGGCGATCATCGGCCTACTGATCGGCGCTGTGTGCATGAGACGCTGCGTTGCACGCGCGTGCGATGGCCGCTGGCGTGAGTGACGGGCCGCGCTTGCGCCGCGCGACGTACCACCGTTGCGGCAGCCGACGCCACAAACGACGCTGCGACCGGGATATCGGCCGCTTACGCTGATGTTGGGCGTGGTGGAAAACTCAGCAAATCCCGATAGTTTTTGTAGCGGCTCACGGAAGCGATTGCGTCGCTATTTTCATTGGCTGAAAATTCATGTAGAGACAGGGTGTCCGACAACAGAAAATTAGTTTGAAGGAACCATCATGAGAGAACAGAACAGTCCGGTACGTGGCAGCGGGCTGCTTGGCCTCCGCGTAGCAGTGGTGCGTGATGGCGACGCTTGGTTCGCGCAGGGATTAGACGTGGACTACTTTGCGCAAGGCTCTACCCCTGAAGAAGCGGAGACCAATTTTACCGCAGGCCTGAAGACGATGATAAGGCTTCATGCTAACGAATTTGGCCATTTACGCTACGTGGTACCCCCTCCCGCATCTGTCTCTCAAGAATACGCAAAGCTGAAATTCGCCAAAACTGAAAAGGTCGCTTTCCAGTCGGCGAATGCCGCTCTTGTACCCTATCGACGAATCCAATTCTTCGTCGCAGAGTAGTTGTTACCTCGCCGGGGAAAAAGGGGAAATAGGTGCCGCTACATCCCGGTGAGGTCGAAAAAGGGCGCCTGATCTATATCGTCAAAAAAGAGGGTATCGGCGTATCGGAAACAATCGAGGACGGCACCGTCCTGAGGAAAGGGCCGGCGATCCTCCCAGTACGAGCATACGGTCAGCCCGCTCGCTTTAGCCGGAAGTCCGTACAAAGTATTTCCCGGATATTCGGCATTGATTCCACCAAGTTCTAGCTTCGTCAGCGCACTGTCTTAATTTCCCGCCCCGAGTGGCTTCACCGGGATCACCGGGCTATTCAGCAGTCGGAACGAACATGCCCAATACCGGTCCTGAACTTCCATCGTCTTGAAGGCGGATTTGCGCTAATCCCGTCCTGACCCCAAAGGCATTGTAAACAATCTCAGTCCGCCCGTCGCAGCCGCACCAGGCAACGAATGCATCGTTGATCTGATCATAAGGCGCGGCGTTATTCACGATTCCCTCGGCGATCTGCGCGACCGTCGTATAGAGCGTGAGCACATTCCCGTCGATTCGGCCACCCGAAAAGACTGGCGCTCCGAAGGCGTTCACCTCCGTTAGCGAGATCAGCGACACGAATTCACCGGGCGTCATGCCGTGCACGCCCGGATAACGCTTGCCCAACCTGATGATCGCATCCTTCATCGCGAGCGCGCGCGCTTCGTCTGCTTGTTTGAGCGCAACCGCCTTAAGTTTGACGATTTGCTCGCGCCAGATAGCCGCCTGATCCGGGTTATGCGTTGGGAGTTGAACATAACCAGCAAGCGCCGCGTCGGCCGTCGCTACGTTCGAGTTGGAAATCGCCATTGTGATCCGATCGGTGTATTGCGTGGCCAACTGCTTCGAAATCAAGTCAATGGTGTTGGGCGGGATCGTGCTATGCGGCCCTTTCAAGGCTTGTTGGCAGGTCTTCAACTGCTCTCCGAGCGAAACGCCGATTGCCGCTCCGCCCTGATATTCCGCGATACAAAGGCCATCCTGCGCGCGAGGTTCCGGATTGGCCGGGCTGGACAAGCTCAAAGCCGACTCAAAATCGCCTCTCGCGATCGCGTAAGAGTTGCCTTTCAACGCCGCGTCGCCGTCCGCGATGTATTGCGCCGCCCGGATTTTGCCGCGTATAGCCGCAAAATCTCCCCCAAGTAGTGGAGTTCCCTTTACGGTGCTATGGCGTTCCAGCGTATTGGCCAAGTCCGAAGCATGCTGTAAATTCCCGGCATCAAACGCTCCGGCAATCATGCCGACGGTAGGCGGGCAATCTAATACCGTGAGTGAGAATATGACTCTGACCGGGCAGTCCACCCTGTCGCCGGTTGAAGCGTAGGGGTCATAGAGTGCCGCGTAATTTATCTTACTCCCCATAAAAATAAGGGCGCACGAACTCAGTGAGATGGCCATTGTGGCAGCACCGATAAGAATACAACCAAACCGTAGGCTCATGGATTTTCCCTCTCAGGCGATCTTCCTCGCGCTTGTTGCACCCTCGCGATCGCCTCGCCCCTTATCCGTGGTGATTAGTTTCTTGTTGGACGCTCTGTAACACGTTCTCAGATATTCAACTATTTAGCCCAACAACTTTATATATAGGTCTTATATTATATTTTCTAAAAGTATTATTAGAGGGTAGTGTTACTGATACGTGTTATTCCTCAATAACGACGGGCGTTATATTTTTTCGCTAGTTGACATAATCTGGGTGTTCGCTTTTACTTCGCCAAAATTTCGTACCCACTGCTTCGTTTTGTACGCCAATTTTTGACGTGAAAAAGGTCACTTTTTGGCGTACAAAATGGAGGGGTGGGTACAAATGCTCGGAGATAGGTCACTAAAATACTCACATAAGTCTCTTAAGTCAGACTAATGCAACGACACATGTTTTACCTTTGTCGTGGGGCTGTCCGCATTGGTCCTAATCGCGCCTTTGCTATAATACGCGCATGTCTTCAATTCTTCCCTCAGCCTGTAATCCCCGTGTGCGCCTAGGTAGAAAAGACCTGATCGAGCTGCGGCGCATGGCTAAGATCATGAAACGCCCGATGAGTAAGGTTGTTGCTCTCCTAATCGAGCACTGGAATGACTGCCCGCTGATTCGCGACCCGGATAGCGACGACGGCGGGATCGTCGCGGATTCGCTGTTGGCCCCTCCATAAAGGCTTTCGCGCGCGCGGTTTTAGGGTTTCGTCAGATGGGCGTTAAATGGGTTTGTGGCTAGGATTCTGGACGTTAGTTGATCGTCTCGTCGCCCCTTTCGTCCAAGTACCCCAGCGATGTCATCCCGCCGCCCACTTCTGCATCAATCGCCTCTAGCCACAACCGCCGGTATTCTTCATTCGCCGCGACGATCCTCTCGTCGCCATCGCCATCACCGATGCAGCGATACGTAAGTTGATCACTCCACGGATTGGGCATCGCGATCGTCGGCCGCCACGGGAAGCCACGCCCGTACTTCAACCGCGTGGTGATCCGGCGATACGCTGAAAAACAGGGCATCGAGTCGCCCACTTCGCTAATGACGAACGCCGCATCAACTGCGCCGAAGATCGCGACACTCCCAAGGATCGACGCCATCGGGTCACGTGATGCTCGGCTCGCCTTCGTGGTGTGATGCGCCGTTAGGATGTGACAGCGCTGCTTTCGGGCGACGGCTAAAAGCGGCTCGATCATTTGGGTTACTGATGCATAATTGGTGATCGACCTCGGCTTCAGAAAGCGGAAGAGCGGATCGATCACACAAAGGACCGCCTTAGTCGCTTCGATCTGTTCAGCTAGCCAACTGATCGCTTCCGTGTCCGACGCGAACGGATGACCGCCGCAATCAACGAAGAGCGGCGCATCCGCAGTGACGTTCATCGTTCGCAACCGCCGGCGGACCTCGTTTTCGTCGTCTTCCAAGGCGAGGTAGATCACCGGTCCTTCGTTGATTGGGATATCGAGGAACGTGTGCTTCCCGTCGTTGCTTGGAGGTGCGACGGTAGCAGCGATCAGGTTACGGATGAACGTGGACTTACCCGCTTTCGGCTTACCGGCGACGATCGAGATCCCGCCGATGGGAAGGAGATCCTGCCAGAAGAAGCGCGCAACGGTGTCGGGAGTTGAGAGTAGCTGGGATATTGGTTTAAGCATTGTATTTCCTACTCGCCCGCGCCAACGGATGCTAAACTACCATCAGAATTAAACGTGAAGTAAAAGAAGAACCCCCAGTATCCCGTCCAGTGCACATCGCCTCCCGCCCAGTCGTTAATGCGAAGTTCGATTGCGCCGTCGCCCACCGGGATCGGGTCGCACGCCTCCTCTTCAAAGTCAATGCCCAATGAGTTTAGAAATTCGCGAGTCTTTTCTAGATGCGTCATTTTCGATTTCTCCTTACCACTTCTGTTCAAATTCCTGCATGACGTGTTCCGGACTCAGGTTCAAGTAAATCGCCGTAGTCTCTAACCGGTCATGCCCTAACAGCTTCTGCACCGCCGGCAAACTGATCCCCTTCTGGATCGCTGTACAAGCAAACGTGTGCCTCAAGACATGTGGCGTCACCGTCTTAACGATCCTGGCCCGGTTAGCGACGATCTTGATCATCCTTTGCATCGTCCTGACCGACACCCCGAAAGCATCCTCACTCGCAAAGTGGGCCTCAAGCAGTGCCGTCACTCTCGCGCTCATGCGCACCACGCGCTTCTTCGTGAGCTTCCCGAAAGGTCCGCCCTTCCCGTTCACCATGATCCTGTGTGTCTGCCAATCGATGCGATCCGATGTCAGGGTCGCCAGCTCAGCCACGCGCAAGCCGGTATCAAGCAGCGTCCAGATAACAAGCTTCTCATCACCTGTTTGGCAGGAATTAGCGAGGCGCGTTGCTTCGTCGCTCATTAGCGGTTCGCGCCTGAAATTGTAACTCATTGTCGTTGTCTCCCCGGTTAAATCACGCGCGTTACTTAATAGCCAGCGGGTGAAATGCCAGCGGTTTACGATTCCCGAAATTCACAGGCAACCGTGCATAATCAGCGGCGACCTTCGTGAGCCACGCATCACGCTCGCTTTCGGGAGTTAGCGGGGCGCTTGTCTCCGGGCGTGCAAAGACAGCGTAATCCAGTGAGCCGTATCCTCGCCTCTCTCCCGCACAAAAACACTAACACATGTGAGGCGAGGACCATTCAACTGCGACGCACTCTGTCGGTAGCAGTTCGGAACACGCGCGTTTGTCGGGATGGCGGGATGACCACGCGATCTTTCCCCGAACTCGATCACGCGAAAACGATCGGCCCCGTAGCCCTAATCGTGACTGTAGGAGATCGCTCACACGCAACGCGATCGTGGGCTACACGCATGCACTGTTGTCCGCTCGCGTCCCCGAACTCGATCCACGTGCATTTGTTCGCTCATTTGTTCGCTCGCGCCGCATCGGCGCTCGCTTACATTAGGGATGGATTGCATTAGGGATCGTTACGATCACTATGATCGTTACGATCACTGCGATCGCAAGTATTGCATTGGGAGAGACGCGAAGTGAGTGAGAAAAAAAGTGGGGCAGTCGCGGGAGGCTTAAACCGCGCTGCCCCGTAGCCGTGGAATTACCGCTTTCGCGGCCGGCAAGAAAATAGAAAAGTTGGGGACGATGCGAAACGGCAACTAACGCATCGCCCCCGTGTGAGACTGCCGCGCGTCGGAGAAGATCGCGTCATCCAGCCTCAATGACCGATTATTTTAAGCGGCCGACAACTCGCGTCGAATCTCGCCCTGGATTTCCCAAGGGCCAAGGTCCGTAGGCAGTCGGTATCGGCGTCTCACTTCAGGCGGGATCGTCGCTAGCGCCCGCAGCTGAGCGCCAAGGTCGATCCCACACCTCACCTCATTTGATGCGAAGTTCAAAAGAATAGTGGGATCAAGGTTGCCATCGGCCATCGCATCTTGAAGCCTGCTTTTGATCAACTCGAAACTTAGCGCGCGTCGCGGACGGTAGCTGAGACTCTTGCCAGCCGTGTACGCATCGCCAACACCGCGATCACGTCGCATCGAGCGACGCGCAAGGCGATCACCGCCAAGGGCGTTACGTAGGTTGCGCTCAGCGATTCGATCCTGACCGCTCAACTCGTTATCAGGATCATCTTCATCCGAGGTGTACTCGCTCCACTGCGGCGGACGAAGCTCCGAATCACCACGCGAACCCGGAAACTTAATGCGCGACGGACGACCGGAAACTAGCATTTCGTGCGATTCGTCCGAGTCATCGTCTTCAAAATCTGAATCGGAAAGTTCATCATCGAGCGCCTGAATGCCGGGCCACTCCTGATTCGACGCAAGCATGTCCTTGCGCCGGCGTGCGCTCGGCCTGCGATCGAGGTCCGCCTCCATGTAATCTTTGCCGTCGGAAAGTTCGCGGACGCTCGATGCGCGGCGCGACTTCATAATCATCTGGTTAAAATTTGGCATGGGATTCACCTCGATGATCGACCTTCGATCACCTTTTTTAATTGTGTAATTAGCGATTGCGTATCCGCGCGGAGTCGTGACCAGCTCGGAGCCGCGGCCGATAACTTCATCACTCTGCTTAACTGCGGCACGTTCCTTTCTCAGTTCGCTCTTCGCGATGACGCCTTGTGATTTGCGGAATCTTAGAAACCTCATTGGGGCAATCTCCGGTGCGAGCACAGTCGCAGCGATAATCATTCTATAATACGACGCTCGTGTTTGATAGTATGATGGGGCATCAGTGGCTACAGAGCGCGGAGCCACTGACGGAGGTACGACTATGCCGCATCCCAACTCACTCGCAAACCTGCGACCGTGGCAACCTGGGACATCACCGAATCCCAACGGCAGGCCGCGGGATGCGTCTCTGATCAATTACGTCCTGAGAAATAGCGAGGGCGGCCACGAGTTAGGCGAGATCCTGCTGACGATCGCGCGCAACCCGAGCGCGAAGGGCAGCGATCGAATCAGCGCGATTTCGATCTTGCTCGATAGGCTTTACGGAAAAGTCGCCCTAAGCGATCGCGCGGCGCTGTTGGATGAGGCGGCCGCGCCTGCGCAGCGCATCAACTTTCACGTGATTCTAGGCCCGGATCGAGGCATAGAAGAAATCGAAGCAGTTCGGACCAACGACGATGCCACCACACACAACGAAATTGAGGCGCTAGATGGCGACACGGCCGCCTCGCCCGCGTCAGTGGACGGCGACTAGGTATTTTCTTCTTGCTATAGTCGGTCTGCTCGTGACCCTACTAGACGTTCGCGGCCTATTTACGCTATACTCAGTTTCGCTAGAGGCTGAAGTGCCTGAGTGATCGCCACTTAAACACCGGCGGTCCACGAGGCTGACGGGCCAAGCACCATGCGATGCGCGCTTTTTTTAAGGCGCATCGCGGAGCTTGGCCCTTTTTTTTTGGGTCGCGGGCATGAAAGAGGCGAACAAAGCGATGAGAATAAAGGAGACGAAAATGGCGGAGTCGAATCAAACGGACGTACTTTTGGACACGGAAAGCGCGGCGGCGCTGCTCAACCTTTCGCCCGACACGCTAATGACCTGGCGCACGGAATCCCGGCGCCAAGGACCACCGTTTATCCGGATCACGCATAAAGCGATCCGCTACAGCACCGCGGATCTTAGGCATTGGATCGCAGAACGCCGGATCGTTCCAGTAGCGCGGGAGCGCGCGGCTTCGATTGAAACGTAAACCCCTAACAAAGCGACGCGGCCCCCGCTGCAAACCGGGGACCGCGACCAAGGAGACCACCATGAACACGCTGACTATATCACACCGCCAAGCCGGGCCAACAAGCCCAACACCCTGCATCGATCGCACCGATCGCGTGTCGGTCGAACGCCACGCTGTCGAATTGCTCCGCGCTCATTACGGAGCGTGGCGAGCGCAATTCAAGCGCGCACGTTCGCGCCGGCCGAAAGGTGAAATCGATTTGCGTCTAGCTAGCGATTTGCTGATCGAGAATAGCGACAGCGGTGATAGTGACTTCACGGATTACGCTCGCACGCGATTCGCACGGGCAGCGAAGCCCGCACTTTTGCACGAGTTGTTCGACGAATTAGATGTGCTGCGCCGCGCAGTGTCCGCAGCGGAGTATTTGCGATGAACATGAGTGACGGGCGAAACTCAGTCGGCAATTTCTCATCGTCGCCAAAAAGTTGTCAGCTTGCGTGACATCTTTCCGCACGGAATGCGTCTTGAACCGTCCCTCGCGTCGTTAGCCTCAGTGGCCGCGATCCCCGGCCTGCGCGATGGGAGCGATCCCGCTGTCACGGCCGCGCTTGTGACAGCCGGGAGCGAGAAACCGCAACCCACCGGTTCGCCGCTTTCCGCGTTCCGCTTCACCCGCGTTGGCGATCTTCTTACTGAACAGACTCACGACGAAAAGTGGCTATGGGATGGCATCCTTAGTGAAGGCGGCCTTTCCCTTCTCGCCGGTAAGCCAAAAGCGGGAAAATCAGTCCTAGTGCGCAATCTCGCCTATCACATCGCCCGCGGCCTCCCGTTCCTGGGGCGCCAATGCCGACAAGGCCGCGTCGTGTATCTCGCGTTTGAGGAATCGCGCAAAGGTGTGAAACGCCACTTTGAACTTATGGGTTGCGACGGAACCGATGAGATACTAATCCACGTTGGTCCCCGTTTTGGCGGCGATGCCGACGATCCCGGCCGCCTCTTGCTCAACATCGCGACAACTTACAAACCAGCGTTGATCGTGATCGATACCTTCTCGAAACTATTCCACATTCGGGATATCAACAAAGACTACACCGCCGTCTCGCGCGCCCTGGAGATCCCGATGCAGATCGGGCGCGAAGGACGAATGCACATTCTTTCGACGCACCACGCCGGCAAAGGCGAAAAGGGCGAACCAATCGATCAGATCATCGGAACGACCGCGCTCGCTGGCGCTGTCGATACTATCTTGATTCTCGAACGCCAACGCAGCATCGCGGGTGACGGGTCAACGCTGACTTCGATCCAACGCTACGGTGATGAACCCGATCCCATGACCCTGGCGCTCGATGAGAAGAGCGAAGTTTTTTCCCTCAACGAGACTGATCGGGCGCGGGTCCAAGAACGCGAGGAAACCAAGATCAAAGAGATCATTGCCTTCGTTTCTACGCACTCCGCGGGCTGGTCAACTGAGAAAGAAATCCGCGCCAAAATTCCCGGCCGCGACGAAACGATCCGCCGTCTCTTG
>Ga0307373_10015450_pt1 | contig 10388 bp, 10 predicted proteins | sample OX2MG_FD_202534 | JGI IMG/M metagenome (GOLD analysis project Ga0307373, IMG submission 202534) | Soil microbial communities from Risofladan, Vaasa, Finland - OX-2 | ecosystem: Environmental > Terrestrial > Soil > Coastal area > Acid sulfate soil | place: Finland: Risofladan, Vaasa | collected...
GCGAGACACTGGCGATACGGTAGGGGATCCGGCGAGACAACCAACACGCCGCCACCAATAGCCGCCGGATGCCGTACCTACGAGCTTGCCGCGCGACGCGGGTGAGGCGTCGGCGGTAGTGCGATGCTCGGGGTCGGACTTGGCCTCAACCGGTCGGGGCGACGCCGTCTGCCGGCGACCGTATTCGCTCCGGGCCTCGCGCGGACTTCTTCGCACCTCATCTCCAGGTGCATGCGGCTGCACGTGCTCTTAAGGCCGAGCGCGGCATCGCCGCTTGTGGGCACGCGATGGCCGCCTCCGCGGGGCGCGCTGAGCGATGTTTCCCGCCCGACCTATCTTTGGTGTTGTGGAACTTCCGGTCCGTGTTTCGATCTCGACGTGCATCGGGTGCGGGTCGATGCACGAGTTCGCGGCCTGCGAAGGCATCTGCCGGGAGCGGAAACTGGAACTCGTTAGCGGCGGGGATTACGACGAGCTGGTGACCGCCGCGACCGTGACGCGTACACGGATTCAAGCGCTCCGGCCCATCGTTGCGGAGCTGGCTCAGGCCGCGCCGCGACCGACTGATTGGAGCGTCCTTTACGCGTCGATGCGGACGCAGGCGCTTGTGGCCCTGAATGCGGTCGGACCGTTGGCTCGCGAGGCGACTGGTGCAGCATCATCGGCTGAGACCACAGTTGTCTGGCGTTGCCCGGACTGCGGTGGGCTCGAAGAGACACAGCCGTGCATCGGGGTGTGTATGTGGCGGCCGCTTGACTGGGTGGAGCTGGGTGCGTTCGAGAGCGAGCGCGTCCGGGCACTGCGAGAGGTCGAGCTGGAGCGGGGGCTGTTCGGTCTTCTCACCAGATTCGCGCGGGTGAGGCCTCGCGACGGTGCTTGGCAACGGAACTGGCGTGCATTCCAAGCGCAGGCGCGGCTGCTGCTCGGTCAGTGACTTCGTAGGTGATCGCACTACTGACTGAGCAGCAGCCAGCGGGGACAGCCGATGTGCCTTCGAGACCACTGGCGGAACGGCTGTCTGTCCGCCGCGATGTGGTGGGTGCTCCCTTGGGCGCGGATCCGTATCGTCGTCCGACGAAATTAGGCACGTGGCGGCTGCTGTTTCGCGCCGATCGCCTGGAGTGTTGTGCCAACGGTGGCGAGCTCCTCCGGTTTGAGCGTCTCTTCGATGCGCCCAAACAGCGTTCGTTCCTCGTAGCGCACGTGGTCTCTCAATGCCTCGCCAAGAGCGTTGAGTGCCGCAACATCTATGCGCCCGGTCTCGAGGTTGGCCACCCGGCGTCGGATGTCCACATGCTCGATGAGGACGCGCGCGACATCGGCATCGTCGGCGCCGGCGTGACGCGTGAAGGCGGGCAGGAGTAGCTCCTCTTCGAGGCGGAAGTGCTCCCGACCCTCCGTGCGCCAGAAGTCGAGTGTCGCCTGAGTGATGCTCTTCGCATCGGCATCGGTGGCGCGTTGCAACCGTAGGGCCAGCTCTAGCGCGATGTGGTGCTCGCGCGAGAGCACAGCGAGTTCGTTTGATCGCTGCACGGTTTCGATCGTACTCGCGGTGAGCTCCCTCTGCGTCCGCTTCGGCCGTCGTCTGACGAGTCCCTTCATCCAGCGGCGGCTGAGCTTGAGTCGGGGTCGTAGACGGACGCGGGCGAGCCGCCGTGAGGGCGGCGAGCATGAGCCCTCGCAGCACTACTCCTTGATCCCACCCAGGCGAGGTGCAACGTCGCCCGACGCCTTCCTCGAAGGCTTGTCGGTGGAACGCTGCACGAGAGCTTGGTCGCAGATCATCACTGAGTCCGCGCTCCCGGCCAGCGGCGCGTTCATACTCGAGGACCGGGGCGAAGTGGTGGGCTTCGCGCACATCGCACCGAGCCGGGACGAGGATGCTGACGAGAAGGTCGGTGAGCTAACGGCGATTTAGTCTCTCGTGAGTTCTCGGGTTCAGTTGGAAGTGACCTTGCTGTTAGAGCGGGCGCTCGCCGGTCTCCGGGAAGCCGGATTCTCGGAAGCGATGCTGTGGTTGCTTGAGACCAACGTACGCGCCAGGCGGTTCTACGAATCCGCTGGTTGGGTGCCGGACGGGACGACCAAGGTGGACAAGCGCGAAGGCTTCGAGCTGCACGAGGTCCGCTACAGGTGCGTCCTACGCTGATTACTACTCCAGCCACATTTCTTACTCCCGCAAGGGCCCCGCGAGTCGGGCGCCTAGAGCCCTGCTCGTCGCCACGAGCCCGGCGCACGGGCAGGTCAGCCCGCTGCCGCGACGGCCTTATCAGCCACGACGCCGCGCCAAGCAGGGCCAGTGGACGACAACGAACGAAGGTCTGCGTCGGCCGCCGCGATCCCGGGCGTTGCTCGTTTACGCCTGAAGCGGTCGTGCTGGCGCGGCTGCTGCTTCGATCGACAGTTCTGCTTCCCGACCGGGATCGGAAGTGTCGCTCGTTCGCGGGCGCCGAGCCCCACGATGTCGTCGGCAGTGCCGCTCGCCAGGGTCGAAGCGGTCGGCTCGAAAGCACGCCCCACGGTCATAGCGTTACTCCCCACGAGCGGGTGTCTCGGTGTAAGCGTCGGTGGGCTCAGAGACGAGAAGATCGCCCGTACCGATCGATGCGACTGAGTCTCGTCCAAGGCGGTTGTGCGCAGCGCCGATGTCGGCGGTCCTCGGTGCAGCGCGGCGACCCTGGTGCCGTGGGCCGGGCTCCCGGCGCCGGCTATCTGCGTGCATCGGAACGGCGGTAGACCTTTGCACGCCCGGCCGTGGTGCGCGCTCAGCGGATCGTGATCTGCACTTGTCTGGAGATCTGGCGTCGCCCTTTCCGGCTCATGAGTGTGAGCGTGTAGCGCCCAGGCTGCAACGAGCGCGGCCCCGTGAGCATCAGTTGCGTACGTCCCCCCGCGAATCGCGCGCGGCCGCTGGCATAGACGGCTCCCGCGCGTGAGAGCGACGCTCTCACCACCGCACCCGTGGTTGTGAACTTGATCGGGGCCGTGACGAGCTTGGTCGTGCAGACCTGGTGCTTTCGCTTGTGGTGCCTGACGGTCTTTGTGACGATCTTGCAGCTGACGAGTTCGACCTCCCCGGCCGGACCCTTTGGGCCGCGTGCGCCCGTCGTGCCGTTCGTGCCGTTCGTGCCGTTCGTGCCGGGCGGTCCCTGGGGGAGCTGTCCCCCCGTCCCGGACAGCGGGACGATCGTCGGGCCGCTTGGATCGTTGCTGGCGATCTGCAGGTTCGCCGAGCGCGCGCCGGTCGCTTGCGGCGCAAAGTTGACCGTCAGCGAGCAGGTGGCGCCGGGGGCGATCGACCCGAGGCACCCGTCGGAGCCGACGAAGAAGTCTCCCGGGTCGGTGCCGGTGAACGTCAGGGAAGAGATCGTCAAAGGCGCGTTCCCGGTGTTCGAGATGCTCAGCGACTGCGGCGCGCTGGTCGTCTGCAGCGGCTGCGTGCCCGGGAACGTGAGGCTGCCCGGCGCGCCCACCGCGAGCGCCGCCACATCGATCGTGACCGAGGGCGTCGCGGTGGACGCGGTCGCCATGACCGCCTCGTCCGGCCCGAAGCTCGAGCCGCCACCGCCTCCGCCACCGCTTGCGCTCGAGCCGCTGGCGCCGCCGCCACCGCCGCCGAAGTAGCCGCCGCCACCGCCCCCGCCGCCGAAGTTGCCGCCCGAGTTGGTGCCACCGCTGACGGCGGTGCCGGCGGTGCCGGCCGTTCCGCCGTTAGTACCGGCGACGCCCCCGGCGCCGCCCGCCGTGCACGTGCCGCCACCGGCACCGAAACCCCAGTTGGTGGTGATGCCAGAGCCGCCCTGTCCGCCATCGCTACCCGCCTTGCAGTTGATGACGGCTCCGCTGCCTGCGGCGCCGCCATTGCCGCCGCCGCCACCGCCACCGCCACCACCGCCGCCGCCGGCGACGACGAGGCGCGGATCCCCCAACCCGCCGGTCGGCGTGCACACCGACGAGGAACAGGTCCGCACGTCGGATGCGCCGCCTCCGTTACCGGCCTGAGAGCCGCCGACGCCGCCTCCGAGCCCGACCTCGATGTACAACGTCGTTCCCGGCGTGACGGTGATGTCGGCGGTCACCTGGGCGCCGCTGCCACCGACTCCGCCGAAACTATTGGCGCCGGCGCCGCCGACGGCGACGACGCGGAGCGCGCTGACACCTGCCGGAACCGTGTAGCACTGCTCGGCGCCAGTGTACGAAAAGGTCTGCTGCCCGGTCACGCACGCCGCCGCCGAGGTTGCAGGCAGGCTCAGCCCGATCACGGCCGATAGCAGCAGCGCAGCGCGCAGCGCTACACGGTGCCTTGTCACGAACATGCTGGGCATGGCCCCTCCTCCGCGTTGGTCGCCTTAACCGGCGTCGCGCAATCCTACTCCCGCCGCGCGGCCGCGATCGGTATCTGTTGCCCTTCACGGGGCGCGAAGAACACGAACCGCGCGGTGGCCGGGCGACGGCGTCAAGCCCGCTCGCGACGAGCGGTGGCAGCGGTCGCGATGGCGACACAGGCGAGTGCGGCGGGCGCCCCGGCGGTGGCGGGTCGGTAGGCGTTGCCGGAGCCCGGGAGCACGATGCCGCTGCTGGCACTGCGCACGGTCGGCACTTTAACCGGGTCCCTGGCAGTGTTCGTGGTCTCGACGGTCTCGCGATCGGACACGACGTACCGCGGACCATCACGGTCGCGATCGATACGGTCGTCTGCTTCGTCACGCTCACGATCTCGCGCAACGGCCTCGCACAACCGCCGCTTGACGCCGAAACGGCGGGGCGCTGAGGTGGAGCGGCGGCAACGGCAACGCAACGGCCGAATCGGCGCCGCAGCCGCTTTCGACGAGCCAGATGGAGGAGACTCTTCACCTTGGCGAGCCGGCGGACCACGTCGTCGGGTACGGCACGGGAGACGGGAGCAGTCTTGACGTCTGCATCTCCGACGCGCCGGCGCCGGCTCGATCGCACAGCAACTGTGTGGCGGGCTCACCGAACGTCAACGCGGCCGTGAGCGGCTACGCGCGGGACGCGGTCAACCCCTGTTGTGGTGTCTTACTCGGCGCCATCGAACATCACCGCCACGAGCGCGACGCTCAACGCGTCGATCAACCCCGAAGGCCAGGCGGCCACCGCCTACTTCGAGTACGGCACCAGCTCCAACGACCTCAACCAGCGGACTGCGGCCGTCAGCATCGGCAACGGCAGCTCGCTGGTGGCCTTCAGCCAGACATTAGCGGCCTGAATCCGCTGACGACGTATTACTACCGAGATGTCGCCTCGAACTACAACAGCTCCGACAACTCGGGCGACACGGCCAGACGCGCGCACTCAGCGTGAGCAGTGGGCGCACGACCCCGGGGGTCGCAGGATCCGCTCCGTCACGGAAGGAGCCACGATCTCGAGGCCCGCGACAGCACCGTCGGCGACCGCTGTCGGACATAAGGAGCCACGCGGACGCCGTGAGCGGCAAATGCCCGCGCCAACACGAAGGCTGGTTTAACCGCCCGATCCACGAGAGACGCGCAATTCGCCGTGGCTGTCGGGCAAAGTTTGGCGAGGCGGTGTCTTCACCGTGACTTGGTGTGAAGTCACGGTTTCAACCGGCGGCGGTCGCGCCGCTCAGGCGATCTCGGGGGTTATCCAGTGGATGTGGAGCTTGAGCAGGTTGTGGACTGCTGCCTGCAGCCGCCATTCTGAGCGTGCGGCGGCTCTTCCTCTTCGTTGGAACCGGCGGAAGTTGCGGTTGAACTTGTTTTGTGCGAAAACGGGCTCGACCGTGGCTTTGCGGTGTTTGTAGAGCTCGTGACCGAACTCGCTGGCGAGCACCATGCGCATGAACGCGTAGGGGCCTTTGTCCCAGCCCGGCCTGATGTCCTCTCGCAACCCGGCGTCGGGCGGCACCAGGACCTGGATGCCGTCGCTGACGATGTTCTCCATCTGCCTGGTGTGCCAGTAACCCGCATCAGCCAGCACCGTCTGCGGGCGCTGCTCGATGCCAGCATCGTCGAGCTCGCGTAGCGCGGCACGGACGACCGGTTCGAGGTGACCGAAGTCCGGGCTCTCAACCGCGATCTCCGCCGCGACGATGATCTGCCCTCTGGTGACCGCTGCCTGCGCGTTGTAGGCCTGGATCGTCGGTTGCCCCTGGGTGCGCATCATCCGGGAGTCAGGGTCGGTCTTGTTCATCACACCCTCCGGCACCACCGGTGGTGTCCATGGTCGCGGTGGCATCCCGAGCTTGTGTCCCCGCACTCCACCGGCGCGCCGCTCAGCATGCCAAGCCTCATAGGCGTCACTGGCCTGAATCTGAACCTGCTGGTTCTCCTCGAGGCGATGCAAAGCCTCAAGCAGCCGGGCGGCACGGTCTCTTGGGATCGGCTCAGCAGCCTGCTCACGGCGGCGTAACAGTTCCTTGTGCGCCTCGCGATGCCACGCGCGCCTGCCCCGGCCACGCGCGGCCTGCTCGGGGTCAGGCACGATCTTTGCGACCTCCGGCTCCTGCTCACGACCGGCCTTGTTCGCGAGCCGCTCCTTGGCTGCTTTGAACGCCGCGCGGCGCCCTTCCTCGGTCCGCAGGTGCTCGGGCAGCTCATCGCCACGGTCCTCGCCGAACAGGCCGTCCTCCCAGCGGTCGGTCTCCTCGGCCTCCTTGAGGATGTCGGCAACGAGCTTCTCGTAGGTGCGGTTCGCGCCGCGTGACGCGTTCGCGCGGATCTTCGTGCCATCGATCGAGATCACCCCGACCTCAACCAGCCCCGCCTCCCGGCACAAATCGAGCACCTTGGTGAACAGCTCGCCAAGCGCGGTCTCGTGCCGGCGACGGAACTCGGCGATCATCGAGTGATCCGGCACCCGCATCGCAGTGATCAGCTTGTAGACAACATCCTCACGGCACGCCCGCTCAATCCCACGCGAGGACCGATTCCCGCGCGCATACGAATACAGCAAAAGGGCGACCACCATCGACGGCTCATAGGCCGCGCGGCCCTGCCCGTTCTCACGGTAAGCACCGTAAAACGGCGCCAGGTCCATCTGCTCAACGGCGCCGAGAATCGACCACACCACATGATCATCAGGCACCCAATCAGTCAAATCCGGCGGCAACAACAACCTCTGCCCCCGATCACAAGCAATGAAGTTCTGCGGCATCCCTGAATTTAATTAACCGCTCCGGACGACAACCTTTGCCCGACAGCCACCGCCAAAACCACAACTTTCGCTCCATGACGCTTTGCTGACTGGCCATGTGGTAGCGAATTTTGGTAGCGCCCCGAGCGATTTAGCAAGCGCTATCGCTTATCGCTGCCAAGAAATTGGCCTCTACCAGGACTTTCTCTGATGGAGCCAACCGGGATCGAACCGGTGACCTCCTGCTTGCAAAGCAGGCGCTCTCCCAGCTGAGCTATGGCCCCGCGACGTTCGAGTTTACGCGGAACCTGAGGCCCTGGCCGTGGCCGCAGACGTGCACCGCGTGCTGGAAGGCGGGCGAGGAGGATTCGCTGATCAGGCTCTGCTTGTTGGCGGTGCCGGGGCCGGGGCCACCTGAGCCAGGGTCCGGGAAGTTCGGGACGCCATGGGCGCGCATGCAGGTTGCGAGCTCCAGCGCGTGCCGCCGCTGCTGGGCGGTCAGTGCGGGCGGCGGACCGCCGCCGCCGGGCAGGAACTCCTTGCAGACGGCCTGCGCCTTCTTGAGCGCCGGCCCGCTGAAGCTGACGCCGTCGACCGTCAACTGGCCGGTCGACGAGAGCACCACGCCGCCGGGGAAGCCGAGACCGCCCGAACCCTGGATGGGATCCGGAAAGTTTGAAAGACCGTTGGCGCGCATGCACTTGGACATCGCGTAGGGGGAGTTCCTCGGCCCGTACGGGGTGTTCTTCGAGTTTGGCTTGTGACTGGAGCCACCACAGGCCGCCAGCAGTGACGCGCACATGGCGGCGGCGATCAGCGGTCGGATTCGCACGCGCCTATGTCTACCGAGCCGGTGGTAACGCCGGGGTTACGCGTCAGCCGTCGAAGTCGAAATCGCGCGGCGGGTGCTGCTCGAACCAGAGCCGGTCATGCTCGGGAGTGTCCTGTAGGAACTCGGGCGTCTCCTCGAGCACGTCGTCCTCGTCGGCTTCGCCCTTCTCCGCCTCAGCGTCCGCTTCCGAGTCCTCCTCGTGGAAGGTGCTCGGGACATCGAACTCGTGCGTCGGCTGCGGCTCGTGGTGGCGTGTCGGAGGCTCGTCGTGATGCTCGGACTCCGGCTCGGCAGGAGCGGGCGGCTCGGGCTCGGCAGGAGCGGGCGGCTCGGGCTCGGCAGGGACGGCCGTACGATCCGTGGCGGCCGGCGGTTCGGCTGTGAACCGCGGGCGCGGTGGCGGCGCGTCGAACTGCAGGGGCGGGGGCTCGGCCACCTCGTGCTGCTCGGTCGCGTGCTCGTGCTCGAGCGACTCGTCGTGCTCCAGCAGGGCGTCGTGCGCAAGCTCCTCGTGGTACGCGAGCGGGTCGTGGCGGTACAGCAGGTCGTCGTGGGCGAGAGGGTCGGGGTGCTCGAACTCCCCAGGCGCCTCCGGCCCTGGGCTCTGCTCCGCCGGCTCGGACGCTGAGGCGGCATGCGACCTGCGTAGGAAGCGGCGCTTCGGCTGGTGCTCGCCTTCCCGGGTGTGCACGCCATCTGGCTGCAGGTCGAGGCTTGGCGCATGTTGCTCGAGGTGCGACTCGGAGTGCGGCGCCGTGCTGTCGTGGTAGCCGAGATCCTCCGGCTGGTGCAGACGCTCGTCGTGGTGCTCGGGCGCCTCGAAGCGCGCCCCACCAATCGTGGGCTCTCGGCGAACCGGTCCAAGCGCCTCGCGCTCGAGCCGCTCGACCTCAGCGGGGTCGGCGCCACGTGCTCGCTTGAGATCCAGATGCTCGCGGATCGCGTCGTCCAGCAGACCCATGCGCTTAAGCCTATCGAGTTGCACGTGATCTGCAGCAACCGAGCCACCGTCCACCGCCGCCGGTCGAGGCGCTTCAGCACGGCCGCTGGCCAGCGGGCCAGCGGCCTGGGACAACCCGTTGGGCTAGCCGCCGAATCCGCATGGCTTCGCAGCGCGCCGGCATGTCGGCGGCGTGATTGCGGCGCGGCTAAACTCCACGGCTACTGGCGGCCATGCCGTCGCACGGGGCTATAGCTCAGATGGGAGAGCGCCTGGATCGCACCCAGGAGGTCGCCGGTTCGATCCCGGCTAGCTCCACTGGCAGGAAGTCCCTGCAAATCGGCCGCTTCTTCTTACATCGCAGCGGCCGTCGTCTGGAGGCTCAATCAGCGAGAGGGTGCATTTGGGGTGCACCAGCTCAGCCCGACTCCAATAGTTGGCGGGCTCCGCTGACCCGGGAAGCGCATCGCGTCGACAGGTCGGCGTAGCGCGATCGTCGGGGAGGCGAGCAGTAGAGCAGCTCGTCCGACACCCGTCGGGGGCGCAGAGAAGTATGTAATGAGGTGTGTAATCGCATTACATACCTGAGGCCGACTACGCCCCGCCGCTGTGGGGGATCTTGCGCTCCGGCGTGTCTGACTACCCGCCCCCCACATCTGAAATTAGGTGGGTGGGGTTCGGGTAGTCAGACACTTGTCGCTGCAGATCAGAACGGCGGGGCGTAGGCGGCGGTGATCTCTGCGGATGGGGCTGTGGGATCTGGGGTTTTGGAGTGTGCCGGTGCGGTGCTGGCGGGGGCTGGCGGGGCAGACAGAGCGGCGATCTTGACTGTCTTGGAGTGCCGTGGCAGGGGAAGAGGGTTTAGGCAGCGGTGGGTCTGGGAGCTCGGCTGAGGTAGTCGTCTCCGAGATCTCGAACGTTCTTTTTGTACTCAGCATCGGTGAAGAGCTCGGCGTTCTTCTTGACCATGCCGTTGATGACAACGATCTGGGGCCGGTCGAAGCCGAGGCTCCTCAGCTCCACGGGCGTGCCGTTCTCAAGACGACAGAACAGTCGGTAGTGCATCCGTCCTGGGCCGGTGCCGCGGATCTCGTAGTAGCCGGCCATGCGGCCGCGCATCGCTTCCCACTTCCCGCCGCCGCTGAACGCGGGTGGCGGCGCGGCGCGTACCGCTTCCAGCACCGCCATGAAATTCGCGTCGACCTTCGTCGGGCACGAATCGAGAAAGTCGGCAGCGGGGACCGACCCGTCCGGCGCCTGGTAATACGCGACTCCCCATTGCACCGACGCGAGGTTAGCCAGGCCCGGGGATGCTCCAGCGGAGTGTCAGGCGGCGGTTGGAGAGCGGCGGGATCGCGGCACGATCACCACGTCCGCGTCCAGAGCGTTCGCCATCGCCACGATCGTCCGCAGCTCTGGATTTGACGGAGCTGTGAACAGCCGCCGCACGCTCGCCGGGTTCTTGTCGATCTCACGCGCGAGCTCCGCTTTCGTCAGACCCTG
>Ga0307373_10015451_pt1 | contig 10388 bp, 9 predicted proteins | sample OX2MG_FD_202534 | JGI IMG/M metagenome (GOLD analysis project Ga0307373, IMG submission 202534) | Soil microbial communities from Risofladan, Vaasa, Finland - OX-2 | ecosystem: Environmental > Terrestrial > Soil > Coastal area > Acid sulfate soil | place: Finland: Risofladan, Vaasa | collected...
CTGTACCGCGAAGGGATGGAGGGTGATTTCGACGCGTGTCGGAGGACGCAGTTCCTCGTGAACCGGGTGCGCGAGGTGATGTCGCTTACCTCCAGCAGCCAGTCCGCAGTCTACGCGATGCTCGCGCTTCGCGGAATCATCTCCTCGCGTCCGCGAAGACCGATTCTCCCGGCGACCGAGTCGGAGACAGCTGCGATCCGCGAAGCGCTCTGCGGCCTGAAGTTATTGTAGCAGGGTCGGCCGCACCGATTCTCATCGTCTCGATTTTCCGGCACTCTCCGGCGGGGCGAGTCGAGGCCGGTTTGCGCGGCATCAATTTCCTAATGATCGGTATTTATGACCACTTCGAAGAAATTTTTTCTTGACAACTGCCTTTCCATCGGCCTACACTGGAGACATATCATCACAAGTCAGCCACGCGAGTCTCGTCCACCTTCCCTCTGATTCGGAGGGACCAACATAAAGAGGAGGAGTATGCGCATGAGAAAGTTGCTATTCTTCGTCGTGTCCTGTGCGTTCATCGGAGGGATCGTCTTTGGCGAGGGCGCCAAAGAGGCCTTTCCCTCGAAGCCAATCACAATCATTTGTCCGTGGGCAGCAGGCGGCGGAACTGACCGAACGGCGCGATTCGTTGCCGACTCACTTGCCAAGGTGGTCGGTCAGCCGGTCAATGTCGTGAACAAGACCGGTGGAAACGGCGCAGTGGGCCACCAGGCGGGAGCGAGCGCGAAGCCGGACGGCTACACCATCACGAACCTGACCTTCGAGGTGAACACGCTCAAGTATCTCGGCTATTCCGACGTAACCCCGAACGACTTCATCCCGCTCGTTCAGTTCAACCAGGATGCCGCAGCGGTCATCGTGGGCGGTAATTCTCCCTACAAGAGCGTCAAGGACCTTCTCGACGACATTCGGTCGAAGCCGGCCGGGACATTCAGCTTCTCCGGCAGCGGTATCGGAACCGTTTGGGACCTTGCGAGGATCGGGTTGCTCGACAAGGTCGGTATCGATCCGAAACGGGTCAAGTACATTCCGACGAACGGGGCGGCTCCGGCGATCACCGAAATGCTCGGCGGTCACCTCGACGTCATAACCTGCAGCTACCCGGAAGCGGCGCCGCAGATCAAAGCAGGACAGCTGAAGTGCCTCGGAATCATGGCGGCAGAACGAAACCCGCAATTTGGGGATGTCCCGACGCTGAAAGAGCAGGGAATCGACTGGACCTACGGCACATGGAGAGGCTTTGCCGTGCCTCTGAAGACACCGCAGGCGGATGTGCAGGTACTTCGCGACGCGCTGTTGAAGGTCGTTCAATCGCAGGATTTCAAGGACTTCATGAACAAGAACGGCTTTGGAATGGACATACGGGTCGGAGACGACTTTATGAAGTTCATGCTCAATCAATTCGATGGATTGAAGGGAATCTTCCAGCTCGCCGGATACGGCAAGCAAGCCTAAGACAACAGAACGAGGCCGTGCCCCCACGGGGCGGCCTCGTGATTTGCCGGGGGATGGAGCGGTGCACACGACAAAGCTGAACAGAGAACACCTCCTGGGCATAAGCTGCCTGATCATAGCGGGCGTCACGTTCGCGCTGGCCGCGCAGTTGCCGAAAGGACAATCCGCTGGACGGGTCAGCGGTCCGGCGCTCTTTCCGGTCATCTTGGCCACAATTCTCGGCCTCTGCGGGGTTGCCGAAATCGTCATCGGCTTCGCTAAGGGGGCCGCCTCTCCTTCCGTTTCGTTCGGGAGCGCGGTCAGGCAGCTCAAGCGCAGAGAGGTCATCAACCTTCTACTCATTGTAGGAATGCTCGTGGTGTACGAGCTGCTCTTCGAGCGGCTTGGATTTGTCCTGACCACGTTTCTATTCCTTTCTGTGGTCATGGCTCGACTCGGAGTCAGTGTTCCTCGGAGCCTCATCTATTCCGCGGGCTATGTCGTAGTGATCTACCTGCTTTTCCGGACTCTGTTCGCCATATCCCTTCCCGCGGGCGTCCTTTCTCTGGTCGGATTCTAGGCAGGTTGTTGAAATATGATTATTGGGTACGAAAATCGGCACTTCTCGTATGCTCCCCCCCAATTTGGTTCGGGGAGAATGCCGATTTTCGTGGTTTCCTTTACTTTTTCAACAACCTGCCGCAGCACCGTGAGGTTCTTGAGGAGAAAGACATGGACGTGCTTCTGACAGTCTTTTCCTTCGACGTACTTATCCCGTGGATCCTGGCAATGATTCTGGGGATATTCGTAGGAGCGGTGCCGGGGCTCACCGCAACGATGGCGGTCGCCCTCATCGTTCCCCTTACCTACCACGTCAAGCCGATAACCGGTCTTGCCATGATTCTGGGTGTGAGCTTCACCGCGATTTTCGCGGGCGACATCCCTGCAACCTTCCTCCGCATTCCCGGTACTCCCGCCTCGGGGGCAGCAGTACTCGACGGATACCAGATGTCCCGCAAGGGAAAGGGCCCCCTCGCCATCACGCTCGACCTGGTCTGCTCGTTCATCGGAGGACTGATCGGGGTTCTGATTCTGATTTTCGTTTCTCCCTATCTTGCGGCGTTTGCGCTGAAGTTCACCTTTTTCGAGTATTTCTGGCTGGGGGTCCTCGGCCTCTCGATGAGCGCGGTCATCAGCAAGGGGTCCACGCTCAAGGGCGTGATCTCCATGATCATCGGGCTTCTGGTGGCCACCGTCGGCGTCGACGTGACCACCGGCTATCCCCGGTTTGCCTTCGGCAACGCCGAGCTCATGAGCGGCGTCAATTTCATACCGGTGATGATCGGGCTCTTCGGGGTGTCGGAGGTGTTTCGCTCGATTCTCAATCCGGCGAATATGAAGAGCGCAGCGGTCTCCGAGACAATCAAGCTCTCTTTCCGATCCGTCGGAAAAATCATCTTTCGGCTCAAGCGCGTCATCATTCAGTCGTCCATCATCGGCAACCTCATCGGAGCTCTCCCGGGAGCCGGGGCGGACATCGCGGCGTGGGTCGCCTACGGGGTCGCGAAACGTACCTCGAAGAATCCCGACAAGTTCGGAACTGGCTGCGAGGAGGGAGTCGTCGCTCCGACGAGCGCAAACAACGCGGCGATCGGCGGGACGTGGATTCCTGCGCTCGTTTTTGGAATTCCCGGCGACTCGATCACGGCGATCGTTCTCGGCGCCATGCTTATGTACGGTCTCACGCCGGGACCACTGGTCTTCCAGAACGATCGGGTGCTCGTCAACCAGATATTCTCGGTTGCCGTGATCTCCCAGTTCTTTCTGCTCGTGATCGGTTTTCTGGGAATCAAGGCCTTCCGGTGGATCTTCAAGTTTCCGCGCAATGTCGTGCTGTCGGGTGTGTTGATATTCTCGATTGTTGGCGCCTATGCACTGAACAATGACCTCTTCGACGTCGGCGTCGTGCTCGTTTTCGGTCTCCTGGGCTTCCTCATGGAGAAGGTGGAGATGCCGCTTGCACCGCTCATTCTCGGCCTTATTCTCGGCCCGATGATCGAGCAGAACCTGAGGGTCGGGCTGATCCAAACGAGCGGAAGCCTGGTGCCGTTCGTAACGCGGCCGATCTCGATCGTGCTGGTGATAATCCTCCTCTTGCTGTTCCTTGCCGAACCGCTCAAGCGGGGAGTCCTCATGCTCTTCGGCGGAACGCCTCAACGGGAGCGCGAGCAGACAGATGACGGCGAGTAGGAGCGGGAGCTCGAAGGCGGGGAGGGTCCTCTCCTTCGGCGAGCCCCTCGTTGCTTTCTACCCTTCGGACACCTCGGGCGGTCTTTCGACGAGCTACTCCCTCACCTGGGGAGGAGACAGCTCGAACTTCAGCATCGCCGCTGCAAAGCTCGGTCTTGCGTGCACCTACCTGACCCGGGTCGGGAAGGACGTGTTCGGCCGCGGCTTCCTCGATCTGTGGCGCGGACACGGCGTTGACGTAAGCGCCGTTCAGGTCGACCCTGAGCGGCGGACCGGACTCTACGTTGCGACCTTTTCCGCCGGACGCCATGAGCTTGTCTATTATCGATCCGGCTCCGCGGCCGCGAATATCGACCGGAACGAAATCGACTGGACGGTTCTCGACGGAGTCTCCGTCGTCCACCTGACAGGGATCAGCCAAGCGATATCGCCGCAGGCCGAGGAGGTTTCCCTCGAGCTCATGGCGCGCGCGAAGAAGCGCGGCATCCTCGTCTCATACGATGTGAATTATCGCCCAGCCCTGTGGCCGGCTGAGCGGGCGCGCGCCGCGCTGCTGGAGTCCGTTGCCGGCTACGTCGATGTTCTCGAGATCACCGACGAGGAGATGGCGATGCTTTCCCTCGGAGAGCGGCCCGATGACCTCGCCGACGCTCTGCCGCGTCTGCCCCAATTCTGTGCCGTCAAGCTCGGAGCACGGGGCAGCACGCTCCAGTCCCCGAAGGGGCGGTGCTCTGCGAGGCCGCTCGTGGTTCCGTTCAGGGACAGCGTCGGCGCGGGCGATGCCTACGACGCAGCCCTCATAACGGCAATCCTCGAAGGCATGGAGCTCCGCGATGCAGCCCGTTTCGCGAATGCAGCCGGGGCATTCACCTGCACAGGGGTCGGCCCCCTTGAAAAGCAGCCCCGTCGCAAGGACATCGAACGACTTCTCGCGGAATCAACACACTAACACACGATTTGGAGGCAGATCATGAAAGCGAAAGAATACATTGGAATAATACCGCCCCTTTTGAGCTCGTTCACCGCCGACGGCGAGATCAATGAGCAGGGGCTCCGGGAGATCATACGATTCGTGCTGCCCCACGTGAACGGGCTCTACCCCATCGGCACCTACGGCAGCGGGCCGCTCATGACGGTTGACGAGCGAAAGCGCACGCTCGAGATCATTCTCGACGAGGTAGCCGGAAAGGTTCCGGTGGTCGCCCACGCGGGCGCCCCGTCTGCCGCCGTAGCCGTTGACCTCGCGCGCCACGCAAAGCGGGCGGGGGCGGCGGGAGTCGGCGCGATCTCGCCCTACTATTCCCCCGGTCTGCCCGAAGACAACCTGTTCGATTACTTCGTTCGAATCCTTGACGCGGTAAACGAAACGGAGTTTCCGTTCTTCGTCTACAACAACAGTCACTACTCCCAGAACACCGTCACGCCGCGTCTGCTGCGGCGCCTTGCCGCTCGCGGGCTTCGCGGCTGCAAGGACAGCTCCTTCGACCTCGTCAACTTCTATCTGTTCCAGGAGGCGGTATCGGACATCCCTGAATTCAACGTCATTATCGGGACCGAGGCGGTCTTCGTCGCAGCCTTCGACGCAGGCGCCACGGGAACGGTCTGCGGAATGGGGAACATCTTTCCCGAGGTGATGGCCGACATCTACCGCGCGCATCGCACCGGCGAGCGGGCCCGCGCGCTGGAGCTGCAGCGGCTCATCCTGAAGATTCGAGCGGTCACGAAGCTTGGACCGACCATTCCCATCATGCACGCGATACTCAAGCTCCGCGGCCTCGACCCAGGTTACTCCAGAAGCCCCTACATCCCGATTCCCGATGCTCTTGCGGAGAAGATAAAAGCGGAACTGTCGTCGCTCGCGCTTCTGTAGCCCGCTCCCTTCCGTCGGCCCGCGAAGCTGCCGGGCCGCCTCCGCCTCCGCATTCCACCGCCATGGATCGGCCCTTCCCTTACTCATTTGCATCAATTTACTTGACATATCCAAAATCGCCGCGTAAGCTCGTGGTGCGATATAAGCAAAAATCGCCGCGCAAGTTTTAGCTCTCTGTGATGGTACCAGGGTGCAACGCTCCGCAAGGGCCGGACGGGCTGAAATGCTCCGGCAGAGGATGGCCGCGGCGAGGAAATGGAGGCAGCATGCGCCGCTTGACTGCAGTGCAGGAAAAGACTATCGAACGCTTCGCCAAGGCCCTCATCGACGAGCAGAATCGCCGTGTGCTGATTCCGCCGATGGGTGATCATGAAGGCTTCTGGTTCGGCGGCGGCAGCGTCGTGGAGGGAGCGGACGGTCGTCTCTGTCTCTCGGGCCGCTACCGCAATCCGGGGGACAGCCGCCACGGGGTCGGGAAGGGGGAGCGCGGCCTCGAGCTCGCGGTGTTCGAATCCCGCGATCGCGGGGCATCCTTTCAGAAGCTGCTCTCGTTTTCCAAAAAGGATCTCTCACGCGACGGGGCAGAGGTCATCTCGATCGAGGGCTCGTCGCTTCTTCTCCTCGACGGCCGCGTCGAGCTTTACGTCTCCACGGAAAAGAACGGCCGCAACTATCCATCAGAGCTGAGCTCGTTTCAGAAGCCGGGCACCGGGATCTGGAGCATCGATCTGCTTTCTGCGCCGCGTTTCGAGGATTTGAAATCCGCGCAGGTGGAGAAGGTCGTCGCCTCCGACGAGCCGACCCGCCTTCACGTCAAGGATCCGGTTGTCCTGCCGATGGCGAACGGCGATACCTACCTTTTCTACTGCACGCACCCCTTCTCCTGGTCAAGCACCAACTCGGCCCTTGCGATTCGCCCCGCCGGCGCGAGCCGGTTCGGTGCGAGTCGGCACGACCTGCTCGATCGCGGCGCGGCGTGGGACGTTGCGATATCGCGTATCACCGGCTTTCTCGAGCTTCCCCTCGTGGGGATTTTCCGGAACGGGCCGCCGGTTACGCTCGTCTTCTACGATGGCGGCGAGTGCCTGCGCAACCACAGCGCTCACCCGATGGGAGTGGAACGCCCGCGCGGCTACTCCTGTGAGGAGCTCGGCGGGCTCGGCTACGTCGTCGACCAGGATTTTTCTGAAGTCATCCGGCTCTCCGAGACCGCGCCCTATTTCGTGAGTCCCTGGGGGACGGGAGCGAGCCGCTATGCCTCCGCTCTTCTGACGGCCGAGAGCGTCTGGGCCTTCTGGGAGCAATCGCAGCAGAGCGGGGCTCAGCCGCTCGTGTCGAACACCCTCGAAATGGGGAGAGTCGAAGAGCTGCTGTCTGCGAACGGCGGGTAGAACGCCGCACGAATGCAAGGCCGCCCGAAGGGCGGCAGGAAAATCAAAGGGAACCTCCGCGTGGCGCCGCTCTTTACCGACCGCCTCCCTGCCGCCGCGCCAATCCGCGGAAAGGGCGTGAGGAGGAATAATGAGCACGCATCGAATAGGCATCATCGGCGCAGGCGCGACGATTGGAATATCCCAACAGCACGTGCGCGCCTACGCCTCCGACTCCCGTGCGCACATCGTTGCGGTGTATGACGTGATCAAGGCCAACGCCGTCAAGCGCGCAGAGGATTGGAAGCTTGGCGCCGAGGCGGTTTGCGATACGCTCGATGAGCTCTTCGAGCGGGTCGATGTGGTGAGCATCTGCACGCCCAACTCGACCCACGCCGGTCTCATCGAGCGGGTGCTCGCCGCGGGAAAGCACCTGCTCTGCGAGAAGCCGCTCGCACAGAGCTACGAGGAGGCCGAGCGCTCGGTAGCGAACGCGAAGGCGCACCCCGGCCTCGTCGCCATGATCGGCTTCAACTACCGCGACATTCCGGCTGTCCGCTACATGAAGGAGCTCATCGATGCGGGCAAGCTCGGCCGGATCTTCACTTGCCGCGTGCAGATGGGGGGAAGCCGGATCGCGGATCCGACCGGCGTCAAGCTCGAGTGGCGCATGCAGCGCGACCTCTCGGGCGCCGGGGCGCTTGCGGATTTCGGCTGCCACGTCATCGATCTCGCCGACCACCTTCTCGCTCCCACGCAGGGCAGGCTCGCCCAGGTACATGCGTTCGCCGAGACTCACATTGCCCGGCGGACCCTCATCGGCGGGAGCGAGACCGGGGAGGTCACGAACGACGACGCCGCCGCATTCAGCGCGCGGACCTCAGGCGGAACACTCGTATCGGCGCTCGTGAGCCGGGTCGGCATGCCCCGCTTCATGATCGAGATCGTGGGGGAGGGGGGCATGGTCGTCTACTCCGGAAAGCCGGACGAGATCGAGCAGTGGCGGAAGCCCCCTGCGGGGCCCTATCCCCCGGGAGGGCGCGAGACGATCGCGGTCCCTGAGCGCTTCACCGGCAGGGAGGAGCACAAGGGGCTGGTGCAGGAGCTGCTCACTGCCGTCGAGACCGGAGCGGGGTGTCAGCGCGGCCTCGAATACGGTCTCTACATTCAAGGCGTCCTCCGGGCAATGGAGCAGTCGGCTCAGACCGGGCAGGCCGTGTCGCTTGAATCGGCAGAGGGCCGCGAGCCGGGAGCCGGAAGGTAGCGGGATGAAATTCGGATGCCATGCAGTAATGTTTCGGGAGCTGATAAAGAGCGACACGCGCCGCGTGCTCGAAGGCCTCTCTTCAAGCGGGTTTCAGGGAGTCGAGATCGGCTCCCGCTTCTTTGGAATTGACGAGCGCGACCGCCTGGTGGGCGAGCTCGCCGCCAGCGGCATGGAGATGTCCGGAATGCACGTCGGTGCGAGCTACGACGAGTGGAGCGCGGATTGGGAACAGGCGGCAGCGCGCGTGGTCGGTGTGGCGCAGTTCGTGCAGGGGCTCCCCAACAAGAACGTCATCCTCTCGGCCGGCAAACCGTCGGGAGAGATCGATCTTCCGGCGGCGTGCGCGCACATCGACGAGGCGGCGCGCCGGTGTGGCGAGCTTGGCGTAACGCTTTGCTACCACAACCATTGGTGGGAGTTCGAGAACAACCGCCTCATCTACTCCACGCTGTTGGAGCGCGCTCCGCACCTGATGCTGGCGCCCGACCTCGGCTGGCTCTATGTCGCCGGATACGACCCCGAGGATTTCATTCGAGAGAACGCCCCGCGAATCGCCTATGCTCATCTTCGAGACGTGAAGGCCGACCGGAAAACCTTCGCGGAGCTGGGTGAAGGCGACATGGATCTTGCCGCCATCGTTTCGCTTCTGGACCGGACGCTACCGCAAGAAGGGTGGGTCGTCGTAGAATACGAGGAGGGTGAGCAGGACTTCTCCAGGTATCAGAGGGCGCATCTCTTTGTTTCTCGGCTCCCAGGGAGTAGATGGTAACCACAGACAACGAACGACGCATCCTTTCCGCGATGTCGCGCATCGGACCACTGACGAAGGGTGATCTCATCGAGCACCTCGATCTCAGTTGGGCCACGGTCGTCAAACTGGTCAACAGGATGGTCGACTCCGGGCTGCTCGTGAAGGTCGGCACTGCGGAGCGCGAGCTCCCGGTCGGCAAGAACTCCTATCTCTACGACCTCTCCGCTTCGCATCCGGTTGCGGTCGGCGTCGACGTCGAGTATGCCCTGACGCGTCTGGTCGCCGCAAACATCCGCGGCGAGGTCATCGCGTCGCGGACCGTCGTGACGAAACCGGGCAAGTCGATCGCGAGCCTGGTTTCGTTTCTGCGAACCGCGATCGCATCGTTCCTCGACGACGAGGTGGAGGGCCGCCTGACGAGCGAGGGCATCGGCATCGGCCTTCCCGCCTTCATCATCCCGTTCCGCCGGAACATCTACGACGAGGTCGGGCGAGGGCTCGCGCCCTTTTTCTCCATCCCCGTGCGGGTTGACAACAATGTGCGCGCCTACACCCTCTACTGCGCCCGGCGCGTCGAGCCTCCGGGCGATTTCATCATGACGACGATTCGAACCGGCGTCGGGTGCGGCCTCTTCCTTCGGGGCGAGATCTATCGCGGTGAGGGCGGTCTTTCGGGGGAGATCAGCCATTTGAAGGTGGCGCCCGGCGGCCTGCCATGCCGCTGCGGCACGCGGGGCTGCCTGGAGACCGTCGTCAACGAAAACCTGCTCTACGAGAAGGCGGTCACGATTTCCGCACTACAGGCGGTCGACCTGCCCTCCGCGGGCGACCGCGAGCGAAAGTCTGCAGTCCTCGATCGGCTCTTCGTGCTGGCAAAGGAGGGTGATCCGCAGGCGCTCGAGATTGTGCAGGAGGCGGCAAGATGGCTGTCACTGGCCTATGCGACCCTGCTCGTTACCTTCGATGTCCATCGCATCTATGTGAGCGGCCACTTCGGCCGCGCAGGCGGACTGCTCGCGAGCCACGTGCAGGGGGAGCTGAAAAAGCTCGTGGATAAACGCTTCGGCCACGAGGTGAGCTACCGGCCGATCGACGATGCCGGCTTTGTCCTGGGCGCCGCTTACCTTGCGCTGAACAACTACCTCGTTCCCCTCGGGAGCCTGCAATGAGCCTCGGCGGGGCCGGCCCGACCATCGCCAGGCTCCGCACCTCAGCATCAGCGGTGCGGCGCATCGCCGGACGCCTGCGCCGGCCCCTTGCAATGCGGACCGAACTCTTGATTCTCTTTGTCGGGATCATTGCCGCGATGAGCGCTTTGAGCCTCGCGGTGATTCAGATCACCTTCAATGTCGCGAACGGGCTCATCTACGACCGCTCCGCCGAGACGCTGAACCTCATAACGGTATTTGTCGAAGACGAGCTGCGCGGCGTCGCCAACCTTAC
>Ga0307373_10015452_pt1 | contig 10387 bp, 9 predicted proteins | sample OX2MG_FD_202534 | JGI IMG/M metagenome (GOLD analysis project Ga0307373, IMG submission 202534) | Soil microbial communities from Risofladan, Vaasa, Finland - OX-2 | ecosystem: Environmental > Terrestrial > Soil > Coastal area > Acid sulfate soil | place: Finland: Risofladan, Vaasa | collected...
GGTGATCTGCCGCGCCTTACTCGTGATTGTGCCGGTCAGGGCCGAGATTTTGCTGTGTAAATGCTCAGATCTGCCCGGCAATGCCCGGCAAGCTCCCCAGTGGCGGGCATTGCCGGGTACGGACGCCAGCCGCCGGACGCCAGCCGCCGCCGCACCATGACCTCGGTGCGGCGGCGGCAGTGGCGCTGGCCTTCAGCCCGTCAGGCGGCCGGCCCGGTGCCCAGCACCACGTTCGCGGAATGCGACTGGCCGGACTGGTCCAGCCAGGTCACCGGCACGCTGTCACCGGGATGCCGGGTCGTCAGCGAGTTCCGCAGGCCGGTCGGCGAGCTGATGGTGGTGCCGCCGAGCGACACGATCACGTCCCCGGCTCCGATTCCGGCGTTGGCGGCCGCTCCGCCTGGCACCACCCCGGCGACGGGCGCGCCGTTGACTGGCGAGCCCGGCACGCCCGCCTGCCCGCTGGCCTGGCTGGAGATCTCGACGCCGAGGAACGCGGTGGGGCCGATGTGCACCGTGGCCGAGGCCGTGCCGGCCGTTATCTGGCTGGCGATGGACATGGCGCGGTCGATCGGGATGGCGAACGCCTGCTCGGTACCGGTCGCGGCCGCGGTCTGCTCGTTCGAGGCCGCGGTGTCCATGCCGATGACCTGGCCGGCGGTGTTGAGCAGCGGGCCGCCCGAGTCGCCGGGCTGGATGCCGGCGTTGGTCTGGATCATGCCGGTCAGGCGCTCGGAACTGCCGCTGCCCTGGTCTTGCGCGGTGATGGCCCGGCCGAGGCCGGTGACCCGGCCCTCGGCGACCGAGGGGAGGCCGCCGCGGCCGCCGGCGTTACCCAGCGCCACGACCTTCTGCCCGGTCCTGACCGCGCCGGAGTCGCCGATGGTCGCGGTCCGCAGGCCCGAGGCGCCGCTGAGCTTGAGCACCGCGACGTCGCGGGTGGCGTCATAGCCGGTGACGGTCGCGGAGTAGGTCTGGCCGTTCCCGACATCGGTGACCCTGATCGCGGTCGCGCCGTCGACCACGTGGTTGTTGGTCAGCACCTCGCCCGAGGAGGTGAGCACGATCCCGGTCCCGGCCGACTCCGCGCCCTGGGTACCCAGATTGGAGACGATGTCGACGACCGCAGGGTCGGTCATCTGGACGATGGAGGCCGTGCTCAGCACCCTGTTGCCGGTGAGCGCGCCGCCCCCGGAGCCAGGCAGGCCCACGGCCCAGGCCGTGGCGCCCGCGCCGGCGGCGAACGCCACTCCCGCGGCGACAACGCCCGCCAGCAGGCGGCGTGGCCGCCGGCGAGGCGGTGGCGGCGGAGCGGGGTACCAGCCCTCGGGGCCGGAAGGAATGCCAGGCCCCGCCGGGAATCCCGCGCCGGGCTGTGGCGACTGTGATTCCGGGTACGCAGGTCCCTGCGCCTCCGGCTGACCGTGGACGGTGTCCATGACGTTCATCCTCCGATGCATGCGCTCCCTCGGCGCACATCTCGATAATCGGAGATGAACCTGGACGTTAACTCGGGGCGTTCGCTGACAGTTTCCTGAATGCCGGCTGAAGCTGAAGATCAGCTGAACGCCGCCGCGTGTCCCGCGTGTCCCGTCAGCCGGTGGCGTTCAGCCAGCGAACCGGAGCGCCCGCGCCAGCGTGCCGGAATGGCTCAAGCTCGTCATCCCACGGCTGGCCCAGCAGTAGCGACAACTCCGCTTCCAGCGAGCCGCCCAGCGCCGGATGCCGGGGACCATGCAGGTCCCGCAGCGTGCCCAGCTCATTGCCCAGCTCGTCGGAGTGACCATGATCGAGATGGCCTGACCCGGCCCGTGAGGACGCCGCGAGCGCCATCGCCGCACGCAGGCGGCCCTCAGGAACGAGGATGTCGCCGTTGGCCGCCACGGCCGCGCAGAAGGTGCCCAGTCCCGGCGTGTAGCTGTAGCGAACCGCGTCACAGCCAGGACTCGCGTCCTCAGTCACCTCGAAACGCAGCCGGTTCCAGCCGGCTAGCGCCGAGGTCATCGCGCCCGAAGCTCCGGGCCGACCCTGCCAGTCGAGCTCGGCCCGGAGCGCTCCGGGCGATGCGGGCTGATCGACCCAGGGCAGGCTAACGGGTACACCAAGAACCCCAGCGACGGCCCACTCGATATGCGGGCACAACGCCGGGGGCGCAGAGTGAATCTGCAACACGCCACGTGCGAACACTCGACCTCCCTGCAGCCGACCAGGTGCGTCTTCCCCAACGACCTCGTCGCCCGCAGGCGCCGTGACAGCGCTGCCGCGCTCGGGTCACATTGTGCCCTACCGCCATCAGGGGCACCAGTACCAGGCCGCGCGGCGAGCCGGCTTCTGCGCGACGGTCCGGCGCGCTCTGGCCGGCGCATGATGTGATAGAGGGGTGAACCGGACAGACGGGGCGCCGACGTCGGCCACGGCGGCGGCAGCTACGCCGGCCACGCCGGCCGGCCCGGCCACGCCGGCCGGCCCGAACGGCGCCCGCGATATCGCGGCGCTGCTGTTCGTGGCCGAGATGTACGGAGCACAGCTCGACCAGCTCGCGGCGATACGGGGCGTCACTGACCGGCGAGCCGGCGACGTTGCCGCCCGGTGGGTCGCCCGGGGTCAGGCACAGGCGGGCCGGCTCGGCCCGGGCCCGCGGTGGGTCTGGCTGACGAAGGCGGGACTGGTCAGCTGCGGGCTGCCGTACGTGGCGAACCCGCCCGCGCTGTCGCGCCTGGCGCACATGCGCGCGGTCATCGCGGTCCGGCTGGCAATGGAATCGGTGCCGGCTTACGCGACCGCGAGTGCGCACTGGCGCAGCGAGCGGCGGCTGCGGGCGCGGCTGGGTGGCCGGCTCGGGCTCCGGGATCACCTGCCTGACGCCGAGGTCCACTGGCCTGAGGTCCCGGGCGGCGGAGCCGGCTCCGCCGGCGGCGGCGTTCCGTGGGCCGGCGAGTGCTGGGCGATCGAGGCCGAGCTGACGCCCAAGACCGTCAGCCGCACCACCGCCATCATGCGTGAGCTGCTGACGCGCACGGGCGACTACGGCTGCCCAGCCGCCGAGGTCCGGGTGCCGGGCCGGCCGCCGCGGCACGCGCGGGTGATCTACGTGTGCGCGCCCGCGGCGGTGGGCACCGTGACCCGGGCGCGGGACGCCCTGGGCGGCGCCGGGGCCAGGATCGAGATCCGCGCCCTGCCGGCCAGCGGGTACCTGCCGGCTACCGCCGGACGGCGGACCCGGAGGTGATCCGCTGGCTAGCCGTCCGGGCTGCCCGGCTCGCCGCGCGGGTCCTGGGGGTCCTGGTGCTGGCCGGCGGCCTGGTCGCGGCGGCGCCGGTCACGGCGGTCGCCGCCGTGACGACCTGGGTCGCCTGGCTGCGCGGCCTGCCGCCGACCCGGCTCTACCGGGAGGCGGCGTGGCTGGCGCCCATGGTCGCCGCCTGGCTGGCCGCGATCGCGGTCGTCACCGGGGCGTGGCAGCAGACGGCCGCCGCTCCGTACCTAGCCTGGACAGCCATGTGGCGACTGGCCGCGGCGGGTTCATACCCGCGCGCGGCGGTGGTGATCGCCCCCATCGCGTTACCACTTGGCATCGCGGCGGGCGGTGTGGCGTGGTCCTACCGGCTGCGGGCCATGGCATCGGCGGCCGGCGGGGCCTCCGCTGGCTCGGCCGTCTCCTTTGACCTGCGCCAGTGGCGCCATCAGGTCCGTGCCGCCGCGGCGCGGATAGCCGCGCCGGGCGCTGTGCCACTGACCACCGCCGCCGGGGATGTCGTCGTCGGGGCCGTCATCCGCGCCGTCGGTCACCCGGCCACCGCCCTGGCCCGGCTGCGCTACGAGCGGCTGCGCTCGCACCAGGTGGTGATCGGCGGCACCGGCACCGGGAAGACGACGCTGCTCCTGCGGCTGTGGGCCGCCTTCATGGCGACGGCCATGCGGCGCTATGCGGCCGGGCAGGGCCACGCCCCGCTGCTGGTCGTGCTCGACTGCAAGGGCGGCGGCGACGCACGGAAGATCGCCGACCGGGCGCGCCGGGTGCTGCGGGCCGCCGGGGCCAGGACGACCGCCATCTGGCCGGACGAGGCGAGCCTGTCGATCTGGGCGCTGCCGCCGCAGCAGCTGATCACCACGCTGGTGGACCTGGTCGAGCACGGCACCGGCGGCGCGGCCTACTACGCGGACATCCTGGACGCCGTGGTGGCCCTGGCGGTGAGCGCGCCGTGCGGGCCGCCGGCCGGCCGCGAGGACTTCCTGGCGCGGCTGGACGCGGGCTGGCTCACGCTCGCCTACCAGTCCGGCGGCGACGTGGCCCAGCTTGCGCTGATCCGCTCGGCGGCGCGCCAGATCGCCGACGTGGCCCTGCGCTACCGCACCCTGCTGCGCCGGCTGGGTCCCGGCCTGGACGGAAGCGGCCAGCTAGCGGACGCCGACGCCTGGTACTGCATCCTGGAGGGCACCGCCGAGGTCTCCGTCGCCGAGGCTCAGGCGCGGGCGCTCATCGACCTGCTGGCCAGCCACGTCACCAGCGGGCACCACGCCCGGGAGGTGCTCCTGGCGGTCGACGAGTTCAGCGCCGTCTCCCGCCGCCTCCCGATCTGGACTCTTTACGAGCGGGCGAGGTCACTGGGGCTCGCGGTTCAGGTGTCGGCGCAGTCCTGGCACGGCCTCGCCCCCGACGACACCGATCGCTACCGGATCGTATCGGCGGCGGAAGGCGGCATCTGGCTGCTGCGGACGCCGTATCCCGAGCCGGTCACCGAACTGGCCGGGCAGCGCCGCGCCGTGGACACCACCCGGCGCCTCATCCGCTACCCGCGCTGGAGCCGGGCGGGCATGGCGCAGGTGCGGGAGATACCGGTGGTCGACCCGGCGCTCGTCCGCAGGCTGGACGTAGGGCAGGTGGCGTATCTCTACCGGGGCGGCGTGACTTTCGTGCAGGTCAGCCGGCTCGTAGCCGCCCCGGCCGCGCTCGGCCCGGCGCCGGCGCCCGTGTCAGCGCCGGTCCCCGTGCCGGTGCCGGTGCCGGTCCCCGTGCCGGTGCCGGTGCCGGTGCCGGCCGATGCCGGACGGCAGGAGCCGGCCAGCATCCTGGTCGAGCTCGCCGACATCGGGCCGCTGCTTGACGCGGCGTTCGGACCGGAGCCGACCACCCGGCGGACGTCGGCAGGTGTCCGCCCCAAGGCGGCGGGCGTCAATCACGGACCAGAGCTTCCCGGCCAGGTGCCGGGAGTCGCCCGTCAGGAGGCCGGAAGCCCGGCTGAGCGAGCGGCCGGAGCGGGGCAGATGACGCTGGCCGCGGATCCGTTTCGGGCGCTTGGCCTGCCCGCCGACCCGGAGTTGACCGACGATGACGTCCGTGCCACCTGGCGCCGCATCGCGGCCGCCACGCATCCCGACCGCGGCGATGGCGGCGATCCCGCGGCGTTCGCCGCCGCCGCTGCCGCCTACAGCGACCTGCGAACCCCGTTCGGCCGCGGCGAGGCGCTCGCCGATCTCGCCGCCGCCACGCCACCGGGCGGCGGCGCGGCCGGGCGGCGCAGGCTGGCCCGGAGTCGCAGGCGAGCCCGGCGGCATGGGCCCGGCGACCGGGGCGCGGTGCCGGAACAGCGGGCGGGCGTGGCCGCGGGCTGGGCCGGGCGGGTCCGCCAGGGGCGTCCGGCGCGACTGGCGCTGCGGGTGCTCGCCGCCGCCGCCGTCTGCATCCTGGCCGTGGTCACCGATGGCTGGCAGCCCGCGAGCTCGGCGCTGATCGTCGGAGCGCTCACCTGGGTAGCCCGCAGCGGCCGCCATGACCTGGCCACGCGGCCGGCATCGGCCGGCTGGACGGCGCCCGCCCGGGACTGAGACCTCCCGGGCCCGGGACCGAGATCTCCCCCGCCGCTCCCCCGCCGCTCCTGCGCCGGCCAGCCGCGGGCTAGCCGGGCTCCGGCCCCGTCGCCACCGGGCGCGCCGGGTCGGCGACCCAGCCCGACCAGGAGCCCACATACAGGGCGGCCGGAATCCCGGCCAGGGCCAGCGCCAGCACCTCATGCGCGGCGGTGACCCCAGAGCCGCAGTAGGCACCAACGGGTGTCGCGCCGGTCACGCCGAACTCCGCGAACCGCTCGCTCAGCGCCCCAGGATCCCGGAACCTGCCGTCGGAAGCGACGTTCCCCGCGGTCGGGGCGCTGACCGCGCCCGGGATGTGCCCGGCCACCCGGTCGACCGGCTCGGTCTCCCCGCGGTACCGCTCCGCCGCCCGCGCGTCGAGCAGGACACCGGACCTGGCCAGGTCAGCCGCTGCCGCCGCGTCAAGCACGGGCAGCCCGCCGGGGCTGAGCGTGAGGCTGCCCGGCTGGGGCGCTGGATCCCGCGTGCTCACCGGCTGGCCGGCCGCGGTCCACGCCCGGCACCCGCCGTCCAGCACCCGGACGCGGTCATGGCCGAAGTAGCACAGCGTCCACCACGCCCGCGCGGCGACGGTGGAGTCGCCATCGTCATAGACGACCACCTGGCTGGACTGGCTGACCCCGGCCCGCCGCATCGCGGCCTGGAAGTCGGCGGCCGCCGGCAGCGGGTGGCGTCCGCCGCCGCCGGGCGGGGCGGCCAGATCCCGGTCGAGGTCAACGAAGACGGCTCCCGGCAGGTGCCCGGCGCGATAACTGTCGATGCCCGGCGGCCCGCCCAGCCGCCAGCGCACATCGAGGATCACGGGAGGCCGGTCGCCGGCCAGCGCCGCGGCAAGGGTGGACACATCGATAAGTGGACTAGCCGGATCGCTCATGCCGGTGGACAACTCCCCATTTTCTGTGGATAACCTGATCGGCTTCCCCGCCCCGGCTGTGGACAAACAGCCAGTCCAGCCAGCGGCCGGGGCACCCGCGCGCCTCGCTCTCCCCACGCCCGTGGCACCCGGCTCAGGGCGTTCGAACCACCAGCGGCGCCCGGCCGAAACCAGCGGCGACAGGTCACCGTCGCTGCGAGCCTGCTCAAACGCCGACCGACAAACATGAGCGACAAGCGCGGCGTTAATCCGGCCTAGTAGTTTCGCCGGCACGCCGCCAGGTACGTCAGCCGAGGCCGTAGACCAGCAGGGGGACCAGCTGGTCGGAGGCGGCCAGCGAGCCGTGCATCCCTACCAGCGCAGTTTCCCGAGGCTCCGCGCTTGTCGCCACGACTGCCCAGGATCCGGCGCAGGCGGCCACCACGTCGCCGATCCGGTCCGACAGGCCAGGGTCCACGGGCCCGAACCAGCCCTCGGCGATGGCCTCGTCCCGGCTGGCTACCCAGGCCGACGAGCCCAGCGTCTCCCGCCAGTTGTCCAGCACGTCCGCGGCCGCTCCTGCCTTGGCGTAGACGTGCCGGGCCCGCGGCTCGCCGCCGAGGATCGCGACACCGTCCCGGAGCTCGGGGACGGCGTCGGCATCGAACCGGTCCGCCGCGCCCACATCGACCATTCCGTGGTCCGCCGTGATGTACAGGGCCGTGCCCTGCGGCAGCGCCCCGGCCAGCTGCTCGGCGAGCCGGTCGACGTGCCCGAGCTGAAATCGCCAGGCGTCGGACATGCAGCCGCACACATGACCGGTCGAGTCGAGCCCGGCCTCGTACACCAGTGCGAGTGCGCGCGGCTCCTGCTCCAGGGCGGCTGCGGCGGTGCCGGCGAGCGCACCCAGGGTGTCGGCCGATCGGTAGAGCGCTCCGCGCATCACCGCCGTCGACAGGCCGGAGTCACGGTAGGACCCCTGAGCGACGCGGAACGCGGCGACGCCCGCGGCGGCGGCACGCTCGAAGATCGTCGAGGCCGGCTGCCAGGAAACCGGGTCCACTCGCTTATCCCAGCGCAGCGCGTTGAGCAGCCGCCCGGTGCCCGGAACGGCGACCTGGTAGCCCAGCATGCCGTGCTGGCCCGGCGGCAGGCCGGTGCCCAGTGAGCTCAGGCTGGTCACCGTGGTCGCGGGGAAGCCCGCCGTGAGCGGGCCGCCCGACATGGCCAGCTCGGACAGGAACGGCGCCGCGGCCTGGTGCTCACGCAGCAGGCCCCAGCCCAGGCCGTCGATCACCAGCAGGCAAGCGCGCTCGGTGTCGGCCAGGCCCAGCGGATTCGCCTCGCCGGGAACGCCGAGCGCGGCCAGCACCGAGGTCGCGAGGTCCGCCAGCGTGCTCTCGCCGTACCGGGGGATCAGGGGCGCGGCCGACGGCCACTGCGTGGCAGCGGGCGGCTCGCTGCCCTGGCCGCTGGTGCCGACTGCCTCGGCGCTCGTCATGGGCTGCCGGTGGCCGCGGCCAGGGCCTGGGCGAACGCCAGGACCTGGCGCACGGCGTCCTCGCCGTCCGCAGCCTCGCTGACCCGCAGAGTGAGATCGTCGGCCGTCATGGTGCCGGTATACCCATGATCGGCCTCGCAGTTCTCGTCACCGCAGTGCGCGGGCTCCAGTTCGATGTGCGACAGCGCGTTCCAGCCGATGGTGAGGACGACCTCGCTGGGCATGGTGACCCCCGGCACGTAGGAGGCCGGATCGGGGATCGCCCTGGTGAGCGCCACCGACGAGATGCGCGAGAAGCGGACAGCCTCGGTGCTGGTCTCAGCCTGCGGGCGGGCGTCGGGATCGGTCTCGTCCGCCGGGTACTCGTCGGTATGGGAGTAAACGAGCCGCGTCGGGGTCAGCGCCAGCACGGTCATGTGCCGTCGTACTTCCATGCCGGGATCGAAATGCGCGTCATGATGCACGGCGAAGGAGACAACCGGCTCGGAGCCGACCGCGGACGACACCGCATCCGCGACCAGCCCTGGGTAATAGCCGCTCCGCTCGATCGCGGAGAGCATTCCGCCTTCGGCCGCTCGGGTATCTGTCATCTCCCCATCCTGCACTGTCTCGGGTCCCTCGCTCATGCAGTGCGGTTCAGTTGCGCAGGGCTGCCAGGCTGTGCCGCGTAGGCCGGCGCGATGCCAGCCAGGTCCACAACAGTGTCACCGTGCGGCTCGGGCAGGTCAACGGCCCCGGCGCCAGCCGACGGTCGCGGCGGCGACGCTGCCCCGCCACCCCGGCCCCGGCGGGCCAGCAGGCCGTTCACCGGGGCAGGGACCGCATCGAGCGCGGCCCGGACCGCGGGCAACGCCGAGAGCACCTGCCGTTGCGCGTCGTCAGCAAAGCTGACCTCGCCGTGGAAGACCTCCACTGTCCGCCATTCGGCCATGCCAACCACGATAAGCCCGTGCGGGCCCATCGACTCCGTCCCGGACGTGACCAATATCCCTCGCGGCGACCGAAACTAGCCTGCGGTCCCTTCTGTCCGCTGATAGCGCAACACCACCATCCGGCCGGCGTGGCTGACCCCCGTGAGCCGCGGTTCCGCCAGCCGGGGGCTATCCAGGTCCCCCAGCCCACCCAGGTCCCCCAGCGCGCCCAGGTCCCCGAGGGCATCCGCATCCCCGAGCACGCTCACGTCGCCAACGCCGCTGAGCAAGCGCGGCGCGGCCTCATCGGCCACGAGCAGCGGGGCGACCGCGAGCTGGAACTCGTCGGCCAGGCGGGCCGCGAGGAACTGGCTGAGCACCATGACGCCGCCCTCGACCATCAGCACGCCGACGCCCCGCCCCGCGAGGTCGGCCAGCATCCGGGGCAGCGACAGCGGATCGCCGCAGCCGATCACCGTCGCCGCCGAGCCGAGCCGCTCCCGCGCCTGGCCGGCCGCCGCGGCCGGGGTGTAGACGAGCTTGTCAATGCCATCGTCGGCGAAGAACCGGGCCGCCGGATCGAGGTCACCACCCGCCGTCAGCGTCACGCGCGCCGGGCTCGCCGGCAGGCCCCGGCGCAGCCGATCCTTGCGCCGGGCAGCGGACCGCACGCGCAGGCCGGGGTTGTCCCGCCGGATCGTCGCGCCGCCGACCAGGATCGCGTCAGATCCGGCTCGGACCTCGTCGACACGGTCCAGGTCGGCCGCGTCCGACAGGATCAGCCGCTGATCGGTGGCATCGTCAAGGTAGCCGTCGGCGGACATCGCCGCCGACAGCAGCACGTACGGCCGGCGCGCCACGCTGCCTCCTGGTCCGCGCGGACTTGTTCGGGCACAACCCGAGGCTACCGGCGGCGGCCCCTAGCGCCGGGATCACCCGCTGAGCCAGGCTCCCCGCCGCGCCCAGCCGCCCAGCCGTCGCCTGCGGGCCGTACGCTGCTGTGCCATGCCCTGGGCTGGACTGCGGCTGGCCGTGACGCTGCTGACGGTTATTCCGCTGCCCGCCGCCCGCCGCCCGGCCGTCGCGGCACCGACCCGGCAGCAGGCCGGTGTCGCTATGTGCTGGGCGCCGGCCGTCGGCCTGCTGCTTGGTGGCATCGCGGCCGGCGTGCTCTGGGTCGCCAGCCACCCTGGCCGGACCGGGCCGCTGCTGGCCGCGGTTCTGGCGATCGCCGCCCTGGCGGGGCTGACC
>Ga0307373_10015453_pt1 | contig 10386 bp, 11 predicted proteins | sample OX2MG_FD_202534 | JGI IMG/M metagenome (GOLD analysis project Ga0307373, IMG submission 202534) | Soil microbial communities from Risofladan, Vaasa, Finland - OX-2 | ecosystem: Environmental > Terrestrial > Soil > Coastal area > Acid sulfate soil | place: Finland: Risofladan, Vaasa | collected...
GCCGCATCATTGTAGCCGGCGCCAAAGGCGGTAATGAGCGTGACCGGCAGGTGCAGGTTGCCGCCCGACATGTAGGTGTTCTTGGCCAGATGGTTATAGATCTGGTCCATACAGACTCCGAAAAAGTCAACGAACATCAGCTCAACGATTGGGCGCATGCCTTCGAGCGCCGCGCCGATCGCGGCGCCAATGAAGGCCGTCTCGGAAATGGGGGTGTCACGAACGCGGTCTTCGCCAAATTGGTCGAGCAGCCCCTGTGTGGCGCCAAAGATGCCGCCATACCTGGCGATATCTTCCCCCATCACAAAAACCCGTGGGTCACATGCCATCTCCTGGGCGATCGCCTCTGAAATAGCGCGAGCCGTGGTAATTTCACGTATATGCACAGCCATGAGCATTTCCTCCTGATCAGCGTTGGTCAACCAACGGGGACAAAGACGTCTTCAAGTGCTTCCTCCGGCGTGGGGTATGGGCTCTGGCGGGCAAACTCGATGGCCTCGTCCACCGTTGCTTTGGCCGTTCGCTGTATCTCCGCGTCCTGTTCGGGCGTGAGCCATCCCTGCTCCAGCAGTTGCTGGCGTAACCGCACAATGGGATCGTGTTGCTTGAGGTGTGACACCTCCTGGGGGTCGCGATAGAGTTCTGGATCGCCCTGGAAATGCCCAAAGTAACGGTCAGTATGCACTTCCAGGAGCGATGGGCCATCCCCGCGACGCGCACGACTCACCGCCTCGCTCGCAGCCTCGTAAACGGCGATGACGTCATTCTCGTTCACGGAGATGCCTGGGATGCCGTAGCTTTGGGCGCGGTCGGCATTCCGCGCGATGGCGGTAGACTGCCCCTTGGGTACCGAGATCGCGTAGCTATTATCCTCGCAAACGAAGATAACGGGAAGCTTCCAGAGGGCGGCGAGATTGAGCGACTCATGGAAAGCGCCCTGATTGGCCGCGCCTTCCCCGAAGAAGGACACGGCGATGTCATCGCGATGCTGCATCTTGGCGGCGAGGGCGGCGCCAACAGCGGCCGGCATGCCTGCGGCGATGATGCCGGAACAGCCAAATTTTACCGCCGGATCGAAGAGATGCATGTGGCCGCCCTTGCCTTTGCCCAGACCTGTCTTTTTGCCAAAGATCTCCGCCGCCATCTTCTTCAGGTCAACGCCTTTGGCAATGGCGAAGTGATGGGCGCGATGCGGACCGGTTACGGCGTCGGAAGAGCGCAGGTGGCTACATACGCCAACGGCCACGGGCTCCTGGCCGGCGGCCAGGTGCATCTCCCCGGGTACCGTACCCCCGCCAATGTCGAAAACGGGCGTTTTACCTTCCATATACACCTGCGCCATGGTCTCTTCAAAGTGACGAATCACCAGCATCTGCTGGTATAGTGAGAGAGCCGTCTTTTGATCTACCGGCATAGCTGATCTCCTCCTTGGGGTCACTCTAGGATGTTGCTTGACAAAATCACGCGCGCGCCGCTGCTTTTTCTCGGTCGATCCTCTACCGCTCCATCAAATGTCGTGTGAACCACTCCACGGCCGGAGGAGCAGTCTGCGAGAAACCAGGCTCCGTATAGGCCGAAAAGTGCGGCCCTTTCGCAATGACAAGGGCTTTCGGTTCGAGCGCCCGTTCGTAAGCCGCAAGAGCAAGATCGACCGGCGTTAACGTATCGTTGCTGGCTACCACCATCAGCAGAGGCGTGGGTGCAATCAGGTGGATGTTGGCAGCAGGGTTATACTCCAGGAACTTCTCCATAGACTCCAGGGAAACCTGGTTGCGCCAATTGGGAGCCCTGGTCGCACCGGTCTGGGTGAACCATTCATACGAATCGGGGGTTGGCAGCGCTGAGGGTTGGCCCTCTGGAGCGACAACAGGTACATAGTTGACCGCTCCCTCGGTGTAACGTTGCACACGATCCTGAGCCAGGACTTCCACAAACTGCGCAAAGACATCTGCACGCATGAGCCGTTGCGCATTCTGCCACCCATTGATTAACGGAACCTGTGCTACCGCGGCCTTGATGCGCCGGTCAAACGCGGCCAGGTGCAGCACATGCGCTCCGCTATAGGAGGAACCCCACACGCCAATGCGCGAAGCGTCGACTTCTGGTCGGAGGGAGACCCAGGTGATGGCGTTGCGATAGTCCTCAAGTTGTTCGGCGGGAATGATCCGTCCTTGAGGTTCTCCTTCGGAAGCTCCCTGGTAGCGATAGTCGAAGACCAGAGTGACAAAGCCCGCTGCGACAAACCGTTCAGCGAATGCATCAAGGTACATCTCTTTGACAGCGCTAAAACCGTGAGCCATGACGATAGCAGGTCGCCGCTCGCCACTCTTCAAGCCATCTGGAAGATAGAGCCAACCGGCGCAGCGCAACTCTTGACTGAGAAACGTCACATCATGTCTCATCGAGACACCTCCTGAGTGAACAACCGAGAAGCCAGTTCCCGGTTCGTAGCAATACGTTCCTAATTATTGTTCGTGTCTACAGAAGGAAGACAGGCCAGGCCGTCGGGCTACACTTTCGAAACGAGAGTGTAGTGTGCCGTCTGAATCTGGATCAGCCCATTCGCAAAGATAAAGGTATCCACACCATCAGATACGCTAGCAAGCCTGGAGTCGGCAGCCCATTCGAGGAACAGGATATGTTCAACATAGGTCGTCTGGACCTTCCAGTGCGCTTGAGGAAGCGCCTGAAACACGCCAGCGAAGAAGGCGCGTATGGCAGGTTTCCCTTGTAATACGCCTGACGAAGTGATAAGATAAGCAGAATCAGCATAGTCCAACTCGGTCGCGTCGAGGTCTTCGGCTCCCAATGCCTGGGCATGATGCGCAAAGATCTCTTCCGGTGTGCGCTTCGAGAGTTCTACAGATTGTGTCATCGCTTTAACTCCTTTACTCAGCGATCTGAGGCTGGGAAATGCGCCGTCCTTACGATTGAGTGGAAATAAACGAGTACCGCTCCTCTAGCCAGTATAGCTTGCAGTTTAGAAAAATACAAGAAGAGGATTTCACTATGAGAAATCCTAAAGCACAGCACCAAACAGGTCTTCCATACCCCGCTTGCCACTGAGCTACTTTTTCAGAAGGAACCGCCACTCTCCAACATGGAGAGTGGCCTCTACAAGCATGTGATGGTAGCGCAGGTACCAGTAGTGTCCACGTGATGCGCAACGAGATTGCATAGCTGAGCAATAAGAGAGGGAAACTGGATAAAACGAAAGAAATGTGTCTCCTTATCTAGCAGCTTGTCGGAGAGAAGCAGATGCTCGCCGACCTAAAATGGTAGACTGGTGGGTATGAAGAGAACATTTAAAACGGTGAACTACGAGCAGGCACTCGATCTGACCGCGCGGCTGGGCGACTGTCTGCCACCCGACCATCTGGCCCGCTTTGTGGTGGACAGCGTGGCCCTGCTTGACCTCTCGGCCTTGTATGCCCATTACGGGTCACGCGGTAGGGAACCCTACGCACGCCGCGCGTGCTGTTGGGTTTGCTTTTCTATGGCTATGCGACAGGTGTGTTCAGCTCGCGCAAGATCGAGCGCGCCACGTATGAGGCTGTGCCATTCCGCTTTATCGTCGCCAGCGCCCTCTCCAATCACGCCAACGACAGAAAGGCGCGCCGAACCCACACTCGCGACCATCGCGCCCGTGATCGGCATACCCGCGGCGGCGGCGCTGGATGCTGGCTACTTTGGCCCCGCGACGCTGGCCGCCTGTGCGAAACGGAGCATCGAGCCGTCTATCGCGACAGGCAGTGATCCCCATCATCCAAGCCCGGCAGCAGCGTTTCGCTCCGTTGCCCGATCCGCCATCCGAGGACGCGAACCAAGATGGCTTACAAGCTCAAGACCGCGTTAGGCAAAGCTATCTACGGGGCGCGCAAATGTACCGTCGAACCGGTGATCGGGATTATCAAGGAGGGTCCACTTTATCTATGCGCCAGATTTCAGAAAAGCTTACAGGGCAGAGGTGTGAAAATGAATGACCGAGCAATCGCGGGAGAGTTTGTTACCGAGACGTTCGACTACGACGGTGGTCGGCAGGTTACGGTGTACGTCCCGCCAGATCCGCCCGAGGCAGTTGTCTTCGCCGGTGACGGTCAGAGTATCTCGCAGTGGGGCCGGTTCCTCGAGGCGGCTGACGTACCGCCCACGATGATCGTTGGTGGACACGGGCTGACGAACGAGAATCTGCGACTCCAGGAGTACTCACCGGTCTTTGACGCTGAACGGTTCGCGGCACATGAGAAGTTCTTCGTCGAAGATGTGCGCCAATGGACAGAGTCGCGGTTTGGAGTAGCGCTGCCCACTGAACGCACCGCGGTGTTCGGCGCCTCGGCGGGTGGAGAGCTCGCGCTCGCTCTTGGGCTCCGGCATCCCGACGTCTACGGTGCGATCTTCTGCGCCTCGCCGGGTGCGGGCTACAAACCGACTGAGGTGATGCCGAGTCGGATTCCGCGCACATACCTTGTTGCCGGCACGCAAGAGCCGTTCTTCCTTGAGAATGCGACGAGGTGGGCGGCCGCGCTGCGCGATGCAGATGCGGACGTTGTCATGAAAGAGCGGACCGGATCGCACGGCGGCGCGTTCTGGCGAAAAGAGTTCCCGCTGATGGTGGTGTGGGCGTTTGGACGCGAATAGATTACCTTCTACGTATCAAGAAAAGGACAATGGGTAAGAGAAATTATCTTATCGAGGGAGTCTCCGGCACGGGCAAAAGCTCGGTATGCCAAGAGCTGCGCCGACGCGGTTACGTAGCCATAGATGGTGATAGAGAACTGGCCTACCAAGGAGACCCAACGACTGGCGAGAAAACCGAAGGCTTTGGCCACGAACATCATATTTGGGATGTAGAAAAAGTAAGGAGGTTGGCAGCAAATCAGGACGACGAAGCCACTTTCTTCTGTGGCGGTTCTAGAAATTTCAAGCAGTTCATAGACCTTTTTGATGAAATCTTCATCTTAGACGTTGATGCAGAGACACTCAATGAACGGCTCGACAGCCGTCCTGATGATGACTGGGGCAAGCGCAAGAGCGAGCGGGAACTCATCCTACGTTTACACGCCACAAAAGAAGACGTACCCAGCAGTGGCATCGTACTAGATGCAACACAGCCGCTTGTCAGCGTCGTGGACGAAATCCTTAGCCATGTCCGAGCTTAGGCTTGATTCCGAAAGACCTAAACGCTTTGTGCTCATTCATTTCCTGATCTGTTACTCGCGAGGCGCTTCGTTCTCCTTTATCAGGCTAATTTCTCTTCTATATCTACTCAAACAACTGAAATGCTTTATTCTTTAATGCTGTTTGTACCCGCTACTCTGCCCCTGGTGACAGCTTACGTAGCTCTCCCCCTGGTAGGACCTCGAAGGGAAAGTGGCGAGGTAATCGCCAGAAGAAATCGTTCGCTCCTATTTAGGAGTGGTTTATTTACAACTTTCTCCGATGCATCCCTGGATGAGAAGCGGTTTTTCCAGGAAACGCGTGTACCAGTGCTCATATGGGAGGGCAAGTGCTTACGGCGGAGGGCAAAACCTGCTCACTTCGGACGTCATTTACCAATGAGGTGAGGAGCATACTCGCGTGAGAAGTGGCAGAGTGCTTCGAGAATCAGGACTGAATCTGTCCCCAATTCGTAGTATACTCCTCGTGAAGAGAGCAAAACGAGACCAATCCATTGCTGGGAAGTCACGCAACGATTGGTTTCACAGCAGGACGTGGTTTTAGCAGTGGAACCGCGCCAGGAAGGATATCGGATGAAAAACACCTTCATCATTCTTTGGGCGCCAGGTCCGGCCTGGGTTGCGGGCAAGACCGTGCGCGAACAGCCTCATTGGGCGCAACATGCCGCCTTCATGGATCCGCTTTTTGAAAACGGAATGGTGATCCTGGGTGGTCCCTTTGCCGATGCGACGGGATCCCTGGTGATTGTTGAAGCAGAGAACGAGCGCGAAGTGGCCGAATTGTTTGCGCGCGATCCGTTTGTGATCCATGACATTTTTGTCCTCAATAGCCTCAAGCAGTGGCTGCTTTTTCTGGATGCCCGTCGCAAAGCATGACGAGCAACTCAAGTCACCGGACAGAGCAGCTCGCAGAGCTGTTCTGTTCAGGGAGATCATCGCCTTTCGTTAATCCTCATCACCCTCAGAGGCGCTCAACCAGCGTGTCCCAAAGATTCCCGCGTTGGACAGGTTCACCGTGGGCCGGACAGACCCAGACAAATGAGAAGTGCTTCACCTCGTTCAGAGAGCGTTTCAACGCTGCTTTGTCCACTCCACTCATAAAAGTCGGCGCGGGTTGCAATCGGCCTTTGTTGCTGATGACCAGATCGCCACTCACCAGCGTCTCGCCAAAGAGAAACGAGACATGACCGGGAGTATGCCCTGGGGTCGGAATAACTTCAATCCCACCAATCCTTTGCCCAGGTGCGGGAAAAGGAGGAATCAGCATGCTGATACAGCCGAAACCATAGACGGTATCGCCGGGCTTCGGGAGGCCCAGGGCAATAGTGAAGAAGCCAGAGACTGGTACACTCGTGCGTTGGAAATTCGCGAACAGGCAATTGGAACACATCGCTCAAAAACAATGGAGATCCGTAAACACCTCATCACCCTGCTTCACACAATAGAACGGCATGAGGAAGCAGCTCAACTTGCGGCAGATCCTGCCGAGCAGAGTGTAGGTGGAATGTGTAGCTAAACAGCGCGAGAAGCGCCGGGCCGAACGTGGGGCGCATTTGCGAACACAGCAACAAGACTTGCTGCGACACCAACGCACCAGATCCTTATTTTCCGTGTATCCTATTTTTACTATTGCTGTTCCCGTTCCCATTGCCTTTGCTGTTCCCGTTCCCATTGCCTTTGCTGTTCCCATTGCCATTGCCTTTGCTGTTCCCATTGCCATTGCCTTTGCTGTTCCCATTGCCATTGCCTTTGCTGTTCCCATTGCCTTTGCTATTCCCGTTCCCATTGCCTTTGCTTTTGCTGTTCCCATTGCCATTGCCTTTGCTGCTCACACTTCCACAACTATTACCGCTTCCGCTGCCTCCTGAGCCAGATGGTCCCAAAATTGTTATTTGTGCAAAGGTACCATCAGGATTAAGAATACCTATGTTGTAGGATTGCTGTTTGCCATTGCCATTCCAGCAGACCATATAGGTATATACACCATTCTGGAGAGAGCCGCTGACCCCCATAACCTGCCCATCTATAACCAGATGCGCGCCCAACTCAAGATCACTACCGGTAATGATGATTGTCGTCTGCCCACCAGAGTGAGAAGGCGATATAAATTGCACATTCTGGAGATGTGGCACGCTGCCACCCAGATCAGCAAGTGTAACGGTCGTCGCCAGCCGTTCTACCAGAGCCAGTCGAGGTAAAAGTCCGCGCAAGACCTGACGCGCCTGTATTTCAAACGTAGCGAGTCTACTCTTCAGTTGATCGCGTTGCGCCCCAGCCGGAACCTGGTTGATTGACTGAACCGCGTTTTTAATTTGCTGATCCAGTTTCTCTAACTGCTGCTCATATGCCTGCGCATCGGATAGATTAGCAAGGTCGGTCAGCGTGTTGAGCCGATCATTCGCAAATTGCAGGTCGAGCGTTGCACGACCTACAGGCGAACCGCTCAGCGAGATTCGCACATTTTGTTCCCATTGATTCAGCGCATAAAGGGGATTGTTGGGATTAGTAACCTGAGACGAGACCATTAGTATGCCGCATGTGAGCAACACCAGCAGCAAACAGCCGGTCAGGGCTACAGCAAAAACAGGACGGGTTCGCATGAGCCGATGTGGAGAGAGCCTGTTCCACCAGGAACGCTGGGACGGCTGGAGGCGCTGCATAGCATTGTGTACGAGCATCTTTTGCTCTAACTTTTCAGCAAAATCCGAGTCAACCTGTACAGCAGATGCCAGTTGAATATGGCGCGCCAGGGCAACCAGCTCGTTCACCTCCTGATCGCTAGCAGGCAATAGAGATGGCAACAGGTCAGGGGATGTGTGAGCAGACCAGATCGAGTTGTCCTGTCTTTCAAGCTCTTCATTAAGATGTTCATAAAGAGGATTCATCGTACCCCCCCTGGATTCTGCATTTGCATGGGAGCTGTCCGGTCAGGCGGTGTTTTCTTTGCCAACAACCGTTGTAGACTATGCAGTGCGCGAAACTGCAAAGCCTTCACAGCATTATCATTTTTGCCAAGCATACGTGCGACAGTGGCTACGTCATATCCCAGCAGTAACCGACCAACCAGTACCTGGCGTTGCTCTTCCGTAAGCATATTTATCGCTTTGACCGTAGTGTTCCATTCATCGCGTGCCTCTGCCCAACGAACCGGGTCGCTATCAGGATGGCTCGCGGGGATTGTCAAGCTTTCGGCGCCTCCCTCTTTGTCTCCCGAAGTTGCTTCGAGCGGAACATGAACCGGCAGCTTCTCGCGTTTGCGATAATAACCTGCCACGCTGATACGCGCAATCTGTAGAATCCAGGCAGCAAAACCTGCCTCATCGCTCGTTCGAAGCTGGCTGATTCCTTCGACCATCTTCAAAAATACCTCCGAAGTGAGATCTTCCGCTGTCGCACGATCAGGAACGCGGGTAGCAATGTAGCCAAATACGCCGGGCAAGAACTCACGGTAGAGCGTACTCAGCGCCTCAGATTCACTGCGCCGCGCAGAATCAAGCAGGAGCGTGAAAATAGATGAGCGATTCCCCGTGTCGGGGATATGGCTCCCGGACGTTCGACGCCAGGAAAACATGAACATTCCTCTCCCAAGAAAATAGTAAAAGGCCCGAGGTAACCAGAGGATTACAAGGTCATACAATCCGAGTCGATGTTGGTGTGCAACACCTTCTGCACATTACATTTCCTTTTTCGGTGATCGATGGCCTCTGTTGCACACTTCCCCTGGTAAGAGAGTTGCAATTAGCAGCATTTTAGTTACGGGTAAAGGAAAATGCAATCAAACTGGCCCATCTGGGTATTTGCACCCGCGCTTTCTCAGGCCGTAACCAATAACGGGTGAAATACAACTACCTTACAATCAGCTCTATCATCCTGTGTGAAAGCTGGCACAATTCCATTTTTATCTGGCAGCGATTGCAATCGACCAGCCAGATACATGTAAAGGGAGCCGCATGTCTGTATCTGTCACTACCAGTATGCTGTTGTCTGTTCTTCCTGATCGGCATTTGATGGTCAATGCTGCGTCTTTCTTTTTTCAAGGAGAAGTTCGATGAGTCTCACCATTTGCCTTGCCGCGAGTACCATTGAATACCCTGAAGGAGGTGGTCATCTATGGGTCTATCTCAACTGGGCTCTTGGTCTACAGGCGCTTGGATGCCGGGTTATCTGGCTCGAGGGGATTGACCCCGCAATGCCTGTGCAACAAGTGCGGACCCTGACTTCGATGCTGAAGTCCCGTCTGGAGTCTTATGGATTAGCAGACGATGTGGCCCTTTGTTCCTGGGACGGCGCGCCACTGCCACAGGCTATGACGGAGAAGTGCCTGGATGTCGATGCCGCAGTCGAGGCGAATTTGCTGCTGAATCTGGCTTATAGTATCCCTTCCCAGGTCGTGGAACGTTTCCAGCGTACGGCTCTGGTGGACATCGATCCGGGCCTGCTACAGCTATGGATGAGCGCGGGGCTGGTGAACCCTGCCCAACACGACGTATACTTCACTATTGGGGAAACGGTGGGAAAACCAGCCGCACGATTTCCCGATTGTGGCTTGCAGTGGCATTACACGCCGCCAGCGGTTTTTTTGCCCGCGTGGCCGATGACTCGGACAAGTTCGAGGGCGCCGTTCACCACCGTTTCAGGCTGGTGGGAAGATTGGATAGAATATCAGGGAGAAAATGTCAACAATGATAAGCGAACTTCGTTTCTCGAGTACGCAGACCTTCCATTGCATACATCAGCGCAACTGGAATTAGCGCTGTGTTTGTCAAACGAGGACGATGAGGATCGGCGATTTCTGGAGCAGCGAGGCTGGAAGATTCGCGATTCATGGGAGGTGGCCCCGAATCCCAAACAATACCAGTCCTACATTCAACGATCTCGTGGCGAATTTAGTTGCGCGAAACCATCCTGTATGCTGCTGCAAAATGCCTGGATCAGCGACCGAACTCTGTGCTACCTGGCTAGTGGTAAACCGGCAGTGGTCCAGCATACAGGTTCCAGCAACTTCCTACCGGACGCGGAAGGGCTGTTTCGTTTCCACAACATAGAAGAAGCGGCTCGCGCGCTTACTATGGTGCAGTCAGGCTACGAGCAACAATGTATACTCGCGCGCCATCTGGCGGAAGATTATTTTGACGCACAGAAGGTCGTTGGATCGGTACTGGAGCGAGCATTAGCCTGAAAGCGAGGTTGAAGATGAACAGTTTTTTCG
>Ga0307373_10015455_pt1 | contig 10386 bp, 12 predicted proteins | sample OX2MG_FD_202534 | JGI IMG/M metagenome (GOLD analysis project Ga0307373, IMG submission 202534) | Soil microbial communities from Risofladan, Vaasa, Finland - OX-2 | ecosystem: Environmental > Terrestrial > Soil > Coastal area > Acid sulfate soil | place: Finland: Risofladan, Vaasa | collected...
CGCTGCAATGCGCGTAGGAATCCTCGGCGCATCGGGCCTGATCGGACGCTATCTGCGGACCGCGCTCGAACTGCGCGGCGACGAGGTGATCGCGGCCAGCCTGCGCGATCCACAAGCGGCCGCTCGTAAAACGGCGTCCTGCGACGTTGTCGTCAATCTCGCGGGCGAACCCATCGCGCAGCGCTGGAGCGATGCGATGAAGCACCTGCTCGTCGAAACGCGCGTCGATTTGCCGCGCCGCTATCTCGAAGCGCTTGTCGGCGGGCAGCGGCATCCCGCGGCCTACGTCAGCGCATCGGCGATCGGCTACTACGGGACGAGCGTCGACGCAACCTTTACTGAAAGCAGCGGGCCCGGCAGCGATTTCCTTGCGAAGATGTGCGCGGGTTGGGAACACGAAGCCAGTCGCGCGAGCGCCCTCGGCATGCGCGTCGCGATCGTGCGCACGGGAATCGCGCTCGCAACCGACGGAGGTGCGCTCGCGCAGATGCTGCCGCCGTTTCGTTTGGGACTCGGAGGGCCGATCGGTAGCGGCAAACAGTGGATCTCGTGGATTCACATCGCCGATGTGATCGGCGTATATTTGCTCGCGATCGACGGCGCCGGCGGTATCCTCAACGCAACGGCTCCCATCCCCGTAACGAATGCGCAATTCACGCGCGAACTTGGCCGCGCGCTACGACGGCCAACGTTTTTTCCGACGCCGTTGTTCGCGCTACGCGCGAAACTCGGCGAAGGGGCGGAGCTGCTCTTGACCGGGCAGCGGGTGTTGCCGGAGCGTACGCTCTCGCTTGGATTTGCCTTTGCCTATCCTTCGCTCGTGGAAGCCCTCGACGCATTGCTCTCTCCCCAATCCGAGCGGGCATGATCGAATATAGCGATTTTACCCGGGTCGATATACGCGCTGGAACGATTCTCGAAGCGCGCCCACTCGAGGGAACGCGCCAGCCGACCTACGCGATGCGCATCGATTTCGGGCCGGAGATCGGCGTGCGCGGCTCGTCGGCGCAAATCACGGTACGACATCGTGCCGAAGATTTGCCAGGCACGCAAATCTGCGCGGTCGTCAACTTCGCACCGAAGAAGATCGCCGGTTTCAAGAGCGAGGTACTCGTCCTCGGAATGAACGATGAGAACGGCGCCGTCGTCCTCGTTCGTCCGCAGTTTCCCGTTCCCAACGGAACGCGGCTCTATTAGAACGCGCCTATTTCAATTGCGTCAAAACGTATTCGGCCACGTCGTGCAAATCGGTGGGTGATAATTTCCACCTCGGCATAACCGGATCCAGCGGGTGACCCTGATTATCGACGCCGGTGGATATCGCCCTTTCTAAGAGCGCGATCGTATATGGCGGTATTTGCTCCGTGACCAACGCCTTGTAGCGGAGGTCGGCGCTCACGGCGCCACCGGGGAGATGCATCCCACCCGAGCCGTCGCTGTGATGGCAAGCGGCACAATTCGCCATGAGCGCCGCGGGAGAAGCGACGATCTGCGTGCCGTTCGCATCGACTCCCGTCTGAAAGATCGCGCGCCCGTTTGCTATTGCCGCACCGCGCGACGCGCACCCCGTCGCGGCGAGGATAACGATCATGGCCAGGGAGGCCTTCAAGCAATTCATAGCGATGCCGTTGCGACGGCGTACTCGAGGGCTTCGAGATATTTTTCGGCGTCCATCGCGGCTCGGCAGCCGGCGCCGGCTGCGGTAATCGCTTGCTTGTAGCGGATATCGTTCACGTCGCCGGCGACAAACACGCCTTCGATATTGGTGTGCGTGCCGTCGGGCGAATCGATGTAGCCCGACTCGTTGAGATCGAGCTGGTCTTCGAAGATTCCCGTGTTCGGCGTGTGACCGATCGCGATGAAGAGCGCGTCGGCATCAAAATCGTGCGTTGCGCCGGTCTGCAGGTTGCGCAGCTTGAGGCCGGTCATATGCGTTTCGCCGTAGACTTCGTCGACGGCGGTGTTCCAAATGAACTCGATCTTTTCGTGCGCGTGCGCGCGTTCGGCCATAATCTTGCTCGCGCGCAGCGAGTCGCGACGGTGAACGACGCTCACCTTGCTGCCGAAACGCGTGAGGAACAGCGCTTCTTCCATTGCGGAATCGCCGCCGCCGACGACGACGATATGCTTCTCTCGGAAAAACGCGCCGTCGCAGGTCGCGCAGGTCGAGACGCCGCGCCCGCGCAGATGGGTCTCGCCTGGAATATCGAGCCAGCGCGCGCTCGCCCCCGTCGCAACGATCACCGTCTTGGCGTGATACTCGTCGTCGGCGGTGCGAACGATAAACGGCTTCTTCGTAAAATCGACGGAGGTCACGTCGACGTTTTCGACGCGCGCGCCGAAGCGTTCGGCCTGCGCGCGGAAATGCATCATCAGGTCGGGGCCCATGATGCCCTCGGGAAAGCCCGGGTAGTTCTCGACCTCCGTCGTCAGCATCAACTGCCCGCCGTAGAGGCCGCCTGCGAGGACGAGGGGGTTGAGGTTCGCGCGCGCAGCGTAGACGGCGGCGGTGAGTCCGGCGGGGCCGGAGCCGATGATGATGACTCGTTCCATGGTTGCGCTCAGTTCGACCCAGGCGAAGGCCCTCCCGGTTGCGCCGGAAGCCTCGCATGCCCATGGCCGAAGGGGCCGTCCCTAGTCCGCTATCTCCGTGGCATGCCGCTCGAAGAATTCCGCGATTTCAGCGATATCGATTTCTTTAGCGGCTAGTTTCGTCATCATCTCGACGGCAGCACGCTCTGGAGCAACCACGGTTACCCCATTGAGATCCAGAAACACGACTGCTGCCGCCCACGCGATACGCTTATTTCCGTCGGTGAACGCTTGGTTCTCCGCAAGCGATCGAAGAAGCGCAGCCGCCATGAGATAGAGGGTCGGGTACAAGAACGCGCCGCCCCACGTCTGCAGTGGTCCGCCTACCGCACTTTCAAGCTCGCCGCGTCGTGAAACGGAATGCCTACCCCCTGTTAGAGTCGCATGCATCCGTTCGACTTGGTCCGCACTGAGAAATCGGATCTCAGATATTTTTGAGCGCCTCGAGAATTTTTGCGTCTCGCGACATGACGCGGCCAAGCGCGGCGGCGACTGCATCGTCGTCCGCTCGAACTGCTTGGGCCGAATCGGCGCTAAGCATCCGACGCACCGCGACGTTCACTAGCGTGTTGATGCTCAAATCGCGCAGTTCACCCTCGCGGTTCTCGATGAGCTCCGCGACCTCGTCGTTGAACCTAATGTTGAGCGCCTTCATGGTGCCATTATGGTACCATAACAGTACAGTGCTGTCTATGGGGCTGGGGCAGGGGAGCCACGAAGCCTTCGCTCATGAGCGCTTGGCCGCGGATTCCGCTAGAGGACACTTTCGGCGATTGCCTGCGCAAGGCGATGCGCGGCGTCGGTTTCGACACGAACACTCTCGCAGAGCGCGCCGGCATCGATGCGCATGACATCGACTTCTGGCTCAAAGATACTGGAACCGCGAGCGACGCGCAGGCTCGGACACTGGCGCGAATCTTGAAACTCGATCCCGGCTCGTTTGCCGAACGTGCGGCCGATTCGTGGGCGCCGCCGCCGATCGAACGTCCCGACATCGCGCATCATCCGCACGATCCGCACCCGAGCAATGGGTACGTCTTCTTCCTGGATGGAGGCGCGCGCGCCGCCCTCGTCGATCCAGCCGGCGTCCCCGCGAATCTGTTGCGAATGCTACGCGATGGGAAGTATCACTTGCAGTACATTCTCGTCACGCACAAGCACGCGGATCACTGCGACGCTACCGCCGATATCGCCGCCGCATTCCCCGACGCCCGAATCGTGATGCACGAGCTCGACCTGCACGCGATCGGAACGCTCGGGGCCAAAGCGCTACGCGTCCGCGACGGCGAGGAGCTTCCATTCGGGGACGACGTTACGATTCGAATGCTGCACACGCCGGGCCATACCGATGGATCGTCGTCGTTTTTATTCAAATCCGCGCTTTTCACCGGCGATACGCTCTTTGCCGGAAGCGTCGGCGGCGCATATGGCGACGCGAGCACGTACGACGACGTTCTCAATAGCGTGCGTTCGAAGATGTTTACGCTTCCCAACGATACGGTCGTGATGCCCGGGCACGGGCCGCCTACACTCATCGGTCTCGAGAAGGCGCACAACCCGTTCTTCCCGCACGACTAGGCGGGGCCGAAACCCCTAGCGGGAGGCGCGCGGAACGACGACCGTGCGTCCGTCGTCGGAGCGGATGACCGCGCCGCTCGAATGCGGAGCGTCGTTCGTTTCACGAATCAACTCGAACTGCACGATCGCCCGGCCGGATTTCGGAATCCGTTCGTTCACTTGCGTCGGCGAGCAAACGCGGCTGTCGCAGAACGCCGCGATCCATCCGCTCGCCACGCCGGTCGCGCGCAAGCTGACGATTTTCCCCGGCGTACCCGAGATCGACAATCGATATTTTGCCGCGGCCTGCGAGGCGGTCGGCAAATCCGACCCGCTCCACGGAGTCAGCATAAGTGCGGCAAAGGCGAGAACGGGAATCATGCGAGGATCCTCACGTGCGAAGTTTGTAGCCGGCGGCCGTCATCCACCACGCAATTGCAAATGCGGCGGCGGTAAGGAGCGAAATCGCTCCAAGCGAAATCGTCAACGGCAGGTAGCTGCTGGCCGTGTAACTATAACGAAACGCATCGATCGTGTAAAAAATGGGATTGAAGAGTTCGAGTTGCCGCAGCATCGGGGGCAGCATCGTCGCAGCCGTGAATACGCCGCCAACAAACGTGAGCGGCGTAATGATGAAGGTCGTGAGCACGGCGAGGTGATCGAATTTCTCCGCCATCAGCCCGAAGATAATCCCGAGCGACGAGAAGAATATCGACACGAGGGCGATCACCTCAAGGTACACCTCCCAATTTTGCGGCCACGCGTGAACCAGCACCACGCCTAGGATCGTGATGAGACCGGCGATCAAGAACGCGCGGGTCAGACTGCCGAGAACGTAGCCCGACACGATCTCGAATGCCGACATCGGTGCGATCAGCATTTCCTGAATCGAGTTCATGAAACGCCCCTGAAAGACCGAACTCGAACATTCGCCGTACGACGAATCGATCGTCTGCAGCATGATCAAACCGGGAATCAAAAATTGCGCGTAGTTGACGCCCTGAACGTTCGGGATCCGGCTGCCGAGGGCGTAGCCAAAAACGAAGACGTACAGCAACGTCGAAATAATCGGCGGCCAGATCACCTGATTGATGACCTTCAGGCTGCGAATCATTTCGCGTTTGATCAGCGTCCAGAGCGCGATGCCGTTAAACCGCTTTACCGCTATCATGCGCGCGTGAGCTCCAAAAACACGTCCTGTAACTTCGCACCGTCCGCGATCAATTCGCTCGTAAGCTTCTGCGCCACGATCTTACCCTGCCGGATGATCGCGATCGTCTTGCATAGTTCTTCGGCTTCTTCAAGATAGTGCGTGGTCAGAAAGATCGTGAGCCCCTCGCCGTTGAGTTCGCGTAGCAGATCCCACAGTTCCAGACGCAATTCGACGTCGACGCCGGCCGTCGGTTCGTCGAGGATGACCAGCTTCGGCTGATGGATCAACGCGCGCGCCAGCGTCAGCCGCCGCTTCATGCCGCCCGAAAGCTTCATGTACTCGCCCTTCGCCTTCGACGACAACCCGAAGCGTTCGAGCAGCATATCGGCGCGCTCGTTCACCGCCGGACCGCGCAAACCGAAATAGCCGGCTTGAAAAATCAACACGTCGCGGATCGAGAGATACCGATCGAAATTGTATTCCTGCGGAGCGAGGCCGATCGTGCGACGCGCCTCGCGCCAATCGATTTGGTTATCCTTACCGAAGACGCGGATCGTTCCGCCGTCCGGACGCGCCAACCCGACGATCGCGTTGATCGTCGTCGTCTTGCCCGCACCGTTCGGACCGAGAAAACCGAAAAACTCGCCGGCTTCGACGCGCAACGAAATATCGTCGACGGCGGTAAAATCGTCGTACCGTTTAACGAGATGGTCGATTTCAATCGCAGGGGTCAGGGAACGAATCCTTTGAAGCGCTTGTAACGGTGGCGTCGCAACGTGGCGATCAGCTCCGCACTCCCCGGAATCCCACAATCGGCCAATTGGGTTGCAACCTTCTTTACATCGAACTCGACGCGGCGGTGCTTGACGGCCCAGCCGCCGGCCCGTTCGGTGAAAATAGCGTAGCTCGCTCGCGCGTCGCCGTCCTTCGGCAACCCGGCGGAGGCCACGTTCACGAGCATCTTTCCGCGCCACACCCGCACGTACGGCAGATGCAAATGGCCGAAGGCGATCGTGGTCGCGCGCTCGTCGCCGATCAGCCGCTCGAGCGTCGCCTCGTCTGCATCCGGCCAAAGATGCTCGTCGTCGTTGGTTGGATTGGCATGCACGATCAACAGTTGGTTCTCGTCCTCACCGATGCGCATGGCAAACGGCAATTCGGAAAGCCACCTCAACCATTTCTCGCCGAGATCGCTCCGGGTCCATTCGAGCTGCGCCTGCTCGATCGTTGCAAACGTCTCGTCTCCCGGTTGCGATACAAACCGGTCGGTGTTGCCGCGAATAGCCTGCGCGCCGACCTCTTCGAGACGCTGCAAGACTTTTTTGGACTTCGGACCGTCGAGGCACAGGTCGCCCGCCGCCACGATGGCGTCGGCACCACCCTGCGCGTTCAAATCCGCAAGGCATGCATCGAGCCCGACGAGATTTCCATGGATATCCGATACGACGGCGATGCGCACGAGGGTTCGCTTACGACCCGCTGTTAGTCGCGTTTAAGCGCGAGCGCGAGCATCGAAGGGGTGATTCCGACCTTTTCAAAGTCGTAGCAATCGATCCCCTCGACGACGATACCCGCTTTACGCATTTGTGCGAGCGCGGTGCGATAGCGCACGTCGGCGATGACGTGACGTTCGCCCAGCACGAGGACTCCGGCAGCCATCGCCTCGCCCCGCTCGAGGATGACAGTTTTGAACCCTGAGAATGCCGCAGGGTCGACCAGGTCGCGCGCGATGACGACGGTGTCGCTTGCGAGAGCTCCCGCGACCGTTCGCAGCGGCGGCGCTTCCGCGGCGAGCAGCACCTCGATAACGGCATAGCCGTGCGCCTGCGCGACGGAGGCGAATCCGCGCCGTCCGAGCGCGTTGCCGCGCGATCCGTTACCAATAAAGGCGGTGCGTCCAACCAACAGCACGTCGCCGCCGTCCAGGAGCCCGGGTGCGGCAATGTGCCCGGCAAGCGGCACGTCGAGCTTGGCAAACTCCGCCTCGATGCGATCGGCCTCGCCGCGTCGCGACATTTCGCTCGGACGCATGACGAGAGCACCGTCTTCGAACGCCACCGCGTTGTCCGCGACCGCCGCTTCGCGAGCATCGAATCGCGTCGACTCGAGCACGATCGTTTCGACGCCGAAAAATTCGATCGTCTTGCGCAGGACCTCGTGCGCTTCGAGCGCGCGCGTATAGACGGAGCCGGGCTCGCCTTGCAGGGGCGTCGCAGCCTCAATCGCGATCGATGGGCGCACGAGGAGCGCGGCGCGCAGCTTTCCGGTGGGCGTTCCCACCAAGCGCGGACCGAAATGGATGGCGTTGGGTGTCGTCATAGCTTGTGATCGCGTCCTAGGGTAAGGCTTGGTAGGTATTCGGATACGGGACTTCGCCGAAGAAATCCGCCATATCGGTCGCGAGAAAGTCCGATAGTCCCAGCGGGTGCAGGCCAAGCAGCTCTTCTTCGGTCTTGACGACGCTCGCGCTCGAGAGATGCAAGTGGCCCACGTACTGTGCTTTCGCCAGAGGCGAAACCACGAGAGCGAACGTCCTCGCCACGTTCACGTGGTCGCGCGAACCACCGACGCCGTCGGACACGATGAACACCGCCGTGGACGACCAGTGCGGCGTATGCGAGAGGAATTGAACGATCGTTCCAAGCGCGCGGTCCGCGTCGGATGCGGCGGCCGTTCCACCCGCACTCGGCAGCCACACGTAGGTGTACGCTGGTTGCTGGCCCGCATCGACGAGCGCGCCCATGTCGCGCACGAATTCGTTTGCGCGCGAGACGTCGCTGATGTCCGGGTTCCATCCCGCGTACGCTTCGTCGACATGGGTATCGAGTGCGGCCAAACCCGGAACGTCGAGTCTGTAAAGCCCGCCCAGACCATCGGTGTCATTCGAGCGTCTACGACGGGCCGGCACGGCCGGCGAATACCCGGAAAGGTTCACGAGGCCACCGTAGTCGCGAAACGAAAGATTCGCACGTGCGAGCGCGTTGAACACATATCCCTCGCGCGGATAGTTTTCTGGATCTTGACCGTGCGCGTCGAGCGGCGAACGGGCGCGGTTGGTCGCGAGCGTACGCTGCGTGTAGCGCGTATCGACGCCGCCGAGCGCGTAGAGGCGGTTGATGTCGTCGCTCAAATCATTGGCGTAAAAGTTGTCTGCAATCGCGTAACTCTGGGCCAATGCATGAAGGTTCGGCGTCACCGTTCCTCCGTCTCCAGCGAGCGTGGGATCCCCGTTTCCACGACCGAGGTCGCCGAGGAAGGCATCGAACGTTCCGGCCCCGATCGAAATCGTCACGACGCGATCGATCACGTTACTTTTTGCATCGCTCCCGAGCGGCGGGACGACGGCGTTCGGACGTGCGACGCTGGCCGTACGGTTGTAGCGCAGGGCCGATAACGTCGCTTTCATCAGCGGCAAGTGTTTCAAGTCGACGCGTTGCAACTCGCCCCATCCATCGACCCCGTTCGCACTCGTGACGTAGAGATAGCGACCGTCAGGTGAAAGCGCGAGTGCCGATGGAAACGCGCCGGTTGGAATCAATCCCAAGCGATGGAGCGTGGCCGGCGTGCGCGAATCGAGCACGGCGACGGCGTTGAGGCCGGTGAGGGCGACATACAGGCGTTTTCCGTCGTTCGAGAGCGCTTCGCCTCCGGGTTGCGTTCCGTACGGAGAATCGACGAAGAAGCGCAGATCCAAACCGCCTACTACGTGCGGGGTTCCTTTAAGTGCGACGGTCGCAACGCGATCGACGCCCGCAAGCGACACGTAGGCGAACGCGCCGTCGCGCCGCACGACCACGGCGTTCGGGTGCGCGCCGCCGATCGTCGCGATCCCATCGGGAGCCGGATCCATGCGCACGACACCGGAACCGGACGTTAGATTGCCGGATGCATCCAGCGTCAGCACCGACAACGACGACGCTGCGTCCTCATCGGCCGCAACGTCCGCAAACGCAGGTAGCTCCGCTGGGTTCGCGAGTGCCGAGTAGCGCGCGAGACCCTCGTTGCCGACAAAAAGGCGCGACCCCGCAAGCGCGATGCCGTGTGGTGAGAACCCAACGCCGGCACTTGCGAGGGCGCTTCTCGCAGACAGGTCGATCGCCGTCACCGTGCCGTTCAATTCGTTGGTAACGTACGCTCGCAAACCCGATGGAGCGACCTCGATCGTACTTGGAAAACCATGCGCAGGCGTTGCAATCGTCGCCGCTTCCGGTTGCAGAGTGCCGTCGTCTTCCAAATCGAAAATGCGCACCACGTCGTGCGGTCCGTCGCTTGCAAACACGATCGTACGCGCGGCGTCCTGCGGATCGCGCATGGCGACGACGCTTCCCGAGAATGCGACGCCCGCCGCGTGATACGTCGAGGCAACGCGCATGGTTTTAGCATCGACAACGGTGAGCGAATAGCCGGCAACGAGATCGGCGGCCTGCGCGGGCGGCGTGCTCGGATTCGCGGCGTCCTGCTCGGCGTTGGCCACGATCGCATAGCGCCCGTCCGGCGAAACGGCCACCCCGAACGGATTGGTACCAACGAACGCGCTCGCGCCGATGGGCGCGGCGATCCGCCCGTCGGGAAGCACGGCATCGAGCGGGTCGGTTGGCGAGGCTCCCGCCGGTCGGAGAGCCGCCGGGGCGGAATAGGCGGTCAGGGGGGCCGGGCGCGGGGCCGCGGCCAGCAAAACGGCGGCCAACGCCGCCGCGAGGGGTCCTCGAAGCTTCACGGTTCCTAGGCTACGGATGCCGCCCGCGGGCTCCCTCCCTTCAAGGAGGCGAAACCCGCCGGGCTTCTCGCCCGTAGATTCGGCATGATCAGCGCAGACGCCGACTACGCCCGCATCGTTGCACTGCTTACCAAGCAGCAGCTCGCACCCTACATTCCTACGTAAAAACCGAGTTAATGCTTCGTGCTAGGCTATATGGAACGAAACTCGTTCCAGCTGCGAGAACATCTCGGGCGGCAGGAGCCTGCAACCGTCGCGCCGCTCTTCAATCAAAGTTGCTTCGAACTGACCGAAGGCGGTTTCGCTGCAATCTTTAAGCCAATGTTCGGAATAATAGAACTTCGAAACGAGAAGAGTAAACGCGAAG
>Ga0307373_10015457_pt1 | contig 10383 bp, 13 predicted proteins | sample OX2MG_FD_202534 | JGI IMG/M metagenome (GOLD analysis project Ga0307373, IMG submission 202534) | Soil microbial communities from Risofladan, Vaasa, Finland - OX-2 | ecosystem: Environmental > Terrestrial > Soil > Coastal area > Acid sulfate soil | place: Finland: Risofladan, Vaasa | collected...
CCGTGGTGGGAGAGGCTGGCTGACCTGCCGGTCGGCTGAAGCAGCCGGCAATAAACGGGCCACACCCGCGCGGTCGGCCGCTGGGCGCTCAAGCCGGCAGACCGTCGAGCCGGACCCGAGGCCGGCGTTACCGGAAAACTTGTGGACGGTCTTCAGAGGCCTCGGAAAAGGGTGAGAACCGCGAACAGCGCGTGGTCGAAAATAACCGGCGACCCGCGAGTTAACGGCTGCATCGAGGGTGTTCTACTTCTCCAAGCATCGGCCGCCCCCAGAAGCCGCCGCCGCCACCGCGTAGCTCCATCGCTCCGTACCCGAGCTTGGTCACCACGACACCGGTGCGGCCGAGGGTCGCCGTCGGCAGAATGCTCATTTCTGCGACTCCTTGTTCGATTCTCGTAAGGCTCGTTGCTGCGCGTACCACGCGGTGATGGGCAAGTCGTCTTGCGGCCCGCGGTTGCGCTTCAACTCGCCGAAGTTGCCGTAGCGGACCAGCCACGAGGTGTGACGCCAGAGCTCCACGGCGTCCTCGTCGCTGGGCATCCGGGACACGACCGGACCGAAGATGGCCGGGCCGTCGTCGCCGTCGAGAACGATGGTCGGAACGCCGAGGCGGCCCACCTTCGTTTGGATGCGCTGGGTCTCCCCGACCACCCGGGCCCAGGTCTTCGGGTCGGCGAGCGCCCGACTGCGCAGGCTTGGGTGAAGGCCCGCCTCGGTGAGCGATTCCCGGATGGCTGCGTCCAAGTCCTCCGGCGGCGCGGGCTGGAGGAAGGTGCGTCGGCCCAGCGCCTGGTAGAAGCCGCCGATCTCCTTGGTGCCGTGGGCGTCGCCGATGGCGATCGCCACGCGCAGGGCCGGGCTTCCCGTCGGCTCGAGCTCGAACGGGTCCAAGCCTTCCTCGAGGTTCGCGACCTCCAGGGAGAACACGCCCCAATCGAGATCGATCTCGCCCAGCTCCGCCAGGCGCACCGCCCACCGGGACGTCTGGTAGCACCACGGGCAGCGCGGGTCGAAGTGGAATGTGACACGGTCCACGGCAGTCACCCTACCCGCGCACGCCGTCGGGCCAAATCATGCGAACTTGCCCGGGCATCTCGAGTTGATGAGTTGTGAACTGAGTTGGTCGTCGGGGGTGATCTTGTCGGTGCGGCCGCATTGACGGGCAGTCCGGGACCTGTAACGGCATTCATGAAGGAGCGGGGCGGGTCAAGGCTTGATACCAAGAGTCTTTCCGGCTGGGGCGGCCGCTTTTTGGGCAGCGTCGAGCAAGGGGGCCGGGTCAACGCCCGGAGCCCGGAGCCCGGGCGCCCCGGCACCATCTCCCTACGTCGTGGTCGCCGGCAGCAAGCCGCACCTCGATCACGTCCAATTCCAGGAGTACCTGAGACGACACCCCGAGCTCGCCCGCGGGTACGCCGAGCTCAAGCAGACACTTGCGGCCGAATACGGCGACGACCCGCTCGGCACACCGACCCAAGGACGACTTCATCGCCGCGGCGCTCGCGACGGCACGACAGGCGACCGCCCCATAGGGAACCTGCGAACTTCGACCGGGAAGGGCCGCTCCTGCCCTGCGCGTCCGTGATTACCGGACGCTCGCCCATCAACTACGGGGCACACGTCCCGGACTCGGGCCTGCTCAAGCCAGGTCAGGCCAGTGCCATGATCAAGTTCCCCGCTCAGCGAGAGAGTTCACGGAAACGAGACGGAAATGGATCTTGGAAGCAGTCAGGCCCTAGATCGTTGATCTAGGGCCTGACCTGCGCTTCCATCAGTAGCGGGGGCAGGATTTGAACCCGCTACCTCTGGGTTATGAGCCCAGCGGTTGCACTTGCACTACGGTCCCACCGACAGGGTAGACGATTCATCTACTGCGAGGTAGACTGTTCGTGTGAGCACGACAGTACGGGTGAGCGAAGAGACCCGGCGCCGGGTCGCCGCCCTGGCCGAGGCCAGTGGTCGCCAAATGCAGCAGGTGCTGGACGAGGCGGTCACCTCCTACGAGCGCGAGTTGTTCTGGCGCGAGCTCGCCAACTCCTACGACGCGCTGGCTGACGACCCGCGCGGCTGGGAAGAGCTGCAGGCCGAGCGGGACGCAGAGGCCCCGACCGTGCGTGACGGCATCACTGCGGACGATCCGCCCACCCTGGCGTGACCTTCCCGAGCGTCCGGGCCGACCCTCCGTACCGCGGGGAGCTCTGGCTGGTCGACTTCGGGGAACCGGTCGGCCATGAACAGGGCTATCGGCGACCCGCGCTGGTCATCTCCGCCGACCGGCTCAACACCAGCCGGGCCGGGCTCGTGATCGTCGTCCCACTCACCCGCACCAGGCGTGGCCTTCCCTCGCACATCGAGCTCACTCCGGCGGCTACCGGCCTCGCCGAGACCAGCTACGCCAAGACCGAGGACATCAAGTCGATCTCTACCCACCGACTCACCCGCCGGCTGGGTCGAACCGACCCCGTCACCCTGCGCCAAGTAACCCGCGCGCTCGACTGGTTGCTCGAGATCACCTGAGGACAGAACTCGACAAGCGACGTGCAGAACCGGTCCCGGGCGCTCGAGCCGCCGGCTCACCTCCGGCGACCTGGTGCCGACCTGGTGCCGTGCTGTCGGGAAGCCAGCGTGACGCGGCGGTACCCGTTGTGACGAAAGCCCTTGATTTGCAGGGAAACCGGCACTGCGCGTTACTCCGTGGGGCGGCTCGGTACGTCCTCGGGTCGGCTTTTTAACCCACAGGGACGCATTCGGGACGGGTGCTTGGGCCGGGAAGGGGTCAAACGGGATGCCGAGGAGGGCCCGTGTCGACGAAACCCTCGGATTTCGACCGCGACCCCGGCGGAAAGGAGCCAGCCGCGCTGCTAGCCCATGCCCTGGTCGGCGCCACCCCGGTGGCCTCACTGAGCGACCTCGACCGGTTCGCGGCCGACATCTGGGAGTCCGCAGCGAAACTCGAGACCTTCCTGGCCGACGTCAGGGCCGCCCGAGCCGCTGAGCTGGCCTGACCCGTCGTGCCGGCCGTCGTCATCGACACCGACGTGGCGTCGCGCCTGCACCGACGGACCCTGCCCGCCGAAACCGGCGAGTTGCTCAAGTGGGCGGAGGTCCGTTCCTGGGGCTCCCCTCGTCGGGGCCGGCTGGATGCCTGGCTTAGCGCCGTGCCGACCCTGCCCTACCACCGGGGTGTGGCGGCGAGTTGGGCACGGCTGGTTGCGGCAGCGGAGCGGCGCGGCCGACCGCGTCCGGTCAACGACACCTGGATCGCCGCGTGCTGCGTCGCCTACGAGGTGCCGCGAACGGCGGCCGAGGAACGCGCCGAGCAGGTGTTGGCCGAGCACGGGTCGGTCACGATCGTGCCGGCGGGTTTTTTCGATGCGTTGCTCGCGGCGTTAGATGATCCGGCACGAGCGAACCCGACGCTGGCTCGAGGGGCGGCCAAGGCCCACGAGTCGGTGACCCGTCGGCGCTGAGTCGGCGCGCTTTCACGCCAGCGCCCGGTCTGCCAATCACGACGTCGAAGGGTTCGACTCGGGTCAGCCGGCGCTGGATGGGTGGCTGCGCGAGCACGCGGTCACGGTGCAGCGCAGGCGCACCGCCCGCACGTTTGGCTGGCTCGACGGTGCCCGGGTGGTCGGCTACTACAGCATCACCGCTCACGTGTTGGACAGGGCCGAGCTGCCGGCGCGCATCGGTCGCGGCCGCCCGGAGCGGATTCCGGCCGTGCTACTGGCCCGGTTGGCGCTCGACCGGGGACTGCACGGCTCCGGGTGGGGCAGCGCCCTGCTGGCTGAGGCACTGGGGCGCATCGTGGTCGCCACCGACATCGTGGCCGCGCGATTCGTCGTAGTGGAAGGTGAGCGACATCGCGGCTGCGCTCGAACTCGACCCCGCCGTGGCCCCTCGACCCTGATCGACCCGGGGAGCAGGTTGCGCGGAACGTGCAGATAGGAATGTCGGGCGAATACGCCACTCGATCGTGAGGGCGTCCGCTCGGTCCGGGGCTCCGTGTCGCCTTACGGCTGCTCGACGGACCACGTCCGCGAATCGGACGCCTCGTTCTTGATCTCAATCTTGATCATCTCTCGATTGTTACCCCATGCGAGATGTGCCGCTCGACCTCGTAGCTAGTTCAGCGGGCTGCTCGACGGGCGGATCGCAACGACGGGGATCGGCCGGGCGGTTTTCTTCTGGTAGGCCTCGTAGCGATGGTGGTTGTTGCTGTTGACGGATTCCCATAACCGCGCGTATTCGGTATCGCCGCGTTCGACGACTCGTGCCGTCGCGGGCATCGACCGCCGGCCGATCTGGATTTCGACGTCGGGATGCGCGCGCAGGTTCGCGAGCCAACTCGGCGGCCGGTCCTCGCCACCGTTCGACGGGACAACCAGATAGCTGTCACCGTCCCGCGCGTACACCAGCGCGTTGGTTCGCGTGAGGCCCGTCTTGCGCCCGGTGGTACGCAACAGCAGCGACGGGACACCGATCAAGCGATGCCCGATCGCACCGCCGGTTCCCTCGTAGATGCGCTGATGGACCCGGAGGCCGATCGATTGCAGCGTGTCAGTGGCGGACATTGTTGGATCATAACGATCTAACCGGGGCACAAGTCCCGGGCTGTGTATGACGTGCCCACCACGCGCCGTAAGCGCGGCGTCGGCTCCTTCAGGCTCGCCACCGCTACTGAGCTCTTGCACGGCCGGTCCCACCCGCGCTTCCCACTACTCGAAGAGCCGCCGCCCCAGCTGTTCGCGTAGCCAGTCGACGCGCGTCCCCGCCGGGGAGCTGACCGCGGGGCGCGGCCGCGAATTGACCCAGCGGTGCGATAGGAAACGGCCGATAGGAAACGGCATTGTCGCGGGCGAGACGGAGGTCGGCATGGGCAAGCGGGGACGGCGGCGGGCCCGGGAACAACAGGGTCGCCCGGGAGCCGGCCGGCCGGACCCCCAGCCGCACCGCGTAGAACGGCTGGTCGCGCAGGCCGCCACGGCCTTCCGCCACCGCGACGAGGCCGCCTACACCCGGTGGGTCGATGCCCTGCTGGCCTGCTGGCCGGCCGGAGCGGGCGCCGCGGATCCGGTGCCCGGGATTCTGCTGGCCCGGCTGCGGGGCGCGGTGGCCGCGGCGTGGCCGCGCGGATGGCAGCCGGTCGACCTGCACGGGGCGGTCCGGCGTGAGCTTGGCCCCCAGCACGCGGGCCTCGCGGCGGCGGTGATCACGTCGGAGGCGTGCGGCTACCGCGGGCACCCGTACGCCGACCAGCGATGGCTGGTGCAGCTCGACGCCCTGCCGGTCACCGGACGGGACCGGGACGGCGATCTGCGGCTCGAGACCTGGGTCAGGGCCGCCGGGCTCGACCGGGCGGCCGCGCTGCGGTGCGCGCTGGAGGCGCTGTCGTTCCTCTGGCACGTGCCCACGTTGCCCCGGTTGTGTGCGCCACCGGGCGAATGGTCTCGACCCGGCCGGCCGGGGGGCGCGAGCCCAGCCCGGGACACGGGCGAAGCGCGGGTCCTCGACCGGATCCGGGCCCTGCTGTCCAAGGCCGAGTCCACCGCTTTCCCCGCCGAGGCCGAGGCGTTCACCGCCAAGGCGCAGGAGATGATGAGCCGACACGCGATCGACCATGCCCTGCTTGCCGCGGACGCCGCGATCGAGGAGCCGGAGGGCCGGCGGATCCCGATCGACGATCCCTACGCAATGGCCAAGGCGGCGCTCCTCGCCGTGGTCGCCGGCGCGTCACGGTGCCGAACGGTCTGGAGCGGCGGGCTCGGCTTCTGCACCGTGTTCGGGTTCCGCACCGACCTCGACGGTGTCGAGATGCTCTACACCTCGCTACTCGTTCAGGGCACCTCGATGCTGCTCGCCGCCGGTCGCGCCGGACCCCGCCAGCGCAGCCGCTCCTACCGCCAGTCGTTCCTGTCCGGCTTCGCGACCCGGATCGGGCAGCGGCTCGAGCAGGCCGCCGAGTCGGCCATCGGCGAGGCCGCGGCGGAGCACGGCGACCGACTGCTACCCGTCCTTGCCGGCCGAACCCGGGCCGTCGACGACGCGTGCGAGCGGGCCTTCGCCGAGGTGCAGCGGCGCCCGCTCTCGATCGGGAACGGCGCCGGCTGGGTCGCCGGAACGGTCGCGGCCGACCTGGCTACCCTCGGCGGCGGCCGGCCGGTCGAAGCGGCCAGTTCGGCGTAGCCCGGCACGACCCGGGGCCCCGGCGTGCGTCCGCGGAGCCACCGACCCCGCCCCGCTGCCCGGCCGGGGCGTTCGTCGCGGAGGTCCGCGCCGATGGTGCCCGGGCGCTCGGCTACGGGGGCCGGCCCTACCGCTGGCGGGCCAGCGAACCCGGCGCCGGGGCGCGCTGCGGGGGGACCGGGGTGCCGGCCGCGGGGCCGGGGCCTCCGGCGGCGTGGCGGGCCCGGCGGGCGCGCCAGAGCACCGTCAGCAGCAGGGCGAGGAGCAAGAGCAGCAGCCCGACCGCGATCGGGACGAGGTCGCGCTTGTTGCGGGCGAACGGGATCGCGCGGGCCGGCACCGGGCGGGCGGTGGTGCCCGGTGTCGTCGGGAAGGTGATCGTGCCCTGGGCCCGCTCGGCGGTCAGCCCGCTGCGCACGGTCGCGGTCGCGAGCCACGGCCCGTCCGGCAGCGTCGCGGACAGGTTGACCGTGGCCGGTTCGGTCTGGCCGGGGGCCAGGGTGGTGCCGGCGACTAGCGGGAACGGGCCAGCGGACAGCCCGCCGGGGCCGTGGCTGAGCGAGAGCGAGCCGGCCAGGTCGATCGCCCGGCCGCCGGTGTTGCGGACGAGCACCGAGACGAACGGGGTGCCGTCGGTGTGCTGGCCGGCGGTCAGGCTGGTCACCGTGAACGCGGCCGCCGGCGCGCCGCCGGAGCCGGCCACGTCGAGGTACACCCGGATCGCGGCCCGGCTCTCGATCAGCACCCCCGCGCCCGGTACGGGTCCCGCGGTCGGCGGCAGGTCGGCGACGATCGCCGCGTAGCGCTCGCCGGCCCGGGTCCCGGCCGGGACCCGGAACGTCGCGGTCACCGTCGCCGCGGCGCCGTTCGGCAGGTCCACCGCGGCCGGGCTCACCGTCATCCAGGAGGTCAGCCGGTTCGCGCCGCCGCGCGGCCCAACGGAGAACGCGCCGTCGGCGATCGTCGCCGGGGCGGCGTAGAGCAGGATGTGCGCACGCGCCCCGGTGTCGTTGGTGACCAGCACGTGCCGGGCGAACACCGCCCCGGGGTTCACGCTGTCGATGACGTAGCTGTGCGCCCGCGGGTCGTTCACCAGGTTCGCCGGCGCGTCGAGCAGCCGGACCCCGAGCCCGCCGCCGGTCGCGGTCGCCAGCGCCGTGGCCGGGACGGCGAGCGCAGCGGCGGCAGCCAGCCCGGCGACGAGCCGGCGGATGTGCGGGCTTGCGGTCATCACTCCCCCTCCGACGCGCCGGCGCGCACCCGTGACGTTAGCCCCGGATGCGCGCTGCGACGTGGAGTTGCGGTCAAGACGCGGATCAGCTCACCGTCTGCGTGAGCGTCGTCGAGTAGTTGTCGGCGTAGGCGTTCGACGGGACGATGAAGGTCACGGTGCCGGAGTAGTCGTAGCTGCCGCCGCCGGCACCGAGCAGCGCCGTCTCGAGGGTGGTGGTGGAGGTGGGGTAGACCGGGCCACCCGCACCGACGGTGACCCCGGACAGCAGGGAGGTGCCGACCGCGGTCGGCGCGGTCATGACCACGCTGAGCGGCGGCAGCGCCGGCAGCGCCGGGTCGAGCACGATCGAGTGGGTGTCACCGGTGGCGGTGGCGAGCAGGTCCGTGGTCGTGCTGCCGACCACGGTCCAGCCGAGCAGGGTGCCCCGGTCGTCGGTCACCGTCGAAGTGGGGATCGACGCGGTCAGGACCGTGCCGAACGCGGCCGAGCCGGACAGCGCCACCGGGCCGGCGGGGACCGTGATCGACAGCGAGCCGCCGGTGAGGGCGACGGTGAGCGTCGTCCCGCCGGAGGCGGCGCTCGCCGGTGCCACCCCGAGCAGCGACGTCGCGAGCATGCCGGCGATCCCGGCACCAAAGACCAAAGACTTGCGCATGACCGTCCCCTCCAGCTCAGCTTTCTTCCTAGAGAAGGGATCGTGCGGATGCGCCCCCGGGTGGATAGCTAGTTATAGGGATTCTCCGGTTCCGCCGAACGGCGCAGCACCACCCGTCAACCGCCCGGGAGCAGCACCGTTCAACGGCTTACGAGGTGACGGTGACCTCGACTTCGACGACCGACCCGAGCGTGGCCTCGACCTTCTCCTCCCCGGTCGCGCCGGGGGCGAGCACCCTGATCGTCCACGAGCCGGGCCGGGCGAAGAACCGGAACACCCCGGTCGCCGAGGCGACCACCTCGGCGGTGAACTCGCCGCTCGAGTCGAGCAGCCGGACGAACGCCCCGCCGACCGGGACGCCGTCGCGGCGCACGGTGCCCTGGATCACGCTCTCCTTCGCGACGTCGATCCCCGGCGGCAACTCGGTCTGCTGGCCCGGTGCACCGCACATGCTCAGACGTCCTTTTCGATCGGGACGCCCACCAGCGAGCCGTACTCGGTCCAGGATCCGTCGTAGTTCTTGACGTTCGGCAGGTCGAGCAGCTCGTGCAGGACGAACCAGGTGTGCGCGCTGCGCTCCCCGATCCGGCAGTAGGCGATGGTGTCCTTGCCGAGGTCGACGCCCGCCCCGGTGTAGAGGTCGCGGAGCTCCGCGTCGTCGCGGAACGTGCCGTCGTCGTTGGCCGCCTTGCTCCACGGGATGTTCTTCGCGGTCGGGATGTGCCCGCCGCGCTGCGACTGCTCCTGGGGCAGGTGCGCCGGCGCGAGCAGCTTGCCGGAGAACTCGTCGGGGGAACGGACGTCGACCAGGTTCAGGCTGCCGATCGCCTCCAGCACGTCGTCGCGGAAGGCCCGGATCGAGGCGTCCTGCGGCTCCGCCTGGTATGTAGTCGCCGGGCGCCCCGCGGTCTCGTCGGTGAGCTCCCGGGAGTCGAGCTCCCAGCGCTTGCGGCCGCCGTCGAGCAGCTTCGTGCTCCGGTGCCCGTAGAGCTTGAAGTACCAGTAGGCGTAGGCCGCGAACCAGTTGTTGTTGCCGCCGTAGAGCACGACCGTGTCGTCGTTGCCGATCCCGCGGCTCGACAGCAGCTTCTCGAACGCCGCCTGGTCGACGAAGTCGCGCTTCACCTGGTCCTGAAGGTCCTTCTGCCAGTCGATCTTCACCGCCCCCCGGATGTGGCCCTTGTCGTAGGCGGACACGTCCTCGTCGACCTCGACGAGCACTACTTTCGGGTCGTCGAGATGGGTCTCGACCCATTCGGCGTCGACTAACACGTCGCTGCGGCTCATGCCGGAACTCCCTTGCTGGTGGTTGGGATGAAGCGTCGGGTGGTGGGGCGGTGCAACGCCCGGGTGAGGAGCAGGTGCACCTCGCAGCCCAGGCAGAAGGCGAAGGCGGCGTTGAGGAAAGCGGCCGCGAGCGCCGCCGCGGTCGCGACGATGCCGAGCGCGGTCAGCCCGGTGAGGTAGCCGACAGCCGCAACGGCTGCGAAGCCGAAGCCGACGAGCTGGGCGAACCGGGGCGGGGCCTCCGCCTCCAGCTCGTGCGGGGGGCCGAGGCGGGGGCGGATCAGCGCCCGGTAGAGCAGCCCGTAGGGGGCGTAGCGCAGCCCGGCGAACGCGCCGATCGCGAACACCGCCGCCTGGGCGGCGAGCAGCGGGCCGCTACCGGTGACCAGGCCGGCGGCCAGGACGACGCTGGTGATCGCCGCCCCGATCCGGGGGCCGCGCGGGTCGATATAGGTCGGGGACATGGTGCTCCTGACGGGGCGTTTCGGATGTGGCGCCGCGGCGAACTCGCGCCGGCGGACGCCCGGGCGTCAGGAAGGGCGACAGAGGCAGGTGGCCACGCGACACAGGTCGACCGCGCGCCGTTTCACCAGCCTCGTCGTGGAATACACGAGACCCATAATAGGTAAATGTCGGGCCGCCGGCAAACGCAGGCTGCCCGGCCGCGCAAGGGGCCGACCGACTCGGCGCGGGGCGCCGCCCGGCTGGTCGCCGACGCCATCCTCACCGCGATCACCGCTGGATGCGAGCGGGCTGCGGGTGCCACGGGGCCGGTTCGGCGTTCTATGGAACGGCGCTGAGCGCCGTGGGTGGAACAGCCGGGCAGACCGGAGGCTCACAACGCCGTGATCGCTCACAGCACCGGAAGCCGAACCTATCCCCGCCTACTCAACGGTCAAGTCGGCCTGGGGCGCGGTGTCGGGGTTGCTCCCGGTCCGTTTCCCCAGGCCGCTCGCCGAACCCGGCGTGCGTGTCTCCACGCACCGGGCTCTCCACGGGTATTGTCGTTATGCGGGAGTCA
>Ga0307373_10015458_pt1 | contig 10383 bp, 9 predicted proteins | sample OX2MG_FD_202534 | JGI IMG/M metagenome (GOLD analysis project Ga0307373, IMG submission 202534) | Soil microbial communities from Risofladan, Vaasa, Finland - OX-2 | ecosystem: Environmental > Terrestrial > Soil > Coastal area > Acid sulfate soil | place: Finland: Risofladan, Vaasa | collected...
ATCGCCCACGACGGCGGCGCGATCACGGACGAGCAGCTGCAGGCGCCCGACGCGGCGGCGCTGGCGGCGGCTGTCCGGACGCTGGCGTCGAGCTATCCGCGCGAGGACGTGGCGCTCTACCTGTCTACGCTGCTCTGTCAGGATCCGCTCGTGTGGGCGGGGCTGGCCGAGCTGCCCGAGCTCGACGGCTGATCGGCGCCGGACGCCGGTCCGGGCTCCAGCGGCAGCAGCACCTGGAAGGTCGTGCCCCGGCCTTCCTCGCTGGTGAGCACGATCGTGCCGCCGCCGTCCTTCACGATGCTGTAGACGATCGACAGGCCGAGTCCCGTCCCCGTGTCGGGATCCTTGGTCGTGAAGAACGGCTCGAAGATCTGCGACCGGATGCCGGCCGCGATCCCGGTGCCGGTGTCGCGCACGGTCAGGCTGGCGTACCGGTCGGCCGGCAGGCCGACGCGGTCGCTCTCCGCGGCGCCGACCTCGGCGGTCCCCACGCCGATGGCCAGCGTCCCCCCTTCCGGCATGGCGTCGCGCGCGTTCACCGCGAGGTTCATGATCACCTGCTCGATCTGGGCCGGTGCCGCGCGGACGCACGGCGCCGGTTCGTGCCGGGTCAGCCGCAGCGCGATCCGGTCGCCGGCCAGGCGCCGCAGCGTCGGCTCCATCTGCTGCACCAGCGCCCACAGATCGAAGACCCGCGGCTGCGGCGGCTGCTGACGGGCGAACGCCAGCAGCTGCCGCGTCAGCGTGGCGCCCCGTTCGGCCGCGTTGCGGATCTCCTCGGCGTCCTGCCGCGAGGGATCGCCCGGCGCCAGCCGCGTCAGCAGCAGGTCGCTCGACCCCTCGATGGCCGCCAGGATGTTGTTGAAGTCGTGGGCGATGCCGCGCGCCAGCCGCCCGATCGCCTCCATCTTCTGGGCCTGCCGCAGTTGCGCCTCGAGCACGTGGCGCTCGGTCACGTCCTCGACGATGCCCTCGAAATACTCCTCGCCGCCCGGCTCCGCCTGGATCGCCCGGACGCTCAGCCGCACCCGGATCGGCGTCCCCTCCTTGCGCTTCCAGTCGACCTCGACGCCGGTGACGGTGTCCTGGTCGCGGTAGCGCTCGACGAGTCGCGCGCGCTCGGCGGGATCCTGGTACACCGCCGTCACAAAGTGCACCGACAGCAGGTCGTCGAGCGAGTCGTAGCCCAGCATCGAGATGAGCGCCGGGTTGGCGTCGAGGATCCGGCCGTCGATCGTGGTGCGGTAGATGCCGTACGCCGCCCCCTGAATCATCGAGCGATAGCGCGCCTCCGAGCGCCGCAGCGCCTCCTCGGCCGTCTTGCGGGCCGTGATGTCGCGCGCGATGGCCTGCACGCCGACCACCTGGTCGTGCTCGATGACGAGCTGGACGTTCTGGCCGAACCAGACGGTCGTGCCGTCCTTGGCGATCGCCGGCAGCTCCAGATACGTGTTCGGAATCCGGGCGATCACCTGCTGGCTGTAGTGCTCGCCGGCCAGGTCCCGGTGATCCTCGCGGACCATCTGCAGGAAATGCCGGCCGATCAGCTCGCCTTCCGCGTAATGCAGCAGCGCCACCCCCCGCAGGTTGATGAACGTGAAATAGCCGCCCGCGTTGCAGTTGTAGATGATGTCGCTGGCGTGATCGATGAGATAGCGGTACCGCCCTTCGCTCTCGCGCAGCGCGTGCTCGATTGCCCGCCGTTCGCTCACGTCCCGGTAGTTGACGATGATGCCGCGGACGATCGGATCCGGCAGCCGGTTGACCCCCTGCCACTCCACCTGGCGCCAGGTGCCGTTCCGGTGCTGCATCCGGAACTCCGCCCGTATCACCACGCCGGGATGCGCCAGACACTCCGCCAGCCGTTCGCGGAGCACCGGCTGATCGTCGGGGTGGACCAGCTCGAATCCAGGTCGCCCCTCCCGCTCTTCCGGCCGCCACCCGAGCACACTGGCCAGCGACTCGCCGGCGTACAGGACGGTGCCATCCTCCGCGAGAATGCCGATCGCATCCGAGCTGTGCTCGACCAGCGCATGGAAGAGCGCGGCGCTCGGCCGCCGCCTGCGGGAATCCACCATGTGACGCGCTCTGTGTGTCCTGTGTCGTGACCGGGCGGGCACCCGCGCGCGGGCGCTACTCCGCCGCCCGGAACGTCGGCTCGATCGTGACCGCCGTCGTCACCGAGTTGGCGACGAAACACTGCCGGTGTGCCGGCTCGATGATCTCGCGCGCCGCCGCCTCGCTGGCGCCGGCCGCCAGCGTGATCGCCGGCCGGAGCGTCACCCGCGTCATCCGCAGGCGGCCGTCCGCCAGCCCCAGACGGCCCTCCGGGTCGTCCTCATAGCGGGCGATCGGCACGCCGGCCCGCGCGGCCAGGTACAGGTATGTCAAGGCCTGGCAGGCCGAGAGCGACGCGACCAGCAGCTGCTCCGGATTCGCCCGCGTCGGGTCGCCCCGGTAGCCGGGTGCTGCCGACATCTCCAGCCCGGGGCCCCCCTCGAACGAGACGTGCAAGTCGCGGCTGAATTCGGCCGGATTCGTGGTCGGCCCGCTGGCACCGCCGACCCAGTTCAGATGACAACGGAATACATCAGCCATCTTCTCTGGCACCCCTGCGCCTATTCTGTCTCATTCGCGGCCCCGCTGATTACGCAAAGGACTACAGGAGTACCGATCCGGACGCGGGCAGCCGTGTCGCGAATGTATCTTCGGCTTTTGTGGTTCCCGCTCGCCCAGATACTGCTCGAACCAGTCGATGACGCGGTACAGGCGATCGAGCAGGTGCGCGCGCTCGCGGAGTCCGTGCCTCTCACGCGGATAGAGCACCAGTTCGGCGAATGGGTGAGCGCACGGGCGGTGCCCGAGGCGAGATCGAACAGCCAGAGATTCTCCGCGCGCCCCTTCTCCCCGGGCGGCCCGGTGACGACGAACGCCACGCGCTGGCCGTCTGGTGATGCCGTCAGGCTGGAGAGTGCCCGGCGTCCGAGTGTCTGTTCGGGCGTCAGCGGCGCCGCGGCCAGCTGGGTCACGGCGGCGACGGACGCGATCAGCGTGAGCAGGCTCGATCGGCGCAGGCGGATACCTCGCGGAGAGGCCCTACGGTAGCACACGCCCTTGCGCATCGCGTCGACCCGCGGGGCACGATTGCTCTTTCTCCATGCCGTCCCGTAGCATAGGACCTCCGAGCGCCTGAGAGACCCATGCCCATCGTGACGATCCCCTCCTCGCCGCTCAGGCCTGGCGCAGGCCCGGTGCGGATCTTCTACCGCGAGTCGGGGGCCGGGCGGCCGCTGCTCCTGCTCCACGGCGGCTGGGGTGACGCGATCTACCCGTTCGACCGGCAGGCGGCGGCGCTTGGCGGACGGTTCCATCTGTACGGGCCCGATCGATCCGGCTATGGCGGCTCGGGACGTCTGACGGCGCTCGACGTCCGGTTTCATCAGCAGGCGGCGGCGGAGACCTTCGCCGTGCTCGACGCGCTCGGCCTGGATCGCGTCAGCATCTGGGGGCACAGCGACGGCGCCGTCATCGGGGTGCAGATGGCGCTCGAGCGGCCGGCGCGCTGCGATCGCCTGATCCTCGAGGCGTTCCACTTCTATCGCCACAAGCCGGGGTCGCGCGCGTTCTTCGCCGGCATGGCCGCCGACCCGGACACGATCGACGCGCGCGTCGCCAGGGTGCTGGCGGCGGAGCACGGCGAGGACTACTGGCGCACGCTCATCCGGCTGCACGGCCGGGCGTGGCTGGCGCTCGCGGACGAGCGTCCCGCGCCCGGCGCCGACCTCTATGACGGCCGCCTGTCCGACCTGCGCGTGCCGGTGCTGATCCTGCACGGGCGCCGCGATCCCCGGACGGAGCCGGGCGAGATCGAGGCGGTGCGGCAGGCGCTGCCGGACGCCCGCGTCGTGATACTCGAGCAGGGAGGCCACAGCCCGCACGCCGAGGCGGCCGCGGCGGACGACGCGACCCGGGCGGCGCTGGCGTTTCTGGACGAGCCGGAGGGGGAGCCGCATGGACGCACGTGATCGTCCCTCCGGCGCGTTCGCGCCGCCGCCCGCCGCGGACCGGCCGGCGATCCGGGTGCGCGGCGTCTCGCGGCGGTTCGTCACGCCGGCTGGAGGCGACTACCGGGCGCTGCAGGACGTGTCGTTCGACGTGCCGCGCCGGGCGTTCGTGTCGATCGTCGGGCCGACCGGGTGCGGCAAATCGACTCTGCTCAACCTGCTGGCCGGCCTGCTGACGCCGACCGCCGGCACCATCGAGATCGACGGCGCGCCGCTCGCCGGGCTGAACCGGCGCGCGACCTACATGTTCCAGCAGGACGCGCTGCTGCCCTGGAAGAGCGTGCTCGACAACGTCGCCCTCGGCCTGCTGTTCGCCGGCCGGCCGCGGGCGGAGGCGCGGCACGCCGCGCGCGCCTGGCTGGAGCGGATCGGACTGGCGGCGTTCGGCGACCGCTATCCGGCGCAGCTCAGCGGCGGCATGCGCAAGCGCGCGGCGATGGCGCAGAACTGGGTGCTGGAACGCGACATCCTGCTGATGGACGAGCCGTTCAGCGCCCTGGACGTGCACACCCGGCAGGCGATGGAGAGCGAGCTGCTCGCCCTGTGGACCGGCTCGGCCCGCACCGTGGTCTTCGTGACGCACGATCTGGACGAAGCGATTTCACTGGCGGACGAAGTCCTCGTGATCTCGGCGGGGCCCGCCAGCCGGGTCGTGCAGCGTCACGTCGTCCCGCTGGCGCGTCCCCGCGATCTCCTGGACCTCCGGAACCATCCCGCGTTCAACGACCTGTACGCCACGATCTGGGCCGACCTGCGCCGGGAGGTCGCGCGCAGCCGCGAGCGGGATCGGCGGCACGGCGCCGGAGGCGCGCATGACTGACGGCCGCGAGGACCTGTTCGCGCCGGCGTCCCTCGCGGCCGCGCGAACCGGCGCGAGGCTGCGGACCCTCGCGTGGCAGGTCGCCGTCGGGGCCGCGGTCCTGCTGGCGTGGCAGGCGCTGGCGACCGCGCACGTGATCGATCCCTTCTTCGTCAGCCGGCCGAGCGCCATCGCGGTCCGGATGTGGCAGTGGGCGGTGACCGGCCGCATCTGGCCGGACCTGTTCGTCACGCTCGAGGAAGCCTTCCTGGCCTTCGTCATCGGCGCCGCGCTCGGCGTCGCGTCCGGATTCGCGCTGGCCCGGCTGCCGCGCGTGTCGGGCGTGCTCAGCCCGTACATCCGCATCCTCAATGCGCTGCCGCGCGTCGTCCTGGCGCCGATCTTCCTGCTCTGGTTCGGCCTCGGGATCTGGTCGAAGGTGGCGCTCGGCGTCACGCTCGTCTTCTTCGTCGTCTTCTTCAATACGTACCAGGGCGTGCGTGACGTCGACCCGGTCCTCGTGGACAATGCCCGGATGCTCGGCGCGTCCGAGGCGGATCTCATCCGCCACGTCTTCGGGCCGAGCGCGCTGACCTGGATCTTCTCCAGCCTGCACACCAGCATCGGCTTCGCCATCGTCGGGGCGGTGGTCGGCGAATATCTTGGCGCGTCGCGGGGAATCGGCTACGTTATCTCGCAGGCGCAGGGGACCTTCGACACGACGGGGGTCTTTGCCGGCATGGCGGTGCTCAGTCTGGTCGTCGTGATCGTGGGGGAGGGCGTGGCCAGGCTCGAAGCGTGGCTGCTGCGGTGGAAGGGATGACACGCACACAGCGATGGCGGGTGGGGATCGCGGGGGCGGCGCTGCTGGCCGCGGCGGCGGCGCTGGCCTGCGGGCGGTCCGGCCGATCCGGTCCGTCGGCGCGGCCCCTGACGCCGGTGCGGATGGCGGTCGGCGGCCAGGGCCAGCTGATCTACCTGCCGGCGACGCTGGCCGGACGGCTGGGGTACTACCGCCAGGAGGGGCTCGACGTCCGCATCGACGACTTCGCCGGCGGGGCCCAGGCGCTCGAGGCGCTCATGGGCGGGAGCACGGACGTCGTCTCCGGCTTCTACGACCACACGATCCAGCTCGCGGCCGACGGACGCCACCTGACCGCGTTCGTCACCATGCTGCGCTATCCGGGCCTCGCGCTGGCCGTCTCGCCGAAGCCGTCGCGGCCGATCACGGACATCCGGGATCTCGTGGGACGCCGCGTCGGCATCACCGCGCCCGGGTCGTCGTCGCAGATGCTCGTGCAGTATCTGCTGAGCCGGCGCGGCCTGCCGGCCTCGTCCGTCAGCTTCGTCGGCATCGGGACGGGAGCGACGGCGATTGCCGCCCTCCAGTACGGGCGGGTCGATGCCGGCATCGTCACCGAGCCGGCGCTCACCCAGCTGGAGCAGCGGACCGGCCCCGTGCGCCTGCTCGCCGATCTCCGCACGGCCGCCGGCGTCCAGGAGGCGTTCGGCACCAGCGCGTATCCGGCGTCCGTGTTGTACGCGCAGACCGGCTGGATCGCCGCGCATCAGGACACCGTGCAGCGGCTGACCCGCGCCCTCGTGCGGACGCTCGGCTGGATGCAGCACCACACGCCGCAGGAGATTGCGGCCCGGATGCCGGCCTCGTACCGCGGCGGGGACACGACGCTGTACGTGAACGCGCTGACCCACCTGATGCCGATCTTCTCGCCCGACGGGCTGATGCCGGCCGACGGCGCGCGGGCCGTGGAGACGCTCCTGGCGTTCGCGCTGCCGAAGGTCCGGCAGGCGCATGTCGACCTGTCGGCCACCTATACCAACCGGTTCGTGACCGCGGCCGCCGCGCCGGCCGCCGCCGGGCACTGAGGTCCTGCATGTTCGACGCGAAGGATGCCCTGTTCGTGCTGCTGGCCGGCGTCACCGTGTTCTATCTGGGCTTCGTGTTCAAGGCCGCCCGGCGCGCGCGGGGCACCGTGCCGGTCCGTCCGACGCCCGCGCAGGGCGGCGTGGGGTTCGTCACCGGATTCTTCGACACGCTCGGGATCGGGTCGTTCGCCACGACGACCACCTTCTTCAAGCTGCGGAAGATGGTCGACGTCCGGGAGATCCCCGGCACGCTCAACGTCGGCCATACGCTGCCGACGATCACCGAGGCGTTCATCTACACGCGGATCGTGCCGGTGGACTCGCGGACGCTGGTGCTGATGATCGTCGCCGCGGTCGCCGGCGCGTGGCTGGGGGCCGGCGTGGTCGCCAGGTGGCCGCGCCGCAAGATTCAGATCGGCATGGGGCTGGCGCTCGTGGCGGCGGCCGCCCTGATGCTCATGTCGCAGCTGCACATGGTGCCGGCCGGCGGCCAGACGCTCAGCCTGACCGGCACGCGCCTCGCGATCGGGCTCGCCGGCAACTTCGCGCTCGGCGTGCTGATGACGCTCGGGATCGGCCTGTACGCGCCCTGCATGATTCTCGTCAGCCTGCTCGGCATGAACCCGATCGCGGCGTTCCCGATCATGATGGGATCGTGCGCGTTCCTGATGCCGGTCTGCTCGGCGCGCTTCATCCGCGAAAGGAGCTTCAACCTGCAGGCGGCGCTGGGGCTCGCGATCGGCGCCGTGCCGGGCGTGCTGATCGCCGCGCTGATCGTCAAGTCGCTGCCGCTCGCAGCCGTCCGCTGGCTCGTCGTCGTCGTGGTCGTCTATACCGGCCTGAACATGCTGCTGACGGTGCGGGGCGAGGCGCCGGACGTGCAGCCGGCCCCGTCTTCAGCGGTCCCGCTTCCGTGACGGCCGGGCGCGGGGCGTCGTGAAGGCGGCCGGGCGCTGCGCGCCGGATGGCACGGGCGCGGGCGCCGATGGCAGGTTGACGACCGGGCGGAGCGGCAGGTCGCGCGGCTCGCCCGGGTAGAAGACCCGCTCGAGGAACAGACCGGAGGCCGGCGCCGTCAGCCGGGCCGGCACGTCGGAGGCCTCGGCCAGGAATCGCGACGCCTCTTCCGGCGCGAGACGGCCGCAGCCGATCTCCACCAGGACGCCCACCACGCGCCGGACCATCTTCCAGAGGAAATGGGACCCTTCGACGCGGATCAGAACCAGGTCGCCGTCTTCCGCGAGGGTGATCCGCTCCAGATGCACGAGCGTCGACGTGTGCGCGGCCGGATCGGCCGCGAACGACTGGAAATCGCGCAGCCCGGTGAACAGGCCGGCCGCCTCGCGCATCCGATCGAGATCCAGCGGGTCCTTCACCCACCAGACGTACGGCTTGGCGAACGCGGTGCGGCGGCGGGAAATCTGGTAGAGGTAGCTGCGGGCCACGGCGTCGTGCCGCGCGTGAAACCGGTGCGGCACCGGATCGGCCGCCAGCACGTTGATGTCGGCCGGCAGCTCGTCGTTGAGCCGCTGGACCAGCGTCCGCGCCGGCATCGTGGAGGCGATCTCCAGATGCGCCGCCTGGCGGAGCGCGTGCACGCCGGCGTCGGTCCGGCCCGACCCGGCCAGCTCGAAGTCGTCGCGGCCCGTCACCGCGCGGACGGCGCGACCGAGCTCGCCCTGCACCGTCCGGGCGTTCGTCTGGACCTGCCAGCCGCTGTAGCGCGTGCCGGCGTACTCGATGATCAGCTTGAATCGGGACATGGACGGGACGCCGCCGGTCGCCGGGCCCCGGCGGCCGATGCCGGGAACCGGGGGCCGGCACCCGCCACGAGTGTACCCGAAAAAAACAGGATGCAACGGACGGCCGGGCTGACGCACAATCCCGCGACGGCCGCTGTGGCGCCGGGAGGCGCGCGGGCAGCCGCCGTCCGGCCGGCCGATGTCGCTCCGGGCCTGCCGCTCAGCACCCGTGGCCCGGAAGGATGACCGTCATGCGCAAACCCGCTCTGCTGATTACCGGGGCCGGCGGTGAGATCGGACATACGCTGATCACCCGACTGGCCGAGGCCCACGCGGCCCCGATCATCACGCTCGACGTGGCGCCGCTCGACGCGTCGCTCACGCCGTACGTCGCCCGTGAATTCACCGGCTCGATCACCGACGTGTCGCTGCTCGATCGCATGCTCGCCGAGTTCGACGTCGACCTCGTCTTCCACCTGGCCGCGCTGCTGTCGACGCGCGCCGAGTTCACGCCGGTCACCGCCCACCAGGTCAACGTCGAAGGGACCCTGAATCTGCTCGAATTCGCCCAGCACCAGGGCGAGGCGCACGGCCGGCCGGTGGTCTTCATGTACCCGTCGTCCATTGCCGTCTTCGGGTTGCCCGATCTGGACACGAAGGCGGCGGCCGGGCGGGTCCGCGAAGACGAATGGAACGTCCCGACGACGATGTACGGCTGCAACAAGCTGTACTGCGAACATCTCGGGCGCTACTACTCGCAGCACTACAAGCAGCTGGCCGCCGAGCCGGCGGCCGGGCACGTCGACTTCCGCTGCGTCAGGTTCCCCGGGCTGATTTCCGCCGTCACCGTGCCGTCGGGGGGGACCTCCGATTACGCGCCGGAAATGATCCATGCCGCCGCGCGCGGCGAGGCCTATCACTGCTTCGTCCGCCCCGACACGCGGATCCCCTTCATGGCGATGCCGGACGGCGTGGAGGCGCTGGTCCGGCTGGCCGCGGCGCCGCGGGCGCGCCTCACCCGCACGGCCTACAACCTCACGGCGTTCAACCCGTCGGCCGAAGAGATCCAGCGGGTCGTCCGGTCGGCGTTTCCGGCCGCGGCGATCGACTTCGCCGTCGATCGGAAACGCCAGGGGATCGTCGATTCCTGGCCGGCCGATGTCGACGACAGCGCCGCGCGCGCCGACTGGGGCTTCGCGCCGCAGTACGATTTCAGCCGGGCGTTCTCCGAGTACCTCATTCCCACCATCCGCCGCCGGTACCTCGGCGAAGGCCTCGTCACCTGAGCAGAGCCGCGCCGGACGGCCGCGCCGCCCGATCAGCCGTGCCCTCCCGCCCGGGCCTCCCGCCCGGACCGGGTGGGCAACGCCCGCAGGTCGTGCGGCGTAACTGAGAGACGGCATCGTCCGGAACGCCGGGGTGGTCCGCGCCGGACGGCTGTAACTTTCAGACGGCGACACGGTCTAACGCGGCAGATCCGCACCGCCGGACGGCCGGAAGCAGACTCAGCATGGTGACCGCTGACATCCCTCTGCGCAGACGATCGAACCTGTCGCGTTCCCAGGTTGCCGCGCTGGCGACGGCCGGGACGCGGAGCGGCAGGCGCCGGTCGCGGGCGGTGCGCGTGATCGGCGCCTGTCTGGCTGTGGCGCTGGTGCTGTCGGTGGCGGCCGTGGCAGCGCCTCGCCAGGCGTCGACGCCGGCGCCGGGCCGGCCGGGCGCCGGCACGACGCTGGTCGGACATGTCGCGGGACCGGGCGGCGCGGCGGTGCCGGGCGCGACCGTGCGGCTGACCGATCCGCGAACAGGTGTGCGCAAGGAGACCTGGACGGACGGGCGCGGCGACTATCGGCTGACCGGGGTGGCGCACGGCACGTATCGTCTCGCGATT
>Ga0307373_10015461_pt1 | contig 10381 bp, 10 predicted proteins | sample OX2MG_FD_202534 | JGI IMG/M metagenome (GOLD analysis project Ga0307373, IMG submission 202534) | Soil microbial communities from Risofladan, Vaasa, Finland - OX-2 | ecosystem: Environmental > Terrestrial > Soil > Coastal area > Acid sulfate soil | place: Finland: Risofladan, Vaasa | collected...
TTGAAAACTCTCGAAGAGCCGCCGGCTCACGTCAAATTCATCTTGGCGACGACCGAGCCGCAGAAGATGCCTGAGACGATCCTGTCGCGGCTGCAGCGCTACGACTTCCGGCGGATTCCGTTCGCGACCATCTACGAACGTCTGCACGATCTCGCCACTCGCGAAAAAATCGACGCCGAAGAACCCGCGCTCCGCCTGCTCGCGCGCGAGGCCGGCGGCTCGATGCGCGACGCCGAGCGGATGCTCGAAACCGCCATCGCGTCGGCGCCCGAAGGCCGCGTCAGCGAAGCCGAAGTCGCGGCGTCGCTGGGCGTCGCCTCACGCACGATCGTGTTTGGAATTGTCGAATCAATCCTCGAGCGCAAAGCCGCACCCGCTCTGCGCGCGATGCGCGAGCTGTCGGCGCGCGGCGCTAACCTCGAGTCGCTCGGACGCGACCTGCTCGAGACGCTGCGCAACCTGGCCGTCGCCAAGCTCCCAGCCGACGGCGGCCAGAGCCCGCTGGACGATATTCCCGACAACGAGGCGCAGGAGCTCCGGCGCCTGGCCGCTTTGACCTCGAACCGCGATCTGATGCGCCTGTTTCGCCTGATGGCCTCGACGCAGGAAGAGCTCATCCAGTCGCCGTATCCGGATTTGCTGCTCGAAATGGCGATCGTGCGGATGGCGTCGCTCGCGCCGGTGGTCGATATGGACGAGCTGCTCGGCACGATCGCGGCGCGGGCCGCCGCATCGCCGTCGGGATCATCTTCCGGCTCTTCTTCATCTTCGTCCGGTTCTTCCGGCGGCGCTCCGCGCGCTCCGGCGGCCTCCGATTCGGGGCCGACCACGGGTTCGCGCAAACTGCGCGTCGAAGGCGACGTCAAAGCCTCCGCTCCGACTCGCGCGGCAGCGCCGAGCGCCGGAATCACTGCGCTTCCCGGAGCGCCTGCCGCGCCGACTGGCGGGCGCGAGATGCCGGAGTTGCGCGAGCATATCAAGTCGCGGCGCGCGGCCTTGGCCGGCTTCATGGAGCAGGGCGCGGCGCTCTCGCTTGCGGGCGAGGTGCTGTCGATCACGCCGAAGAGCGATATCTACATCCGCTATCTCGCCGATAATCGGGCTGTGATTGCGGAGCTCGCTTCGGATTTTTTTGGTCGCGCGATTCGCGCCGAGATCGTAGCGGCAAATGCCGCGCCGGTATCGCAGTCATCGCCCGCGCCCGCAACGCCGATGGCCGCTTCACCACGGATCAGTAATGGAAATACCGAGACCAGAATTGCGGACGCTCCCGCACCGATCGCAAAAGTCGCCTTGAACGGCGTCGCGTCGGCGGCCACGCGCCGCGTCGCTACTTCACCCGAGGAACGCGCCGCGCTTTTCGCCGACCCTGTCGTCGAGCGAATCTTCGACACGCTCGAGGCCCGGCTGGTCGAAGTTCGCGCACCGCTCGCCCTAGCGCCAATCGCGACGGCCGAAGTAATCGGCGCGTACGAGGATTCTTCCGACGAGATTCCCGAAGAAATTGCAAATGATGACGCCGAGCCGCGCGATTGACCGCCATTTGTATCGGTCATATCAATCGCGCCCGAGGAGCAAGTGAATTGGCAGAACTCGATCTATCAGCATTGATGAAACAGGCCGCCGCCCTGCAGGACAAGCTGAAGGATATGCAGGCCGACGCCGCCGAGCGGATCGTCACCGCCGAGTCGGGCGGCGGAATGATCCGCGCGACCGTGGACGGCGCGATGCGCGTGCGCAAAATCGAAATCGACGCCTCGCTGCTCGCCGACAACGACAAGGCGATGCTCGAAGACCTGATCGTCGTCGCGGTCAACGAAGGTCTCAGACGCGCGCAGGAGATGGTCGCCGAAGAGATGGCCAAGCTCGGCCCCGTCGGCGGACTGAAGTTTCCCGGTTTCGGCAGCGACTGACTAATCCGCGATGGCGACCGACAACCTCAAACGCGGCGACGGACTTCCGCCCGCGATGACGCGGCTGGTGAAGGAACTATCGCGGCTGCCCGGAATCGGTGAGAAGACCGCGTCGCGCCTCGCCTTCAATCTGCTCAACCGCCCTCGCGACCAGGTGATCGCGCTGGCCGAGTCGCTGCTCGAAATGAAAGAGCGCGTTGGGCTGTGCGAGCAATGCTACGGACTGTCGGATCATCCGCGCTGCCAGATCTGCGACGATCCCGCGCGCGAGCGCGACACGATCTGCGTGGTCGAAGGCCCCGCCGACCTGATGGCGATCGAGCGCGCGCGCAGCTTCGGCGGCATCTATCACGTGCTGCACGGCGCGATCGCGCCGCTTGACGGAATCGGCCCCGACGACGTGAAGCTCAAAGAGCTGGTCGCGCGCGTAAGCCCACCCGCCGCCGTGCGCGAAGTAATTATCGCAACCAACGCAACCGTCGAAGGCGAAGCGACCGCGCTCTATATCGCCAAGACGCTCCGCCCGCTCGGGGTCAAAGCAACTCGCCTCGCCCGCGGCCTTCCGGCAGGCGGCGACCTCGAATACAGCGACTCCGCCACATTGACCAGCGCGCTCAGCGGACGACGCGAGCTCTGAGCAAGATCAGAGGGACTGGCGTAAGGAAAGTGCCGCGCGAGGATTGCCGATCTTACCCCGCTCGCTTTCGGGGCGAGGGACCAGACACTCAGAGCAGCTCTTTTTCTTCGACTGCTTTGAACTCGGCTTCGCTCAGCGCTTCTGATTTGCGCTTGCCGTGCAGTTCATACATCTCGAACAGCGCGGACTTGTGCGGACGCACTTTGCCGAGCGGACACTTGGCCCAATCCTCGAGCGATTCGTCGCAATAGCCCATCCGGTTTTCGCCGCACTTGGGCTGCAGGAAAACCGCGATCTCGGGCAGCACGCGCTTGATCTCGGCCCGCATCATCGCGACCATCCGCCGAATTTCCCACTGCGCGCGCACGCACAGGCGCAGGTCGCAGATGTGCAGCATCTCGGCGAAATTGACCATCACGTGAAAATTGGTCGGCGCTGCGTTGGGCAGCACGAAGCGCGCGTCCTCGGCCGGGATACCCGCCTTGAGCGCCTTGGCGTAAAGCTCAGAAACTTTTGCGAGCAGCTCTTCGTATTCGCCGTCGAGCCCCATGCGCTGCCAGGATTGCGGCAGGACATACGCCATCTTGTCCTGCTTGAACTTGACGTAACGCTGGCTCTGCTGCTCAAAGCTGATCCCGATCCGATGGCGCACGAACTGATGCGACAACGATCGCGATACGCCCGAGATGCCGAACCAGAAGACCACCTGCTCCAGCGGCGAGGCGTGGCCGGTCTTCAGCCGCTCGACGATAAATTTGCGGATCGTCTCATGGCTGATCTTTTCGGTCTTGATTTTTTCCCAGACTTCGATCGGAGTGTCCGACGAATAGCAGGTGCGGAACGCGGCGTAGAGCTTCTCGAGCGGAAGCTGCGCATAATCAACGAGCTTGACCTCCATCTTTGCCTGATTGCTCACCGCGTCGCCGTCCGCCTCCGGGAAATTCTCCACCCTCTCGATTCGTCCGCGATCATATTCCATGAGCGCACGGGAATGCATCCATCGCCGCGACGGTTATCCCCACACCGCTGATTTGCGTGCCGCCGCACGGACTGCAAGATTGCCCATGCGACCCCCCACGATGCTCTCCGAACTGTACAAAATCGCCAAACCCGCTCTCTTCCAGTGCGATGCCGAGACCGCGCATCGCATGACGCTCTCGCTGCTCTCGACGTGGCCGGTGCTGGCGCCGCCCTCCGACCCACCCGAGCTGCACATCAAGCTTTGGGATTTGGAATTTTCAAACCCGATTGGACTTGCCGCAGGGATGGACAAAGACGCGGTCGCCATCGGCGCGTGGCAGGGACTCGGCTTCGGATTCGCCGAACTCGGCACGGTGACGCCCCATCCGCAGCCGGGAAATCCGCGTCCGCGTGTGTTCCGGCTTCCCGGTGATCGCGCGCTAATCAACCGGCTCGGCTTTCCGAGCGACGGGATGAATGCGGTCGCGCGCAGAATCGAACGGATGCGCGAGCGCGGTGTCGCGCTCAAGCTTGCGATCAACCTCGGCCCAAACAAGGACACGGAGGTCGAACGCGTCGTGGAGGATTACGCGGCGCTGGTCCGGCGGATGAGCGCGCTGGCGGATTTTATCGTCGTCAACGTCAGCTCTCCGAACACGCCGGGCTTGCGCACCTGGCAATCGCCCGAGCGGATGCGCGAAATTTTCGCCGCGATTGCCACGGCGATGCCGGTCACGGCGCGACGGCCGCCGATTCTGCTCAAGGTCGCGCCCGACCTCGAGTCCGCCGACCTGCGACAGATCTGCGACACCACGCTCGAACTCGCACTCGACGGAATCGTCGCGACCAACACCACGCTCGCGCGCGGCGCCCTTGGAATCACGTCCGAGCAGGCCGGCGGACTAAGCGGCACGCCGCTACGCGGGCGCGCGCGCGAATTCATTCGCGAGATTCATCGGCACAGCGGCGGACGCCTCAAGATCATCGGCGTCGGCGGCGTCTCGAGCGCCGACGACGCGTGGGAACATATCCGCGCCGGCGCGAGCCTGGTCGAACTCTACACCGCGCTTATCTACCAGGGCCCCGGCGTCGTCGCGGAAATCAAACGCGGCCTGATGGCCTTGCTCCGGCGCGAGGGATTTCGCTCTATTAGCGATGCGGTCGGCACCGGCGCCTGAGCGCGGCGCGCCTGCCGCGAAGGAACCACGTGATGGCATCATCAGCGGCGCAACCGAAACCAATCGTCGATGCAAAATGGGCGCGAGCGCATCGCGGCGACAAGAGTGTCGTGTTCATCGACACCCGCGCCGCCGACGACTACTGGACCGGACATTTGCGCGGCGCACGTCATTTTGATCCATTTCCGTTTCACTACTCCGACAGCTCGGACCGCGGCGTCCGGGAATTTCTGGCGCAACTCGAATGGATATTTTCCGCGCTCGGTATCACCGGCAAAGAGACCGTTGTGTGCTACGAGAACGATTCCGGGATGCGCGCGGCGCGCGTACTGTGGCTGCTCGAATGGATGGGGCATCGGCGCGTGAAGATGCTCGACGGCGGTCTGCGCGCGCTCGCGAATGAAAAGCTCTCCACGGCGCCGACAGCGATAAAGCCGACGCACTTCAAAGGCACCGCACGCGAAGAGGTCTCCGCGTCGAGCGCGGATGTCGTCGCGCGGCTCGGACGCCCCGAGGTGCGCATCTTCGACGTTCGCAGCGACGCCGAGTATTTCGGTGAACGCGTCCGCGCACGCCACGGCGGCGCGATTCCCGGCTCGGCGCATCGCGACTGGACGGAGGCCAACACCGCCGACGGAAAATTCAAAGCGCCGGCCGCGCTGCGCGCGGAGTACGAAGCGCTCGGCCTGCGCCCCGGCGACGAGATCATTCCGTATTGTCAGGGCGGCTACCGCGCCGCGCATGCACTCGTTGCGCTGCGGCTGGCTGGTTATACGAACGTGCGCAATTACTGGGGCTCGTGGGCGGAATGGGGTAATCGCGACGATCTGCCGATCGAGCATCCGGTGCGCAAAGGCAACGGTTAACGAGGGCCACTCGCGATGGCGACGTCGCGGATTTTGCTGATTACCGGATTCGCGCCGTTTCGCGGCGAGCGAATAAATCCCTCATGGGAGATCGCGCGGAGCCTCGACGGCGACGAGATCGGGGCGCTCAAAGTCAAGTCCGTGAAGATTCCCGTCGGATGCGCCGCCGCGGTTCGGCGGCTCAATGCCGCCATCGTGCGCTATCGTCCGCGCGCGATCCTGGGCCTGGGGCAGGCGGGCGGCCGACCCGCAATTTCGATTGAAAAAGTCGCGATCAATCTGGCCGACGAAAACGCCGGCCAGGGCGACAGCCTCGGTCCGAGCGCCCGGGCCGTGGTCGCGGGCGCGCCCGAGGCCTACTTCGCGCGGCTTCCGATTCCCGCCGTGATGCGCGAGATGCGCCGGCGCGAAATACCCGCGCAGGTATCGCTCAGCGCCGGCGCATACGCCTGCAACGCCCTGATGTACGCGAGCCTGCATCTGACGCGCCGCCGCCAGAACCTGCCGGTAGGATTCATTCATCTGCCCTACGACTCGCGCCAGAGTGTGCGTCATCCGAACGCGCCGAGCATGGCGATCGACGTGATGGAAACGGCGATCCGCGCGGTCGCCGCGATTATCGCGCGCGCCGCGGCCTCGTGAGAGTCGTCTATCCGCGGATCGCGGACGCGAATGCTTCCAGCTCGGATGGGATATTCGGTCCAGCCGGCTGGTAGGCGATCTCGGTTGCGCCTGCCGCTTCGAGCGCTGCGGCGCGCTCACGCCATCCGGCAGGTGTCAGCGCGATTCCCTGCTTGGCCAGCATCGCGCCGGTGACGAATGGACGGTCGCGCTCGTTGATCGCGATCAGATGCTGATCGTGCAGCGCCAGATGACGCAGATGGCTGGGCACGTCCTCATAGGCCGCCGCCCATTCCTGCCCGCGCTCCACTATCGGGAGCATCTTGTTCTCCAGCGCGAAATGAAACAGCACCGACGCCGCGTGCCCCGCCGAGGCAAGCACTCGCGCCGATCCTGGATCCTCGCCCTCGCGGAGCACCGTGCCGAAGGTCAGCGTGATACTCCACTTGAAGCCTGGTATCGGCGCCGGCGCGCCAAAGACGCCGTCGCCTAGTTCGCGCGCCACCGCGATTCCTTTTGGACCGGCAGCGCCGATAATTATCGGCACCTCGATCGGACGCGAGGCGCCGTAGCCCTGCGGATGAAGCATCCGGATCGCCGCGCCCTCCCACTGCGCTTCGTCGCCGCGCAGTAGCGCTCGCAGCACCTGCACGTACTCGCGCACGGCGGACCACTTCATCGGCCTCTTGCCCATCGTCAGCCGTCCGGTAAAGCCCGAACCGATCGCCACCGCGACGCGGCGTGCTCCCGCGATCGAGGCGAGCGTGGCAATCGCCGCCGCGTTGACCATCGGATGCCGCAGGCTCGGGACCAGCACTCCCGGTCCGAGACCGATGCGGCTGGTGCGCTCAGCGGCGCGGCAGAGTTGCACCCAGACATCGGGATAGAGTGCGGGCGAATCGTAGAACCAGGCGCGCGCGTAGCCGAGCTCTTCGGCGATTCGCGCGTGCTCATGACTTTCAGAAGAAGTTGCGAACGCGCATGAGAGTTCAAGTGCCATAGGTTCTTCCTCGGATTGAATTTACTTGATCGCGACCGCGTTGGGCGGCGTCGCGATCCCGCCTTCGAGGTTCATCGGCACCGACACCAACATGAACTCGTAGCGATTGTCCGCGGCGCAGTCGGCCGCTAGATCGTCGAGCACGAATTGCTCGCCGAGAGGCAGCCCCAGCATCGAGAGCGCGCGATAGTGCAGCGCCCCTTCATCTTTGAAATCCCACGGCCACTGCTCGACCGCGGGACAATCGGTGCCGATCGCGGCAACGCGGCTATCCCACAGCCATCCGACCATCTCGCTGGTTGCTTCGATCCCGCAGGACTTGAGCGCTTCGAGCGGCGCCATCGCCTTCTTCTGATCGGCCGATGCGCCGACGTACGCGCCAAGCCATCCAGTCCGCACCAGCAGAATCGATCCCGGCTTGAGCGTGGACTTCTGCGCGGCCAACGCGTCCTGCAAGTCCTTGAGCTTGTACGTCGCCGAGGTCAGCGGATCGAGCGGGCGGCCTTTGTCCTGGGTGAATTTGCGCACGTCGATCAGCACGCCGCGGCCGACGACGCGATTTGCCCATTTGTGAATGCTCAGTTTGCCGTCCGGCCCGTCCTTTACCTGATCGTCGGCGACGCCGTTGTAGTACACGCGATGCCGCACATGGCCGACGTGCGCAAGGCCGTCCCACTGGCTGCCTTCCTGCGTGTTGTAGTTGTCGAGCGAATCGTCGTGGCCGAGCAGTCCATATTGCTCGAAGCTCAGGATCGTGTGCTTGGCGGGCATCCGATTGAACAGCGGAGGCTTGGCGTAATTGATCGGGGTATCGAGCCGGAACACGCGCCCCTTTTGCACCAGTCGCGCCGCTTCGACGACGCCCTCCGGCGTCAGAAAGTTGAGGCATCCGAATTCATCGTTGTCGCCAAACACGCCCCAAGAGGATTCGGCGGGCGCGCCTTTCTTTACCGGCAAATCTTTGAAGCGCGGAATTTTGTTGAAATCAATTGATGCCATCGTCACTCTCCTAAATTTAAGTCGCAGGTTTCCATTGGTAGAGCACGTCGGGTGTGCGCTCTTCGGTGCGCTCGCCGTCGGTAAACTCGATCGCCTTGAATCCGCGCGCCTCGTAAAAACGCCGCGCCGGCGCGTTCGCTTGGAACGTCCACAGACGCAGCCCCGACGGCCGCTCGCGCATCGCGAGCGCCAGCAGTCCGTCGCCGACCCCGCGTCGCTGCGACCCGGGCGCGACATATAGCTGCTCGAGCATCTCGCCTTCGAACGCCATCATTCCGATTATTCTACCGATTATTTTCCCCGGCGCCGGATCTGCTTCTTCAGCCACCCAGACTTCGAGTTTAGGAACGAGGTACGACGCAATCCATCCGCGGATCTCGTCGTCGCTATGCACGGTGGGGAAATAGCGCGCGGCTGCGCGCCGCGATTGTATATAGACCTCGGCAATCGCGGCCGCGTCGGCGGCGCGAGCGCGGCGGAGAACGAAGCGCGCGGACGGCATAGCATCGTTTCGCCCCGCGCATGCTCCGATGTCAAGCGCTCAAGATTCTCATTGCGCGACTATCCTTGCGCGCAGGCGTCTTGCCTGATGATAATGCAGCCTCGCGACTTCAAGGAGGGACCGTGTCAAATTTGCGTTACCTGGCGAGACCGCTCGCATTCCTGGCCCCACTTCTTTTGCTCACCCTGCTTCTCGGAGTCACCTCGTGCGGCAATTCGGTTTTCTCGACCTCTGGCTCTTCCACGGCATCGCCAACCTCGACCTCGACCGCGACCGGCGGTGGCTTCGCCTTCATCACTAACTACAGCAGCGGCTATATCACCGAGTTCAAGCGCAATATCTCGACCGGAGTGCTGACCTACAACACCCGCGTCGCGGCAGGCGCCGCGAGCGGTCCCAAGGGAATCGCGATTACCTCGAACAACGCCTTCCTGTACGCGACCAACGTCAAAGACGGCAATATCTACCAGTACACCGTCGGCGCCGACGGCACCCTGACCCCGATGACGCCGCCGTCGGTCTCTAACGGCGTGAACAGTTCTCCCGAGCAGGCGGTCACCCTGTCGATCAGTTCGGTCCCGACGTGGCTCTTCGTATCGAACTTCGGCGAAGGCTCGATCAGCGCATATCCGATAACTTCGGCCGGTCCGCTCGGGAAGGCGGTAACCACGAGCGGTGCCGGGATGAGCGGTCCGTTCGGACTGGCGGTCAACGCCGCGGGAACTATTCTCTACGCGTCGGACAACGCGAGGGGCACCATCTATGCCTTCTCAATCAATACGACCACCGGCGCGCTGAGCAATATTTTGGGCTCTCCTATAGCGAGCCAGGGCTCGACTTTCGGCTCACCGGGGTTAATCGCGCTGGGGCCGGTTATCAGCAGTGGCACGATTCCGGGCTCCTACCTGCTGGTGGGAGACACCAACGCGTCCAACGAGATAGTTTCGCTATTCTTTATCACGAGCAGCAGCACCGGCGTTCCGGGATTCGTTACCCAGGCGATTCCCTCGAGCTCGGCGGCGATCGGCGTCGCATGGGCTACATCGACGGTCGCGGGCACAGAGATCGCGCTCTCGGCGAATCAGAGCACTGGCGCGACCGCGTCGGGTTCGATCACCTCGTACATCTTGAGCGGCAACGCACTATCCAATTCGAACAATGTGCTGTCGATCAACGGCCCCACCGATATTGTCGTCGATCCGCAGAACGTGTTCGCCTACTCGACCAACCAGGGCGATGGAACCTTGTCGCAGTACCAACTCAACGCGACGTGCAGCGGAAGTACGCAGACGATCTGCCTCACACCTAATACAAAATCATCAGACCCGAAGATATCGAATCCCGGACCGTTCGGAATCGTGCTGACGAACTGATCGAATCTTACTCACTGGTCGCCATGTCTGATTCCTCGCCCCGAAAGCTAGAGGGATTACTTACATCCGTAGGCAGGCTTCGGCGGCGAGGTCGAATAGCTGCGCGCGCACCGCGTGCCGCATCCATCCGCGATCGTTCCATCGGCCGCCCAGATCGTCGGCGCCATAAAGAATCTGCCCCAGCATCACGCGCCGGAATTTAGCCGCCGCGAAAAACGCCGCCGCTTCCATCTCGACCGTAAGGCAACCCTCGCGCTTGCGCGCGAGCATCCGCGCCCGCGTCTCGCGGAAAAGTCCGTCGGTGGTCCAGGTCTTCGCGGCGATATACTCGA
>Ga0307373_10015463_pt1 | contig 10380 bp, 7 predicted proteins | sample OX2MG_FD_202534 | JGI IMG/M metagenome (GOLD analysis project Ga0307373, IMG submission 202534) | Soil microbial communities from Risofladan, Vaasa, Finland - OX-2 | ecosystem: Environmental > Terrestrial > Soil > Coastal area > Acid sulfate soil | place: Finland: Risofladan, Vaasa | collected...
CGCTCACAGTTGCGCGACAGCGCCGGATTCCCACCGGCTTCCCGTCACCCGGAGCGTTATTCAGTTGTCGGCGTCGAGTATGCGCGCCGTCCGCCGGGATTCGTCAAGGGGGCTGTGGGTACACTGAACGTCATGCGCCAAGCCGGCTCACGCGCGGTCGCCGTCATCTCTGTGCACGCGTCGCCGCTCTCGGATCTGGGCAGCGGAGAGAACGGTGGGATGAACCTTGCCATCCGCCGTCTCTGCGAAGGACTGTCCCTTCGCGGCGTTCCCACCGATGTCTTCGTGCGCCGCGATGGTGCAGGTCCCGATGAGGAGTTGATCGCTCCGCTCAGCAGGCTCGTCCGGCTCCCGGTGGGACCGCCGGTCGCGCTCCGAAAGGAAGAGGTGACGGAGTTGCTCGACAACTTCACCACCGCGACCATCCGCCACGCGGCATCCGAGCGTCGCTCGTACCGAGCGATCCACGGCCACTACTGGCACGGTGGGCTCGTCGGCCGCCTGCTGCGCGACGAGTGGGATGTCGCCTGGGTGCAGTCGTTCCACACGCTCGCGCTCACCAAGGCGCGGGCGGGGCTCCCGCTCGACGCGATCCGTGCCCAGGCCGAGGGTGTGCTTGCGGCGCAGGCCGACCGCCTCGTGGCGGGCAGCGTTGCCGAGGCCAAGGACCTGATCCGCCTCTACCACGCGTCCCGCGACCGGATCTGCGTGGCCCAGCCCGGTGTCGATCCCCGGCTTTTCGCGCCCCATGACGGGCCCGGCCTCCGCGAGCGCCTCGGCCTGAGCCCGACAGTGCGCGTGGCCCTGTTCGCCGGCCGGCTGGAACCGCTCAAAGGAGCGCAGATCCTCCTCGACGCAGCCGCCCGGCTCCGCGCTCGCGACGATTTTGCCGACCTCGCCGTCGTCGTCGCCGGCGACGACAGCGGCGATGGTGCTCCCGACAGCCGCGCCAGCGAGCGACGCCGCCTTGAGCGCCACGCCGCACGTGTCGGCCTCGGTGAGCACGTTCGCTTCGTCGGCGCCGTACCGCATGAGCAGCTCGCCGACTACTACGCGATGGCGGACGTCTGCGTCGTGCCATCGCTGACGGAGAGCTTTGGCTTGGTCGCCCTGGAGGCGCAGGCGCTCGGCACGCCGGTTGTCGCGGCGGCGGTCGGCGGCCTCCGCGAGATCGTCGAGGACGGCGTCACCGGCTTCCTGGTTGAGGGACACGATCCCGCCGACTACGCTCGCGCCATGGCCGAAGTCCTCGCCGATCCACTGCGCAAAGCGGAGATGGGCGAGGAGGCTCGTCGGCGCGCGGGACGTTTCACGTGGCACCGAGCCGTCGACCGGCTTGCCGCGATCTATGACCGGCTCAGTGCGGAAGGGCAGCCCTCAGGGAGCCCGTGCGGCTACGACGATGAGGACGCTGTCCGGCTGATCGGCGCCGCGGCGAGCTAGCCTCCCGCAGTCGCGTCGAGCTCACGTGCCCGCTGCGCACGCAGCATGCCGTCGCGCCCTTCTCGCAGGATCCGCACCGCTGGACCGGGGAGCTCGCCACTCTCGAGCACGAGGTCGACCGCCGTCACCACGGAGTCATCCACGAGATGGCTCGGGTAGAGGCACTCGGTGAACATCTCCGCCTCGTCGATGGTGCGTTTCTCCCACACCTCGGGCAGCGCATCGAGGTAGCGCTGCACGTACGGGCGCAACAACTCCGGGTCGGGGCCGTGGGCCATCATCCCGCCGACGCCGACCGAGCCGATGTAGAAACCACGAAGAATCGCGGCCGTTGACGCCACCGATAGCTCGCCGCCGGTTGCCCCCTTCCAAGCCCTGGGCATGGGTTTCCTCGGGTCGGCGATGCGCTGCCACGCCTCTTCCTTGGCCGCGGCGGTAGGGCGCGCAGCGAGACACGCGGTGCCGCGCCGGCGGCCGATATCCGACGGATCCGACGCCATCGTGGCGTGGATCAGCGCGACGTCCGCGTGACCCTCCTCGGCGAGGTGGCCGACGATCAACCAGCGAAGGTCGGTGTCGAGCGGCATGCCCGGGATCGCGTCGCCGCCCTTGAGCATTGTCGCGACCTTCTCGAGCGATTCGTCCGACGCCGCCGTGGCGATGAGGATCCTTGCCCAGATCACCCGCAGGTCGGCTGCAAGGTCGGGGCTGTTGACCTGCTCGACCGCAACAAGATGGAGGCGCTCGCGCGCGGTCGCCCGGTTCGACGGGTCGCCGTACAGATCGATGGCGGCGCGCGCCTGGCTGGTCACTCGCTCGACGAGCAGCGAATCCTTCTCTGCGGGCGCATGACGCGCGACCAGTTCCACGAACTCGCGCGCGGGCATTTCGGCGTCACGGGTGAGGTCCCACAACGACGCCCAGCAGAGCGCGCGCGACAGCGGGTCCGCGATGCGGGACATGTCGGCCTTGAGCGTTTCAAGGGAGCGTTCATCAAAGCGGAGCTTCGCGAAGGTGAGGTCGCCGTCGTTGAGCAACACGAAGTCGCAGACGCGTTCTCCGATCAGCTCGTTGATCGGCGTCACCGCGCCGGTGAGGTCCGTCTCAACGCGGCGGCGCAAACGGATGACTCCCTTGGAATCGCGGTCGTACAGCCCGACCCCGGCGCGATGCGCGCGGAGCGTGGGGTGCGCCGGGATCGCCGACTGCTCGATGGCGAAGGCGGTATACCGGCCGTTGGCCTCTGCGAGCTTGACGTGGAACGTGTTGAGGCCCGTCGTCTGCAGCCAGTCCTGACCCCATCGCGTGAGGTCTCGGCCCGACGCACGCCGCAGGCAGTCGAGGAACTCCTGCAGGTCGGCGTTGCCCCACCGGTAACGCTTGAAGTAATCCTGAACCCCGCGCTTGAAGGCGTCGTCGCCGACCCACGCGACCAGCTGGCGCATCACCGATGCGCCCTTGTGATACGTGATCCCGTCAAAGTTCTGGCGCACCGAGACGGTGTCGGGGACGTGGTCCGCGATGCGGTGTGTCGTCACGAGTTGGTCCTGGCGAGCCGCGATGGACTTCACGCTGTTCGCGAAATCCACCCACGCGTTGGTGAACCGCGTCGATTTTTCGAGCGCCAGGTTTGCCATGTACGTTGCGAACGTCTCGTTGAGCCAGAGATCGCCCCACCATCGCATCGTGGTCACGTCGCCGAAACCGTGCACGTGCGCCATCTCGTGGAGGATGGTCTCCGCGCGACGCTGGAGTTGCGCTTCGCTGGCCTGACCGCGATGGATGTATGCCTCGTTGAAGGTCACACATCCAGGGTTCTCCATCGCACCCATGTTGAATTCAGGAACGAAGAGCTGGTTGTACTCGTCGAACGGGTACTTCAACCCAAAGTACATCTCGAAGAAGTCGAGGCCGGCGGCGGTGATCTGGAAGATCTCATCAGCCTGCAGGTCGATCCACGAGGCGAGGGACTCGCGGCACCACAGGGCCATCGGAATGTCGTGGTGTTTGCGCTCCACGGTGTGGTACCTGCCCGCGACGACCGCGATCAGGTAGGGCGGCAGCGGCGGTGTCGTCTTGAAATGCCAGACCTTCGAATCGCCCCGCGCCTCGGTGCGAACGACCGAGCCGTTACCGCAGACACGCCATGCCTTGGGCGCGGTGACGGTCATGGTTACCCCGGCCTTCAAATCGGGCTGGTCGAAGCATGCCAGGACCTTGTGAGCGTCAAACGGTTCGAAGTGTGTGTACACATAGACCTCGCCGTCGACGGGGTCGCGGAGGCGGTGGAGTCCGACGCCCGTGTGCTGGTACTCGCATTGCGCAGTCACCGACAGGCGGTTGGAGCCGGCCCGCAGCCCCCGGAGCCAGAGCAGCGTGCCGTCGAACCCGTGTTGAGCCGCCGTCAGGCGCTTGCCGTTGAGCGTGCACTCGTCGATCGAGCGCGCGGCGATATTGATGAACGTCTCCGAGCCCTCGTGCGCGGCATCGAAGACCACGGTGGTGGCGCTCTGGAACGTCTCGGCGTCCGGGTCGTCGCTCAGCGCCAGTGACACTTCGTACGAGAGGTTGGAGAGCAGTGCGGCTCGGGCGCGAGCGTCCGTCTCGGTGAGATTGTCCTGGAGCGGCGCCTTGTCGAGAGTGGTCACGGTCACCAGCCGAAGCCTACTAGAACGCGACGCGGTGCCCACGCGACTTCGCAGCTTTGCGAAGGCGCGGATTGCAAGGTCACCGGCGCTGCCCGAGGACGGTCCAGGTCTCTCGCCTCATCGTGAATCCGGGCGTAACCCAGGCTCCCTGCGCCGATCGCGAGGGTCGGGGTCGAGGCTGGATGGGCTCTGGCGACGGGAGCTCACCTCCTGAGGGCAGCGGCCGCGACGCGGTCGCGTCTGCGATGGGACCACCTCGTCCGTCGCGGACCGTTTGTTACGATCGCCCACGATGCTGTCGGACTACGCGCCGATCCTCTTCTTCTTCGGTATCTGCGCGGCGTTTGCTGTCTTTGCACAGTTGCTCAACGCGGCACTCGGTCCGAAGCGATCGTCGCCTACCAAGGACCTCCCGTATGAGTCCGGGATGGTGCCGCGGGAAAGCGCTCGGCGGCGGTTCTCGGTCAGCTTCTACGTGACCGCGATGCTGTTCATCATCTTCGACGTCGAATCGATCTTCCTCTTCCCGTGGGCGACCATCGTCCGCCAGCTGAAGGTCTTCGGCATCGTCGAGATGGGTGTCTTCATCGCCACCCTCCTGGTCGGGCTCCTCTATGTATGGCGCAAGGGGGCGCTGCGGTGGGACTGAGCAACGAGTTGAGCGTGACCAGCCCAGCGTCCGGCCGCATCGTGTTCGCGGACGCGGATGCGGGCACCATCGCGCTCCCTCGTACCGGGGCCGCGGAGCGCACCGCAGTGCAGAGCGGGATCGTGACCACAACATTCGGGAAGCTCATCCAGTGGGGGAGGTACAGCTCGCTCTGGCCGGCGCTCTTCGGGCTGGCGTGCTGCGCCATCGAGATGATGAGTTCGACGGCATCGCGCTACGACATGTCCCGCTTCGGCGCCGAGGTCTTCCGCGCATCGCCCCGTCAGGCGGATCTCATGATCGTCGCCGGCCGGGTGTCGCAGAAGATGGCCCCGGTCCTCCGCCACATCTACGACCAGATGCCCGAGCCGAAGTGGGTGATCAGCATGGGCGCGTGCGCATCGAGCGGTGGCATGTTCAACAACTACGCGATCGTTCAGGGCGTGGACAAGGTCGTGCCCGTCGACATCTACATTCCCGGTTGCCCACCGCGACCGGAGGGCCTGATCGACGCGGTCATGAAGCTCCAGAAAAAGATCGCCGGGGAACTCCCCGGCTCGCTGCTCGGGTAGCGCGATGACCGCCGTGGGGTCGCCCATGAGCGGCGCACGCGCAGCAGACCTCCTCGAGCGGGAGCTTTCGGCTGCAGTGCGCCGGCGCGAGGCAGGATTCGGCGAGGAGACCGTCTGGGTCGGTCGCGAGGATCTCGTGGCGGCGTGCACGCTCCTTCGCGACCATCAAGACGCCGCCTACACGACTCCGGTCTTCGTGACCGCGGTCGACTGGCCCGACCGCGAGCCGGCACAGCCGCGATTCGATGTCGTCTACATGCTGCGCTCGCTGCAATACAACGACACGTGCCGGCTGATCGTGCAGGTCACCGAGGATGACCCGAGCGTACCGAGCCTCGAGCGCGTATTCGCCGGCATGGACTGGCACGAGCGCGAGTGCTTCGACCTGCTCGGCATCAACTTCACCGGCCATCACGATCTGAAGCGAATCCTGCTCCCGACAGACTGGGACGGGCATCCGCTGCGCAAGGACTACGCCTCATTCGGTGAGCCGATCGCGTTCACGCACAACCTGGAGTGGGCACTTCCTGCGCAGGAACGTCCGCGCGACATGCCCGGGGCATCGCGATGACCACTCTGCCGCCGCCCGGCGCGCCGACAGCGGACCTCGATCCGCTCTCCGAGCAATACGAAGCAAGCCGCGAGCGACTTGGGATCGAGCGCGGCCTCGACTCCATCGACCTCGTCGAGATCGGCGACAGCACCATGGAGTTGAACATGGGCCCGATGCACCCGTCGACCCACGGTGTGCTGCGCCTCGTGCTCGATCTCGACGGTGAGGTGGTGCGTGAATGCCGCCCTGACATCGGTTACTTGCACACGGGGTTTGAGAAGGACTTCGAGCGCCACACGTACTGGCAGTGCATCCCGTACACCGACCGGATGGACTATCTCGCGCCGTTGTTCAACAACCTCGGCTTCTCACTCGCTGTGGAGCGCTTGCTCGGTATCGAGGTGCCCCCGCGCGGTCAGTACCTGCGCGTGATCATGTGCGAGCTCACCAGGCTCGCGAGCCACCTGCTCTGGTACGGCACCGGCGGGCTCGACCTTGGCGCGACGTCGGCCTTCATGTACGCATGGCGCGACCGCGAGAAGCTCCTCGACATCAACGAGCTCGTCAGCGGCGTGCGCATGCACACGTCGTTCATTCGCGTCGGCGGCCTCATGGCGGACGTGCCCGACGAGTTCTACGGGCTCGTCGGCGAGGTCATCAAGACGTTCCCGAAGCTCATCGACGAGCACGAGCTGTTGCTCACGCGCAATCCGATCTTCCGGCAGCGCACCATCGGGCTCGGCACGCTCAACGCCGAGGACGCCATGGCATACGGTGCCACCGGCCCGGTGCTCCGCGGCAGTGGCGTCGCGTACGACCTGCGCAAGGCCGCGCCGTACAGCTCATACGACCACTTCGACTTCGATGTCCCCATCGGGCGCACCGGCGACGTCTATGACCGCTATCTCGTTCGAATGCAGGAGATGCGTGAGTCGCTGAAGATCATTCAGCAGGCGTTCGCGAATCTCCCGGGTGGTCCGGTGAACACCAGCGACCGGCGGGTCGCATTGCCACCGCGCAATGAGCTGAACACCAGCATGGAGTCGCTCATCTATCACTTCAAGCTCGTCACCGAGGGGATGCGCGTCCCGGCGGGGCAGGTGTACCAGGCGGTCGAGTCGCCGCGTGGGGAGCTCGGCTTCTACCTGGTGAGCGACGGCAGCACCCGGCCGTACCGCTGCAAGGTCCGAGCCCCCTCCTTCAGCAACCTCAGCGCGCTCCCGTACATGGTCCGCGGGGAGCTGATCGCCGACGTCGTCGCGGTCATCGGCTCGATCGACATCACGCTCGGGGACGTCGATCGATGACTCACCCCAAGAAATCCGCCCCCGGCCACCGCGATTTCGCGGGGCCCCCCTCATGACGCTGCAGGCGGCAACGCGGACCGTGATCGAGCAGGCCCGCGATCGCTACCCGCGTCCGCGCAGCGCGATCCTCCCGGCGCTCTGGGCCGTGCAGCACGACCTGGGGGAGATCACGCCGGAGGCGATGGGCGAGGTCGCGGGCATTCTGAAGGTCGCACCGAGCGAGGTCGAGGCAGTCTCAACGTTCTACTCCATGTACTTCCAGCACCCGCACGGGCGCCACGAGGTCATCGTCTGCATCAACGTCTCGTGCGCCCTCCGCGGGGCCGAGGAGATCGTCGACCACCTCGAGCGGTCACTCGGCTGCGCGTCCGGGGAGACGACAGCCGATGGCGAGTTCACCTGGTCGAGCACGGTCGAGTGCCTCGGCGGGTGCGGCGGAGCGCCGACGATGCAGGTGGACCACCATTTTGTCGAAGACCTCACGCCTGATCGGGTCGATGCTGTGCTCGGCGGGCTGCGCGGTAGCGGCCGATCCGGCGTTTCCTCACACAACGCGGGTCCTGTCGTCGCGGGGACCCCTCCCCGTCGCGCCCCTGGAGGCGCGCCGGCGCGTCCCCCCGCGGAGCCACCCGCTGCCGGTGTTGAACCGACGGTCGGGCCTTCCGAAGCTCCGCCGATCGTGGCGTCGACCGATCGGGCTCCGCTCGCGAAACGGTCCGCACCGAAGTCGGCACCGCTCGTGCGCGGTGTGCCGCCCGCGCAGCGTCCGGATTCCCCGGGTGGGGGGGCGCCGGATGCTTCGACCGAGGCGGCCTCGCCGTTGACGTCGCCGAAGGAGCCCGCTCCCCCAGCAACCACGGCGCCGCAACCGAAGGCTCGGGGGCGACGGCCAAGCAAGGGTGCTCAGTAGGATGCAGCACCCAATGGCATGCGGATGCGCGGAGAGCGAACGCTGATGGGCGAGTACAGGCTCCTGACCAAGGACTTCGGCGCCGACGCGCTCCAGACCTTGAAGGGATACGAGAGGACCGGCGGGTACCAGGGGCTTCGCGACGCATTCAAGAAGTTCACGCCGGAGACGCTCATCGCCGAGGTGAAGACGAGCAACATCCGCGGGCGGGGAGGGGCTGGGTTCCCGACGGGGATGAAGTGGTCGTTCCTCCCAAAGGACGTGTTCCCACGGTATCTGTGCTGCAACGCCGACGAATCGGAGCCCGGTTGCTTCAAGGACCGCTACCTCATCGATGAGAGCCCGCATCAACTCATCGAGGGGTTGTTGATCGCGTCGTACGCGCTCCAGGTGAACACATCCTTCATCTATATCCGCGGTGAGTACCACGACCAGCGGCTGCTCCTCGAACGCGCCGTCGAGGAGGCGAGGGCTGCCGGTTACATCGGCAGGAACATCCTCGGCAGCGGCTTCGACTGCGATGTCATCGTGCACGGCGGCGCGGGCGCGTACATCTGCGGCGAGGAGACGGCGCTCATCGAGTCGCTCGAGGGCCTGCGCGGTCAGCCGCGGCTCAAGCCACCGTTCCCTGCGATCAAGGGCCTCTACGGCCAGCCGACGGTCGTCAACAACGTCGAGACGCTCTGCAACCTGCCGCACATCGTCGCGCGCGGCGGTGAGTGGTTCAAGGCGCTCGGGACCGAGAAGAGCACGGGGACGCGCGTGTTCTGCTGCAGCGGCCACATCAACCGCCCCGGAAACTACGAGATGAAACTCGGCACGCCCATCCGCGAGCTGCTCGAAGAGGAATGCGGCGGCATGTGGAAGGGACGCTCGCTCAAAGCGTTCCAACCAGGCGGTGGATCGATGCAGGTGCTGCTGCCGCAGCATCTCGACCTTCCCCTCGATATGAATGAGGTCCAGGCGGCGGGCTCATCGCTTGGCGCAGGCGCGATGATCTTCATGGACGAGACGACGTGCCTCGTCGACGTCTCGATGCGGCTCGTCGACTTCTACCGCCACGAATCGTGCGGGAAGTGCGTCCCGTGTCGCGAGGGCACGTACTTCGAGTCGGAGCTGATGCATCGACTCGAGTCGGGCCTGGCGACGCTCGCCGAGCTGGCCAGCCTTTCGGACATCTGCTCGAACATGGATGGCCGTTGCTTCTGCCCCCTCGGCGACACCGCGACATGGTTCGTCATGTCCGCGTACAAGGCCTTCCGCGAAGAGTTCGAAGCGCACTGCGGCGCCGGCCGGTGCCCGGTGAGGACGCAGGCAGCGGCACTGGTCGCGTGACCACGGTGGCGGACACGGCAAGCGCAGCGCCTGAGCAGCCTGACGACGGCCGCGTCGGCATCACTATCGACGGCCGCGAAACCCGTGTGCCGAAGGGGACGCTGGTGCTCGACGCGGCGACCGAGCTCGGCATTCACATCCCCATCTACTGCGCGCATGCAAAGATGGAGCCGGTGGCCGTGTGTCGCATGTGCCTCGTCAACATCGAAAAGTTCCCGAAGCCGCAGCCGGCGTGCGCGACCGTCGCCAGCGAGGGAATGGTGGTGCGTACCAACCTTCCCGAGGTCACGAAGCTCCGTGAGGGGATGCTCGAGTTCCTGCTCCTCAACCATCCGCTCGACTGCCCCGTATGCGACCGCGGTGGCGAGTGCGACCTCCAGGACTTCACCTTTCGTTACGGCCCCGGGATCTCGCGGTTTCCGATCACCGAGAAGGTGCACTTCAGAAAGGCCGTGCCGCTGTCGCAGCACATCGAGCTCGACCAGGAGCGCTGCATCCTCTGCTGGCGCTGCGTCCGCTACTACGACGAGATCACGGGCGAGAAGGAGATCGTGCTGATGCAGCGCGGCGTCGACACGCTGATTGCGACTTTCAACGACCAGCAGCTGCAGTCCAGGTTTCAGGGCAACCTTCCGGAGGTCTGCCCGGTCGGTGCGCTGACCCATCGCGAGTACCGCTTCGTCTCGCGCCCGTGGGACCTGCAACGCACGGCGAGCGTCTGTCCGGAATGCTCATACGGCTGCAACATCAATGTCGACAGCCGCGACTTCGAGGTGCGTCGCTTCGCGTCGCGCGACAACCCGCAGGTCGACGACATGTGGCTGTGCGACCGCGGCCGCTACAGCTTCCCGAAGTGGAACACGTCGGAGCGGATCCGGCGGCCGGTCCTCACCACCGACAACGAATCACGCGATGTATCGGTGCTCGACGCGATCAGCCAGTCCGCGCGCCGCCTGCGTGAGA
>Ga0307373_10015464_pt1 | contig 10380 bp, 10 predicted proteins | sample OX2MG_FD_202534 | JGI IMG/M metagenome (GOLD analysis project Ga0307373, IMG submission 202534) | Soil microbial communities from Risofladan, Vaasa, Finland - OX-2 | ecosystem: Environmental > Terrestrial > Soil > Coastal area > Acid sulfate soil | place: Finland: Risofladan, Vaasa | collected...
GGTGATGGGGTCGGAACTGTGCGCGAACCGGAAACGGAGAAATGGGGCTTTCGGCCCTGTGACCGGAGCCGTCCGGCGCTGTCTACTGAGTGCATGGTCACTGCTGGGTGGGTGGTCCGGTCCGGTCCGGCGATGGCCCGCGCCCGCTGGACACCTCTGGGAGCGGTGATCGTGATCGTGATCGCCTCGACGATGGCTGCCGGCTGCGGCAGCTCCAGCACAGTTGGAGGAGGCCCCGTCGTCGTGCTGGTGGTCGGGGACTCGCTGGTCGCTGCGGCCTCTTCAGACGTGGCGGGGCTGTCGCCGCCCGGAACGAGCACCGCCGCTCTGGCCGGGATCGGGGCAAGCCCGTGCGACCTGTGGGCCGGCTACAAGGCGACCCCCACGGGACAGGTCCTGTCGTTCCGGACCACAGTTCGCTCCGAGCGGCCGAGGGCGGTGGTGCTGGCCTTCACCGGCAATCCGGGCATTTCGGCGAAGGCGTGCATCGCCGATGCCACCGGGGACTACCGTCTGTCGGACGTGGTCTCGGCATATCGAACCGCACTGCGCTCCATGGGGTCGTTTGCCTCTGCCGCGGGCGCCCGGGTCTTCCTGTCAGCAACTCCCGCCCGCAATCCGAGTGTGCCCGAAGGTTGGGTGGACGGGAACCAGCAGGGCTACAACGGAGATCCGGCGTTCAACTCGATGATGTCCGAACTGGCCCGGTCCCAGGGCTGGACGTACGACACCGGGGCCGCGGTGGCGATCTCCGGGCCGGGCCTCGGCTGGACCCTGTACCTGCCGTGTCAGCCCACCGCCGGTGTGGCTTGCATCAATGGTCGCGAGCAGGTCCGCTACGGAGGCCCGGATGCCATCCACTGCGATGCACCGGGCACGAACGGACCCGGCACGCCGTCACAAGGGAGCCTCCGCTACGCCCGCGGACTCTTGACGGGGCCATTGGCCGGCCAAGGGCTCCGGCCCCGGGACGAGGTACGGACGAGTACGTCGACCGTGCCCAGTCCGAGCTGTGCGGGCTGACCGGGAGCCGGCGTGCCTCGATCAGGAGGCGTTGAGGGCGGCCGCCCGGGTGAAGTAGGACCACGGCTTCGGTCCTGCGCCGTACTGTTGAACCACCTCGTCGACGACGAAGCCGGCGCGCTCCACCATGGAGACGGGCTCTCGGGTGAGGTGGCAACCGCCGGCCAGCCGGCGCTGCAGCGGCTCGATCCGGCTCTGCCATCTGGCCACCCCGGCATCGGGGGACAAGCCGTGTTCGATGAAGTGGAATCTCCCTCCGGGGCGGAGTACCCGTCGGATTTCCCCCAGCGCGGCGTCGGGATCGGGGATGGTGCACAGGGCGAACGTGCACAGGGCGCTTTCGGCGCTGTCGTCTGGAAGGGGGACCGACTGACCGTCGAGGCCTACCTGTTCGATGGGGATCCGAGATGCGGCGATGCGTTTCCCGGCGATCCGGAAGGCCGTCGCCGACGGCTCTACGGCGAGGACCCGCTCGATCTCCGGTGGGTAGAACGCGATGTTGAGACCGGAGCCGAATCCGATCTCCAGAAGATCTCCTGTCAGACCGGTCGTGACCTGCTCCCGCCATCTGCGCAGACCGGCCGCTCCGCACATCAGGTCCACGAGGTGGGGGAGCACCCGGTCGCCGTAGAAGGTCACCGTCCCAGGGTAGCGACATCCGCCGACCTGCCGCCGGCCTGCCGCCGGCCTTCCGGTGGCACCCGGGGCCGCTCGTAGGGACCGCTCGGCACCTCCGGAGGCGCACACGCCGGCCATCCGTCGACGATCGCTCCGACATCCCCCCGCTGGACGGCCGTTCCCGGGCGAAGGGCCCGGTGGGCGACGAGCCGGGCTCGACGGCCGTCACGCCGGCGTTCCGTGACCCCGGGTCGCGCCCTGTTCGAGGGCGGTAGCATGGGGCGACGCCGGGAGAGTTGAGATGAGTCACCTTCGACAGATCAAGAGGAAGACCAACGGCCTCCTGGCCGAGTTGGGTGACAGCCCGGACAAGGTGGCCGAAACCCTCCGGGTGACCGGTGTCCGGGGCGTGCCGCGGGACAATCGCTCCTGCGCCGTCGCCCTGTACCTGTCGGCGCTGGTGGGTTCCGAGCCCCGGATCCGCTCGGTCGCAGTCGGTCACTGCTCGTTGACGATCAACCTGGTGGCGCCCGATTCGCGACCGGCAGGGAGGCTGCAGGTCCAGCTCCCGAAGCCGGTACGGCGCTTCGTGGCGGCATTCGACGCACGCCAGTACCCGATGGTGGTCAGAAGGGAACTGGAGGAGACGGAGCCGACGCCGACCGGTGCCCGGTAGTCAACCGGCACCGGTCGCTCTGCCCTTCGAGGCGCGCTCCCATGTCCCGACCTCCCCGGCCACCAGTACGTGAGGCCGGTCGGGCGGACGTCAATGGGCCGGGACGGCCGCCTTCGGACTGCGGGTCGGCGTTCCGGGGACATGGCTCCGGTTGTGGAGGAGCCGGCCCACGGCCGGCAGGGCGAATCGATCGAGCCCGAAGTAGCCCGCATTCCGCCAGGCCAGGATCAGGAAGATCGAGACGATGGCGTAGGCCGGATTCACGCCGGCAGTGCCGGAGAACATGTAGATCATGTTGAAGCCGATGCCGGCGAGGGCCGCGGCACCCGTGAACAGACCCAGGATCAGCGCCACTCCGATGAGCAGTTCGCTCAGGGTCACCAGCTTGGCGATCCATGATGCGTTGGGGATGACGAAGTTGTGCAGGAAGCCCGCCCACCATCCGTAGGACGCGCCACCCTTGCCGCCTGCGGATCCCGCCACCCCGGCCGTGGCAAAGCCCTTGACCCCGGCGCCGCCATTCCAGAATGCGGCCTTCTCACTGCCCCAGAGCTTCTGGTACCCGGCGTTCAGCCACTCGTAACCGAGCCACAGGCGGGCCACCAGCCAGATGATGCCGGCGGCCTTCGAGCGGTAGAGCCAATCGGCGAATCGAAGATTGCCCGAGGGCGCCTCGACTCTTCCGCCGGACGCTTCGGGCTCGGTGGGGTGCGAGGCAACGTCTCCCTTCAGGAAGTCCAAGGTCGCAGTCATCAGAACTCTCCTCACCCGACCGCCGTCCGGCCGTCAGCTTCACCCCAACTGTGACGCTTGCCAGCCGGATTCGACAGGGCCGAAGGTCCCGATCCGCACCGAGGGTCCGAAGCGCCCACCAGTCGCAGGCCGATGTGGATCCGTGCCCCCGATGCCTCGGCCGGTTTCGGGTGGACGGCTTCTCGAAGATGAGCGCGGTCTTCCGGCCCGCCAGTCGCTGACGTTCGGTGCCGCTCCGCTACTCGGTGCGGAGCTGCTCGGCCAGGTCGACGATGGACAGGAACTCCCGCTTGGTGAGGTCGATCTCCTTCAGGAGGCTCCTCCCCCGCAGCCGAACGTCGTACGTGATGTCGAGCGCACTAACGGCTCAGGCCGAGTCCCTCTCGATGGGGCAGGTCATACACCGCGGACCGCCGCGCCCCCGGCCGAGCTCGCTGCCGGCGATGGCCACCACCTCGATCCCCTGCTTCTCCAGCATGGCGTTGGTGGCGACGTTGCGCTCGTAGCCCATGACCACGCCGGGTGCGACCGCCAGGTAGTTGGTGCCGTCGTCCCACTGCTCGCGCTCGGCTGCCCGGACGTCCTCGTCGGTGGTCAGCACCGTGATCCCGTCGGTCGCGAAGATGCCGGCCAGGGTGTCCCACAGGCTGTGGTTCCGGGAGATCGTCAACTGGCCAGGCTTCTCCGCACCGGTGATGGTCCAGCTGCGTAGGTGACGGTCGAAGTACGGGTACAGCACGAACGTGGCGGTGTCCACCATGGACATCACGGTGTCGAGGTGCATGAACGCGTGGCTGTGGGGGAGCTCGATGGCCACCACCGCAGTGGCCTGGCCGTTGTCGAACAGGGCATGGGCCAGGATCTCGACGGCCATGGGGGTGGTGCGTTCCCCCATGCCGATGAGGACCGCGCCGTGTCCGATCACATGGACGTCACCACCTTCGATGGTGGCCGGCTGGTAGTCGCGGTCTTCGTCGCCGTAGTAGGTGACGAACTCCTTCCCGGCAAAGAGGGGATGGAAGCCGTAGATGGCCCGGGTGTGGAGCGACTCGCGTTGGCGGGCCGGCTTGGCCATCGGGTTGATGGTGACCCCTCCGTAGATCCAGCACGAGTTGTCCCGTTGGAACAGGTGGTTGGGCAGCGGGGCGAGGACGAAGTCGTCGGCCTTCAGCATGTCCCACTTGAGGCTGCTGCGGGCGTGCCGGGGATGGAGATCGGCCTTGATGATCCCACCCACCAGGAACTCGGCGAGCGTCCGGCCGTCCAGGTCCTCGAACAGGCGCCGCACCGGCTCGACGAGCGAGGGACCGAGGATCCGCGGAGTGCACACCCGATCGAGGACGAAGGCCCGTCCCTCGGGCAGCTCGAGGGTCTGGGCCAGGAGCTGGCCGTAGTGGTGGACCTGGACGCCCCTGTCGCGGAGGGTGCCGGCGAAGGCGTCGTGCTCCTCTTGGGCCCTGGAGGCCCACATCACGTCGTCGAAGAGCAGGGCGCCGATGGTGTCGGGGGTCAGCCGTGAGAGCTCGAGCCCCGGTCGGTGGACGATGGCTTGGCGCAGCTGGCCGATCTCGGAGCGGACGTTGAAGCTCACACCCTCACCTCGGCCGGCGGCGCCTGGATAGCGGCTGGCGGTGGGGCGGCCGTGTGACCGTTGCCCCGGCTGTGCGCGCCGATCGGGGAGGGGACGTCCTCGGGCAGGTCCACCGGCTCCGACGACTCGCCGAGACGTTGGCGCCGGGCGTTCAGGAAGGCGTAGAGCACCAGGCCGGCCAGGATCACCACGAGGGCCTGGTAGACGACCTGGTACCCGGAGGCGAAGGTGACCCACATCGAGAACAGGACACTGGCGCCGGCCACGGCCACGTCACGGGCCAGCAGCCAGCCGACGACCCGACGGCGGCGCGACATCAGGTAGGTCAGCTGGGCGATGGCCGACATGAAGTACGGGATGGCCACGGTGACCACGGTGAGGTCGACCAGGTAGGTGAAGACGGTCAGCCCCGAGGAGGTGGTGTAGCGCCAGAGCATCAGGAGCGAGGGCAGCAGCGTCCCGACCACGATGCCGAACCAGGCCGTGCCCTTGGCGTCGGTCCAGGCGAAGGGCCGGGGGAACATGTCGTCCTGGGCCATGGCCCGGGAGGTCTCGGTGACGATCAGGGTCCAGCCATTGAGGGCCCCGATGCCCGAGACGACGGCGACAGCGGCGATGAACTTCCCGGCCCACGCCTCATGAGGGAACATGGACTGGAAGGCGTTCACGAAGGGAGATCCGGTGTTGACCAACGCATGGTGCGACACCAACCCCATCACCACCGCCGTGACCAGCACGTACAGGACGGCACTGAGCGCTGTCCCGAGGAGGGATGCCCGGCTGACGTTGACCCGGGGGTTCGTGACCCGCTTGGCCGTCATGGCGGCGGCCTCGACCCCGATGAAGGAGAAGAGGGCCACCCCGGCGGCGATCCCGATGCCGGAGTAGAGGCTGCCGCCCGAGGCGTTGAACGGGCCGAAGTGGGCGCTCTGGACGAAGAACCAGCCGACGATCCCCACGAACAGCAGGGGCAGGAACTTGAGCACCACGGTCACGTTCTGGAACCAGGCCATCTGGCGGATGCCCACCAGGTTGATGATGGCGGGGACCCACAGGCCCACCATGGCGATACCCCAGTTCTCCATTCCGCTGATGTGGGCCCAACCGAAGAGGGCGTCCACGTAGAACACCCAAGACGAGACGATGGCAGCGTTGCCGGCCCACGATTGGATCCAGTAGCACCAGCCGACCAGGTAGCCGGCGAAGTCACCAAACTCGTGGCGGGAGTATGCATAGAGCCCACCGTCGCTGTTGGGCACCCGTCTGGTGAGCTGGCCGAACAGGGTGGCCAGCAGCATGGCACCCACCGCGATGACCCCGAGGACGATAATGCCCATGGTGCCGGCGCCAGCGATGACGGCCGGCATGGTGAACACCCCGGTCCCGACGATGCTGCCGATGACCAGGCCGGTGGCCGAGGTCAGGCCCAGGGCATGGGCCTTCTGTCGGTTCCGGCGTGAGAGGGCTGGCCCGGGAGGCTCTGTGCCGTCGGGTGGCGACAACGGTCGGCCCCTGTCGTCGGTACCCCGATGACCGCTGCCGTCCGGAGGTGGAGGCGGGTTGACGGCCGGTGGCGAGGAGTCGATCATGGTGCCCTCGATTCTGCTCGGTGCTCGATTCTGCTCGGTGCTCGATTCGCCGGGCGATGCGCGAGAAGCTCGTCCTTCTTGCAAGCTAAGGGGATGCGCACCGGACCGACAGGGTCGAAAGTCCCTTCGGGACAGCCCCTGGCCCGGATGCTGGTGACCTTCACGAAGTGCCCGACGCCGTGGCACCACCGTCGGAACGATGGCTGGGTCACGGTCGACCGCTGACCTATGTGCCCGGCGGGTCCTCTCGGTTCCTCCCCGGAGTGAGCCGCCACTGGTCCCAGGGCCAGGCTCCGCCCATCTCGACCTCGAGGGAGAAGCTGAGCACGATCCGAATGACGACGATCAACCCGAGGACTGCCACGCTCTCGACGGTCGGGTCGACGATGATGGTGCGTACGATGTCTCCGACGATCAGGACTTCCAGACCCAGCAGAATGGCCTGGCCGAGCCGTCGGCGGAGTTCCTTGTAGGCATCGGTCCGACCCGTGCCGTGCGCTATGGAGGCGACGTAGTCGATCATGGCCCACGATCCCCCGACGATCATGATCGCCGCCCCGACCGCCTCGACGGCCTGTACGACATCAGAGACGATCTGGTCATAGGTCACCCGGTCACAATGCCACGGCGCCCGATACCGGCGCCCGATACCGGCGCCCGATACCGGTCGCGAACCGGATGCCGAGGACGCCGCGGTGGCGGGCGCTCCCCAGGTGGCCCCTCACACCCGCCCCAGCCTCGATGTCCTGCCGAGTCGCCGACCCTTCAAGAGTGGTTCTGCGCCCGTCACAGGTCGTGGTCCACCGGGAAGGTGCTCGGCCAAGAACCAGATCCGGCCGAAGGCCTGGCCTATCGTTGTGGGATGGTCGGGTTGCGTCGCCACAGGCTCGGCATGGTCGGGCCACCGGGGCGGCACGGTCGGAGTCGGGCGCGGTGATCACCCTCTTCCACCTGTTGGTCAAGATCGTCAAGTGGACGGTGATCACTGTGGCCTACCTGCTGCTCGGGCTGGCCAAGCTGGTGGCCATTCTGGTGGTGCTCGTCGTCGTGGCCGGGAGGGCAGGTGTCCGGCGGCTCCTCGACGCCAAGGAGCGCAGGGACGGAGCCGACGAACCCGACGAGTACGACCTCGGGTACCCATCACCGGGATTGTCGATGGATGCCTTCGACTCGCGATGGCAGCGAGAGCGCGATCTCCGTGTCGCCGAACGGCAGGCCCGCCAACTCAGGGGCGGGGAGGCCCGGGTGGTGACGAGTCGGACAGAGGTGGGAGGCGGCCGCCCGCCGGGATGATCGGCCTGCCGGAAAGCCGCGGTTTCGGAACCACCATGGGTTAGCGTTGAAAGGCCTGCTGCAACCCCGAACGGACCTGTGGATCATGAGACACTGGAGCAACGGTGGAGCGCCATTGACGGAAGCGTCGAGGTAGTCCGCCCATGTTGAAGCGGCTCTTCAAGTTCCTGGGCATCGTGGCGATCGCACTGACAGTCCCGCTCGCCGCCTACATCACCACGAGCAAGGGCGTGGACTACGTCCACGGATTCGGCAAGGCCTGCGCCATCATCCACGACGGCTGGAGCTTCCATGGCCAGTGCGGGGTCCAGCTGCCGACCAGCCCCTGACCCGGGCCGATTTCCCTCGGGCCCTTCTGGGCGTAGGCTCGTGGCCGCAGGACGCATCAGCGGTGCACGACGGGTGCCGGTCGACGGTTCACGTGGAGATCCGGCTGGAGCCGAAGGACCCCGGGGGGATGGGACCCGAAGGGACCGGAGGGCGACGGCCCGTCATGCCACACCGGTCGGCGCCGGACGACGACATGAAGGGACGACCATGCAGACTGAAGCAGCGATCCTCTGGGAGATGGGTGGCGACTGGAAGATCGAGTCGATCGAACTCGACCCTCCGAAGTCCGGCGAGGTCCTGGTGCGGATCGCCGCGTCGGGCATGTGCCACAGCGATGAGCACCTGAGGACGGGCGACCTGGGCGGCCTGTACCCGATCATCGGAGGCCACGAGGGCGCGGGCGTGGTCGAGGAGGTGGGCCCGGGCGTGGAGGGCCTCAGCCCCGGGGACCATGTGGTGTTCGGATTCGTCCCGGCCTGTGGCCACTGCCCCTCGTGTGCCCGGGGGCACTCCAGTCTGTGCGACGTGGGCGCGGAGCTGATGATGGGCACCCAGGCCGACGGGACCTACCGCCACCACTCGTCGAACGGGACAGACCTCCACACGATGGTCTGCCTGGGCACGTTCGCCAAGCACACCGTGGTCAATCAGGCGTCCTGCGTCAAGATCCTCGACCACTATCCCCTGGACCGGGCGTGCCTGATCGGATGCGGCGTGACCACCGGTTGGGGATCGGCGGTCTATGCCGCCGAGGTGAGGCCGGGCGATGACGTCGTGGTCATCGGCATCGGGGGCATCGGCGCCTCGGCCGTCCAGGGCGCACGGCTGGCGGGGGCGGAGCGCATCTTCGCCATCGACCCGGTGCCGTTCAAATTGGAGATGGCCGAGAAGTTCGGCGCCACCCACACCGCCTCGAGCGTGGAGGAGGCCCTGGCCCTGGTCAACGAGGTGACATGGGGGAAGAACGCCGACAAGGTCATCTGCACCATGGGGGTCGGAGACGGGCGGCTGATGGAGACGATCATGCAGCTGACCGCCAAGCGGGGACGGGTGGTCGTCACCAACATCCATCCGATGTCGGAGACCGAGGTGACGCTCTCGCTGACCTGGCTGACCCTGCTGGAGAAGCAGGTCGTCGGGACCATCTTCGGCTCGGCCAACATCCGCTACGACATTCCCCATCTGCTGCGCCTGTACGACCAGGGCCAGTTGGACCTCGACGGAATGGTCACCCGGACCTACAAGCTCGAGGACGTCAACGCCGGGTACGCCGACATGCTCGCCGGCAAGAACATCCGGGGTGTGCTGCAGTACGAGTAGGAGACGCTCCGGCGCTGAACCGTCGGCGGGCCGCCCGGGAGCGTTGACCGCCCGGGAGCGTTGACCGCCCGGGTGAGCGGTCACTGACGGCACTCCCGAGGTGGCCTGCCCGTTACCTCCGGGTGAAACCTTGGTGACAGGCCGACAGGTCCGAGGCCCGCCAGGCACGATCGACCGCCGTGTTCGGGTTTCGGACCGGGGTATCCAACCCCAGTGCCAGGCAAGGGTGAGATGATGCCCTCATGAACCTGCCCGTCCAACGGGCCGGCACTGGGCAGGGACCGGGCCGACGTTCACCCGGAGCCCGTGTACCGGGCCTCCATGTTGCGATCCCTGTGACCTCGGGAGCGCGTCGCCGAACCAGTGGGTGCAGTGGCCACCCCCCGAATCGACCTCCAAGCCCCAGGGAGCAGTCGTGAAGCGGGTGCTCATCGCGTCGGCCGTTGCCGTGACCGTCGTGGCCGCGGTGGCCGCCGGCACCGCCTGGGGTGCATCGGGCGCCCCGACCTCGGCCGTCATCACCTTCGACGATGCGGCCCACCAGGTCACGCTGCAGATTCCCACTCCCGCGTGCCCGACCACCCAGACGGACTGTCAGTGGAAGTTCTTCCTCAACGAGCCGAAGCTGTCCGTCGACGTCGCCACGATCTACGGGACGTCGGGAACCCTGACGCTGGCCTACCCGCCCAACTTCTGCGGGATCATCCAGGCCGACGCCTACGTAGGGCCCCCGTGGGTGCCCCAGCGCGGATGGCAGCACCCCATCCACGACTGTGCGTCCCCTGACACCTCCACCACCGAGCGGCCCGACAGCGGCGGAACCTCGACCACGGACGAACCCGACACCACGACCACCTCCGTCTCCACCACCACCACGACGGACGAACCGGGGCATGGTGGGACCAACGCACCGGACACGACCAACGGCACCCCGCCGGGCCCGGTCGAGTTGCCCGACACGCAGGCGGTGGCCGTCGCCCCGACGGCGGCGGCTCCCGGGACGGCGGCCCCGGGATCCACCCCCGGGCACTCCCCGCCACTGCCCGAGACTGCCTCGACCAGCGCCCGACCGACGTCGCTGCCGTTCACAGGCGCCGACTTCCGGCCGTTCGTGCTCCTGGGGATCATGTCCGTGGTGATCGGGATGGTCCTGATGGCCAGGCGGCGCCAGCGCCCGCTCTGACCAC
>Ga0307373_10015467_pt1 | contig 10378 bp, 10 predicted proteins | sample OX2MG_FD_202534 | JGI IMG/M metagenome (GOLD analysis project Ga0307373, IMG submission 202534) | Soil microbial communities from Risofladan, Vaasa, Finland - OX-2 | ecosystem: Environmental > Terrestrial > Soil > Coastal area > Acid sulfate soil | place: Finland: Risofladan, Vaasa | collected...
AGTTGCCGATCGCGAAACGGTTACTGAGCTATCTCCCAGACGTGGCCGGACGGGTCCTTGAAGCTCGCCGTGCGGACTCCCCACCAACGATCCATCGGGCCATTCAGCAAGGTGACGCCTCGTCGTGCCAGTTCTTCACACACGGCGTCAACGTCCTGCACCGTGATGGTGAAGACGAAACGCGAACCGGCGCTCGAACTTGCCACGGCGGCTGGCGAAATGAGTTCCTCCGCGTGGTTGACTTGCAGCAGATTGATCAAAGTACCTCCAAAACGGAAGACTACGGAGTTGTCGTCTTCGTAGTACACGGGAAGAGTGAAGACCTCGCCGTAGAACTTCTTGGTTCCCTCGAGGTCTTCGACAAACAGGGTGATGGCCGCAATCTCCTTCGATTGGTCATCCCATTCACTCATGACGACACCCTCTTTCGCTCGTTGGCCCGACTCTAACTGGCCCTGGCCTGACCAGCTCGATCCGTGGGGTTGGGGCGCCCGCGAAGCAATAGATCGCATTCCATCGCGGTGAGCTCGTTGTGGTGCTTCTTCTTTCAGCTCTCCTCGCAAGGTCGATCAGCGCCGCTTGGGCTTCGACTGATCAGCTACGTCGTAGAGTGCTGTCCAACGTGGACGTGGTCCCCCTCGGCGAGAGAGCGAATCGAGACGAGGCGCCCACCGGATTCAAGAGGCGGGAGTGAACGAACGGTTGACGTTCTGGGGGCATGCTCGCAATTGGACCGAGACCAGTCCATACTTGATACTGAGATGCGATTCCTTGGAGCGACGTTGGGGCCAACCTCTAGCAGCGAACGGTCCCTGCGTCGTTCGATAGTGCGCAAGAATCTTCGATTCTTGGCGAGTTGCTTCGTGCTCGTGGTTGCCTGCACGATATCGACGCTGGCGCTCGGTGGACTTAGTGCCAACGCGTCCACGGTCAACTGCAAGGCGAAGCTCGTGCCCGGTGTTGACTTAGCGGGCTGTAACCTCACGCACGCAAAGCTGAGCGATGCTCACCTGAGCGGGGCGAATCTCACCGGGGCCAACTTGAAGGACACCAACTTGAAGGGCGCGATACTCAGGGGTGCTCACTTACGCGACGCCAATCTGGCTGGCGCAAACCTGACTGGCGCAAACCTCGATGGCGCCGTCCTCATAAACGCCAGTCTTGAGGGAAGCCCCGTGAAGAAGGCGTGGCAGTTATCATCCCACGGGGCGAATCTGACGGGCGCCAATCTCGTAGGGGCCACTCTCACGAACGCCGATCTGAATGAGGCCAATCTCACTCGGGCCAACTTGAGCGACGCGAACGTCACCGGCGCCTACATGGAGGGTGTCAATCTGACGGGAGCAAACCAATCGGGAATCAGGGGCACCCCGTTCTACGAAAGCTAACGTCGTCGGCCAATCGTGGATCAACTTTTGATGCGGCGACACGAGGAAGGTGTCGGCGACGTATCTGCGACGCTCGGGGCAGCGAACGTGGCACGGCGTTGACGGGTCACGGACATCCTTGTCCGGTGGGTCCGGGTGGACGCCAACTCGAACTCACGAACCAGTGATGTGTGCCGGCTCCCACGGGGAATGCCCAAGCCTGTATGACGTGAGCGCCTCTGACGTTGAAAGTCCAATGAGGAATCGCTCCCTGACGTGGACCTGGTGAGGAGTCGTGACGTTGCCATCCCATTCTCCTGAGCGAGGAGGCAATCTCTCGGATGACGATTCTTCTGGGATTGTGGTCAATGAAGCTGATGGACACGTAGTCGGTTGTCCAGCCGCTCCTCGCTCCGTGAATCTCTGAGCAACCGGTGATCCACGTGGCCGAGGACGAGCGGGTGATGACGTTCGTCGCGTCCCCGGGAATGGCGCTTTCGATAGCGGAGACGTGCGCAAAAATCTGGCCACCGTTCGCAATCGAATGCTTAACTCCGAAGCCGATCCACGTTCCGTACCCGATCAGCGCGAGCGCGCAGGCCGCGACGATGCTCTTAGTAACCCGCCGATTCAATCGAACACCAGTCCGTTGGGCTTTCCCGTGCACCATTGGAAAGTTACTGGGACGTTCCACGCAGGGCTAGCGCAGGTAAGCAATCGGCGTCGCTCGCATTTATTCGTCGGTGGCATTAGACCTTCTCGACCGATCTAAGAAGCGCCGACGACGAGAGTCGGTCACGTCGGGTCTTGGACACGGGTCAGTTCCCAGAGGAGGGAGATTCGGATCGCGTCGGTCCCTTTTGGCGAAAGATCTAGGGACGTAGATTGATCACTCGACTTAACGTTCGTGAATCTCTGATTCGGCAATCGTTCCAGACCTGAATGCCCAAACCACCCGTGAGACACCGCCGAAATCAGTCCACGTCAGTGCTCGGCTGACTCCAACGCAGCATCGTCACGCGATCCGCGTTCACGTACTCGTGATCGACGAACCACTTCGCCGCGTCGTAGAGGGCCAAGTCCGCCGGGCGTGAACGATAACCAAGTTCATTGCGAGCTCGTGAATCATCAAAGGTCATGGTGGTCGTTGCCATTTGCGCCGCCTCCAACGGGACTCTCGGTTCGCGCTTCAGTAGTTCTCCTTCGATGAATTGGGACATTCGGCCAGCGATCATTGGAAAAGTCGAAGGGAAGCGTCGCTGCGACGGGGGGAGTCCGGTCACTTTCGAGAGCAGCGCCAACATCGCGGCCATGGTGATGTTCTCGCCGCCCAAGATATAGCTCCGCCCCTGCGAGCCCTTCTCCAGCGCGAGGAGGTGGCCTTCGGCGACGTCGTCAACGTGCGCGACGTTCATGGCGGTGTCCACGTATCCGGGCATTCTCCCGTTCAGATAATCGAGGACCACCTTGCCTGAGGGTGTCGGACGTTGGTCGAACGGACCGAGTGGCATCGTTGGCAGCGCCAACACCAGCGGCGCGCCCGCGGCGGCGAGTCGCAGAACCTCGTGCTCAGCCACGTACTTGCTCTTCTTGTAGTTCCCGTAGAGGTGTGAAAGGTCGGCCACGTCGTCTTCGTTCGAGGGTCGCCCGGACTTCGTCTTCCAGAGACCGAGCGTGGCGACGGTCGAGGTGTAGACCGTCCTCTCGACGCCAGCCTCGGTGGCCGTGCGCACGACGTTTCGACTGCCCTCGACGTTGACGGCGTAGAAACCTGCCGGATCCTTGGGCCAGAAACCGAACTTAGCGGCGAGGTGGAAGCAGTAGCGCGCACCCTCAAAGACGTCGCTGAGGTTCTTCGTTTGGGTGATGTCGACGTCGCGCCGTTCCACGTCAAGTCCGTCGAGATTCGACGCCGTGACGCCGGGTTCCACCAGTGCGACGACGTCGACACCGCGTCGCAACAGCGCCCGCGTGACGGCCGATCCGATGAAACCCGCCGCGCCCGTGACGACGACACGGTCGCCCGGGCGCAGTTCGAAGCTCACCTCATGACCCTCGGCGTCGCCGATCGGTTTCGCTTCATCGTGCCCTTGGCCATGGTGACGCCGAACTCCATCAACCAGCGGCTGCTCTTCTCGGCGTCGCTCAGCAGTTCATCGAGCGCGTTGACGAAAAGATCGATCTCTGGTTCTCCAGCGATGAGGGGCGGCAACAACTTGATGACGTTGACGCCGTCCGCGGCCACCTGGGTCAGTATTGAGTAGCGGTGAAAGAGTGGTACGACGAGCGACTGCGTAAACATTGCGGTGCGCGCGGTCTCCACCGTGCGCCACCGCCGCCTCGCGCCAGGTGACGTCGGTGGACCGAAGACCACGCCGATCATCTGACCGCGCCCGCGAACGACGTGTAAGAACTCGTGGCGAGCGGCGAGGTCTTCGAGTCGAGCGCGCCACAAATCACCCATGGCCGAGGCGTGTTCGACGACGTGCTCGTCGTCAAAGACCGACAGCGTGGCCAGCCCGGCGACCATGGCTAACTGGTTCCCCTTAAACGTCGTCGAGTGGACCATGGCTCGGTCCATGGAGCTGTAGACCTTTCGAAGGATCTTGTCGCTCGTCAGCATCGCGCCCACCGGAACGTAGCCGCCCGAGAGTGCCTTGGAGACGGTGATGATGTCCGGGTCGAGGCCGTAGTGCTCAAAGGCGTAGAACGAGCCGGTGCGCCCCAGTCCCGTTTGCACTTCGTCGCAGATGAAGAGTGCCCCCGCGTCGCGTACGGCGGACTCGATCTCGCGCCAAAGTTCGGGCTCGAGTTCGTTCACGCCCTTTCCTTGAATGGGTTCGACGATAAGCGCGGCGACGTCGCCGAGGCGAAGTTCACTTCTCAGCGTCTCGAGATCGCCAAAGGGAATTTCCGTTGATCCCGGAAGCAGTGGTCCGAATCCGGCCTTGAAATCGGACGATCCGTTGACCGCCAGGGCGCCCGTCGTGAGACCGTGAAACGCGTGAGCGAAGTAGCAGATTCGCCCACGACCGGTGCTGGCTCGTGCGAACTTGATCGCCACCTCAACGGCCTCCGCGCCGGAGTTGCAGTAGACCACCCGCTCGATCTTGTCGGGACTTCGAGTGACTAACTGTTCGGCCAACAGTCCTGGTAGCAGGGCACAGTCCATTTGGACCATGTTGGGCAGATCGGCGTCGATCGCCTGGTGCAGGGCGTCCTTGATGACGGGGTGACTGCGGCCGAGGGCGAAGACGCCAAAGCCGCTCAGCATGTCCAAGTAGCGCTTGCCCTCGTCGTCGTAGAGGTAGCACCCCTCACCGCGCACGTAGAAGCGGTCGAAACCGAGCGTCTTCACGACTTTGGTCAACTGGGGATTGAGGTACTGGCCGTGGAGTTGGAAGTTCTCGCCGTGACGCTGATCCAGTAGTTCCGCAAGATTGAAAGACACGTCGCTCCTTTGGTCGTAGTTCTCAATCTACGTCCTCGCGACGGGCACTCTTCAAACGACGAAAGGGCAACGTCGCTCGGTCCGGCGCGAAAGCAAGGACCGCAACGCCGCGGAACCAAAGTGACCGTAGGCTCAAACGGTGGTTATCGTTTTGGCTCTCCTCGCCGCGTTCGCGAACGCGGTAGCGAGCGTCTGTCAACGTCTCGGTGTCGAAGACGCCCCGCCCGCGAACGGGCCGTCGATGGGTCTCGTACGTCACATGTTGCGTCGGCCCGTGTGGATCCTCGGCTTCGTGATCATGGCACTCGGTTACGGGTCCCAGGCGGTGGCGTTGCACTTGGGCGCGCTCAACGTGGTCCAACCGCTCATGGTGAGTGAGCTGGTGATACTCGTCTTCGTCCTATGGTTCTGGTTCTCCACGCCGATGCGCCCGCGCGACTTCGCCGCCGCCCTCGCGGCGGCAGCCGGCCTCAGTGCGTTCTTGCTCTTGGCGTCGCCCACGGTCGGCTCGAAGGTCCCGACCAACGCGCTCTGGCTCGTCGTCTCGTTGGCCACGGTGGTCTGCGTCATTCTCTTCGTCGTCTCCGCTCGCGGAGGTCCGGCCTGGCGCCAGTCGCTCCTCCTGGGCGCGGGCGCGTCCGTTGGCTTCGCCCTCCTCTCAGCGATCACGAAGTCGATGACCGACGTACTGGTCGTGGGCTGGGGAGCGCTCTTCACCTCGTGGCAGCTCTACGCGCTGTGCGTCATCGGGCTCAGCTCGTTTGTCATCATGCAGGCGGCCTTTCGCGTGGGCCCCTTCGCCGCGTCGCAGTCCACGCTCATCCTCGTCAATCCCTTCGTGTCCATCTTCATTGGCCACGTCCTCTTCGGTGAGAATCTTCGAGGGGGACCGCTGTTCGCGTCCCTCGAAGCACTCTCCCTTGTCCTTATGGTTCTCGGCGCGCTCGGTCTCTCCACGTCCGCCCTCATGACGACGATGCACGAAGCGACGCCCGATACCCATCTGCTCAAGGGGCGCGGTCGCTACGCGCGCTGGCGTCTTCGAAGGTCGTCAGCGCTTTCACCGAGGGACTAGGTACGACCGGACACGTTGACCACGAGCGGGCTCGAGCCCGCTTCGCCACTTCAGTGCGCGACCGCTACCATTTGGCATGAATGAAGGCGTGACGCCAACGAGTTTCACGCCCTTCGATCGTCCGGTTCGAGCCGCGTTCATTGGTCTGGGCAGGGTGTACGACCTCAACGTGCGCGGCTACGTCGACAACGACGACGTCGAGGTCGTGGCCATCGTCGACCCCAGCGACGAACGGCGCGCGCGACGTCACCGAGACTGGCCCGGGGCCCGTGCGTTTCGTTCCATCGAAGAACTCGCCGCGAGCGACGTTCATCTCGACGCCGTCGAAGTCCTCCTACCAATCGTCCAGCACGAGGAGGGGGTCATCCGGTGTCTCGAGAGCGGCTGGCACGTCAACTGCCAAAAGCCGATCGCCAACGACCTGGCGAGCGCCCAGCGAATGCTCGACGCGGCGCGCGCGAACGACCGCCAGTTGCGAGTGATGGAGAACTATCTCTTCTACGAGCCGCTGCGCAAACTGAAGGACGTGGTCGACTCCGGCGCGCTCGGTACCATCAGTGGCTACCACCTCAAAATGGTCGCCAGCGGCCGCGGCGGTTGGGACGTGCCGGGCGACACGTACCAACGTCAGTTCGAGCAGTCCCGTCGCGGACGCGGGACGTTGCTGTTCGACGACGGTTGGCACAAGCTCTCGACGGCACTGTGGCTCTTCGGCCCAATCAAAGAAGTGCGTGCCTGGGTCGGTGCGACGGCGATCGTGCCCGGCGTCGACGTCGACGCCCCCACGACGGTCCTGTGGGAGCACGTGAACGGCGTGCGCGGCGTGTGGGACATCACGCTCGCCGTCGATATGTACCTGCGCTCCGACTACTACACCAACGACGAACGCTGGGAGGTCACGGGGCGACGGGGCTTCGCCCGCGTGAATCGATGTACGGCTCGGGGAATACAACAACCCAGTTTTGAGATCTACCTCGACGGCGAAACGCGGTCGTTTCACGCGTTGGACGACGACTGGGCCAGTAGTTTTCGTGACTCGGGTCGTCACTGGCTGCGCTGGCTTCGTGATGGCGAAGGCCCCCTGTGGTGGGACGGCGATGAAGCGATTGAGGTGTTGCGCGTGGCCCTCGCCGCGTACGAGAGTAGTGCTCGACGCGGCGAGGGCGTCGATCCGCGTTCCCTCGAGTAACAACCTCCGTCGGGCGACGTGGCCCGACGCTTAGTTTCGACCGCAACTCACGGGGAGGGTCGCGTTGCTCAACGTCGGTCCCGGTGAGCCCGTGAACATCTCAGCGACGCTGGGGTGCTCGTTCCCGAAGACGACGAGGCTGACTGGCGGGTTCGCGCCCTGGAGCGATACGCGAAAGAAACGCGTCGAGGTCGCCGCGACCACTCGAAAGGCCGGCACGTCGACGCCATCGAAGGGAGGTAGATGGTGGGCGCTGAGCAACTCCAGGAACCACTTGTTGGACTGGTGGATGTCGTCGTAGAGTTTCACCGAATTGCGAATCGGGTTGCACTGATCGGCGGCGCTCTGGATGACGAGGAGCGCGGGGTCGCTGGCGGGTGGGGCGTAGCTTTGGGCGCTGTCCTCTTCGCCCGACAGGATCGCCACGGCTCGATAGTCAAGGCCCGCGCGCAAACTGGCGTAACTCACGCCCTGGGGATCGTTGCCCCGGTCGTAGGTGAGAAGTCCCACCACCGTCGCTCCGTCGGAGTGTCCGGCGAGGGCGAGCTCTTTCGCCTGAATCAACCCACTCACCACGTGACAGCCCGTCGACTGGTTCGCCGACGCCTGAAGGAGAGAACGAGTCACGAACGCTATATCGGCGGGTTCGTTGAGGAGATCGTCTTCCGTGTTCGCCCCGTGTTGTGCGGCGACCGCGTACTGGTTCTCATCCGGGAACAGGGGCGCGACCACCACGAAACCGGCCCGGACCCAGGCGTCGAGCAAGGGAGCGAAGACGTCGGGCGTGATGTCGTAGCCGTGGGCGAAGACGATCGTCGGATACCCGCCCGTTCGCGCTGCTGGCGGGGCTCCATTGACTTGGCTCGGAGCACCCGCGGCGTACGCGGTGGGGTACCTGATTTCGGTCACGAGCGTGCGAACGTTCGACAAGACCGAGGGGGGATTGGTCGAATAGTTGAGCACGTCGCGCGTTCGATCGACGAACGTGCAACGCGCGACGCCCACCGCGAAGAGTGGGGTCGGGGCCACTGCCGACGCGTGAGTTCGACTGGCGAACGCGCGAGGGGCGACGAGGAGCGAGGTGCCAAGCAGGGCTAGCACGACCAGGACGCGCCGCGCCGTCCCGCGGGGACGACGAACGTCTCCGTATCCCACCGTACGCGACGCTGTCCTCAAGGGGAATCGATCCGAGTAGGCAACTCTTTCGCGCTACGGAGAAAGGTGACGTACCAGGCGCGAAGGAAGGAGATCGTGGCGGCACGCGTGGGGCACGGCGATCTACTGGTGATGGCTCACATCCTAGAGCGCTCGTCACCAGTCCTCGGACAACATCTCGCGTCGAGGTCACACGAGACGTCGTGTCGAAGTGCGAACGACGCGATTGGCCAAGGGGCGTGCGTGACGTGCGCTCGGGCCAGCGTCGCTGGCTCTACCACTAACGTCGTCAGTACTCGAAGCCGTTCATCGTGACGCGTTCTTCGGCGATCGAGTTCCCGCCGTCCACGACGAGGCACTGGCCGGTCACGTACGACGCGGCCGGTGAAGCGAGCCAGCCGATCGCACCCGCCACCTCGCTCGGATCGGCACTTCGTCTCATTGGGGTCGACCGCCCGTGCTCGTTCTCCTCGGGCGTCTGCGAATCAGTGGCCACCCAACCGGGCGCCACGGCGTTGACGGTGACGCCGTGGGCCGCGTAGTCGACCGCCAACGCGCGCGCGAGACCAACCGTCGCCGACTTGGCCGCCGCGTACGCGGGTTGGGCCCGCATCGCCATTACGTGCCCCGTGAGGCTCGAGACCAGTACGAGGCGACCCCAACCGGCCGTTCTCATCACCGGCAGGCAGGCCTTCGCCACCCAGAACGACGAGTCCAGATTTCGCGACAGGCTCGCACGCCAGAGTCCGTACTCCATGGTTTCGAGCGAGCCCTGTTCGGGTTGGGGGTCCGATAACGACGTCATGCCCGCGTTCTGCACCACTACGTCGAGACTTCCGAACAGGTCGAGCGCGCGTTGCACGAGGAGTTGACTCGTGGCTGGATCGGTGAGGTCACCCACCACGGCGGCGACGCGCGCGCCCGTGGTGTCGCGAAGTTCGCTCGCTCGATCATTGACGCGCTCCGTGGTTGACGTGATGACGAGCGACGCTCCCATGTGAGCAAGTAGTCGGGCGGTGGCGAAGCCAATGCCCCTCGGACCTCCCGAACCCGTCACGAGTGCGGTACGTCCGGTCAAATCAAACGCCGAGTTCACGGTCAGCCTTTCGCCAGAGAATCGTGCTGCGTGTTTTCACGATGCTAGGTCGCTGATGACGCGTTGCTCGACGAACGCCGCCGTTGTCGATCAGGGGGCGCACCTAGGCTCGCGTTGTGGACGCTGACTTCGAGCCCATGGTTGATCTCTCCGTCGCGCGACGAAGCGCAGAATCGTGCGCCGTCGAGTGGGGGCTCGAGCTTGGGGTGCCGTTCGCGCTGTCGAACGTTTCCTTCGTCGCGCCGGCGGGTGAGACCCTCGTCCTCAAGGTCGCGTGGGAGGGGGACGACGAGGCGCGGCACGAGGGCGACGCGCTCGAACGTTGGGATGGCGAGGGAGCCGTGCGACTGGTGCGTCGCTCGAGTCGAGTGCTGCTAGAAGAAAGAGCCGTACCGGGCGACGATCTCTCTCATCTTCGCGACAACGAGGCGACGGCGATCGCGGTGGAGCTTGCGCAGCGTCTCTGGCGACCGGCCGGCGCGCCCTTTCGGTCCGTGAGTCCAGAGGTCGCGCGCTGGCTCGACGAAGGTGAGCGCGACGGCAGTGCGTTGGTGCCCATCGCGCGCGAGCTCTTCGCCGAGATCGGGGGTGGCGCGGATTGGCTCGTGCACGGCGACTTCCACCATCACAATATTTTGCGTCACGGCCAGCGGTTCGTCGCGATCGATCCGAAACCCTTCCTCGCCGACCGCGAGTACGACGTGGCGTCGTTTCTCTGGAATCCCCTCGGCAACCATCTGAGGGACCGAGCGCAGACCGAGCGACGCATCGCCGCGTTCGTGGACGCTGGACTCGACGAGTTTCGAATCCGCGCGTGGACCGTGATCCGCGGCTCGTACCTACGTACCGCTCACGAGTACGTCGAGCCCCTGCGGGCCCTTCTCTCGCGCGCACCCTTCGTATGAGGTACACCCTCGACCACGTGGGCGCGAATGATGATCGCTAGTGGACGTTGGGCGCTCGTCCTCAGCGTGACCGTGCTGGTGGGCGTCACCACGTGCGCTGCACCCACGGCGTGGGCGACGACGCGTCACGCACCGGAAGT
>Ga0307373_10015473_pt1 | contig 10375 bp, 9 predicted proteins | sample OX2MG_FD_202534 | JGI IMG/M metagenome (GOLD analysis project Ga0307373, IMG submission 202534) | Soil microbial communities from Risofladan, Vaasa, Finland - OX-2 | ecosystem: Environmental > Terrestrial > Soil > Coastal area > Acid sulfate soil | place: Finland: Risofladan, Vaasa | collected...
CAGCGGCCCTTCCGCCGCATCGACGAGGAGGAGGGCGCCGTCGGCCATCGAAATGGCCTGCTCCACCTCGCCGCCGAAGTCGGCGTGGCCGGGGGTGTCGATGATGTTGATCTTGACGCCGCGCCAGTAGATGGCGCAGTTCTTGGCCGCAATGGTTATGCCGCGCTCCCGCTCGAGATCGAGCCTATCCATCAGGCGATCCTCGACGACCTGGTCTACCCGAAAGAGACCGCTCTGCCTGAACATGGCATCGACGAGAGTCGTCTTGCCGTGGTCGACGTGGGCGATGATGGCGAGGTTACGAATGCCGCTCGGGTGATTGGTGGGATTCACGGTTTGTCCTTTGTCGGGGAGAGAAGGCTTTTCGGCGGCCATGCGGAGCGACTGCTGCACTCCCCGCCGGTCAACCGGCGTTGCATGCATGGCATCCTCTCAGGGTACACGGAAATCGCCCCCGTAGTCCAGCGGCCGAGAGCCCCCGCGCCCACCGGGGCGGCGGCGTCTCGGAGGCGGGTTAAGGCGCGAGGTCGCCTGGGCGGTCGATCCGGCGTGCGCCGGCCTACGCTTCGCCCTTGAGCTTTTCCGGGGTCGCCTCGTTCAGAAGCAGCTTGACGATGTTCTTGTAGCCGATCTTTCGGTACCTTTTCAGGATCTCCGCGATAGCGCGGAAGGCCTCGGGATGAGCGGCCTGGAATTCCTTGACCTTCGCGTCGACCTCCTTGAGCTCCTCAAGGCTTGCAAGTGCAGGCATACCGTCCTCCTTTCGTGCCATTGTAGTCGATGCGACCCAAAGCCGCAAACCGCGCAGGCACGTCGAAGTAGCGCCGGTGCGGTGGGGGAGCGAGCCGGCAACAGGGAGGCGCGCCGGAGACTGGGGCCGAAGCGCCAACCCAAGGGGGAGAAGGGCCGGCAATTGCGACCTTTTTTTCGGTGCAGCCTTTTTTTGTTGCGCCTATTTCGGTCCGGGAGGATAGAATCGAGGCTTGGCCTGATGCGGTCGACCCACACAGGAGGTGCACCGATGTTTTCTCGCGCCTCTGCTCTCGTCACTCTCTGCATAGTCTATTTTGGAATGGGAATGGGGAATGCGGCCATGGGTCCGCTCCTGCCGGCTCTCGCTGGGAACGCCGGTTTGGCACTTTCGGAGGCGGGTTTGATCCTCTCGGTGGCTTTCTTCGGCGGTATCTTTGCCAACCTGGCCGGCGGGCCGACGAGCGACCGCGTCGGAAGGGGACCGGTGCTCCTCGTCAGCATTCTCATCGGGTGCGCCGCCCTGTTCGGCTCGACAGTAAGCCGGTCCATCCCGGTGTTGCTCGGCTTCATGTTTCTCAGCGGGTTGGGCGGGAGCGCGGTCATCCTGAGCGCGAGCGCCATGGTCTCGGATCTCTTTGCCGAGCGGAGCGTCGCCGCGCTCAACCTGGCGACCCTCTTTTTCGGGGTCGGCGCCTTTGCGGGCCCGGCGGCGGTCAGTCTGAGCTTGACGTGGTGGCACAACGGCATGCCCGCCCTCTGGGCCGCCGCCGCATTTGGAGTAGTCGTCGCGGCGCCCCTCGTCGCGATCCTGACGCGACGCCTTGCCGCGAGGCCGGGCGTCGCGCCGCTCGATCCGGCCGGAGACACGGTCGAGGCACCGGGCGCCCTTCGGGAAGGCTCCCTCTTGCGCTCGCCCCTGTTGTGGGTCTTCGGTGCGGTCCTCCTCCTCGACGTCGGCACCGAGCAGGCCGTCGCGGCATGGACTGCAGTCTACATGAGTCAATCGGCCGCACTTGCCCTCGAAGAGGCCGCGCTTGTCGTCTCGGGCTTCTGGATCACCTTCACTCTGGGAAGACTGGGCGGCGCCGGAATCGGCTCTCGATGGTCTTCCAATTCGGTCCTCGTCGCGAGTCTGGCGACGGCTGCCGCAGGCATCCTCCTTATCAACGTGGGCACGGGCCACCTTCTTCCCTCGATCTTCGGATTCCTTCTCATGGGGTTGGGCTTCGGTCCGGTCTTCCCGACGATCGTCGCCCTCGTCGGCCGGACCTTCGGCAGAAGTGCCGGTACGGCGATGGGGATCACGATGACCCTCGGGACAGCCGGGGGAATGTTCTTCGTCTGGTTCGAAGGGATCCTCATGGCGGGCATCGGGCCGGCGGCGGGTGTCCGGCTCTTTGGCTTTACGATTGTCGGCATCGCGCTTCTTGTTGTGGCTGCGCGATTCTTGACCCGCTCGGCGCACCCCAATCGGCCGCAGGCGGGCTGACCGCGGGCGCCGCAGCACCGGCGCGTGCAGCTCGGGTCGCCGGACGCACTGACTTCTCGGCGCGCGTCGCTCGGGCGCGGGCGGGCTACTGCGGCCACTTTCCACCCGACTCGTGATCCGCGCAAATCTCCGGTATGATAGCCCCAAGATCCTCACACCGCGGGCTCGACCCGCGCAGTCGTGCTACGGGAGGTTCTCGGCGTGAACGCGAGGCGCTACGTGGTTGTCGCGGGCAACATCGGGGTGGGAAAATCCACCCTCGTAGCCATGTTGTGCGACCGGCAAGGCTGGTCGCCCTACTATGAGCCGGTCGCCGAGAATCCCTACCTCGAGGAGTTCTACCGCGACATGGCGCGCTGGGCCTTCCATTCACAGGTCTTCTTTCTGACCCATCGCATACAGTCGCACCTTGCGCTCGCGGGCGATCCCCACACCGTGGTTCAGGACCGCTCCCTGTACGAGGACGCCGAGGTCTTCGCCCGCAACCTTTACCAGCGAGGAATGATGAGCCCGCGCGAGTGGGACACCTACCGCGATCTCTACCGAACGGTCGTGATGCTGCTGCCTGCTCCCGATCTCGTCGTCTACCTTCAGGCTTCGGTGCCGACCCTGAAGCGGCGGATCGCCTCGCGTGGACGGGATTTCGAGAGCGCTATAAGCGACGAATACCTCTCCGAGCTGAACGCGCTCTACGAAGAGTGGGCCGACGGCTTCGATCAGGCTCCTCTCTTGAAGGTCCCCTGCGACCGGCTCGATTTCGTCGAGGAGTCGCGCGACTTGCGCTCAATCGTTCGCACCGTGGAGGAGCGGCTGCGCGACCGGCAGGGGTCGCTCTTCCCGTACGAGATGTAGGGGTGGGCGAAAGGAGGCCGGCCTTTGCGCGCGCAGATATTTCCGACTATATTTATCTGCAATGGCAGAGGGGAAAGAGGTGAACGAGCCTCACCGCAGGGAGCAGCGGGCTGCGGGGCACGAGCCGGGAGGCGCCGGCGAAAAGGCGGCGAAGAGGGTCCTCGTCATCGAGGATGATCGCGATCTCTCGAGCCTTGTCTCGATCAACCTCACGCAGGCCGGGCTCGCCGCCGAGACTGCCGCGGACGGGCAGGCGGGCTTAAAGCGCGCCCTCGCAGGCGGCTACGCCCTCATCGTGCTCGACCTCATGCTGCCGGGGCTCGACGGGCTGGAGGTCTGCAAGGCCATCCGCCGCGTGGACGCGGGCGTCCCCATCCTCATGCTCACCGCCAAATCGGAGGAGCTCGACAAGGTCCTCGGCCTGGAGCTCGGCGCGGACGACTACGTCACCAAACCCTTCGGGGTGCGGGAGCTCGTCGCACGGGTGAAGGCGCTCCTGCGGCGGGCCGAGGGAGAGGGGCCGCGGGAGGAGGGGGAGGCCGAGACGGCGACGATCGGCGCCATCACGCTCGACTTTCCGAAGCGGCGCGTGACGGTTGCCGGCGTCGTGGTCGATCTCACCGCGAAGGAGTTCGAGCTTCTCTCCCTCTTCATGCGCAATCCGGGCAGGCCCTTCAGCCGTTCGCAGCTCCTCGATCTGGTATGGGGCTACCAGTTCGACGGCTACGACCACACGGTCAACTCCCACATCAATCGCCTGCGCAGCAAGATCGAGAGCGATCCGGCAACCCCCGTCTACCTGCGGACGGTGTGGGGCATAGGCTACCGCTTCGCGGAGCCCACGGAGCTTGATCCTTGATGCGCCCTTTGCGCTCGTTCTACGCGAAGATCGCGGCCCTCTTTCTCGCCCTTCTCCTCCTGCTCTCTCTTGCCTATGTCCTCTTGAGCTACCGGGCCGCAATCGACCTCATCGACGAGGTGGAGGTGAGGCTCAACTCCGGCTACGCCGCGGGGATCGCCGGCGCGCTCGAGCCGCTCGTCGCGGGCGGGATCGACGTGGCGCGAATCGGCCAGTCCATCCACTACATGATGGTGACCAACCCCCGAGTGGAGATCTACCTCCTCGACGCGAAGGGCAGGGTGCTCGCCTACTTCGCCGCCAGCTCGGCCCCCCTGAAGGAGAAGAGGGTGGATCTCGCGCCCATCCGGGCCTTCCTCGCCGGTAGACGCGATCCCCTGCCGCTCGGAAGCGATCCCCGGTCGCCGGGGAGCCTGCGCCCGTTCTCGGCGGCGCCCTTCGCGCTTCCCGGGGGTGAGCGAGGCTATGTCTACGTGGTCCTCGGCGGAGAGCAGCTGCGGATGGCCATCGCCGTGCTGCGCGAGAGCTACTTCATGCGCGTGACGGGCTCGGCGCTCCTCCTCATGCTCGTCGTCACCGCCCTCGCCGGGCTCGCCCTCTTTGCCCTGCTTACGCGCCGCCTGCGGCGGCTCACCGAGGCGGTCGAGGCCTTCGAGCGCGGCGACCTTTCGAGACGGGTCCCGACGCGGACCTCGGACGAGATCGATCGCCTGGGGCTTTCGTTCAACCGGATGGCGGACACCATCGCCGCCGACATCGAAGGGCTCAAGGAGGTCGATCGCCTGCGGCGCGAGCTTGTCGCGAACGTCTCGCACGACCTCCGCAGTCCGCTCGCCGCAATCCGGGGCTACATCGAGACTATCCTGCTGCGCGACGAGTCGCTCACCCGGGAGGAGCTGCGCGGCTACCTGGACGTCACCCTTCGCAACGCCCGCTCCCTCGAGCGCCTGGTGGAGGAGCTCTTCGAGCTGTCGAAGCTTGAAACTGATACCTACCGGCCGAGCTTCGAGCAGGTGCAGCTCGCAGAGCTCGTGCAGGACGTGGTCCTAAAAGTGGAGCCCCACGCCGCCGCCCAGCGGGTGAAGATCATCACGGGGCTGCCGACCGACCTTCCGGCCGTGCGGGCGGACATAGCCCTCATCGAGCGGGTCCTCACGAATCTGCTCGAGAATGCGATCCGCCATACCCCGCCCGAGGGCGTCATCGAGATCGGCCTTGCGAGCGCCGCGGGGAGCGTCCGTGTGACGGTTGCCGACACGGGGGACGGAATCAGCCGGGAAGACCTTCCCTATATCTTCGAGCGTTTCTACCGCGGCGGGCGCAGCCGCCTGCGGGCGCATGAGCCGCTGGGAACGGGGGCGGGGCTCGGGCTTGCCATCGTCAAGAGGATCGTCGAGCTTCACGGGGGCACGATCGACGTGACGAGCGAAGCGAACGCCGGGTCGCGCTTTTCCTTCGCCCTCGCCTGCGCGGGGCCGCCCGCTTAGGCGAAGGCGGGCGGCGGATGGGCGCCTTGCCCGACGCCTCGATCACCCGCCGAGCGTCGCGAGCGCCCATCCGGCGGCCTCGGCAATGACCGGGTCGGCGTCCGCAGCGCGCACGCGAAGGAGGGGTAGCAGCTCCCGCGCGCCGAGGTTGGCCGCTACGATGCAGGCGTTGCGCAGGAGCCCGCTGCGGCGGGAACGCATGAGGGGCGAGCCCGCGAAGCGCCGGGTGAACTCCGCATCGTCCTCGATAGCGAGAATGACGGCAAGCTCCTGGCCGCTTCCCGCGCGCCAGGTGAGGAAGTCCCGCTCGCCCGTCGCCTGTGCCTGGAGGTTCCGGGGGCAGATCTCCTGGCAGAGGTCGCACCCGAAGAGCCAATCGCCCATGAGGGGGCGAAGCCTCTCCGGAATCGATCCCTTGTGCTCGATGGTGAGGTAGGAGATGCAGCGGCTGGCGTCGATAACGCCTGCGGCGACGAGGGCGCCGGTTGGGCAGACGTCGAGGCAGCGCCGGCAGCCGCTCGGGCACGCTCCGTGACGCCCCTCGGGCGGGCCGCTTGCCGGGAAGCTCCTCGTGGAGAGGATCTCTCCGATGAGAAACCACGATCCGTACTGGCTGGAGATGAGCAGGGTGTTCCTGCCGGTGAAGCCCACCCCCGCCGACTCGGCGTAATGGCGCTCGGCGAGAGGGGTGGCGTCGGTGAAGGGGCGAAAGCGCTCCTCGGGGTGGCGCAGCCCGAGCTCCTTCGCCACGCGGGCGAGCTTCCCGCCGAGGAGGCGGTGGTAGTCCCGTCCCCACGCGTAGCGGGCGATGCGCCCGATGGCGCCACTCGGTGCCGCTGCTGCGGCGCCGCCGACTGCGGCCGCCTCATCCGGAGCGGTTCGATGCCCCGCCTCCTGGTAGTAGTTGATCCCCGCGACAAGCACGGAGCGCGCGCCGGGAAGGAGCCGTTCGGGATGGAACTTGAGCGGGGCGTGGTCGCGAAGGTAGGCCATCGATCCCGCGTATCCCCTGTCGAGCCAGCGCCGGTACGACTCCTCCGAGCTCTCGTCGGCGGACGCGTCGGAAACCCCGAGTAGCTCGAGCCCCTCCCTGCGAAAGAGCGAGGCGAGCTCCTGCGGCACGGGGGGATAGTAGGGACGTCGCGCAATCACGACTCATCCTATCATGATCCGTGGTCTGTACACTGCTGGGGGCGAAAGGTTATAATGGAAGCACCTCATAAAAAAAATCAAACTCGTGTTCAGGTGGTCGCAATGGAGTCCTACGATGTGGCCATTGTCGGCGCAGGTGTGACCGGCGCCGCAATCGCGCGCAGACTCTCCGCATACAGCCTCGACGTGGCGCTCCTCGAGAAGGAGTGCGACGTGTCGTTCGGCGTGTCGAAAGCCAACTCAGGCATCATCCATGCAGGATTTCACCACAGCCCCTCGTCGCTCAAGGCGCGTCTGGAGGTGCTCGGCAACATGATGTACGACGCGCTCCAGCGCGAGCTCCACTTTCCCTTCAGGCGATGCGGGATCGTTGTTGCCGCCTTTTCGATCGAGGAGATGAAGACCGTCGAGCGGCTCTACGCGCAGGGGCTCGACAACAAGGTGATCGGGATCGAGCTCTGCAGCCGCGACCGGATCCTCTCCCTCGAGCCCAAGCTCAACCCCGACGTCGTCGGCGGTCTCCACGCCCCCTCGGGCGGGATCATCGAACCCTATCGTTTCGTCTTCAGCCTCGTCGAGTCGGCCTGCAAGAACGGGGTGACGCTGAAGCGGGAGTTCGAGGTGGTCGAGGCGGAGGTCTCCCGGGTGCGCAGGCATCGCTTCGTCCTGCGCTCCCGCTCGGGCGATGCCATAAGGACCCGGTGGGTGGTGAACGCCGCGGGTCTTTTCGCCGATGAGGTGTCGCGCATCGTGGGGGGCGAGGAGCTCACGATAATCCCTCGCAAGGGCGAGGAGTTCCTCATGGACCGCAACGCCAAGGGCTACCCGAGCCGGGTCGTCTTCCCGGTGCCCAGTCCGGACTCGAAGGGCATGCTGGTGATCCCCACGGTCGAGGGTACGACGATGATCGGCCCCACCGCGATCGAGGTCGAGGATAAGGAGGATCTCCGCACCACCCACGAGAACTTCGAGAGGGTGTGCGCCTCCGCGCGGCGGCTCGTCCCTTCGGTCTCGGAGCGCGACATCATCACCTCGTTTGCCGGACTGCGCCCGACTCTTGCCGGCAACGACTTCTACATCGCCGTCTCGCAGGTGCAGCCGCACCTCATCCAGGTTGCGGGCATCCAGTCGCCGGGCCTCACGGCGTCGCCGGCCATCGCAGAGTACGTCAAGGATCTCCTGAAGCAGGACGGACTTCCCCTCGTCGAGCGGCCGGACTTCGATCCGGCGATCGAGGAGGTGCCTCGCCTGCGCGAGCTGGATCCGGAGGCTGCAGATCGGCTGGTTCAGGCGAACCCCGACTACGGCGAGGTGGTCTGCCGCTGCGAGACGGTCTCGGAGGCCGAGGTCGTTGCGGCGATCCGCCGCGGGCATACGACCCTCGACGGCGTGAAGTTCTACACCCGAGCGGGGATGGGGCGCTGCCAGGGAGGCTTCTGCACCTATAAGACGCTCAAGATCATCGAGCGCGAGGCGAAGCTCTCCTTGAGCGAGATCACCAAGCGGGGGGAAGGAAGCGTCGTCCTCGGCTCGACGGTCGGGGATCTCCCCGTCGGCGGCGCATCGTGAAGAAGCGCAGCTACGACACCATCGTTATCGGGGGAGGCTCGGCCGGCCTCGCTGCGGCCGCGGAGATCGCGGGACGGGGCTACCGCGTCGCTGTCCTCGAGCGCGAGCTTGGGCTGGGGGGAATCCTCAACCAGTGCATCCACAACGGCTTCGGGCTCCACTATTTCAAGGAAGAGCTGACCGGTCCCGAGTACGCCGAGCGCATGATCGACAAGTCCTCCCGTTTTCCGGGGATCGACTTCTACCTCGACAGCGCGGTGCTCGACGTAAAGGGGCTTATCGGCGGCGAGGCCCGTAGCGGCGCGGAAAACGACGGGAAGCCGCAGCCCGACGGCGGGCTCGTCGTCTACGGCATCTCGAAGCGCGAAGGGATCACCGAGTTTACGGCGGCCTCGATCGTGCTTGCGATGGGCTGCCGCGAGCGCAACCGCGGGAACATCGGCATCCCCGGCACTCGCCCCGCCGGGGTCTTCACGGCGGGGCTCGCGCAGCGGCTCGTCAACGTCGACGGCTACATCCCCGGCAAGGAGGTCGTGATAGTCGGCTCGGGCGACATCGGACTCATCATGGCACGCCGGATGACCTGGGTCGGCGCCCGGGTGCACGGCGTCGTCGAGATCCAGCCCTATCCCTCGGGCCTCACGCGCAACATCGCGCAGTGCCTGAACGACTTCAGCATCCCGCTCTACCTCTCCCACGTCGTGAGCGAGATCCACGGCAGGCGGCGGGTCGAGGGGGTGACTATCACGCCGATCGAGGACCACCACGAGCAGCCTGGGAAGAGCTTCCGCCTGGACTGCGACACCCTTCTGCTCTCCGTGGGCCTGGTACCCGACAACGAGCTTTCGCGGAGGCTCGGCGTCGTCCTCAATCCGGAGACCGGCGGCCCCTACGTCGACGCATCCCTCATGACCAGCGTTCCCGGCGTGTTCGCCTGCGGGAACGTCCTTCACGTTCACGATCTCGTTGACTGGGTAACCGAGGAGTCTTCGCGCTGCGGGAGCAACGTCTGCGACTTCCTCGCGGGAGAAGCGACGCCGTGGCAGGGTGCCGTGGCCGCAGGGGCGAACGTCAAGTACGTCCTGCCCAACCGCTACACCCCTTCCCGGAAGAACGTCTTCTACCTGCGCACCTTGGTCGTGAAGAACGGGGCGCTTCTGCGGGCGAGCCTTTCCGGGCGAACCCTCCTCGAGCGGAGGCTTGCGCACGTCCAGCCCTCCGAGATGGTGACCTTCACCCTCGGACCCGATGCCTTTGCCGGCGGGCACGGCGCGGCGGCAAAGGGTGGGCTTGCCGACGGGCGTCTCGAAGTGAGCGTCGAATAGGAGGAGCCATGGCGGAGAGGTCGCTTGTGTGCATATCCTGCCCGATCGGCTGCCGCCTTGGGGTCAGCGAGCAGCCGCCGGGGTCGATAACGGTGACCGGCAACAAATGTTCCCGCGGCGAGGTCTACGGCCGCGAGGAGATGCTTGCCCCGAAGCGGGTCGTGACGGCAACCGTTCTCACCGACTCAGGAGCGGTGCGCCGCCTTCCGGTGAAGACGACCGCACCCCTTCCGAAGGAGCTCATCGGCGGTCTGCTTTCCGCGCTGTATCGGATGCGCATTGCCCTTCCCGTTCGCTGCGGGCAGGTGATCCTTCACGACGTCGCGGGAAGCGGGATCGATCTCGTCGCCACGCGCTCGGCGGAGTAGCGTCGCAGGCCCCCCACCGGCGGCGCTTGCCTGCCCGTCGAAAATCGTCGAGAATAGTTCGCAGAAGGTCTGCCGGAGGGTGTGCTGCCGCACGGGTGCGTTCGGCAGGCGGAGGGTGGGGGGCCTATGTCGGCGGTTCGCATACCCACAGTGGTGGTCCCCTACGGAGGGCCGACTCGTGAAGAGGGCCTGCAAGACCGCTTTGTCTACCTACGTCCCGAGACCAACGGGGTCATGGTCGAGAGCGTCCTTCTGAAAGTGATTCGCGCCGATCCGCGCTACCGCGAGCACATTTCGCTTGTGTACCTCGCCAATCTCCCCGGCGACTTTATAGTTCGCAATCGTATAGTCGAGCAGCACTACGCCTCGCGCCTCTTTTTCACCCGCAAGGGAAAGGCGGCCTTCACCCCTTCGATGCGGCGCCGCTTCACGCAGTACTTTCACGTCGACTTCGAGTCCGCTACCCTCCTCGGCGCCTTCGATGCGGTTGCGAGCGGCCGCTTTCGGTGGGATGAGCTCTT
>Ga0307373_10015474_pt1 | contig 10374 bp, 7 predicted proteins | sample OX2MG_FD_202534 | JGI IMG/M metagenome (GOLD analysis project Ga0307373, IMG submission 202534) | Soil microbial communities from Risofladan, Vaasa, Finland - OX-2 | ecosystem: Environmental > Terrestrial > Soil > Coastal area > Acid sulfate soil | place: Finland: Risofladan, Vaasa | collected...
GGGTCATCGAGCTCACGATGGCCGCCGCCCGGTCCAGGTCCTTGTCGCTGACCTGGCTGAGCAGTTCCCGGTTCTGCGCCGCACCGGGCAGCATGCCGAGCAGGTTGCCGATCGGGCCCAGCTTGCGGACCATGGCCAGCTGCTCGACGAAGTCCTCCAGGGTGAAGCCCTCGCCCGAGGCCAGCTTGCCGGCCATGGTGGCGGCCTGCTGCTCGTCGAACGCCCGCTCCGCCTGCTCGATCAGGGTGAGCATGTCGCCCATGTCGAGGATGCGCGAGGCCATCCGGTCGGGATGGAAGAGGTCGAAGTCCTCGAGTTTCTCACCGGTCGAGGCGAACATCACCGGCCGGCCGGTGAGCTGGGCGATGGACAGGGCGGCACCGCCGCGGGCGTCGCCGTCCAGCTTGGTCAGCACCACGCCGTCGTAGCCGACGCCGTCCAGGAACGCCTGCGCGGTGACGACCGCGTCCTGGCCGATCATGGCGTCGACCACGAACAGGATCTCGTCCGGGTCGACGGCGTCCCTGATCGCCACGGCCTGGCGCATCATCTCCTCGTCGATGCCCAGCCGACCGGCGGTGTCCACGACGACGGTGTTGTGCAGGCGGCGGCGTGCCTCCTCCAGCGACTGGCGCGCGACCGCGACCGGGTCACCGACGCCGTTGCCCGGCTCCGGTGCGAACACCGGGACCGACGCCCGCTCGCCCAGCACCTGCAGCTGCTGCACCGCGTTCGGCCGCTGCAGGTCCGCCGCCACCAGCAGCGGCGTGTTCCCCTGCTCGCGCAGCCACAGCGCCAGCTTGGCCGCGAGCGTGGTCTTACCGGAGCCCTGCAAGCCCGCCAGCATGATGACGGTCGGCGGATTTTTCGCAAAACGCAGCCTGCGGGCCTCGCCGCCCAGGATCCCCACGAGCTCCTCGTGGACGATCTTGATGACCTGCTGGGCCGGGTTCAGCGCCCCGGAGACCTCGGCCGAGGAGGCGCGTTCCTTCACCCGGGCGATGAACTCCCTGGCCACTGGCAGGGCGACGTCCGCCTCAAGCAGCGCGATCCGGATCTCGCGGCAGGTCGCCTCGATGTCGGCGGCGGACAGCCTGCCCCGTCCCCGCAGCGAGGAGAAGACCTGGGTCAGCCGGTCGGAGAGTGTCTCAAACACGCGTACCAGGCTATCCGCTGCGCGACCGCGCCGAGGATGCCGCGACGGTCAGCGGCGGCCCGCAGCCGGCGGCGGCGATCCGCATCGCGCCTACCCGGCCAGGGCATCGAGGACCGCGGCGGCGATCCGGCCGCGGGTCCCGGCGTCCTTCACCGGGTCGCCTTTGGCGTCCACCACATAGAACACGTCCACGGCCTCGGCACCCAGCGTCTCCACCCGCGCCGCCCGCACGTCCAGCCCGCACTCCCCGAGCGCACGGCCGATCCGCCACAGCAGGCCCGGCGCGTCGTGCGCCCGCACCTCGACCACGGTCGCCGTCTGCGAGGCATCGTCCACCAGCGTCACCTTGGGCGGGGCCGCCGGCACCGCGGGCCTGGCCGCCACCACATCCCGGCGGCCGAGCCGCTGGGCCACGTCCAGCTGGCCGGTCAGGGCACGGCGCAGGTCACTGGTGACCAGCGTGGCGTCGGGCGGCTCGCCGTAGCCGTGCGCGACGGTGAACGCCGTCACCGCCATCCCGTCGCATGAGGTCGCGTTCGCCGACCGCACCGCCAGCCGGTGCGAGGCCAGCACGCCAGCCGCCTGCCACAGCAGGCCGGGGCGGTCCGGGGCGACCACGGTCACCTCGGAGCCCCGCACCAGGACCGCTAGCTCGCCCCCGGCCGCGAGCGCGATCTGCTCGGGCCGCAGCGGCAGCGGGGCCGGCGGCTCCTCGCCGCCCAGCACCGCGCCCACCCGCTTCACCAGCTCGCTGACCAGGCCTGCCTTCCAGTCGTTCCAGGCGGCCGGGCCGGTGGCCTGGGCGTCGGCGATCGCCACGGCGTGCAGCAACTCCAGCAGCTGCCAGCTGCCGACCACGTCGGCCACCTGGGCGACCGTCACCGGATCATCGAGATCGCGCCGGGTCGCCGTCTGCGGGAGCAGCAGATGGTGGCGGACCGCGCCGGCGACCAGGTCGGCGTCGGCGGTGCCCAGGCCGAGCCGGTGGGCGGTGTCCCTGGCCACCACCTCGCCGGTCAGCCGGTGGTCGCCCGGCCAGCCCTTGCCGATGTCGTGCAGCAGCGCGGTGATCAGGAGCAGGTCGGGCCGGGCCACGGTCCGGGTGAGCGCGGCGGCATGTGCCGCCGTCTCCACCAGATGCCGGTCCACGGTGAAGGTGTGCAGCGGGTTGCGCTGCGGGCGGTTGCGCACCCGCTCCCAGTCCGGCAGCAGCCGGGTGATGAGCTCCTCCTGGTCGAGGGCCTCCCAGACGCCGATCGCCGCCTGCCCGGCACCGAGCAGGGCGGCCAGCGCGTCCCTCGCCTCGGCGGGCCAGGGAACCGGCAGCGGCGGGCAGTCGGTCAGCCGGGCCAGGGTGCGCGGGGCCAGTGCCAGCCCGGCCGCCGCGGCCGCGGCGGCGGCCCGCAGCACCAGCACCGGGTCGGCGGCAGGATCAGCGGACCGGGCGAGCACCACCTCCCCGTCCTGCTCCACCAGGCCCTCCGCCAGTGGGCGGCGATGCGTGCTGATGCGCTGCGGGCCGCGCCGGGTCAGGCCACCGGGCAGCGACAGCCGGTTCCTGGCGGTCCCCGGACGGCCACCGCGGCTGCGCTGCGCCTGCCGGAACGACTGGTCCAGCGCGTAGGCGACGGTGCGCCCGGCTCCCGCCAGGCGGCGCAGCAGCGCATCGGCGTCGAGCAGTTCCAGCACCCGCGCGACCTCGTCCTGCTCCTGCAGCACCAGCCGGTCGGTGTTGCGGCCGGTCACCTCGTGCAGGGCGTGCCGGGCGTCGAGGATGAACTCCTGCGCGGCGCGGACCCGCGGGCCCGGTCCCGGCGCCACCCAGGCGGCGGCGACCGCGTGGATCGCGTTGGCGTCACGCAGCCCGCCCCTGGCCTCCTTCAGGTCGGGTTCGAGCAGGAATGCCAGCTCGCCGCTGCGCGCGGTGCGCTCCACGTGCGACGCCTGGAGTTCGGCCAGCCGGGTGCCGGCCGCCGACCGCCAGTCCGCCAGCACCCCGGTGCGGAGTTCGGCGGTGAGCTCGGGGTCGCCGGCCACATGCCGGGCATGCAGCAGGCCGAGCGCGACCCGCAGGTCGGCGCGGGCTACTTCGCGGCCTTCAGCCGGAGTGCGCACCGCATGGTCCAGCGGGGTACCAGAGTCCCAGATCGGGTACCAGATCCGGTCCGCCAGCACCGAGATGTCCGGCCTGCCGGCATGCAGGAGCAGCACGTCGAGATCGCTGCCAGGAAGCAGCTCCTTGCGGCCGTAACCGCCGACGGCGACCAGGGCGACGCTGGCCTCGCTGCCAAGCAGCGAGGCCAGCCAACGGTCTGTTTCGGTCGCCCGCCGCGCCCGGTCAGCCGCGAATGTCACAGCCCGCCGTCCCGTCCCGGGGCGGCGGCGCCGGTCTGGCCGGCGGGCCTTCAGAGCGCCCCCGGACCGCGTTCTCCGGTGCGGACGCGCACCACCACGTCCACGGGGACACACCACACCTTGCCATCACCGATCCGGCCGGTCTGAGCTGCCTTGACCACGACGTCGATGAGGTCGTCGGCATCCTCGTCGTCGCAGAGCACCTCAAGCCTGACCTTCGGGACGAGATCTACTTCGTACTCGGCGCCCCGGTACACCTCGGTATGGCCACGCTGACGCCCATACCCGCTTGCCTCACTGACTGTCATGCCGTGCACGCCAAAGGCCTGCAGCGCCGCCTTCACCTCGTCCAGCTTGAAGGGTTTGATCACGGCGGTGATGAGCTTCATACGACCCACCTCTCGGGGCACCCTGCCCAGCCCTCACCCTCGCGCGAGGGCGTTTCGGCCGCCATCACAGAGTGTTTCCGGGCCGTGAAACACCTGCCCGGGATGTTACGGGGATGTTTCGCTGGCAGGTCCCGGGCAGCCTGGGTAGGCGCGGAGCCACCGCAGAGCCGCCGCAGAGCCGCCGCAGAGCCGCCGCGGAGCCGCCTGGCCGGGGCCGCCCCGCCGGGGAGCCACCCCGACGGCCGTCCGGTGGGACATCAGCGCCCGGTTATCTGCCGCCGCCAGCCATTCATAAGCGGTAAAGAACGGCCCCATCACTGCGAAAGCCCTTGTGTCCTCCCGCATCACCAGCTATAACCCACCTTATGACAACTGAAACGACTCTCTTCGATCGTTTAGGAGGCCCCACGGCGATCAACACCGCCACGGAGCTTTTCTACCGCAAGGTCCTCGCGGACCCGCTGCTCTCCCCGTATTTCGACGACGTCGACATGGATCATCAGATCGCCAAGCAGGCGGCATTCCTGACGATGGCACTCGGCGGCCCCAATCGCTACAGCCACCGTGACCTGCGCACCGCGCACGCCGGCCTGGCGGGGCTCACCGACACCCATGTCGACCGGGTCATCAGCCATCTGGCGCAGACGCTGCGCGAACTCGGGGTCGGCGAGACCGACATCGCCGCCGTCGGCGCCGTCGCCGCCAGTGTCCGGGACGACGTGCTGAACCGCTGACCACGGTGCTGCTCACCTTCGGTGGGCGCGGCTACGAACTGCGTGCCGGTGAGTCTGTGCTGGAAGGCCTGGCCCGGCACGGCGTCGGGCTGCCGGCCGCCTGCCGGGCCGGGGTGTGCCACTCCTGCCTCCTGCGCGCGGAGTCCGGCGACCCGGGCGAAGCCGGCCGGGACCGCCTGAAGGCCACGCTCGCTGCCAGCGGCTACTTCCTGGCCTGCCTCGCGCGGCCGGTCACCGACGTGACCGTCACCACCGCCGCCGACGTCTTCACCCCCGCGGAGCTGCTGCGCCGCGAACGCCTCGGGGCCGATGTGCTGGCGGTCTGGCTGCGCCCCCGCCAGCCCGTGCCCTTCCGGGCCGGCCAGCATGTGACGCTGAGCCGCGGCGGCGGGGTGATCCGGCCCTACTCGATCGCGAACCGGCCCGCCGAGGCCGCCAGCGCCGGGCTGGAGCTCCACGTGCGGGTCTACCCAGGCGGGGCGATGAGCAGCTGGCTGGCCGCGGCCAGGCCAGGCGCCGGGCTCGGCGTCGGCGTTCCCACCGGCGAGTGCTTCTACCTGCCCGGCGACCCTGCCGCACCGCTGCTGCTTGCTGGCACCGGCACCGGCATCGCGCCACTGGCCGCGATCGCGCGGGACGCCCTGGCGCAGGGCCATCGCGGGCCCGTGGTGGTGATCCAGGGTGCCGCCGAACCGGGCCGCCTGTACCGGTGCGGGCAGCCACCCGGCAGTCACGCCCGGCATGAAGGGGGGTCAGCGGTGCGGTGGCGCCAGTGTGTCCGCTCCCGCGGGGAGGACATCGCGGACGTGGTGACGGCGGAATACGCCAGCCTGGCCGAGCCCGCCGCTGCCCGTGCCTACCTGTGCGGGGGTGCCGGCTCGGTGGCCCGCATGCGCCGCGCCCTGTTCATGGCCGGGATGTCGCTGCGGTCGATCCAGGCCGACGAGTTCACGCCGGCCAGCTGAGAACGCTACGGCAGCCGGTCGGCGGGCAGGAACGGCAGGTCGGCGCGGGCCGCGGCGATCGCTGACTTCTCCGTCCGTTCCCACTCCTCCACGTTGCGCAGCAGCGCCTCCAGATAGGCGCGCAGGTGCGTGCGGTAGACGTCGCTGAAGGTCCGCAGGTAGGCCAGCTCCGCGGTCAGCTCCCGCCGGTCCCCGCTGGTCAGTATCTCCGGCTCGGAGATCGCCATCTCGGCGGCGTGGGTGGCCTGGCGGTGCGCCTCCTCCAGCACCCGCTCGGCGTGCTCACGGGCCTCGGCCAGCACCTGGTCCCGGCGCCGCCGCGCGTCCTCGGCGAGATGGCGGCTGTACTGCTGTGCGTCGGCGACGTAACGGTCGGCGGTCTGCTGCGCGTTGGACAGGATGCGCACGGCCTGGATGTGGCCGTCCTCCAGGCGGTAGCCGGGCTGCTCATCGGGGTCGCCAAGGACACGGCGGCGGAGCCGGTCGACCTCTTCCCACAGCGCCGCCTTCTCGTTCAGCAGCGTCACCAGCTCGCGCTGGACCAGGGCACAGAACGCGCGCACGTGCTCCTCGTCGTAGCCGCGGCGGCCGAGCCTGGCCATGGGAAAGGTGGCCGACTGCACCTGGTCGGGCGTCAGCCGCTTGCCGTTACGGGAGGTCACGGTCATGGCTCACTCCAGCCGAAGTCTTCAACGTGTATCTGGCCCGGGGGAACCCCGAGCGCAGTGAGCTGGGTCGCGGTCGCCTCGACCATCGAGGTCGGCCCGGACACGTAGGCGTCGTGGTCGCGCCAGCTCCCGTGGCGCGCGATCACGTCGGGGAGCCGGCCCAGCTCGCCGCTGAACGAGGGGTCGCTGGAGACCGCCGGGATGACCGTCAGCCACGGATAGCCGGCTGCCATCTTCTCCAGGTCGGCCAGGTCATAGAGGCCGTCCACGGTGCGGGCACCGAAGAACAGGTGCGCGCTCGGGGGCTCGTCCAGTGCGGCTACCTGCTCGATGATCGCCTTGAGCGGGGCCAGGCCGGTGCTCCCGGCGACGAGCAGCACGTCACGTCCCGGCCCGGTGTCGTAGGTGAGCGCCCCCACCGGAGGCCCGAGCCGGAGCTTCGCGCCGACGTCCAGGCCCCGGGTCAGCACCATGCTCAGCGCACCGCCGTCGATCATGCGGACGTGGAAGTCCATCGTCAGGTCGTCGCGGGGGGCGTTCGCCATCGAGTAGAAGCGCCAGATCCTCGGCCGCTCCGCCGACTCCATACTGACCGACTGACCGGGCAGGTAGTCCAGCTGCTCGGTGGTGGCCAGGCGGAAGGTGGCGATGTCGAACCGGCGCAGCTCATGGGCGAGCACCGTGGCCTCCCAGAAGGGTGGCCGGGTCCCCGCGTCGTCGTTCGCCGCCGCGATCATGACCTGGGCCACGAGCTCGTAGGCGGCCTTCCAGTCCGCCGCCACTTCCGGCGTCCAGTCAGGGCCGTTGAAGTGGGCCAGCGTGGCCAGCAGGCTGGTGCCCACCCACGGGTAGTGCTCGGCCACGGTGCCGAACTTCCGGTGGTCGCGCCCTAAGCCCTGGAGGTAGACCGCCAGTTCATCGAGGTTGTCGACGTCCGACACGATCTTGGCCAGGGCGTGCACGAGCCGGTCCCGCTGAGCGGCCATCGACACCGGGAACAGGTCCCGGGCCTCTGGATGGCGCAGGAACAGGTCCGAGTAGAAGAACAGCGGCACCGCGTCCCCGTGCATGGCCACACGGGCGAAGGACTCCTTGAGACGCTGGATGTCCATCCTGTCCTCCCGGGCCCGCTCACAGGTGGTTTGGCCTGCTGACTCGCGAGCTTAGAACACAATGGACCGTCTTTCTCGGTGTTTGCCCAGAAAGGCAACCAGAGATGGTCGTACAGTAATATGTGCCAGTCGGGGGGCGTCATGATCATGCAAATGATCATTAATGCCAGGCGCTGCGGCAGAGCGTGCCACTAAGACATTCAGCCATGCCGCCCCAGCGCAATTACTAATGTAATTCGTAATAAGCGCGTGCCGGACCTGGGCATCCCCCACCAAAAGCCCATAAAAGCACCCGTATCCCCTGCGACCAGCCCGGGTGAGGGCCGCCCGGCTGACGTACCCGCGGCTCAGCCGCCGAGGATGGCGTCGACGAACGTCCCCGGGTCGAACGGGGCCAGGTCGTCCGGGCCCTCACCCAGCCCGACCAGCTTGACCGGCACCCCCAGCTCACGCTGGACCGCCACGACGATGCCCCCCTTGGCGGTCCCGTCCAGCTTGGTCAGGATGATCCCGGTGATATCCACCGCCTCGGCGAACACCCGTGCCTGGCGCAGGCCGTTCTGCCCAGTGGTGGCGTCGAGCACCAGCAGGACCTCGTCCACGGTCGCCCGCTTCTCGATGACGCGCTTGATCTTCCCCAGCTCGTCCATCAGCCCGGCCTTGGTGTGCAGCCGCCCGGCGGTGTCCACGATGACGGTGTCCACCCGCTCCTCGATCCCCTCCCGGACGGCCTCGAAGGCGACGCTCGCCGGATCCGCGCCTTCCCGGTCCGACCGCACCACCCGGGCACCCACCCGCTGCCCCCAGGTCTGCAACTGGTCGGCCGCTGCCGCGCGGAACGTGTCGGCCGCCCCCAGCAGCACCGACCGCCCCTCCCCGATGAGCGCCCTGGCGAGCTTGCCGCAAGCGGTCGTCTTGCCTGTCCCGTTGACCCCCACGACCAGCACCACGGCGGGCCGGTCGCCGTGCGGGCCGATGTGCAGCGCCCGGTCCTGGTCGGCGCCGATGGCGTTGACCAGGTCGGCGCGCAGCAGCGCCCGGACCGCCTCGGTGCCCTGCGCGCCCTCCACCTTGACCTGGGTCCGGAGCTCGTCCACCAGCTGCCGTGACGGGCCGACGCCCAGATCGGCGGCCAGCAGCGTGTCCTCGACCTCCTCCCAGGCCCGGTCGTCCAGCGCATCCCGGGAGAGCAGGCCGAGCAGAACCGCCCCGAACGCGCTCTGTGACCTGGCGAGCCGGCCGCGCAGCCGCACCATCCGGCCCGCCAGCGGCGTCGGTGCCTCCTCGACCGTGGGCGGGCCCGCCGGGCCGGTCACCGGCGGCAGGGTGGGCGCTACGGCGGTGGCACCTGACGCCTCCGCCGGGCCGGCCTGGCCGGGTGCGGGCGGTGCGGGCGGTGCGGCCCGGCCCGGGCCACGGCGCCGGGGACGCACGAAGAACACGGCGCCGGTCACGATCGCGAGCACGGCCAGCACGGCGACAACGATGATCAGGTATTCCATAACGGCCCCAGTCTGGCAGATGCGGGCTGCGCAAGCCTCCGCCGCGCTGGCCACTGGCCGTGCCCGGCGGTGCCCGCCGCGTTCAGGCGCGTTCGGGCTCCCGCAGGCGCTGGCTCACCACCGAGGACACCCCGTCACCCTGCATGCTGATCCCGTACAGCGCGTCCGCGACCTCCATCGTCCGCTTCTGGTGGGTGACGATGATCAGCTGGGAGGTGCCGCGCAGCTCCTCGAAGATCTGCAGCAGACGCTGCAGGTTGGTGTCGTCCAGCGCCGCCTCGACCTCGTCCAGCACGTAGAACGGGGACGGCCTGGCCTTGAAGATCGCGACCAGGAAGGCGATCGCGGTCAGGGACCGCTCGCCGCCGGACAGCAGGGACAGCCGCTTGACCTTCTTGCCGGGCGGGCGCGCCTCGAAGTCGATCCCGGTCGCCAGCATGTCGTCCGGCTCGGTCAGCACCAGCCGGCCCTGGCCGCCGGGGAACAGCCGGCCGAAGATCTGCTCGAACTCCCTGGCGGTGTCCTCGAAGGCGGCGGCGAACACCTGCTGCACCCGGTCGTCCACCTCCTTGACGACCGTCAGCAGGTCACGGCGGGTCTTGCGGAGGTCTTCCAGCTGGGTCGCCAGGAACGCGTGCCGCTCCTCCAGCGCTGCGTACTCCTCCAGCGCCAGCGGGTTCACCTTGCCCAGCTGATTGAGCTGGCGCTGAGCGGCAGCGGCTCGCCGCTCCTGCTCCGCCCGCACGTAGGGGAGGCCGGGCCGGGGTGGGGCGTCCCCGTCGCCTGGCCCGGCCGGCTTCTCATCGCCGCCCGGGCCGCCGGCCGCGGCCGGCGGGACCGCAAGGCCGCCGGGAGCGGCGGCGGCAGGGGCCTCACCGGCTCTTGCCGCGTCACCGGCCCCTGCGGACCCACCGGCTCCCGCGGCCGGTGAGCTGGCGCGCCCGTTCGGCTCATCGGACGGCTGCGGCACGAGGACGCCGGGACCGTACTCGGCGACGAGCGCCGCCGAGTCCACCCCGAACTCCTCCACCGCCCGGGAGGCGATCTGCTCCAGCCGCATCCGGTGCTCGGCCCGGACGATCTCGGCCCCGTGCGCACTGTCGACCACCTGGTCGAGGTCCGCGGCGAGCTCGCGGACCTGGGTACGCACCGTCTTCAGCGTGTCCGTCCTGCCTTCGCGAGCCTGCTCAGCGGCCTGACGCTCGGCGGTGGCGACCGCCAGTGACTGCTCGAGCTCGGCCAGCGCGAGCCGTGCCCCGTGCACGACCGCATGGGCGACCTGGGCCTGCCGCTGCCGGAGCCGGCCGCGCTCGGCGGCGGCCTGGGCAGCCCGGCGTTCGGCGGCCGCGGCGGCGGCCAGCTCGTCGGCCCTGCCGACGATCGCCCGGAGCCTCTCCTCGGCGGTCCTGACCTCCAGCCGCGCGTCGGTCTCGGTTTCCCGGGCGGCGCTGGCCCGGCTGGCCAGGGTCTCGCGGTCCGGCTGCTGCGCCGGC
>Ga0307373_10015476_pt1 | contig 10374 bp, 10 predicted proteins | sample OX2MG_FD_202534 | JGI IMG/M metagenome (GOLD analysis project Ga0307373, IMG submission 202534) | Soil microbial communities from Risofladan, Vaasa, Finland - OX-2 | ecosystem: Environmental > Terrestrial > Soil > Coastal area > Acid sulfate soil | place: Finland: Risofladan, Vaasa | collected...
AAATCACGGCGAACCCGGGCGAGACCTTTATGGACCGCATGATCGGGCTGGTCGAGGGCGCGCAACGCCAGAAAACGCCAAACGAGATCGCGCTGAGCATCCTGCTCTCGGGTCTGACCATAATCTTCCTGCTCGTGTGCGTAACGCTGTATCCATTCGCGCTGTATGGCGGAACGGTCCTGTCGCTGCCGGTGATCGTCGCGCTGCTGGTGTGCCTGATTCCGACCACGATCGGCGGACTGCTCTCCGCGATCGGAATCGCCGGGATGGATCGCCTGGTGCAGCACAACGTGCTCGCGATGTCCGGACGCGCGGTCGAAGCGGCGGGCGACGTTGACACTCTACTGCTCGACAAAACCGGGACCATCACGCTCGGCAACCGGATGGCCACGGAATTCCTGCCGGTGCCGGGTGTCGCGGTCGCTGAACTAGCCGAAGCCGCGCAACTCGCGTCGCTGGCCGACGAAACCCCTGAGGGCCGCTCGATCACGGTGCTCGCGAAGCGCGAATTCAATCTGCGCGGACACGATCTGGCGGAGCACGACGCGACGTTCATCGCATTCTCGGCGCAAACCCGAATGAGCGGCGTCGATATTGACGACCGGATGATCCGCAAGGGCGCCAGCGAGCAGGTGCTCGAGTTCGCGCGGCAAAACGGCGGCGTGGTGCCGGCGGAGATTGCCGGGATCGTCGAGGCGATCGCAAAGGCGGGCGGAACTCCGCTGGCCGTCGCCGATCGCGGACGCGTGCTCGGCGTCATTCATCTGAAAGACGTCGTGAAAGAGGGTATCCGCGAACGTTTCGAGCGCCTGCGCGCGATGGGCCTGCGCACCGTCATGATCACCGGCGACAACCCGCTCACCGCCGCCGCAATCGCGCGCGAAGCGGGAGTGGACGACTTTCGCGCCGAGGCGACACCCGAAACCAAGCTGCGCCTGATTCGCGAGGAACATGCGCAGGGCAAGCTGGTCGCGATGATCGGCGACGGCACCAACGACGCCCCCGCGCTCGCGCAGGCGGATGTCGGCGTCGCGATGAATGCGGGCACCCAGGCCGCGCGCGAAGCCGGCAACATGATCGACCTCGACTCGAATCCGACCAAGATCATGGAAGTGGTCGAGATTGGGAAACAACTGCTCATCACGCGCGGCGCGCTGACCACCTTCTCGATCGCCAACGACGTCGCGAAATATTTCGCGATCATCCCCGCGATGTTCGTGCTCGGCTATCCGCAGCTCCAGGCGCTCAACGTGATGCATCTGTCCACGCCGCAAAGCGCGATCCTGTCGGCCGTCATCTTCAACGCACTAATCATTATCGCGCTGATTCCGCTGGCGCTGCGCGGCGTGGCCTATCGCCCGGTGGGAGCGGCCGCGATCCTGACCCGCAATCTGCTGATCTATGGCCTGGGCGGCGTGATCATTCCGTTTATCGGGATCAAAGCGATCGACATGATCGTCGCAGCGATGCATCTGGCATGAGGTGATTCGAGGTGTTCCAATGATACGCAACCAAATCAAACCCGCGATCATCATGACGATCCTCCTTACCGTGCTGACCGGGTTCATCTATCCCGCCGTGGTATGGGGAATCGCGCAAATTGTTTTCCCCGCGCAGGCTAATGGCAGTCTGGTGATGCGCGGCGGCCATCCAATCGGCTCGACCCTGATCGGCCAGAATTTTTCCCAGGACAGGTATTTTCATCCTCGCCCTTCGGCGGCCGGCGACAAAGGCTACGACGCGACGAACTCCGGCGGCTCGAATCTCGGGCCCACCAATCAGGCGCTGAACGACGCGGTGCGCGCGCGCGTGTCCGCGGTATCAAAAGAGGACGCTCCGATCGCGTCCGGCGGCGTTCCCGCCGATCTGGTGACCGCGTCCGGCAGCGGGCTCGATCCGGAGATCAGTCCAGCCGCCGCCGAACTTCAGGTGGCCCGGGTGGCTCGCACGCGCGGAATCGGAGAGGATGCGGTTCGCGCGGTCGTGCGTCAGAATACTCGTCAGAGATGGGCGGGGGTGCTGGGCGAGCCCGGGGTTAACGTCCTGGAACTGAATCTCGCTCTGGACGATTTGCCGGGTGCCCGAAGATGAACCGCCGTCTCCGAGGAGCACTGCCGTCCCAATATGACGTTTCGGCGAAAGGAAAATTTCGGCGTATGGTTCAAGCGCAACGCGCCACGCGCGGCATTGGCCGCCGCGCCGATCGCGCGCGTTGCGGTGGCAGAGCGCAGGGAACCGATACCGCTGATCGAGTTGCTGTGGGCACTCGGCGCGATCGCCGTCTGGTCCATCATGATCGGCGCATGCTTCGCCATCGCTCGCGCACGGCGCAGGCGTGTTGCACGGGGGCGAATTCAAAGCGTGCAGGTCACGCGCTACGTCGATCTCTCGCGCAAATCTTCGGCCGCCGCGTCCAAGCCGGGCAGTGAGCGGTAGCGATGGAAGGTTCGCGCGACCTTAAGCACGGAGAACGACCCGACCCCGAGTCGTTCCTGGACCTGGTTGCACGATCGCAAAAGGGCCGCCTGAAAGTTTACCTCGGCGCCGCGGCCGGCGTCGGCAAAACCTGGAAGATGCTCGAAGAGGCGCACCAGTTGCGCGCCAAGGACGTCGACGTCGTGGTGGCAGTCGTGGAGACTCATCGCCGCGCGGAAACCGAGGAGAAGCTCGCAGGCCTAGAAATTATCCCGCGCAAGACGTATCCGCACAAAGGCGTCGAACTATCGGAAATGGATCTTGACGCGGTTCTCGCGCGCAATCCGGAGATCGCGATCGTCGATGAGTTGGCCCACACCAACGCGGCCGGCGCAAAGCATGAGAAGCGCTGGCAGGATGTCGAAGCGCTCACCCGCGCCGGCATCAACGTGATCACCGCGGTCAACATCCAGCATATCGAGAGCCTCAGTCCCGTCATCCGGCGGATCACGGGCATCGATGTGCGCGAGACCGTGCCCGATTCGATCCTGACCCGCGCCGATCAGGTCGTCAATGTTGACGTTACGGTCGAAGCGCTGCGCGAACGCCTGCGCGAAGGAAAAATTTATCCCGCCCCGCAGATCGAACAGGCGCTGCGCAATTTCTTCACTCCCGCAAATCTCGCGTCGCTGCGCGAGCTGGCGCTGCGCGAAGTCGCGCGCGGCCTTACCCGCCAGCGCCATGACGCCGAAACCTTCAAGCGCGAGGGACGGGCGCGGGTCGTCGAGAAAATCATGGTCGGGTTATCCTCGAACTCCGGCGACGGCGCCAAGCTTTTGCGCAAAGCGTGCCGTGTCGCCACGCAACTCAGCGCCGACTGGTACGCGGTGCATATCGAGACTCCGGCCGAGTCGGTCAAAAAGATCCGCACTGGAGATTTCGTCGCGCTGCTCGACAACATCAACCTCGCCAGCGACCTGGGCGCTGAAACCGTATGGCTCAAGGCGCCCGACCCGGTCAAGGGAATGCTCGACTACGCGCGTGACAATGGCATCTCGAAGATCATCGTCGGAAGGTCGCATCAGCCGCGATGGCGCCGCGCTCTGCGGCGCGACGTGACCGCGCGAATCATCGCGAGCGCACCCGACCTCGACGTGGAGATCCTCGGCGATGAACCCGGTGAGGAACAATGAGAACGCCTTCACTTCGGCACCGGATTCGGAACGGCACCTTGCTGCTACTGGTATTGGTCTTGCTGCTCGGCGCGTTCACTCTTCCGCGCGTATACAGCCTGGGCGGCGCGATTCGCCTGACGCTCTACCGCAACTACGTCAGCATCGAGGCCGCGCAGCATATGCATGCGTCGCTGGCGCGCTTGGAGTTGGCCCAACGCGACGGCCGCGTGAAGGACGCACTTGCGCCCGAGCGCGCCGAGTTCATGCGCTGGATGGATACGGAAGATCACGACTATACCGAGACCGGCGAGCCGGAGCTGGCGCATGCGATTCGCGCCGGTGCCGACGAATTATTCAGCCAGATCGCGGTGGCTACCGACACGCGCCACGACGCGGAGTTCGATGCGCTGCATGCGCGGCTTGACGATCTGATCGCGATGAATCGCGCCGCGATGTTTCGCGCCGACAGCCGCTCTGCTGCGCTCGGCCGGCGGCTCACCTATCAATTCGCAGCGAGCCTGACGCTGGTGCTGATCTTCGGCGCCGCGATCTCGTGGAGGCTCGGATGGTCGCTGTCGCAGCCGCTTATCGAAGTTGCCGAGCGGCTGCGCGGCGTCGGCCAGCGCCGCGGGCAAGTCAGGCTCGGTCCGCAGAAATTCGCCGAGCTCGACGCAGTCGCGCGCGAGTTCAACCAGATGGCCGAGCGGCTCGAACGCTTCGAAAAGCTCAACGTCGATCGCCTGGTGTACGAGAAAAGCAAGACCGAGGCGATCATCGAAAGCCTTGAAGACGGTGTGGTGCTGATCGATTCCGAAGGGATGGTCGCGCACATCAACGAAATTGCGGCGCTGATCATGGGGGTCGAACCCAAGGACGCGCTCGGCAGCCCGTTCGAGGATCTGAGCAGCAATCATCCGCACTACCTCCGCGTGCGCGACGCGCTGCGAAATCTGCGCAAAGCCGACCCGGCCAGCCAGCGAATTGAGGTGCAGCTCCACGTGCGCGGCCGCGACCACACTTACGTTCTCAAACCGATGCCGCTACATCACGATGAAGGCGCGCCCCTTGGCACGCTGCTGATCCTGCAGGACGTGACTTATCTGCGCGATCAGGATCGCGCGCGCGCAAACCTGATCGCCACGCTGTCGCATGAATTGCGCACCCCGCTGACCTCGCTCGCGCTCTCGGCCGAGCTGTTGCGCCGCGACGGTGCGGCCCTCGATTCCAAGCAGCGCGATCTGCTCGAAGCGATTCTCGAAGAATGCGCGCGCATGAAGGCGCTCAGCGATAACCTGCTCAACCTCGCGCGCGGCGAGCTGGCGTCAATCTCGGTGCAGCGCGAGCGGCTCGATCTGCGGCAGATCATCGAAGAAGTCGTCCACCGTTTCGCGCTTCAAGCCGAAGAAAAGCACGTGCACCTGACCGAGCATCTCGAATCCGTTCCCGAGATATCGGGCGACGCGGTTAAGCTGTCGTGGGTGGTTTCAAATCTGATTGGCAATGCGCTGCGCTATACGCCCGAGGGCGGCGAGATCGAAGTTGCGGCTTGCTCGATCGATACCAAGGTGCGGCTCGAGGTCTCGGATTCCGGCCCCGGAATTCCGCCGGAGATTCGCGAACACATTTTCGAGCGGTTCGCGCAGTACGGCCGCGGCGGAATCGAAAAAGGTTCGGCGGGCCTGGGCCTCGCGATTGCAAAAGATATCGTCGCCGCCCACGGTGGCCGGATTTTCGTCGATAGCAACGCGAGCGCGGGCAGCCGCTTCGTGGTCGAGCTGCCGGCCGGAGGAACTCTGTGATGTCTTCCCTGCTGATCGTTGACGACGAAAAAAATATCCGCCGCAGCCTCGCCTCATTCTTCGAGTCGATCGGCCATTCGGTCGCGTCCGCCGAAAACGGCCGCGAAGCTGCCGCGATGCTCGCGGGCCGCACCTTTGACCTGGTATTGACTGATTTTCGGATGGCCGAGATGAATGGCCTCGAGTTGATCGGCGAAGTGCGCCGCCGCCAGCCCGATTGCCTGATCATCCTGATGACCGCGTACGCGACGGTCGAGAATGCGGTCACCGCGATGAAGGCCGGCGCGTACGACTACGTGACCAAGCCGTTCTCGCTCGAACAGATTCAGCACATCGTCGAGCGCGCGCTCGAGCTGCGCGGCCTGCAGGCGGAAAATCGCGCGCTGCGCGACACCATCGACGAAGCGCCGCTGCTCGAATCGCACAGCGCCACGATGACGCATCAGCTCGAACTCGCGCGCCAGGCCGCCGCCAGCGACGCGACTATCCTGCTGACCGGCGAAAGCGGAACCGGCAAGAACGTGCTCGCCCGCCAGATGCATCGATGGAGCCGGCGCAGGGAAGGCCCCTTCGTCGTGGTCAACTGCACAACTTTGTCCGACGAGCTGCTCGAAAGCGAACTATTCGGACACATGCGCGGGTCATTCACCGGAGCGGTGAAGGACAAGCCGGGACGGCTCGAAGCGGCGGACAACGGATCGGTCTTTCTCGACGAGATCGCTGACTTGACGCCCACGTTGCAGACCAAGTTTCTGCGCTTCGTGCAGGAGCAGAGTTTCGAGCGTGTTGGCGGCGACAAAACGATTCGCGTCAACGCGCGGATCATCGCCGCCTCCAATCGCGATCTTGAAGCCGAGGTCGCGGGGCGCCGTTTCCGCGAGGATCTTTTCTACCGTCTCAACGTCATCACGATTCGGGTTCCTCCGCTGCGTGAGCGGCGCGAGGACGTGCCGGCATTGGCGCTGTGGATGCTCAAGGCCGCCGCGATCCGGCATCAGCGGCCCGCGATGCGGCTGACGCCGGAAGCGTCCGCGGCGATCTCGAAGTATCGATGGCCCGGCAATGTGCGCGAGTTGCGCAACGCGCTCGAGCGCGCCGCGGTGCTCTCGCGCAGTGACGAGATTACGCGCGAGGATTTACCGGATTCGCTTTTTCGCGAGGCCGTCGATATTCCTTCCGGCGCAGTGCATTCAGCGGGATCGCATTCGCCGAGTCTCGAAGACCTCGAGCGCGAGCATATCCGCCGCGTGCTCGCCGAGAGCGCAACTCTGGACGAAGCCGCCGCCGCGCTCGGGATCAACGTCACCACGCTGTGGCGCAAGCGCAAACGTTACGGAATCGAATGATCGAGCACGCGCCGCGCGCTAGCGGATGTAGTAGCCCGAGACGCGCCAGTGCCCGTCCCTCTCCAGCCTCGGAGTGACGATCTCTTTCGCCGCACGATGTCCGGCGAAATCCGTGGCATAAACCACAACCACGTATTTTCCCGTCGGCGCGCCCGGCAGCGACCTGGCGTAGGTGGCGGACTCGAACTTGCGCGAGGTCACGGCACCGAGCTGCGCGCGCGTCTCGTCCATCTTTTTTTTCGAATTGATCCGCGGTCGCCGCCGCTTTGACCGGCGCAGCGGCCTGCCGCCAGGCTTGCGCGTATTGACCAGCGTCGATTTCATGCAGCCATCCTAGCGCGACGGTTCGCGCCGCGGCCTCGTCCGCCTTTTCGTCGGCTCTGACCAAGGCCGCCACCGCAATGATCAGAATCGCCGCGATCACTCCGATTCGAATTGCGCGCTTCATCCGTAGCAGTCCTCCCGTCGCCGGGTTTCTTAGCAGGCGTGCGCGCACCGCGACAAGTCGCTGCTCATCAATCGATCGCGAGGCTCGCGAACGAAACGCACGACTCGGTCTGCGGTTCCATCGCGATCCCATACTTAAGCAACCGCGCGGTGCATCCGCGCAAAAGTTCGAGCTGGGTGTACATCGGCGCTAGCCCGCAGATTTTCCGCGCGTCGCGGTCCGCCGCGATCGCGGCAAAAAACCCAGCCGGATCGCCGCGCTTGAGATTTTCGATCAGCGCAAGGTCTTCGCGTTCAACCTGCTTGGCCACCGTTTCATCGGCCGCAAACGCGTCGCCGAATTTCCTGCCGACATGCGCGAAATCCACGCCCGCAAGCACCAGCACGCTGCGCTTTTCAGCCGCGATCATTGCGCCCAGCGCTTCGATAAACGAACCCACGCGCGGATCCTCCGCGGGCATCCGCCCGGACCGGATCATTTCATGGAACGAGCTTACGAGGATCGGAACCACCTGGTAGCCGCGCACCCCCATCGCATAGGCCAGGAACAGCGCCTGAAATTCGATCGAATGCTCACCGCGATGCAAAAATTCGTCGGCAAACAAATCGCCGCCCGAGTAGCCGCCCGCAAGCTGATCCACGAACTCGCGGTCGGTCTCAACCGGTCCAAGCGGCGTCAGATAATTCTTGCGCGTCGCGCTGAACAGTGAAGGCCCCGCGCCGTAATGCGAAGTGCCAAGGATGATCACCAGCTCGGGCGGTTCGTGCGCCATCAGCTCGGCGTATGCGTGCGCATAGGCGGCCGCTCCGCGGCGCGGATCGATATGCGGGGCGATCAGGCCGCGCAGCCTTGCGCCGCTTTTGCGCGCGGGCTTGCGGCCGGGACCGTCGGGAGGATCGAAGAACCCCGCGAGTTCCATCCGCAGTTGCGCGGGCTCCGGGGAGTAGCACAATCCAGCGAGGGCGGCAGGGCGGTCGGCCTGCGCGCGAAATTCCTCGCGCACGCGGCGTTCATGCTCCTGAAACGCGGGCGAATCCAGAAAACGCGCCTGATCGAGCGTGCCGACCAGCTCGCTTATCTTTTCGAGTTCCAAAGTCTCGCCGAAGCGCTTGGTGAACGCGGCCTGCACCTCGTGCAGATCGTTGCGCCCGTCAAACAGCGAGACGATGAAATATGCGCCCATCCCGAGCACGATCGACTCGGGCGCGAGGCCCGTCGGATCGCGCAGGCATATATAGGTTTGTCCGTCCTGATCGACCGGAAAGGCTTCGACTCCGCGAATTATCGGTTTTTCCATTCGAAAGATTTCTCGAAAAATTCTTCGGCCGCGCACGCTAACCGCAGGCCCAACCCGCATCCAGTGCCGCAAGCGCGTGAAAGATGCTATGGCCTTTGTCACACCCCGGCAAGCGCGGTTTACCCGTGCCGCGCGATACGTGAGAATTTAGTGCAGTAGAAGTATGAAAATCGTTCGTTACATTTCTAATGGCAAAGTCAGTTTCGGCGCGCTCGATGGCCCATCGATCGCCCCGCTTGCGGGCCCGCTCGACGCGCTTAAACCAGTCGCCGGCGCGCAGCCGCTTGCGGCGGCGGCGGTTGCGATGCTCGCGCCGATCGCGCCGGGCAAAATCGTCGCGGTTGGCGTCAACTATCGCGACCACGCGCAGGAGATGGGCCGCCAACTTCCGGAAGAGCCGCTGTTGTTCATCAAACCCTCGACCTGCGTGATCGGCCCGGGCGACGAGATCATCTACCCGCCGCAATCCAAGCTGATGCATTACGAGGGCGAGCTCGCGATCGTGATTTCCCGCACGGCGACCAAAATCGCGGCGGCGAACGCACGCGCCTACGTGCTCGGATACACCTGCATGAATGACGTGACCGCCCGCGACCTGCAGCGCAAGGACGTGCAGTTCACCCGCGGCAAGGGTTTCGACACGTTCGCCCCGCTGGGCCCGATCATCGAAACCGGCATCGCCAACCCCGACGATCTTGCGCTGACCACGCGCCTGGGCGGCGAGGTCCGGCAGCATAGCCGCACCTCGAATCTGATTTTCAAGTGCGATTTTTTGGTCAGCTACATTTCCCATATCATGACGCTGCTGCCGGGCGACGTGATCTCGACCGGCACGCCGTCGGGCGTGGGCGAGATGAAGCCGGGCGACACGGTTGAAGTCGAAATCGAGAAGATCGGATGTCTTCGGAGCATCGTCGCCGCGCCTCGCTGACGCGCAGCCGCGCGCGCGCCACGCCCGCGCCGACGCATCGACGCTACCGGGTGGGGCCCGCGCAGGATTTGGCGCCGGGAGAATCGCAGAAATTCATGCTGCCGATTCGCGGAGCCGACGAAGAATGCTTCGTGATCAATTTCTCGGGTGAGTTCCGTGCCTACGTCAACCGATGCCGTCACGTGCCGATGGCGATGGATTGGGTCGATAACCAGTTTTTTGCCGAAGAAGGGCGCTACCTGATGTGCCAGACGCACAACGCCTACTACGAACCCGGATCGGGCGAGTGTATTGCCGGTCCAGAATCCGCGTGCGGAAAATTTCTCTATCGAGTGCCGATCGAAATCGAAGACGGAATGATTTATGCGCGCGCCCCCGAGCAGGAATTCGACGACTGAGGGAACCGGCGCTTATTCGTACTCGTCGCCGAAATGGGCGCGCACGATACGCGCCTTTAAGTATTCAAGCGTGCCGAGGTCTTCGACGATATCCCCGCCGGTGTCATAAAAGAACAGTTCCCCGTTCTTCGTGCGTCCCACGGCGATTATCCACTCCAGATCATCGCGATCTTCGAGCAAATAATTGATGGTTTGAGCCACGCCCCGCCCGGGGATGATGGTGATCTTTGGGCGGGCGATCTTTTCCTTTTCCTGCTTGGGCATCGTTCTGAATAACCCTCTGGCGGGAAGGTACGAACCGACTCACCTACATTAAGGATGCCCCATGATTTAAGTCAATACCGCGTTCGCCGCGATCTCGGCGTGATGGGTGTTGGGAAAAAAATCGAATGCGCGCACGCGCGATAACTTGTACCCACGCGCCGCGAGCGCGCGCAGATCCCGCGCCAGAGTCGCCGCGTCGCAAGATACATACACCACCCGCGCGGGCCCCAGCTTCGCAATCGGCTCAATCAACGCCGTCGCGCCGGTGCGCGGCGGATCCAGAATCACGACGTCGGGCCGA
>Ga0307373_10015480_pt1 | contig 10369 bp, 7 predicted proteins | sample OX2MG_FD_202534 | JGI IMG/M metagenome (GOLD analysis project Ga0307373, IMG submission 202534) | Soil microbial communities from Risofladan, Vaasa, Finland - OX-2 | ecosystem: Environmental > Terrestrial > Soil > Coastal area > Acid sulfate soil | place: Finland: Risofladan, Vaasa | collected...
CAAAGAATGCTCCGTCCAGATCGCCGTCTCCGAGCAGCGGCTCCAGGTCGAAGAGGGAGCCGTCCTCCCCCTCGAGCAGCGGTTGCTCGCTGCCGCGCTCGCCGACGCGAACGAAGTGCGGGGCCGTCACCTCTGCGCGTCAGGCAAGCGTCGTTCCTTGTGTGCCGGGGGGCGGCTGATTGGTCACCTGGTCATAGTACGCCACCGTGCCCTTTGCGGCCCCGCGGCGTCCGGCTATTGATGCCGGATGGCGTGGCAGCTACGGCGGCTGGACACGACCCCCGCCGGGCACGAGCCCGCCAGTGAGGCGACGCAGCGCCTGAGCAGCCCCGCCGCTCGGTCTCGCCCGTCGCGGCCCGGAGCCGATGACCGGCAGGGTCGAAGGCGAGACGTCGGGCCGAAGCGGCGGGGGATCAGGCGCCTACAGGCGCCGTTCAGTCCGAATCGGGGGCACCGCCGGTGGTCTTCGGCCCTTCTCCGGTCGAAGTAGCTACGTTCTGGCGCAGCCTCCGAGGCCTCTCAATCGCGTCCGCCCTCGACCCAGTCATCCCGAAGAGTCAGCCGAGTACGTCTTCGAGCACTTGTGCACCTATCTCAGATGCTCTGCGCACGAGGGGTTGAGGTTCCGAGGACCATGAGGGTCTTGGTTCCGGTGATGGCCCCGCTGCCGCGGAGTCGATCGATGACGCGCTTGAGGTCATCGACGTCTCGTACGCGGATCCACGCCAAGGCGTCAGGGTCGCCAGCGATGGTAAAGATGGACACCACCTCGGGGATCTCATCAGCGATGCTTGCGATGGTGTCAACTCGGGCGCTACCGGCGAAGCGCAGCTCGGTGAAGGCTTCGAGCGGCCGTCCAAGTTTCGCGTGGTTGAGCCGGACCGTATAGCCGAGGATGATGCCGGTTCGCTCGAGGCGGGCGACGCGCCGAGTCACCGCGGGGGCGGACAATCCGACGCGGGTGCCGATGTCGCCGAAGGTCCTGCGCGCGTCACGTCCGAGGAGGTCGAGGATCGCCAGGTCTGTCGCATCGAGCTCCGCATTGGTAGGTTCCACGCAATAATTCTACGCCAGACTGCTCCATTGCGTCGATCCCCTGCGTGTATTGAACCGTTTAGCCCCATTCTCTTGCGTGCACCAATAGCTTTGGGTTGACTGTGTCCACCATGTCTCTTAGCCCGTGTACGACCGACCCATTCCAAAGCGAGTCCGCTTCCATGGAGGCCCTCGACAGTGTGCAACGGCGAGTCCTGTGGCTCGCTACGAGCATGATCCACCACGCGAACAGGGTCAGAAGCACCGATTCCGGTGTAAAGGTGGGCAATCATCCTCAGCGTCGATGGTGAGCATCATGTCGGCGCTGTACTTCATGCACCTGACAGATCGGGACCGGGTGTCCGTGAAACCTCACGCGGCACCCGTGCTGCATGCGATCAACTATCTGCTCGGTCGGCTCGACCGGCGATATCTGACGGAGTTGCGGGCATATCGCGGTTTGCAGAGCTATCCGAGCCGCTCGAAGGATCCGGATCCGGTCGATTTCTCGACAGGATCGGTGGGTATCGGGGCAACCGCGACGATTTGGAGTGCAATGGCACATCGCTACGCGGCGGGACACCTCGATGTCTCCGACAACGGGCGTCATATCGCCTTGGTCGGAGATGCGGAGCTAGACGAAGGCGCCATATGGGAGGCGGTGGTCGACCCAACGGTGGCCCGGTTGGGCGAGGTGTTGTGGATAGTCGATGTGAACCGCCAGTCACTTGATCGGGTGGTGCCCGACATCGCCGCGGGTCGGATCGGGAGGATGTTTGATGCGGCGGGTTGGCAGACCATCACGGTGAAGTACGGACGACGTCTGCGCGATCTATTCGCCCGGCAGGGAGGCGATGCCCTCAAGGCTCGGATTGACGCTATGAGCAACGACGAATACCAGCGGTTGCTCCGAAGCCCGCCAGCCGAGCTACGCGACCGGCTAGCGGGCCAGGGCGAGGAGCGGCATAGCATCCGACGGATCTTGAACGAGACGGATGACAACGAGATCGCGACAGCTATTCGCGATCTGGGCGGACACGACCTCGCGGACCTGCTCGGGGCATTCAGTCAGGCCGATGGAACAACCGACCGACCAACCGTGATCTTCGCCTACACGATCAAGGCGTGGGGACTGCCGACACAGGGACACCCGGCCAATCATTCGGCGCTGCTGACGAGCGAACAGTGGGAACAGCTAGCTCGTGACCTTGATGCCGACGTGAGCGATCCGTGGGCCGCGTTCGCGGAGGGGACGCCAGAAGCTCGATTGTGCCACCAGGCGGCCCAGCGTCTGGAGCGCCCCGAGCCGGTGCGTCACCCGTCGCCTGCGATCCCAGCGGAGGTCGGCCGTGCACATAATGGCAGCGCGTCCACCCAACAAGCCTTTGGCCGCTTGCTCGTGGATGTCGCGCGCGCCGCACCGGAGGTGGCGGCACGACTCGTCACGGTGAGCCCTGATGTCGCCTCGTCTACGAATCTGGGGGGATGGATCAATCGAGTCGGCATCTGGGGCACCAGCGAGCGCAACGACTGGTTCGCGGGCGATGCCGAAACCCTCGTCCGCTGGAGCGAGTCGGCGCAGGGCCAGCACATCGAGCTCGGTATCGCGGAAGGCAACTTGGTCGGTCTGCTCGGGGAGCTCGGAGCGACCTGGTCCCGCGACGGTCAAGTGCTGTTGCCGATCGGCACGCTGTACGACCCGTTCGTCAGCCGCGCCCTCGAGCCGTGGTCGTTCGGAATCTACGCCGGCGGCCAATCCGTCCTCGTTGGCACGCCCTCGGGCGTGACGCTTGCTCCCGAAGGAGGAGCCCACCAATCGATCACCACGCCCTCGATCGGCCTCGAACAGCCGGGGTGCGTGGCTTGGGAGCCGGCCTTTGGTCAGGATCTGGAATGGACCCTGCTCCACGCTCTGGGCCAGCTCGGCCGCCCCGATGGCACGTCGGCGTACTTTCGGTTGAGCACCCGTCCGATCGACCAGCTTCTGGCGTCGGTGCCCTCCGATCCAACTCAACGGGAGCGGCGTCGTCATCAGGTTTTGTCAGGTGGCTACCGGCTGCGCGACGCACCGGGCGCCCCTTCGGTGACGCTCGTGGGGATGGGCTCCATCCTCCCCGAGGTCTTGGCCGCAGGAGAGGCGTTGAGCCAGATGGGCGTAGGTGCGGACATTGTGTGCCTCAGCTCCGCAGATCTGGTATTCCGTGCGCACCAGGCACGCCAGGGGCTAGCTGAGGGCGACGACCGCATTCTCGACAGCCTCTTTCCGCCGGCTCGCGCCGCGCCGATCGTGGCGGCTCTCGACGGTCATCCCCACACGCTGTCGTTCCTGGGCGCCATCCACGGCGCCCCAATCGCTTCCTTGGGAGTGAGCGATTTCGGGCAAGTTGGCGATGTGGGCGATCTGTATCGCCACTTTGGCATCGACACCGACACCATCGTCGGCGCAGCGTGGGATCTCATCGAGGGGACAGCACCATGACGTGCAAGCGAGCAATGCCAAGACCGCTGTCATCCATCTCAGGTCTGAACAAGCATTCTCCGCGTGCGACGACGCCGACAAGCTGGCCTCGCCTCCCGCCGAGTGAACCGGCGCCGTGGGACCGCATTCTTTCGTTCCCGTCGCAGGTGGCCGGTCACCCTTCCGCGTCGCCGAACTCCTCGGTCGCGAACCTACGCCACGGTTGGCCACCAACAAGGCCGTTCTCGGGGATCGACCGCGCGAGTGTCCGGGGATTCGCCCGAGCGAAATCCCGGTCCTGTGTCCGAGCCAGCTTTGGCTTGTCCTCGCCGCCAGGCCCCAAATCTGGAGCCCGCGCCGGCGCACACCAAGATCGACGAGGCCGCGGAGACCCGAGGGCCGTCGCACAGTCGAGAACTACGGACGTCACGAGGGTGTCCTCTCCGGAGGATCCGCCGTCTCCGGTGAAGCGAGAGTAGGCGCGACTCGCTACCGAGGCCCGACCACCGCATACGGCGCGAGACGAGCGCTCGTCTCGTCGACGACGATCGGGCGCCCCACCGCCGGCAACGCCCGCTGGGTGCAGCTCGGGCGGTCGCAGACCTTGCACCCGAGCCCTATCGGCGTCGCCGCCTCGCCGTCGGACAGGTCGAGACCCGCCGAATAGACGAGCCGGTGGGCATGGCGCAGGTCGCAGCCGAGACCGACAGCAAAGGTCTTACCGGGCCGAGCGTAACCCTGGCCGCCGCTCTGAACTGTCTTCGCGATCCAGAAGTACCGGCGCCCGTCAGGCATCTCCGCCACCTGCCGCTGCACTCGACCGGGCGCGGTGAACGCCTCGTAGACGCTCCATAGCGGGCACGTCCCCCCGATTCTCGAGAAGTGGAAGGAGGATGCCGACTGGCGTTTCGACATGTTCCCGGCCCGGTCGACCCGCACGAACGCGAATGGCACGCCACGCGCCCCCGGCCGCTGGAGGGTGCTCAGCCGGTGACAGGCGCTTTCGAACCCGACGTCGAAGACGCTGCACAGCCCCTCGACGTCGAAACGGAGCTCTTCGGCTGCCGACCGGAAGCTTGCGTACGGCATCACAACGGCACCCGCGAAGTAGTTCGCGAGACCGATCCGAGCGAGCGCTCGCGCCTCTGACCCACTGAACAGCGGCAGCGGGGTGAGCTCGGAAAGGAGCTCGGCGAGCTCGAGGAAGGCCAGCTGGGTCGCCACCTGGAATGCCTGCTGCGTCGGCCGCAGCTCCCTCGACACAAATAGGACGCGTTGCGCCGGGTCTAACCGACGCAGGACGCCGGGGGCGGCACCTAGCTCGAGCTCTCGGACCTCGATCCCGTGCCGGCGCGCGAGACGTTCGATGAGCGGGCTCCTCGCGCGGCCGGGGCGCACACCCTCCTCCGCCGCGAGCCGCTCGGCCGCCACGTCGAGATCGGCGATGTAATTGTCGCAGTCGTAGAAGAAGTCACGAACCTCCTCGTAGGGCGTCGGGGCACCGTCGCCCGCCAGCGCGCTCGCCTGCTCGACCGCCGACCGGTAACGCCGGTGCAAGGTGAGCAGCGCCCTGCTCACCGACGGCAGGCTGGATGCGAGCTCTCGGAGCTCGTCCGCGGGAACGCCCTCGCCGCCGAGCGCATCGGTGGTCGCTTCGTGCAGATCTGCGAGGACTCGCGCCTCCTGGTCGCTCGCGAAGGCCTCCACGTCGACGCCCAGGACATCGGTGAGTCGGATCAGGACGGCCGCACTGAGCGGGCGACGGTCGTGCTCGATCTGGTTCAGGTAGCTCGGCGAGACCCCGACTGCCCTGGCGAGCTCCGCCTGGCGCATCAGGAGTTCTTCTCGCAGACGCCGGATACGGGCCCCGGCGAACAGCTTCTGCATCCGTCCTCCCGTGCTTCTTCCCGGCGACGATGGCGTCGGAACTGCTAACACCATGATTAACAGACTTCGCGAATCTGTGCTCATTGTACGCGCTAATTTGCCACCTCTTCTCGGTGGACAGTGGCATATGGGGGTGAGAGGATCTTCGACTAACAGTCGAGCTCGGCATTGACAACATCGACGAGAAGCGCGAAGCGAGGTCGTCGTGATCGAAATCGAGATACGTGTGCACCCGAGCACAGAACGCTTCTCGCGCGACAAGCAGCTGGCCTGGAAGCTCGCCGAGCTGGCGACCGATCCGGTGCCCGTCGAGCCGGACGTCGCAGAGATGGTCGTCAACCGCGTGATCGACGATGCCGGGGTGGCAGCCGCCTCGCTCCGGCGCCGGCCAGTCGCCAACGCCCGTGCGCAGGCGTTGCGCCATCCTTACTCGCCCGGATCGTCGCTCTTCGGTTGCGACCCACCGACGCGCGTCTCGCCTGAGTGGGCCGCCTGGGCGAACGCTGTCGCCGTGCGCGAGCTCGACTTCCACGACACCTTCCTCGCCGCTGAGTACTCCCATCCCGGCGACAACATCGCGCCGCTACTGGCTGTCGCCCAGCACCGAGGCCGATCAGGTGCCGACCTCGTTCGCGCGATCGCCACCGCCTATGAGGTGCAGGTGGACCTGGCGAGAGGCATCTCGTTGCACGCGCACAAGATCGACCACGTAGCCCACCTCGGCCCGTCCGTCGCGGCCGGCCTCGGGACACTGCTCGGGCTCTCGACCGAGGTCGTGTACCAAGCGATCGGCCAGGCGCTCCACCTCACCACCGCGACGCGTCAGTCCCGGAAGGGCGAGATCTCCAGCTGGAAGGCGTACGCTCCCGCATTCGCGGCGAAGACGGCGATCGAGGCCGTCGACCGTGCGATGCGAGGCGAGACCTCCCCCTCGCCTATCTACGAGGGCGAGGACGGCCTCATCGCCTGGATGCTCGACGGTCCGGATGCCACCTACCGCGTGCCACTCCCGGCGCCGGGCGAGCCGAGGCGGGCGATCCTCGACACCTACACGAAGGAGTACTCGGCCGAGTACCAGGCCCAGGCGCTGATCGACCTCGCCAAGCGGATGCGCCGTCAAATCGGCGACCTCGGCCAGGTCCGCTCGATCACCATCCACACCAGCCACCACACACACATCGTGATCGGCACCGGGTCGAACGATCCGCAGAAGCTTGACCCGACGTCTTCCCGTGAGACGCTCGACCACTCCATCATGTATATCTTCGCCGTCGCCTTGGAGGACGGGGCCTGGCATCATGAGGCCTCCTACGCGCCGGAACGCGCCGCGCGGCCAGAGACAGTGTCGCTTTGGCGAAAGATCTCGACCGTCGAGGATCCTGAGTGGAGCCGCCGCTACCTCTCCGACGACGTGAAGGAGAAGGCGTTCGGCGGGCGCGCGGTCATCGAGCTCGACGACGGGACCGTGATCGAGGACGAGATCGCGGTCGCTGACGCCCATCCACTCGGCACGCGGCCGTTCGCCCGCGCCGACTACGTCCGCAAGTTCCGCTCGCTCGCGGACGGCATCGTTTGCGCCGATGAGCAGGATCGTTTCCTATCCGTCGCCGAGCGGTTGATGTCGCGCACCGGCCAGGAACTGTTCGGCTGCACGTTCGCCGTTCCGGATCTCGAAGCCGAGACCTCCAACGAGGGCTTGTTCTGATGCTGCACGCTTCGCTCCCAGCACCGCTCCGGCGCCGACAGCTCCGTGACGCGCTCGCCTCCGGCCGCCTGCTCCGCTTCCCCGGGGCGTTCAATGCGCTCTCAGCGCTCCTAATCCAGGAACTCGGGTTCGAGGGCGTGTACATCTCGGGGGCCGTGCTGTCAGCGTCGCTCGCCCTTCCCGACATCGGGCTCACCACGCTCACCGAGGTCGCGGAGCGCAGCCACGAGATCGCCCGAGTCACCAGCCTCCCGACGATCGTCGACGCCGACACGGGATTCGGCGAGCCACTCAACGTGGCGCGGACCATCCAAGTGCTCGAAGAAAAGGGACTCGCGGGCTGCCACCTGGAGGACCAGGTGAACCCGAAGCGGTGCGGCCACCTGGACGGCAAGACCGTAGTCCCAACCGAGGAGATGGTGCGCCGAGTCGCGGCCGCTGTCTCTGCGCGTCGTGATGCCAGTTTCGTTGTGTGCGCCCGCACCGACGTCCGGGCGGTCGAGGGCCTGGGGGCGGCGATCGAGCGCTCGAAGGCCTACGTCGAGGCCGGGGCGGACATGATCTTCCCCGAGGCGCTGAGCGGTGCCGGGGAGATCGAGACGTTCCGCAAGGCGATCGAGGTTCCGATGCTCGTGAACCTGACGGAGTTCGGGAAGACCGAGCTCCTCCCCACCACCACGCTCGAGTCGCTCGGGGTGAACCTGGTCATCTATCCCGTGACGCTTCTTCGCCTGGCGATGGGCGCCACCGAACGGGCACTGCGCACGATGCTCGCCGAGGGAACCCAGGCTCGCCTAGTGCCGGAGATGCAGACCAGGTCACGCCTGTACGAACTATTGGGATACGACGACTACACATCGTTCGACGCGGCGTTGCTGCAGGCGTCCGAACGCGCAGGAGGCTGAGATGTCGAGCAATGGGAAGGACGTTAAGCGCGGGCTCGCAGGCGTGGTGGCCGACACCACCGCGATCTCGATGGTGAACGAGAAGACGAATTCGCTCCTCTACCGCGGCTATCCGGTCCAGGAGCTCGCGGCCAGCTGCAGCTTCGAGGAAGTCGCCTACCTGATCTGGCACGGCGAACTGCCCAACGCTGCCGAACTAGCCGACTTCGCGGCGAGGGAGCGAACGCTTCGGGGTGTGCCCGCCGGGCTGCTCGAGACACTGGCGACGCTGCCCCTGAGCTGTCACCCGATGGACGTTCTCCGCACTGCGGTGAGCCACCTCGGCGCGAGCGACCCGCGGGAGGACGACGCCTCACTCGACTCGAACCTGTCGAAGTCGCTAGACATGATGGCGAAGCTGCCGACGATCGTTGCCACCGAGCAGAGGCGCCGGCGAGGTCAACCACCCATCCCGCCCGACCCGACGCTCGGTTTCGCCGAGAACTTCTTCCACATGTGCTTCGGCGCTGTGCCCGAGCCCGAAATCGTCGGTTGTTTCGAGGTCTCCCTCGTGCTCTACGCCGAGCACAGCTTCAACGCATCGACGTTCACCGCACGGGTGATCACGTCGACGCTGTCGGACATTTACTCGGCGGTCGTAGGTGCGATCGGCGCCTTGAAGGGGCCGCTGCACGGCGGAGCGAACGAGGCCGTCATGCAGACGTTCGGGGAGATCGATGATCCCGAGCGGGCCCAAAGCTGGCTAGCCGACGCGCTCGCCACGAACCGCACGATCATGGGCTTTGGACATCGCGTGTACAAGCATGGCGACTCGAGGGTCCCGACCATGCACGCCGCGCTGGAGCAGACGGCGGCGCGTCGCGACGGGTCTCGGCTCATGGCCCTTTACGAGGGCCTAGCCGAAGCGATGTTGAAGGAGAAAGGGATCCACCCGAACCTCGACTATCCGACGGGCCCCGCCTACCACCTCATGGGCTTCGACATTCCCACGTTCACGCCGATCTTCGTCATCAGCAGGATCACCGGCTGGACCGCGCACGTGATCGAGCAGCTGTCGGCGAACTCGCTCATCCGGCCGCTCAGTGCCTACGTCGGCGCGGAGCAGCGCTCGGTGCCGGTAAAGGCAGGACTCAGCTAGCCCCCGAACCGCTCTCGGTAGATCCGCGCGCCGTCGAGGGTCCGCCAGCAACCGGAGATCTTCTGCTGGAGCTTCACGAAACGGATTCGCGCTCGGCTTGGTTGTTCGACCAGCCCACGTTGAGGTCGGTCGTGGAGCGCAGCACGTCGTCGGCATAGGCCTCGAGGCGAGCGAGCAGATTGTGGGCGTCCTCGTCGATGCCGTGGCGCGCGCCGGGGACGACGGTGGGGTTGACCGCTCGGCCCTTCTCGACAAGCGCGTCGTAGGCGTGACGAAGCTGGCGGATCGTCGCTCAAGAGAGGTGCTCCTTGCCGTCGGCCCTGGCCTTTTCGACGACGTCGTGGGCCTCGTAGAGGAGATCGATCATCTCGCGCGCCCATCCCTGGTGCTCTGCTGCTGCGATCGCCTCGAGCTCGCGGACGTGATGCGCATTGCATGATCCGTGCACGACGTCGTGGGTGCGATAGGGCTTGCAGCCGTCATGGATCGCGACGTCTTGCATCTTTGCCATCAGGCCGGTCGCGTCGATCGCCTTGGTTCCCCGGCGCTTGTGGCAAACGAGCAGGGTGAGCGGCGTCGACGATGCGACGTGCACCCGGTGCAGTGAACCTTGGACCCGGGCGCCGATCTCGTCGAAGTGGACCGCCGGAGCCTGTCTCAGGAGGTCCTTCACGACCGTGCCGCCGATCTCGGAATCTCCCCGCTCCCGCCCACCGAAAGTCCCCAGTTGGTCACCGGGGTGGGGTGCTGCCGAGGCTACTTCGCGGAGGTCGCAACCGCCCCCTGGCGGAGCTCGTTCGACCGGGCCTGGTGGGCACGCATCCGGTAGCTCTCGCCGTCGATGTGCACGAAGGGAACGCAAACGGTCTTTGCTTGACATCCCGCTCCCCCTCCGCCAGACATCCGAGGCGGTCTTGGAGGGCGCGTTCCACAATCGCCACCGTCGTCGGTCTCTCCGTCACCGCCACCGAGCGGGATGCGTAGGTGGATCTCGGCCTTCCAACCCTGCACCTCGACGCGCTCCACGAACAGCCGGAGGAGCTGCTGGCGCTGTTCGAAGTTGAGCTTGTCGATCCCTCTCGCCGCCCAGGCGGCGAACTCACCCACTCGCTGGCGGAGTCGGTTGTCCTTCGCGAGCTGCTGTCGCTCCGCGAGGAGCCGGTCGCGCTGCTCCTCGAGTGAGCGGTGCCGCGCCTCGATGTCGCGAGCCCGGCGCTGCACCTCGGTGAGCTCGAGGAGCC
>Ga0307373_10015481_pt1 | contig 10367 bp, 9 predicted proteins | sample OX2MG_FD_202534 | JGI IMG/M metagenome (GOLD analysis project Ga0307373, IMG submission 202534) | Soil microbial communities from Risofladan, Vaasa, Finland - OX-2 | ecosystem: Environmental > Terrestrial > Soil > Coastal area > Acid sulfate soil | place: Finland: Risofladan, Vaasa | collected...
CTTCTTCAGATGTGGGAAACGATCCCCGTTCGACCAAATGCGTGAACTTTCCCTTAAAATCGGAAAGAATCTTTGCGTATTTTAGCTAGAGCGATTTGCTCATCAGGTATGCGCCCTCACCATCGCGGTAGTACCCTTGGTGAGTTGTAACAGTCTGGAATCCCAGCTTTCGATAGAGGTCGATTGCAGGCTCGTTCGATATCCTGACTTCCAGGTACCCTTCAGTGCATCCCCTTTCTTTCATTCCCTTCAGAGATTCCTCGACTAATGCTCTTCCCAGCCCCACGTGCCTATGCCCTTCTAGCACGGCGACGGATACTATGTGTCCCTTTCTCGCAAGACCGTAGCGTTTTGTGTGAGAGAATCCGTACTCTATTCTGCACATGATGTATCCTATAATTGCACCCGCCTCATCTTCCGCAACAAGGAAGGTTTCCGGCGACTCGTGTAATCTCTCCTCAAAGAAGGTGTCCGAGTAATGCTCTGGAAGTGCTGCCCAGTTGATTGAAATTGCAGACGGAAGGTCTTCCATCAGGGCTTTCCTAATCCCGTATTTGCCCACTCTTCTCAAGAATATGTTTTGCAAAAGCCTGGCGCGATACCTCTCAAGATTCTATGATATCAATTAGTATCTGCAGCGCGGATAAAAAAGGGTTCTGTCAAGTTGAAGGCGCATCAAAACGAATGTCAAGAATCGGCACAAAAAGATGCCAAATCCAAATCTTAGATTCGAGGGAGACTGGTTCTAAACTGTGCAAGTTCTAGAGTCTGTCAGTCATCTATTCGTTGCGGATGAGAGACTATCTTCAACAATGGAGACTTTTAGAAAGATGCTCAACGACTGCATCAGAATAGGACTCGCAGAGAACAAGACCTCCTTCATGTCTCTGAGATACGCTTGCTATCCAAAGCTCAAAGACTACGAGACTCCAGCAGCTTACAAGAACAACGCAATCTCGAGAGCCAGTGGAATACTATCGAACTACAGGAAGCTCTTGAAGAAACGGAAACACATCAGGAAACCTTACTGCTGGAAGCCAGTTCTGACTACCTGCTATGGATTCAAGTTCAACAAAGAAGGCTCGATCATCATTCTCCCATCCAAATTGAAAATCTCGTTGAATGATCACATCCTCAAGAGAATTACAGGTTCAAAAATACACTCTGTGACAGTTAGCACTCGCACAGTCAGCATCTGTTTCTCCAAAGAGGTTGAGCTAATCGAATGTAATGAAATCCTCGGAATCGACACAAACTTGGAAAATGTGACTCTAGCGAGCTCAACGAGAATCGTTAGGTTCGACATGAGGGAGATTGGAGAAACAAAGCAGAACTACCGAAAAGTCAAGAGCCACTTCAAGAGAAATGATTTCAGAATCGGACAGGTAATCTATGAGAAATATGGAAAACTGCAAGCAGACAAGTCTCAGAGCGAAATTCACAAAATCACCGCAAGGATAGTGAAGCTGGCAAAGAAACAGAATGCTGGAATCGCACTTGAGGACATCAAAGGCATTCGGAAACTCTACCGCAAGGGAAACGGTCAAGGTAGTGACTACAGGGCTCGCCTAAACTCGTGGGCATTTCGAGAGTTTCAGAGGCAGATACAATACAAAGCGAAGAGTGAAGGATTGACAGTTATCCATGTGAATGCGAGCGGGACATCAGCAAGGTGCTCGGTATGTGGGAACAAGATGTTTCCCGAAGAGAGCCGAATGCTGTACTGTCCTAATTGCAAACGACGGATTGATCGCGACGAAAATGCCGCGATCAACATACGGAAGCGAGGCTTGGAGAAGCTTTTCTCCACGCGGTTCAAGCCAATCGGACTGCCAGACGAAGCTATGAAGGGGAATCCAGTGAAGGAACTAACTACAGAAGTAATCCTCAGAGTCGATGGCAGCCAGTCAATAGTGCCGACACTTGACAAACAAAACGGAGTGCCGTAAACTTGACAGAACCTAAAAAAGCATAGCTAATTAATGCGGTGTAACTAATCTGGACAGAAGCAATCATAGCTTTCGTAGGATGTTAGTTCTTGTCTGAGGCGAGCCCCGAATCAAAAAGTCAGATGAGCACTCAACAAATAATCGACGCGGTTCGCGCGAGGTTTCTCGTTGCAAATGAGTATCTTCGCGAAGACGCTGCGATCGAGTTCAATCTAGATGCTAATCAGAGAGATACCAAATCAAAATTCCTTTCGCTCATTGAAGAGTTGAGAAAGTCAGGTTACACCGCAACGTTGCGTCGCTCCGACAATGGGTATTTCCTGGTAGTAGTAAGAAAACCACCACAATCCACACAGAAAAGCAAGACACCTTTGATACTACTAATTGCAACTCTAGTGGCAATACTCGCTGATGGTTTCATTAGAGCCTACAGCTATTCTGATCCTTTGACACCCCATCTGAGTACATCCGAAGAGATTGTTGTCGCCTGTATCTACACGCTGTCTCTCTTTGGAATAATCGCGATCCATGAAATGGGACACAAGGTCGCGTCGTGGTACCACAAGATGGATTCCTCTTGGCCGTATTTCATACCAGGCATCCCTGGGATATGGCCGACAATGGGCGCAGTCATCACTGCGCGGGACCCTCCAGTGAATAGGGACTCGCTCTTTGACCTTGGAATCTCGGGACCTATAGCGGGGCTTGTTGTCACAGTCATAGTATCCATTGCAGCCGTAACCAGCGCACGGTTGATACCTATTAGCAGCTTCTCTCCCACGCAACCATTTGGTAGTTCTGATTCATACACGAACTTTCTCATCGGCATTTTCAAACCGGCGGCATCCAATGACGTAATTGCCGGAGCAATGTTTACGCTTCTTTACTTCGCCTATTCTTTCGGATTCTTGCTTACATTCATCAACCTCTTGCCGGCATGGCAACTCGACGGTGGGCACATCTCTAACGCTGCAGTTAGTCCCAGGGTCCATCGCTGGCTCACCTACATTAGCGTCCTGATCATGTTCTTAATCCAATTCTATTTGATGGCAATTTTGATTTTATTGTTCGCCGGCCGAGCACCCGCACTCCAACCGCTCGATTCAGTTTCACCTTTGTCTTCTAGAAGGAAAGTATTCTTCGTTCTCACTTGGGTTCTAGCCATTTCGATATTTGCGTTCGTTCTTTACAACAACGCATTCTTCGGGCTCGGCTTCCTGTTCAAGTGAAGTACGTAGTCGAGGCATCTGTAACTACGAGTATCTTTGCTCTAGAACCCTGCTGAATCAGTGAAGCAGGGGCTTCGCGTCCCCCACCAATTGTCTTGAAACCGAACCTTGACGCATAGTACTCGGGTAGAGTGGTGAGTATCGACAGTTGGAGATCTCTCTGCACTTTGTAGAATGAGAGTAAAACTTCCAGCCCATCGAAGTAGGTCAGGGTCTCGAGTTTCGCGCGTGGTTCGAACTTACCGGTTACAAACCGCAGCAGTGCTTCAGAACCTAATCCCTGGGAACACTCTCCAAGCATGCATATCTTGGACTCCGAATCTTCGAGTGCCACATTCTTCGCAATCTGGAAGAACGATCTCGCAAGAGATTCAGTTAGTGTCCTGTCATTTTCCAGGCCACCGCATCCAAAGATGATACGTTCCATCTTGGCTGGCAAAGCGATGGAAAGAGTCTTCGTCCAGAAATCAATTGTCTGTGCGTGAGCAGATTCACAGTCACCGTAAGAAACCGAGAGAAGTCCCGCCGTTGTCTTTTCCACGATTTCCATGACTTGGACCTCAGAACAAGATTGCAACACCCGCATCGAATACCATGAAGCATTGGATTTTAGCAGCGGACATGGCAATTCATCAGAAGACCTCTTGAATGCTTGATCTTTCAATTCAGTTACTAGTGATACCAGATCAGAGGCAGCACTGGTCAGCCCGAAAAGCGGATCATAGTGAACTGACGTAAGCACCAAGAGTCGGTTGGTTGCTTTTATCTGGGCAGGAACTTTTGCAGGAGCTCCATCGACCAGTCCTATGTCAATCAAGCTTTCGATGTTGAGTAACTCTGCCTCGATCGCAAACTCTTGAGCTTTCCTCCGGGCAAGCGCTCCCAAGTTCTTTGGATGTAGAATTTTTCTTACCGTCTTGTTTCGAGTTAAGAGTAAGTCAAGAAACTTTTGCGTTCCTGAGCTTCCTGAAAGAAGCAGCAATGTATCCTGCGATACCATATCGGCGGCTTTTTCGAGATCTTCCTGAGTTATCTTTGGAGTTTGGGGTTCTAGGATTTGAGACAGATTCTCCTGCTTTATGTCGAAGGAAACCTCTACCGGGCCGTAGGGAACCCAGATCTCGGTCATTGGAGAAGCTTCTTGTCATTCGCGTTGAATTAGTACTTGTTGGATCCGGCGGGATTAGGCGTAAATCATCAAGCCTTTTTGTTCCAGAGTAACGTGAAGGTTGTTCACAGCTCTATAAACTTCAGTTTCCTTCTTGGCACCCGTGCAGACAAGTTTTCCGGAAGCAAATAGCAGTATAACCGTTTTCGGATCTGCCATCCTGTGAATCAGGCCGGGGAATTGCTCTGGTTCGTACATTGATTTGGGTAGCTGCCTGGCTGCTTCCTCAAGATGCACTTTTCCTCCTAATGAAGCGGACGCGACTATGTTCTGAATATCAATCACCGGCTCGTTTCTGATGTCTATGCTGCCCTTTCGCAGTTTCTGAACAACGGTCTTTACTGCCTTGATTGCCTGTTCCTCGGATTTTGCTCCAGTGCAAACCATTTTCCCTGAACTGAAAATGAGAGTCGCAGTCTTCGGCACTTTGAGCCTGAACACTAGACCGGGAAATTGATCTGGATGGTACTCGACGTCTGAAAAGGACCTTGTAATCTGATTCAGATCAACTGTTTGATTGATGCTTGCGGAAGCTACAACATTTTCGATACTGATAAGAGCTTTAGTCTGCGGCAAAAATATGGCCTTATATTGGCTTTTTAAATCTCATATATAAAGCTGAATCGAGGGGGTTCTGTCAAGAACATGGGCCTCACTGGGGTTTTTGTTTCTGTCAAGGCTCGGGCCCTAGATGTTTCTTCTTGCTTTGCGAGGCAAAGAAAAGGCCTCGCTAAAATATGTGGGTTTTGCTCTCATCTCTTTGGGGCCAATAGGAGCTATCGCTTATTCTTTGGTAACGCTTACTGACTTCGAGATTCCGTTTGCCATTGCGACATTTGGCATTTGGGCTGGTCTAGTTGTCCTTTCGAGTGAAGTGGTTGAAAAGAGAATCGAGCAAAACGTAGTAGATTACAATGTCAAGCTAGCGAAGAAAGGAAAATCTATCAAACCCCGCAAACTAAAAGAGTTCAATTGGCCAAAAGCGGTTCTCGGACAAGCAAGTACATTATTTCTGATAGGTTCTATTTTGTTTATAGCTGACATCTTTCTGAATATTCAAGATATTGAAATACTAGCTTTCAAATCCTATGATGTTTTATTTTATGCGGGAATGTTTGCAACAATAGGTGCAGTGGTCTATAGCTCTCGCCTTTTCAAATTCCTGATAGATAGGACATACCGCCCAAAGTATGGAATGTCTCATCTTGCAAGAGGTTTTGTCGTGGTTGCCACAATGCCTTATTCCTATTACTCGGTGACTTTTCTTTACTCACTTCTTGTACATTCTCCACCTATGAATAATCTCGGAATCTTCTTAGCTATTACTTTCATTCTTGCTATTATTGGAATTATATATCTCGATTACAACGTTATTTGGAAAGATATGATCTCCAAGCCAGCTGTTGTTCTTCTCTCAGCTCCAGTGGACTTTGTCTTACTTCTTCTTATTCTTCTTAAGTTAGGTGTTCCTATTTGACAAATACTCGCTCAAGATCGTCCTTATCGTTTCTGGGATTGAATCCAATAATCTCTTTTTCCGTTCTTGCTCTAACTTCTTTTCCATTTCCTCAGTCATTGCAACATTTTACCGTTTCATCATGCCTTAGAGTAACCTCTGATGGAGCTTTGAATTTCCAAGAAGCTTCAAAGGTGTTTTTCACGAAAACTACTCCAAGAACTCAGCATATCAAAGACATTACACTAGCTGGAAAGATTCACAACCAAAAAATGGAGCGCATGAATGGAGAAATGAGAGACAGAGAAAAAGTCATTCGCGGAGTGAAATCTAAGCAAAGCCCAGTATTCAAAGGCTCTCAGATCTTCCACAATTACATAAGACCGCACATGAGACTAGATGGAGGGAAAACCCCAGCTGAGGCGTGTGGAATCAAGATCACGTGGGAGAACAAGTGGTTTACTTTGATTCAAAACGCAAGCACGAAAAAAGAATGATCAATTCAGTTATTAACAGAAGTTTGTACAATATGTTTTAAGCTGAACGCACACGTTGCCGATTGATCAAAGAATCATCTTAATTGTTGGCCTTACTGTAATCGTAATCGTCATAGTTGTCGTAGTACGCGTCTTGCTGGGCAAACGCCCTACCAACTTCTAATTGTTTCACCTGAACCCCAGTCATAACCCGCAATTTGACAAGGACAAAAGCCTAGTCAAAGACCCGAAGACTTGAAAGAACCGTCTAGAGAGTTCTGTTTACATACTGCGCTCTCGTTCTTCGTGTTAACTGTCGGACCCCAGGTGTGTTTAGGATTTAATCACGGTCACTTAGCAGGAAATGCTCTGACTTTGGGTGCGATCTGAACCCGTAACGGTGCTGTTAGTTATGGTGGTCACTGACACAACTGGCGAATTGGGTGCAGTGCTGGGATAGATGTAAGTTACAGTCGTTGTCTGCATCATAGGTCCGCTGTAATAAGTTACGCTTCTCTGACCAGATATCGTGACGCATGTTGGCGTGTATACTACAACGAGGACAGTTTGCCTTGTTATGGTCAGTGTAGGATACGTCAGACTTGAAGGGGAGATTGTGGTTGAAGACAATAGGACTACTGTCTGAGTCAAGGTGGAAGCCGATTGAGTTTGGGTAAAGGTTGTAGTCCTTCCAGAAGAAATAGCGTATCCGATTGAGGTTCCCAGTGCTAGAGCAATCAGAACAAACACAACCGAAACTAGAATAATGATTCGAGGTTGCAAGATATGACGGCTAGCTTGATGGATGCATAGGACAATATAAGAAACTATGCAATAAGGTCAGTTGTTCTGATTAATAGAACAGCCGACTCTTCCCTTTGGCTCAGTTAACTTTCTTTCTTTGAGGCATTCTGAATTAGTGTTAACCACTCGCTATCTTCCTCGACCTTGATTCCAGCTACTTCAGCTGGGGTTTGTTCCTTATTGCTCCATGCGTTATTACGAAATTATAGAATATCTGGTATCCATTGAGTACTGGGTTTCTTTGATCTCAAAACCTCGGAAATTCTGCTCGCGGTCACGTATTTCTTAGTTCATTCGTTCCATTTTGTTCTTGCAAATTATTCCGTTGAATGAAATATCTTTGAAATAACTACAGCAATCCAGCCACGAGTATAATCAATGCGCGTCCTGCAACGATCCCTAGAAGCGATAGTACAACGTTCAGCACGATGTAGACAAGACCAAGGAGTAACTTCCCAGCGTCCAATAGGGCAGCACCCTCGAAGGCAAAAGACGACATCGTTGTAAAGGAGCCGCAAAATCCGATTCCGAGGAGGATTACATAATTCTGGCTCAGCCCAAATCTCTGGACTGTGGTCATACTCAATCCAAGGATGAAGCTACCCAAGACGTTGATGAACAATATGGTGACCGGAACGCCATAAACGAATAGCGCGTCGCTTCCGATCTTATATCGCAAGTATACTCCTGACAGTGCACCAATTGCCAAATACAGCAAGTCTAGTTTCCAAATTGCCAATCGCTTCTTCCACTCTCGCCATTTTTTGATTCACAAGGTAGAAGCTATTGGCCCATCCATGAAGACGAGCGGTTGATGGCGAGCCTCACCGCCATTTCTTGATTTCGTCGTGGTGCTTTATTAAATTAACTCGAAATAATAGAAATTATTCGAGTCGACCGCGTTCCAAATAGTGACGACTCGGTCAAATGCCTTTTCCACATGTCTTAGGTTTTTCAGAAATAACTCTGATTCCTCATTGTCGTCAACAAACGAATAAAAGTTCACAATAGAAAAGAATTATCCAAAAACCGAAGCAAGCATCAACGCGACCACATTGTCAATCTGATGATCCTCTCTTCGCCTATCATGAATGCGCGCACGATCTAAATCCAGAAATCCTAGTTGCAAAGATCCCAATTTTTACTCGCGGCTAATCAGTAAACTTTTCGTTTTGGTTGTAATATCCAGAGCCAGATGTTGAGTATTAATCCAACCACTAGAATGGAGACAAGAAGGTATTGAAGATATCCAGCCGATCCGTTTACCGGGAAAATAAACACTAGGTTTGATTCGGCAGTGGTAGAAACAAATGTGCTCTTTGACATAGAAACCCCTTCTATCGAAGCTGTGACGTTGTACAAACCAGAAGGGACATAGATCAAAACGTTTCCGTCAGAATCTGAAGTAGCTGTCGCTCTTCCTCCGTAGCCATTATCTGCTACCACTGACACGTTAGCCAGCGGAACGGAATTGCTTGTCACATGTATTGACAACATTCCAAGAGGCACGTAGACATCGTTCACAGTGAACGGTTTGTCTATCGAGACAGTCAGCGGTTGGAGATTTTGGCTGCCGAAGACTGGTGTGAGTTGGACAGAAAGAGGAAAATTCCTTCCGACCATGTACAGCGAGTCATTGTACATCTCTGACGATAGAATGTTTGGATTATTCGCAACTGTAAAGTTGAGATAGGAAATATCTGGTCGTGCACTCTTTACGACCACCCCTCCGATGCTACTTAGAATATCCACCCGAGTCTGATTGAGATTCATCTGAAGTCTAGAATAAGAGTCCACTCCTCCGATTTCGTACATCAGGTACAAAGCTGTCGGCCAGGTTTGAGGCCCTCGGTTCAGGCTACTGTTTTCACTAAAAAATAAGGAGCTTATCAAAATTTGGTTGCATCCCCCAGTCCATAACCAGGCACCATCTGTTAGCAGTAGTGCGGCCGTTTGTTCGACAATTAATCCTGCATCGCTCTCGAAGAAAGCATTGAGTTCGTAACGGCCCGGACGCGGAACAGTGTTATTTGTCAATGATACCTTTTCAGATGAACTTGATGTGAAAAGTGCGGTGCTCGAAGAAATAGCGGTTATATCCCTCGAAAGAAACTCTCCATTCAAGTTACCATCGAAGGTGTACAAATAATCCATATCGTACCAAAAGGAAAACGTTCGGTTCACGAATCCGTTGATATTCAGAGTTGCATTATGAAGGTTCGCCCCCACTAACATTTCTCCCCCTCCAACGGCTTGGGGGATCGGGACGGCTAGAGTTGAGTTAAGTTCCGAAGAAGCGAGACAGGCTTGGAAATTGAACGCTGTATTTTCTGGAATCATGAAGCCTAGATTCAAATTGCTAGCCTGCAACGAGAAGTTATCCAAGACAGGAAGGATTGGATGCGCAGAGGGATTCAGAAATGAAATTTTCAAGCTTATCATGGAAGTGTTCTTGAGTGTCACATCCAGAGTCCAGCTACCTTCAGCATCTGAAGCTGAAAAAATGTAGAGAAGTGATACAGTAGAGGTGGAAATTTGGTGGCTTGAAGCCACGCCCCCCTTTGGTGAAATTAATTGAACTGCGACGGCTTGGTTTGATGTTGAAAGTAGCCACATCTCGTCACCTGGAGAGTAAATTGGAATCCCTTCTTGTAAGGAGGAAAGGCTTCCGGGACTGTACCCGAGTTCAATGAAACCCAGAGCTGTCGGAATGACTTGGGCGGTAGCAGAATGAACAGGACCTTCCAGACTGGTGATTGGAGTGAGCAAGATTGTAAAAGAGAAAAGCGCCAACAAAATGAATACGATTCTTCTATCGGCCACGCGAACTCCCCCACAATGCAGCTACTCCGATCAGTGTAGGAATCGTGAACGCAAGCAGGACATCCGAACTGATCGAAAGAAAAGCAATAATCCAAATTAGCACTCCGAGAGTTCCACTCAGTGGTATCAACAATGCGGTTGAGATCTTGGTTCGAGAATCCGTTTCGAGATCCCTGAGAGTGGCATAGGCGGTCATTCCAACGAAGAATACCACTAGCCCGAAGAAGAGAGTACTGTTTGACCCTAATCCATTGAAGGAGGATAGCGGGCCCTTGAATTGCCCAAACTGAATGAACAACATCCCGAGACCTGACGGTCCCTGAATCCTTGTCCCCTCTCTTGCCAGAGCTCCTGACAGAAACAGCATACCCCCGACTTCTAGGGAGCCGATCAGTACCACGATCGCAAGAGAAGCTTCTTTCGCCATGTCTATAACAAATTTGTAGATCGCGTACGGGGATA
>Ga0307373_10015486_pt1 | contig 10365 bp, 7 predicted proteins | sample OX2MG_FD_202534 | JGI IMG/M metagenome (GOLD analysis project Ga0307373, IMG submission 202534) | Soil microbial communities from Risofladan, Vaasa, Finland - OX-2 | ecosystem: Environmental > Terrestrial > Soil > Coastal area > Acid sulfate soil | place: Finland: Risofladan, Vaasa | collected...
CATGACGAGGCAAACAGGGGGCTGACGCCCCCCGCTCGCCAAGGCGGGCAGATGCCAACTATAACCTGTAACTTGTCCCCTAGAACCTCAGTTTCGTGCCCCCCGGCCAGGACTGAAACGCGTTAACCGACTCGGTTGTACCCGTTGAGCGCAGCGACCCGGTAGGCCTCGGCCATCGTGGGATAGTTGAACGTCGAATTGAGGAAGTAACGTAGCGAGTTCTGCTCGCCGGGCTGCGACATGATCGCCTGTCCGATGTGAATGATTTCCGAGGCGTTGGCCCCAAAACAGTGGATGCCCAAAATTCGCAGTGTCTCGCGGTGGAAGAGCAGCTTGAGCATCCCCACCGTCTGGCCGGTGATCTGGGCGCGCGCCAAATGCTTGAACATCGCATGGCCCACTTCGTACGGCACGCCGGCCGCCGTCAGCTCGCGCTCGGTCTTGCCCAACGAGCTGATTTCGGGGCTGGTGTAAATGCCCGTGGGGATGTCGCTGATCAATGCGCAGTCGCACGAGCCGAGGACCAGGTGCTGGGCGGCGTACCGACCCTGCACATAGGCGGCGCTGGCCAGCGCCGGAGGGCCGATCACGTCGCCGACCGCGTAGATGTGCGGCACGGCCGTCTGGAAATGCTCGTTGACTTCGATCTGGCCGCGGTGGTTGGGCACGATACCGATCGGCACGAGGTCCATGTCGTCGGTATTTCCCGTGCGGCCGGCGGCCCAGAGCAGCACGTCGGTCTTGAGCTGTTTCGCGCTCTTGAGGTAAACGACCACGCCGTCGTCCTGGGGCTCGACCCGCTCGTAGCACTCGCCGTGGCGGATGATCGCGCCGCGGTCGCGGAGGTGGTAACTCAGGGCGTCGATGATCTCGTCGTCGAGGAACTCCAGCAGCTTCTGCCGCGTGTTGACCAGGTTCACTTTGACGCCCAGGTTGCGGAACATCGAGGCGTACTCGCAGCCGAGCACACCGGCGCCGTAAATGGTGATCGAACGCGGCGTATGGTCCAGGTTGAGGACCGTATCGCTATCGAAGACGCGCGCATGACTGAAGTCGACGTCGGGCGGACGGTAGGGGCGGGCGCCGGTAGCGAGGATGAAGGCGCCGGCCCGCAGCTCACGCCGGCCGCCGTGCTGGTCGCAGACTTCGATCGTGCGCGGATCGCGGAAGCGGGCATGCCCGTGGAAGATGGGCACGCCATTGCGCTCGTAGAACCCCAGCCGCATTTCCACCTGTTTTTCGATGACCGAAGCGGCGGAGCGCCGCAAGTCGGGAAACGACAGGCTGGCGGAGATTCCGGCGTCGCGGAAGAGTTTGTCGTTGACGATGCTGGTGGTCTGGTAAATGGCGTGGCGCAGCGCTTTGCTGGGGATCGTCCCCCAGTGGGTACAGCCGCCGCCGATTTTGGCGAAACGCTCGACGGTCGCGACATTCTTGCCGAGCTTCGTGGCCTGCATCGTGGCCCCCTCGCCGCCCGGGCCGCTGCCGATCACCACGATGTCGAAGGATTGCGTGTCCATGATTCACTGTTTTGACGAATGAGGAGCCGCCGCCGTTTACACCACGGCGCTCTCGGGTATGCGCAGTCTCTGCCACAACCGCTTGAGCGAGGGGAGGCATTCGGGTGTGAGAGAGCCGCGGGCGTAGGTGATTTGCGCGTAGTGGTTGGCAAGCGATTGGACGTCGGCTGCCAACTCCGCCGTGCGGTTCCCCAATTGCTGGGCGAATTCGTGCGGAGTGGCTTCGGGCCGCCGCGCGGCGCCGCGCTCGAAGGCCCAGGCCTCCAGCGCGGCAAACGTGTAACGCACCAGCTCATCGGGCGTCGAGCGCGCCGCCGCTCCGTTGGCGAACGGATCGGCGAAGGCGGCGAACGGACGCGGTACCGGCCGCGACTCCTCCGCGCCGGCGTCGGTTTCCACCGGACGCTTGCGGCCGAACAAATCGCTCCAGATCCTCTTGAGTTCCTCGAGCATTTGCCGCAGGAAGGCGAGCACTTGCTCACGGTAGCGGATGAAACCATAAATCGCCGCGGCCAACATCGTCCCGTACATCAGCCAGCGAATCCAACTGGCCAGCGACCAGTTGAACCTCGGCAGCTTCGGCGCCGCGGGCGGCGATTTTGGCGGTTGCGGCGGGGGACTCGCCGACGAACTCGGCGCCTTACCGCCGGGCGTGCCACCTTGGGGTGGTTTCGCTTCCTCGCCGGGTCGAACACCTTGGCCGGCCGGCGGCGACGACGCGGCGCCGCCGGCTGGCTGTTGGTCTGTGCGATTGGGGTCCTTGTTTGGATCGTTTTGTTCTCCGCTCGACGCCGGCTTGTTCGCCTGTTGATCGCCGGGGTGTTGCTCACCAGACGGATTGCCACCCTTTTGATTACCCCCCTGCTGCCCTGATTTCTGGCTTCCACTGGGCTGGTTTCCGCTTTGTTGGCCCCCACTTTGTTTGCCGCCTCCCTGTTGACTTCCACCCTTTTGATTACCCCCCTGCTGCTCTCCCTGTTGCTTTCCTTGCTGGTTTCCACTGGGCTGGCTTCCACTTTGTTGACCTCCGCTCTGCTTGCCGCCTCCTTGTTGACCTCCACCCTGTTGATTGCCGCTCTGCTGCTCGTCGGGTTTTAGCGCGCCGCTTTCACCGGGGGGCTGACGCCCCCCGCTCGCCGAGGCGCCGCTTTGTTGACCTCCGCTTTGTTTACCGCCCTGCTGCTCTCCTTGCTGGCTTCCGCTTTGTTTGTCGCCTCCTTGCTGACCTCCACCCTGTTGATTACCGCCCTGCTGATTACCGCCCTGCTGCTCTCCTTGCTGGTTTCCACTGGGCTGGCTTCCGCTTTGTTGGCCGCCACTTTGCTGGCCGCCTCCTTGCTGACCTCCGCCCTGTTGATTACCGCCCTGCTGCTCTCCTTGCTGGTTTCCACTGGGCTGGCTTCCGCTTTGTTGGCCACCACTTTGCTGGCCGCCTCCTTGCTGACCTCCGCCCTGTTGATTACCACCTTGTTCGTCCGATGCCTGGCTGGTCGTGTCCGACGATGGTCGCCCTTCCCCTTCGCCATGGCCTTCGGTGAGCACGGCGTAATCCGAAGCCCGCCGCTTGGGAGAGCCGACGACGTTGGCGATCAATTCCTCAACCGGGTATTCCGCGCTGGGACGCGGCAGAATCACGCCGGCCAGGAGCAAGGCCGTGATGAGCACCGCCCCCACCCCCAGCCAAATGCCAGTCATCGGCAGCGGCATCTCGAGCTTGCGCTGCCGCAGGTAGCGCCGCAGGCCGAGAAAACTGGTCGTCAGCAAGAGCCCCAGCCCAGCGGCGACGTAACAGAGCAACAGCAAGAACACGTACCGGCGACGGGCCATTTCGCCCGCCGGCACCATCGACTGCCCCAGTCCGAACAGCGGTAGCGCGGCCAATGAAAAATAGACCACCCACACGCCCGGCGCGTGTGGCTTTTTCTCGTTTTCTTCGGCCTCTACGGCGCCAAGCCACTGCTGCCACCACGTTACCTGCCGCCGGCGCTTGCGGCCGGTGCCATCCTCCGCGTCGTTCGCCGGTTCTGCGGCCTGGTTGGGATCGGCCGCCCGTGAGGCGTCGCCGCGGTCCAGCCCGGCGACCTGCAACAAACCCTCGCCGGAGGCGTCCTGTTCGTCGTCGATCACCGTGCAATCCCAGGTGAGCTTGTTGGCGCACCACCAGACGACGGCCAGCAATCCCAAAGCGACACCTACGGAATCCAAGAGCCTCAGCACGACCAGGGCCACGGCCCCCGACAGCGCCAGCCCATAGAACAGGGCCTTTTCCTTGCCTTCCTCGATTGAGATTCGGGCGATAAGCACGATGGCGAACACGAACCAGAACATAATCCAGTTCAGCCGCCCGCCGTGTTCTCCGTGATAACCGATCTCCACAAGGAAAAAACAGAGGCTCCCCACCAGGGCCATGATCAAGGCCGGGCTAAGGGCAATGACCACGTAATCGATCGACGTCATTTCAGGGCGGCGACGGCGTGCCATGGAAATCCTGGATTCCTGGGTGGGGAATAAGCCCATCGTAGCAGATTTACGAGAGGCTGGGACCGCTCCGGGAGATAATGTCACCGCAGCAAGTGCTGCCCGCACAAAGCCGATAAACTCGCCTCGTCGGCGACGCGGCGTGTTTCGACCCCCTCGGCCAAGAGCCGCCCCGAGCCGTCGACGTATTCGTCGTCGCTGAAGGCGATCAAGACCGCCGTCACGGCGTAGCCGCGGCGCCGCAGGCTACCCAGGGCGAACGCCGTCGGCTCGCTGACCGTGGGCAACACGGCGACGACCGTGGCGTCGCGGGGCAATCGGCTGACGGTCTCCAGAACAAGTTGATCGAACGTAAGCCCGTCGGTCAGTTCGACGCGGGCCAGGGTTTCGAGGATGCGCTGAAACTGCTCGTGTCCGCGCCGCGTGGGGACGACGACGGGCTGCAAGCGGTCGCTCCGCTCGCGCATGTTGACGTTCTGTTTTGCGGCGGCGCGGGTGCGAAAGTCGTGGGCCCAGCCCTCCTGGCGAATTCGGTCGGCGGCATCGCGCCCGTTGGTGGCCAGCCCGACCTGCTGCCCTAGCAGGTAAACCGCGTTGGCCACCGAGGCGGCGGTGGTCACGGCCAGCTCGCTACGCACGGGTTCGTTCGGTCGGGGGTACTCGTCCTGGTGGAAGGCCAGCAGGATCGATGCCCCGGCAATCGTCGAGGGTTCGTAGATCTTGCTGTGGAGAACGCCGGTGCGCGCGGTCGCGCGCCAGTTCACTCGGTTCAAAGGGTCGCCCGCCTGGTAGAGCCGCAGCCCGGCGATGCGTGTGGGGTCTTCGAAAAGGCGGTGCGTGAGGCGGATTTCGCCGATCGGGCGGCGCGACGCGAGATCGTAACCGACCAGGGGCACGAGCCGCGGATGAACGAGCACGAAATGCGGTGCCGTGCCCACGCGATAACGGCGGTGCAAGCCAAACAGGTCGCCCGTCTCCAACACGACCGGCCCCAGTTGGTAATAGCCGCGCATCTGGAATTCGAGCTGGTAGTGGAGCGATTTCCTCGCGCCTGGCCGGAGCATGGCAATCATCAGTCGTTTACCGTGGACCTTTAGCCTCGGCGGGCGCTGAACGATCGCTTGTCGCGGAAGACTGTCTTCGATGAGCACCCAGGCGACGGGGAAGCGGCCGGTGTTCTTGACCTGTACCAGCACCGCCAGCTTGTCGCCGATTTCGGCGGTGAGCCGGTTGCACTCGCGCTGGGCTTCGAGGTGCTCGATCCAGTAGCGCGAGAGGTACCGGCTGACGAGCATCAGGCCCAACAGAACGTACATCGCGTAGGCCAAGAGACCCAACTGGAAGACGAGCGCCACCAGCAGGATGGCCGCGGCGCCGAGGTACCATCTCATGGGGCGCGGGCCGCGGCGGCCCCCACGTTGCCCGTCGGCACCGGGACATCGTTGATCACCTCCTCGACCACCTTGGCCGCGGTCACTTTCCGCAGCCGGCTTTCCGGCCGCAGCACGAGGCGGTGGTTGAGCACGGAGGGGGCCATCCGCTTGACGTCGTCGGGCAGGACGAAGTTGTTGCCGCGCATCGCCGCCACGGCCTGCGCCGTGCGGAACAGGGCCAGCGAGGCGCGTGGGCTGCCGCCCAAGAGCACGTCATCGTGCAACCGCGAGCCTTGGACGATTTCGAGAACGTAATTGCGGACCTTCTCGTCGACGTAGACTTCGCGCACGGCCCGCTGGCAGGCGATCACGTCGGCGGCCGAGACGACCGGCGCCAGAGTATCGACCGGATGGCCGCGCTGCAGACGTTCGAGCATCTTGCCCTCTTCCTCGAAACTCGGGTACCCCAGGCTGAGCCGCACGAGGAAGCGGTCGAGCTGGGCCTCGGGCAACGGGAAGGTGCCTTCGTGGTCGACCGGGTTTTGGGTGGCGATCACGAGGAACGGTCGCTTGAGGTCGTAGGTTTCGCCGTCGACGGTAACGCGGCCCTCGCCCATGGCTTCCAACAAGGCGGCCTGCGTGCGAGGCGTGGCCCGGTTGATTTCGTCGGCAAGCACGATCTGGGCGAAAATCGGGCCGGGGCGAAAGATGAACTCGGTTGTCTTCTGGTTGAAGATCGAGGCCCCGGTGATATCGGAGGGGAGCAGGTCGGGCGTACATTGGATGCGCTTGAACGTGCAATCGACGCTGAGGGCCAAAGCCCGCGCGAGCATCGTCTTGGCCACTCCGGGCACATCCTCCAGAAGGATGTGTCCCTCGCAGAAATAGGAAACCAGGGCCAACAAAACCTCCTGGCGTTTGCCAAGGACCACTTTCTCGACGTTGCCGATGATCTTCTTGGCGATCGTACTGACGTTGGACATGTGCGCCTCTGATCCATCCCCGGTGCAACCACGTAATGGCCCATTATGGTCGGCCGCGGCGCGAGTTCCTAGCCAGGGTGGGCCTACACCCGCTTCTCCGGCTTGTACGAAATGACGGAGACGCCGCGATGCTTCTTCATGATCTGAAAAATCGACGAGCGCACGCGCAGACCGCGAGTGCCTCGCCGCAACGCCTTGTCGATACGCGACCAGCTCTCGCCCGCGAGGCCTTTGATCGCGCCAGAAGTGCGCGCGGGCCAAAGCCCCGTGCGCGCATGGTGAGCGTCGGCCCAGGCCAGGATTTGCGCGACAGTGAGCTTCGGCAGGCAACGCGAGTTGCGCACGCCGCGGTGTTGGGCCAGCAGTTTAGCCAGCGACGAACCGCCCGGTAGCCCGCGCGCGCCGTGGTCGAGGGCGGTATTGATCGCAAGCCACGTTTCAGCTTTCGCGCCCTCGACCGCGCCCGAGCGGACCTGGGGCCACTTCCCGGTGCAAAAATAGTGCGCGTCGGCCCAGAGCAGGATTTGGCCGGTCGTCAACCTTGGTTGCCGAAGACGATGGCGCACACCGCGGCTTGCCGCGAGCAGATCGGCCAGCGACTGTCCGCCAGGCAAACCACGGCATCCCTGTCGCAGCGCGGCGCTAAGCGCCAGCCAGTTTTCGCCGACGGTATCGTCGACGCGGCCGGAATGGGCATTGGGCCAGCGGCCATGGCGTGCATGGTGCGCGTCGGCCCAGGCCAAGATCTGCTTCTTGGTCAAGCGCGGCAACGAATGGACGTTTCGCAGGCCGCGATGCCCGGGCAGGAACTTTGCCAGGGTGTCGTTGGGCCCAAGGCCGCGTTTGCCTTGCCGCAAGGCGAGCTCGATCTTCCCCCAGGTTTCACCGGGCGCCTCGGCGATCGCTCCGGAGGTCAGATTTGGCCAACACCCGCGGCGGTGGTAGTGGGCGTCGGCCCAAGCCAGGATCGATCCGATGACCAGCGGAGGTTTCCGCACGTGCGTTCGCACACCGCGCCGGCGCCGCAGCAGGCGCGGCAGCGACGAGCCGCCCGGCAAACCGCGCGACCCGCGGCGAAGCGCCTTGTCGACCGCCCGCCACGAGTCGCGCGGGGCCTCGAAAATGCGGCCGGAGTCGGCCGTGGGCCACATGCCAAGCCGTGAGTGGTGCGCATCGGCCCAATCGAGGATCTGCGATTCGGAAAAACGGGGCAGTTCGGCTCGATTCGTCACACCCCGCTCGCGCGCGAACAGCTTGGCCAACGTGGTGCGAGGCAATCCACGCCGGCCGTTTCTCAATGCCTCGGAGAGTGTCAGCCATGAGTCGCCCGGCGAAGCGTTGATGAGGCCCGAATCTCGCTTGGGCCAAGCACCCGTGTGCGCGTAATGGGTGTCGGCCCAGGCCAGGACTTGTTTCACCGTCAAGGGAGGCAACGCATGCGAGTTCCGGAAGCCCCGCCACTGGGCGAACAGCCGCGCCAGCGACGACGCCGGCGGTAAACCGCGAATTCCGACCCGTAGGGCCGCGTCGATACTGCCCCAATTCTCGCCCGCCATTTCGGAAATGGGTCCCGAATCGGCGTTCGGCCAACGACCCGTGCGCAGAAAGTGGCTGTCGGCCCAGGCGAGGATTTGCGTCACCGTCAGCGGCGGTGCCGCGGCGATGTTCCGCACGCCGCGCCTCTCGGCCAGCAGCCTTGCCAGCGACGATCCTCGCGGCAATTCTCGCGATCCGGTGCGCAACGAGCCGTCGATGTTGCGCCATTTTTCACATGCCGTCCCTGGAATCGCACCGGCCTTGGTATTCGGCCAATGGCCGGTGCGCTCGAAATGCTCGTCGGCCCAGGCGAGGATCTGCGTGTAGCTCAGGGGGCGATTGGGCCTGGCTCGCAATCGTTTCGGCCGGCGGCGACTCGTTGGCATTGCGCGCGGAGACTGGTTAATATGGGCGCGCCGCCGGAAACCGGAAACTCGCGCCGGCCCGCGCCCGCGCCCATTCTAGTTCGGCGCGGCGACCGATTCCATCCCCGCGAATTGTCGCAAACCGTGCCCTGCCCACTGCCTCCTGCCGACTGCCCCCCTCACCACCCAGGAAGATAGGAAAAACAGCGTCCGCAGCGTCCGCAGCGTCCGCAAAGGTCACAACCTGGGACCGATCTTGAAAAGAGGGCCAATTTCGGCCTTCTGGCAAGAGCCACTCGCCACGTCTCCTTCTCTGTCTAGATCGCCCAGATTTACATAAAAACCGTCTCGTTCTTTGTCTCTTTCCTGAAAACGCGCTGCGCATAAGGATCTTATTCCCCGTCTCGGTCGCGATTCGGCGCTTGCGAGGGCCAGGTTGCCGTCGCTTCCACAGCTTGTACGTGCGTCGCCGCCATCGTATGCTCGATCGAGCAGTTGCCCGTACCCGTGCGTGGATTTGGGCCATCGGCTTATCGACAAGCGCGCGGCTCAGATGTTGACCGTTAACGATCCGGGCCAATTCTCCTTGAGTGCGAATTCAGGCTTCCGAAAACGGCCGACACTCTGGCATGGATGACTCTGGAGCCAGGTGCCTTGTTCGAGGCTGATGCGCTACGAGCGGAGCTTTTTCAACGAGGAGGGACGTCTATCGCAGAAAACACAGCAAACGCAACTCGCCCAGCGCGTGACATCGCCGATCCGGCAACGGGACCGCCACCGGCACGAGCGAAGTAAGCGAATCCGTCGTGAAAGGCTGGGACGTCCAATCCACCCTTGACTGCGCGAACGCAACGGGCGATCGCCGGCTCAAGCGGCTGGGTCGTTCCTCTCAGGCTCAATCCTGCCCCAGGCCCTGATCCAGCCTCGCCGGCCGCTCACCTACGAGCGTTGACTGCGCAAGCTGCTCATCCTGTCGTGGCCAGCACCGTAGCCTGCGCTGGACGATTCGGCGGTGGCCCAGCCCTCGATGGCGTTTTCATCGTCCTCGCACGTGCCACCCAAAACCGTCGGGGCGGCCAGATCACGCCACATCTCGTCACCGCCCCAGCCACTCCACGCAAAAAACTCGCGCGCCGAGCGGGATGATGCTATGCGCCCGCTAAGCCGCGACCATCTCGCCAGCCCCCACTGGCTCCCTCTCCACGATCGAAATTGGCTCCCTTTTCAAGCTCGGTCCCATTGAACAGTTGGCCGCGATTTTCGCAGTCGATATCCTCGGATTCTCGGTGATGTCGAACCACGTCCATCTTCTGGTCAGGAATCGCCCCGATGTCGTTGGAACCTGGAACGACGAAGACGTCGCTCGACGCTGGTATCGGCTGCATCCTTGGCGACGCGACGAAGACGGCATGCCCGCCGAGCCGGAGCCATGCGAGCTCGCCGCCATGCAGTCCAATCCCGAGCTTTTGGCCGAGTACCGCCGCCGGTTATCGAGTCTCCCCTGGTTGATGAGGTCACTGTGCGAACCCATCGCGCGCCGCGCAAATCGCGAGGACTACGCGACAGGAAGATTTTGGGAGGGGCGGTATAAATCGCAACGGATCCTCGATGAAACCGCGCTTTGGGCCTGCAGCATCTACATCGACTTGAACCCGATCCGAGCTTCCATCGCCGAGACGCCGGAGACGTCCGAATTCACCGCGGCATTCGAACGGATTGCCGCGCGACAACAGACGGCCGCCAGGGTCGCGGGTTCGGCGCCGCCGGCGGACGGCGTCGATGCGGGGCCATCGACGCATGCCGACGGGCGCGGCGCTTGGCTCAGCCCGGTTCCAGACGCCGACGTGCGCGCCACGGATGGCAACTCGGCGCCGACCTTCCCGAATCGGCGCGCGTCGGAACGCGGTTTTCTGCCGATGACGCTCGACGAGTACCTGGAATTGCTCGACTGGACGGGCCGCCAGGTGCGCGAAGGGAAACGCGGCGCCATTCGCGCGGACTTGCGGCCAATTCTCGAGCGTTTGCACATCAACGCCGACGTTTGGATCGACACGATCGAACGCTTTGGCCGGGCATTTCATCGCGTGGTTGGCCGCGTCTCGAGCATGGC
>Ga0307373_10015487_pt1 | contig 10364 bp, 9 predicted proteins | sample OX2MG_FD_202534 | JGI IMG/M metagenome (GOLD analysis project Ga0307373, IMG submission 202534) | Soil microbial communities from Risofladan, Vaasa, Finland - OX-2 | ecosystem: Environmental > Terrestrial > Soil > Coastal area > Acid sulfate soil | place: Finland: Risofladan, Vaasa | collected...
TCAGCAGGCATTCCTCACTCGCATCCTGACCGACGCCGAGAACAACGGCTTCAGCATGGTTGTCTGGTTGGCGGCGCTCGACCCGGCCTTCGCCACCACCGGCTCCAATACGGTCTTCAAGGATCTCGGCCTGCGGAAGAGCGACGGCTCGAACAAACTCGCCTGGTCCACGTGGGAAGCGTGGGCCCGGCGCCCGTTGAAGTAGGCCCCGCCATCGCCGTGCGGAGGACTCCGGCGCCCCTCCTGCGCGCCGCTGCAGTCTTTGCGATCCTCGCCGTCGCGCTCTCCATCTGGGTCGCGTGGCACGGCATCCCGCTACCCGGAGACATCTGGCTCGTCCATCAACTGCAGAGGGCGACAACCCTCGGCAAGAACGCTCGGATCGTCAACGACATCGGTAATTGGCTCTGGCTGTTCGTTGTCGCGGGCGTCCTCCTGATACTGCTCGGCGGGAGGCCCTGGCGTGTCGCCGCTGTCCCGCCGAAGCGCGAAGCCCTGGCGGCGATGGCTGCCGCAATCGTCCTCAGCCTTGGCGATACTCTCCTCAAAGCCGCCCTCCGCTCTCCTCGGCCATCGGTCCGCTTCGGCATCCACATCGAGGGCCATTTCAGCGGGTACGGCTACCCGAGCGGACACACCTACAACGATGTGCTCTTCTTCGGCGTCCTCGCCGTGATGGCACCGTCATACCTCCCGCGGCGCCTCGTTTTTCCCGCGCGGGTTGTCTCTGCAGCGATAATCCTCGCGGCTGGCCCCTCTCGCATCCTCGTGGGCGCTCATTGGCCAAGCGACACCCTCGGCGGCTACCTCTGGGCCGGTGCCGCGCTTTGCATCGCACTCTGGTTTGGGAGGTGGGTAGCGGGTCGCCGGTAGCGCGCGGCTTCAACTACATGTGGCAGACCAACAACGATTGGGGCGGCCCTCTGCAAGGTCTCCGGCATCGACCCTGCCAACGCCAACGACAAGGCGGAGGTGCTCAAGGCGCTCGCCGCTTTCGCATAGTGCATGCTCGGCCGCTTGCCGGCACGCCCCTGCCTGAGTAGCGTTGGCCAATGGCTTCCGTCGCACTCTTCGATCCCTGCTACATGGCTGCCCTCAATCCCGGTGACGCTGACAACGCACGCCGAATCCTGGAAGCGCTGGGCGACGAGGTCACACTGATCGATGGCCGCTGCTGCGGCCAACCCGCCTTCAACAGCGGCTACCGTGGCGAAGCGCGCACCGTTGGGCGCGAACTCCTCCGCGCTGCCCAACCGCACGCGACCATCGTTGTGCCCTCTGGTTCCTGTGGCAGCATGATCGCCCACTTCCTGCCCACCCTCTTCGCTGGCGAACGCCGGCTCGGTGCACAGAGCATCGCCAACCGCTTCGTCTCGTTCGCCAGCTACGTCTTGCACCACCCCAACTCGGGAAACCTGGGCCTTAAGCTCGCAGGCGTCGTGGCCTATCACGACGCCTGCCACGGCCGCCGAGAACTCGCGTTGACTGCCGACATTCTTGCGCTCCTCGGCCGTGTGGAGGGCCTCGAAGTCCGCCGCCTCGCTTTCGAAGAAGAGTGCTGCGGCTTCGGCGGCACCTTCAGCGTCAAATTGCCCGAAATTTCTGTCGCCATGATGACGGCCAAGCTTAATGACGTGGCCGCCACAGGGGCGAAGGTGCTCGTCTCCGGCGACTTCTCCTGCCTCGCCCACCTCGACGCGGGCGCGCGCGGCGTCGGCCTCAAGCTCGAATCCTGGACACTCCCCGAGCTGCTCGTGAGGGCCCTCTCATGAACTCCCGGCGCGGCTCCTACAAGGATCGTGCCGCTCGCGAGATCCGCGATGAACGCCCCGCTGCCACGGTCACTCCCATCATGCGCAAACTCATCGCCGATTCCAGCGCAATGTTGGAGCGTGGCCCCGCTGATGCGAAGTCTCGCGCGTCCGCAGCCCGCGCCTACGCCATCGACCACCTCGACGAACTGCACTCGATCATCGAGGACAACTTCGCGCGCCGCGACATTGGCTACCACGTCGCTACCACCCCGGCCGACGCTGTGCGCATCATCCGCGAACTCCTCGGCGGTGCCAGGCGCGTCGCCAAGTCCAAGACGATGGTAGGCGAGGAAGTCGGCCTCACTCATGCCCTCCGCGAAGCCGGGATCGATGTCCTCGAAACCGACATCGGCGAGTACATCGTAGATATCGAAGGGCGCGGCCCGAGTCACATCACCGCGCCCGCCCTCCATCTCAACCGCACTCGCATCCAGGAGATGCTCCAACGCACCGGCGCTAACCTGCCCGACGACGACCCGGTGCGCCTCTCCCGCTACGTCCGTGATGTGGTGGGCGCCTTCTTCCAGGACTGCGATGCCGCCATCACTGGTACGAATGTCGCCATCGCTTCCAGCGGCCGCCTCACCATCGTCGAAAACGAAGGAAACGTCTCGCTTGGCGTCAGCCACCCGAAGCTGCACATCGCCATCACCGGCTACGAGAAGATCGTCGCCGATGAAGCCGCCGCCCTGTCTGTACTCGAAGTGCTAGCACCCAGCGCGACGGCCCAGCCGCTCACCTCGTTCACGCACTTCCTCGCCGGCCCCTTGCCCGGCCAGGAGCGCCACGTCGTCTTCGTCGATAACGGCCGCAGTCGCATCGCCCGCGATGAACGCTACCGCGACGTGCTCAAGTGCATCCGCTGCGGCGCCTGCATGAACTCTTGCCCGGTCTACCGCGTCGCCGGCGGGCTTTCCTACGGCTCACCCTACATGGGTCCTATCGGCGCTGTGCTTTCGCCGTTGCTCTGGCCCGGCGAGCGCTATGCCGACCTGCCCCAGGCGTCCAGTCTCTGTGGCCGCTGCACCGAAGTGTGCCCGGTCGGCATCCCCCTGCACCGAATGCTCCTGGACCTGCGCGCCGACGCCGTCGCCAGCGGTGACGCCGGCAGCCGACGCGAAAAGGCCGGCTGGCTCGCCTGGGCGGAGGCCTTCCGCGGCGCCACCCGGGCCCGTGCTGTCACCGCGCTCGGCCGCATCGCCCTGCGTGGCACAGCCCGCATCATCCGTCCCCACGGCGACGGCGCCGACCCACGCATGCTTCCCGAGCCCGGCGCCCCGCATGACCCGTCGCTGCTTGCCACCGCCACCGAACCGCGCCCTGTCGAGACCTTTATCCCGATCGCTGAACTCTGGCCCGACGACCCGATTGCCCTCTTTCGCCGGCGAGCCGCTGCTCTCGGTGTCACTGTCGTCGATTCGCTCGAGCAGCGCCCGGACGACCGCCTCCTCACCGCCACCGCCGCCATCGCTTCCACCGGAAGCGTGCTGCTCACGGGTGAACACGCCGCCCGCCGTCCGTTGCTCGCCGCCGCCCGCGTCGTCGTCAATGTCGACCCCGCCACCATCGTGCGCTTCCCCTCCCACCTCGAGGCCTACCTCGGCGAAGGCGACGCCCTCATCCTCACCGGCGCCAGCCGCACCGCCGATATCGAAAAGCAGATCGTGAAAGGTATCCACGGTGCGGAGGAAATGGTTGTCGTGCTGCAGAAGAACGCCTGAGCGGCGGACCTTCACTCCGACTGCAGCACGTCGTAGACCGCCTTGCTTACTTCTCGAATGGGGTCCCACGCCCAGCCCTTGTCCGAGAGCACGGCGATCACATAGGTCCCGTTTGGTGCATCCACGAACGCCACGTCGTGCGTTGCGTCGGGCCAGGTTCCCGTCTTGTTCCCCACGCGCACGTTCGCTGGCAGCCCTGCCGGGATACCACTGCGCGTTTCCTGGTGCAGCAGGAGGTCGCGCGCGTCGGCAACTTCTGAGGCACCTAATCCCCGGCCCCGCACAATCGCCTCCATCAGGCGCTCCATGTCCGCGGCAGTCGTCGGCAGGTTCGTGGTGTTCACGCGCGTGTTTGTGAGCCCCAGCTTGGTGAGCGTGGTATCGATATTGTCTTCGCCGAGCAGGTGCAGCAGTGCCACGGCGGTGCTGTTGTCTGAAAGCGTCACCATCGCCCGCAGTGCCCGTGCGATTGATAGCGTGTTGTCTGGCCCCAGCCCCAGTAACCTGAGCGTCCCGAGGTCCTGCGAGATGTCATCCGCCGTGAGCGTCAAGGGGTCGTTGAAGTTGAGCGTGCCCTCCGTCCGGCGCATCTCGGCCTCATACAGCACCGACAGTTTGAATGTGCTGGCAGCGTAGAAGACCTGATCACCGTTGAGCGAAGCCATCCGACCGTCTCGCAGCCGCCGCACGACCACCCCATAGTGAGCGGCCTGGTCGCCCAGCACACCTGTGATCGCTGCCAGCAGCTTTGGGTCGTCGATGGAACTCGTCGCATAACCGGCACCATCGACTGCCGGGGCTGCTACTCCGGCTGCCAGCGTCGGCCCGCCGTCCACGAGCGTCGCGTGTGCGAGGTCGATGTTGGTGCTGGAGCGCGCCCGCACCGTATCCAGCACAAGCCAGGTAGCGCCGAAGACGCTGGCCGCGAACAGCACCAGCGCGAAGGCGAACACCGCCCTCCAGGACGGCGTCCCGCCTCGCCCCTGTTCACGCTCAGCCCCACCCTTCCGGGCCTCGTTGTGCAGCACTCTCGCATGCTCCACCCGCCAGCCCGCATTCTAACCGTAGAAAGACGAAAGACGAAAGACGAAAGACGAAAGACGAAAGACGAAAGACGAAAGACTGGAGACTAGAGAATCGAGACGAAAGACGGCGCGGAGCATGTGCCCCTCTTCGACTTTGGTCTTCACCGTCGCGCGCGAAGTGATGGGCTGAGGACGTAGAGGATGGCGTTAATTTCGCTCTGCCGAGCCGACCAGCCTTCGTCTTCCAGCGAACCGCCGGCGATATCGACAAGCGGAAACAAAACGCCCCCGTCTGATCGTCTCTCTCGCCCGTCTCTCGTCTCTCAAAGCGTGCGCAGCGGCCTGGAGAAGCGCGCGAAGGCGACGCCGAGGACCATGACGGCGCCACCCGCGACCGCCATCGTCGCCGGCGCCCCGGCAACCTGGGCGAGGGCGGAAGCGGGCAGAGCCCCGAATTGGCCCAGCCCGAACGACATCTGATAGAAGCTCATGACCCGCCCGCGCATGGCGTTTGGCGTGAGCAGCTGGACGAGGGTGGCGTTGATCGAGGTATAGACGATGGCGGCAAAGCCGATCAGCGCCAGCAGCGGTAAGGCCAGGTAGATGCTCGGGGAAAGGGCGAAGGCCACCAGCAGCGCGCCATAGGCGATGACGCCGGCCAGCATGAGGGGCGCCTTGCGCCGACCCTCGGCGATCGAACCGACCATGACGCCGCCAACCGCGCCACCGAGGCCGGGGGCCGACGAGAGCAACCCGAACCCTATGGCACCACTGTGCCACACCGTGGTCGCGAAGATCGGCAGGAGCGCGACGTAGGGCATTGCGAAGAAGAGCGGCAGTGTCCCGACGAGGAGGATAGCGCTGATGTCGGGCCGCTCGCGGATGTAGCTCACGCCGCCCGAAAGCTCCGTGAGCAACGGCTCCTTCGTGCGCTCCCTGGTGGCAAAGCGGCGGGGTACGGGGACCATGAAGAGGATGACCGTCGCATAGAGCGCGGTGTTCGCGGCGAAGACCCCTCCAGCGCCAACAACCCCGAGCAGCACGCCAGCCACGGAGGGGCCAACGATGCGCGTCACATTCATCCCCGCCGAATTGAGTGACACGGCGTTGAGCAGGTAGCGGGGGCCCACGAGGTCGGCGAGCAGTGCCTGGCGCGCCGGGCCGTTGAGCCCGAAGCCGATCCCGATAATGGCAGCGCCCGCGAGCAGTTGCCAGTACTGGATCTCGTGCGTCCAGATCAAGACGGTGAGCGCGGCGCCCACGGCCACCGTCACCAGGCGGACGATAATGATGTAGTTGCGCCGCTCCACCCGGTCAGCGATCACGCCGGCAACCGGAGAGACGCCGAGCTGCGTGATCGCCTGGGCTGCTGTAACGAGGCCGAGCTTGAGTGCAGAGTGGGTGAGCTCATAGACGAGCCAGCCCATCGCCACTTGCTGCATCTGGAAGCCGATGACGCCGCACATCGTGCTGAGGAAGAGCCAGCGGAAGCTGCTAATCGCCAGGGCTGCGAACGGACCGGAGGGCGCTGGCCGCTCCAGTGCGGGGAGTGCTTCGCCCCCGGCAGCCTCTGGTGCCAGGGGCGCCGCCCGGCCTATCCGCATGATCCCATCCAGACACCCCCCACCTGCCGGCCGCAACCCTGCACGCGCTAAGCTCCCTTCGACTGTTCCGCAGCCAGCGGGAGCCGGTAGACCGCGGCCGCGGTGTCGTGGAACATCGCCAGGCGCTCTCCCGGCGGGAAGCCCTTCGTGAGCTTTTTGAACTGGTTCCAGAGTACCGTGTAGGAGCAGGAGACGCGGTCAACCGGGAAGTTGCTTTCGAACATGCATCGGTTAGGCCCGAACTGCTCAATCGCGTGCTCGTACCACGGAGCATTGACCGCGAGGAGTTCTTCGGATGACGGGGGCCGCTCCCGCTCATGCCAGCCGAAGCCGTTCACTGCCATCTGGATGCCCCCCACCTTCATCACGACGTTCGGGCAGGCGGCAACACCGGCGATGTCTCGCTTCCAGTGCGCGAAGACCTCATCCCTGGTGCCGTATTCGCCGCTGAGGATTGGGCCGCCGAGGTGGTTAAGGATGATGGTGGTCTCCGGGAAGGCGCGGGCGAGGTCGGCCACGTCGGGGATATCGGGGTGGAAGAGCCAGGCTTCGAACGTCAGGCCATAGAGGCGCAAGAGGCCGAAGCCGGCCCGGAAGGCCGGGTCCAGCAGCAGGTGCGGCACCTGGCCGGGCATGCCCGGACCCGGTGGGCGGGCCATAGGCCAGGCCGCGCGGTGGCGGATACCGCGGAAGCGGTTGGGGCTTGCTGCGATCTGGGCCTCCAGGATGGGAGCGACGGCATCGCCGAGCCTGAGGTCGGCCGAGCCGACGATGCCGGCATTGGCACGCATCGTGCCGAAACCGCCGCTGGCGCTCATAGCTGCGATGCCCTGCACGAACTCGGTCTCGCCGACGCACCGGAACGCCTCCGGACCGGTGGCGCGGTACATCGAGGTGCATTCTATGAACACTGTCTGGCGCACGGAGTGAGGGGTCGTGTCGGCGACAAGTTCCTCGAGCATGTACCGGTTCCCGGGGCGGTCCCAGAGGTGGTGGTGCGGGTCGAGGATCGGCAGATCTGGCTCGATCACCTCTTCGGGGACCTGGTTCAGCCATTCGTCATTGAGGACCATTGTGGTGATTCCTTTCCCTGAAGGGCGCGGCTCCCTCGCGAGTCTGGCGAGTTGAACCATGTCTGGCAAACGAAGTCGCGCTTCGTCCGCGGACGCTGGGTTCGGGCAGCCGGGTGGTTCGCGCGAGTGGACGGGGCCGGCTACCTCCACATCGCGTTGTTCGCGTCCTGCTCCACGAGCGCGTCGCCCCCAGAATAGCCCACTGGCGCCCCGTCGGCGCGCCAGCAGGCGGCACCTTCGAGGAGGCCATCCGGGCGGTGCATGATGCCATTCATCCCACCGGCGACTTTGAAGGCCGATTCGACCGTGTGGCCGCGCCCTTCGAGCGCCGCCTCCAGCTCCGCGAGCCTGGGGAAACCGCGCTCCAGCTCCAGCACTGGGCCGCGGTCCCACATGCGCGGCGCCTCGAAGGCAGTCTGGAGCGGCATTTGATGGTCGATGACGTTGGCTATCGCCTGGGCCACGGCACCGAAGATCTTCAGTCCTCCCGGGGCCCCAAGCGTGAGGAAGGGCTTGCCGTCCTTGAGCACGATTGTCGGTGACATCGAGGACAGGACGCGCTTGCCGGGCGCAATCGAGTTGGCCCGGCCCGGCACCGGGTCCATGAGCTCCATGCAGTCATTGAGGAGGACTCCTGTCCCCGGGACGGTGACGCGCGAGCCGAACGCGAGGTGGAGGGTATTCGTGGTCGCGACAACGTTGCCCCATTCATCCCAGGCGCAGCAGTGAGTAGTGGATTCGCCCTTCGAGGCCGGCTGTTCGCCCGCCTGGTATTGCTGCGCACGGAGGGGGTCGATACCGGCCCTGCGCCTCGCGGCATACTCCTGTGAGGTGAGCCAGTCGATCGGGACTGCGACGGACGCCGGATCGGCGACGTAGCGAAAGCGGTCGGCAAAAGCGATCTTCATCGCCTCTGCCCAGAGGTGCACGCTATCAACGGTGCCGAAGCCAAGCGTCGCAATGTCGAATTCAGAAAGGATGTTGAGCATCTGGACGATGTGGAGAGGCCCGGACGATGGCGGCGGCGGGCCAAGGATTTCGAACCCCCGATACTCGCCACGCACCGGCCTCCGCTCGATGACTTCGTAGCCTTCGATGTCGCGCATCGTGATGCAGCCGCCGTTCGCCGCCATGTCTGCGGCGATGGCCTCTCCCAGAGGGCCGTGATACAGATACGAGGCGCCTTGCTTGCCGATCTGTTCGAGCGTGGCGGCATAGTCGGTGCGGCGCAGGCGGTCTCCGACAGCGGGGACGGCCCCGCCGGGGAGAAACACCTTTGCCGTTGCCGGATAGCGGCGAAGGTTCGCCTCTTGCATGAGCGTAATCGCGTGGAGATATGGGCTCACACGGAAGCCGTCGCGTGCGTGCCGGATGGCCGGCTCGAGGACCTCCGAGAGACTGAGACGGCCATAGCGCTCGATCGCAGTGGCCCAGCCAAGCAGCGTGCCACCAACGGCCACGGCGAGATGCCCGGTCTCGTTCGCTTCGCCTTCGACTTTATGGTCCAAGGTACCGGGGATAGGGACGAACATGTTCGGCGAGGCGGCCGCCGGGACTGTTACATAGTTGTCGATGACTGTGCTGGTGCCGTCGGCGAGGCGGATGTGGACGAACCCCGCGCCGAAGATGGTCACCATCATAGGCTCGACCACTGAGAGGGCGAACATGGTCGCGATGGCGGCGTCCACAGCATTGCCCCCGCGCACGAGCATCTCCGTCCCCGCGAGGGACGCGAGCGGGTGATTCGAAGTGACCATGCCCTTCGCGGCCAGGGCGGGTTGCTTGAGTGTCGGCGGCCAGGTCCGGACAGGCACTGCCATGCAGCTCCTCCAACGGTGTCGCCTTACTTCTACGCCTCGGGTCAGCGGCCCGGAAGTGGGCGCGTCGCGCCGGGCAGGTGCTGCCGCGATGCAGCCGCTGAAAAAGTCCGCGGGGCGAACGGTCCGGCGATTGGGAGCCGCTTCAATGTGAACCGCCCAGCAGCGTGGCTAATCGCGCTCGGACTACTTCGCTATCGGCCGGCCCCAGGAGTCCGAGTTCGCCGTTCACGAGGCGATGGTCGAGCGTGAACAGTTTGAACCGCACCCGCGACGGGGCCGGTAGACCGGCGGCCCCAAGGTCGGTGAGCACGCAGTCGAGGGGCCAGGGTGCATGGGATTGGGAGGTGATCATGGCCATGACCGAGTGGCCCGCCGGAGTATTGAACGCAACCGGGTCGGAAACCACCAGTGCCGGGCGATTCCGTGTGGCGTTGCGGTCGCTAAACGGGAACGGCACGCGCACGACCGCAAAGCGCTCAAAGGTCATTGTAGGCCTCGTCGTCGGCGGCACCCGCCCATTCGGTCAGCGTGCTTTCGACAGCACGCAGGTATTCAATGTCCAGCGGCTGTATGCGGCGAACGGTCGCGGTGCCGTCAGCGCTGAGTTCCCAGGCGATGAGGTCGCCGGCCGCGACGTGCAACGCGTTGCGAATATCCCGCGGAATGGTTGTCTGGCCTTTGGCCGTGATCCTGGCAACGGCTAGCATGCTGGCCCTTCTGTAATGCGTTCCTTACGTCCTTACTGTAGCGATGAGCGCTGACGCCCTCAAGCGTAGTGCGCGCCTGGCGAAGAGCCCGGCTGCGGGTCGGTCACGAGCATGGTGGCCCGGGCGAGGGCCTCGCGGGCCGTGAACCGCCAGTTGTCGATTCCTGTATCGTTCGCGCATACCGAAAACCCGGGAGGGCACCATGACCTTCGAACAGATCACCGTCGAGCAGCGCGGGCGCGTCGCCGTCCTCACGCTCAATCGACCCGAAAAGCTCAACGCCTGGACACCGCAGATGATGGCCGAACTCACGCAGGCCATGAGGGCCGCCGCCGCCGATACCGCCACCGGTGCGATCGTGGTCACCGGCGCCGGGCGCGCTTTCTGTGCCGGCGCAGATGTTGATGCCGTCTTTCGCAAGCAAAGCCAGGAGCGCGACGCGGGCGAAGAAAGCAAGGCCGCCCAGGATGCGGGTGCGGACAACTGGGTGACCTTCCTGCGCAACCTGCCCAAGCCCACCATCGCCGCGGTCAACGGTGCGGCCGTCGGCATCGGCGTCACACAGGTCCTGCCGATGGACATCCGCCTCGCCTCCGAACA
>Ga0307373_10015488_pt1 | contig 10364 bp, 10 predicted proteins | sample OX2MG_FD_202534 | JGI IMG/M metagenome (GOLD analysis project Ga0307373, IMG submission 202534) | Soil microbial communities from Risofladan, Vaasa, Finland - OX-2 | ecosystem: Environmental > Terrestrial > Soil > Coastal area > Acid sulfate soil | place: Finland: Risofladan, Vaasa | collected...
CGAGGTAGTCGCCGTAGAGGACCTTCTCGCCGGTGGAGGGGTTGCGGGTGAAGGCCACGCCGGTGCCGGAGTCGTTGCCCATGTTGCCGAAGACCATGGTCTGGACGTTGACAGCCGTGCCCAGGCTATGGGGGATGTGCTCGTTGTTGCGATAAGCAATGGCCCGGCTGTTGTTCCAGGAGCGGAACACGGCCATGATGGCCTCTTCTAACTGCTTGTACGGCTCGTCCGGGAAGTCTTTGCCGGTGCCCTGCTTGACGATGCCCTTGAAGGTGCCGACCAGCTCCTTCAAGGCATCGGTCGAGAGGTCGGCATCGGTTGCCGCGCCCGTGCGCGTCTTGGCGGCCTCCAGCTCGTTCTCGAACGCATCCGGGTCGAGATCGAGCACAATCTTCCCGAACATCTGGATGAAGCGCCGGTAGGCGTCGTAGGCGAAGCGCGGGTTGTCCGTCAGCTTGGCCAGACTCTCGACAGTATTGGCGTTGAGACCCAGGTTGAGGACCGTGTCCATCATGCCGGGCATCGAGAACTTGGCGCCCGACCGGACCGACACCAGCAGCGGGCTGGCAGCGTCGCCCAGCTTCTTGCCTGTCTGCCCCTCGACGTGCTTCAGCGCCGCCATAGCCTGGTCCCACATGCCTTCGGGGAACTGCTTGCCGCTATCGTGATAGGCGTTGCACGCCTCGGTCGTGATGGTGAAGCCGGGTGGTACCGGCAAGCCAGCCCGCGTCATCTCGGCGCAGCCGGCGCCCTTGCCTCCCAGGAGATCGCGCATGTCGGCGCTGCCTTCGTTGAACAGGTACACCCACTTGTTGCCCATATTGACCAATTATGATCCTCCTCCGGCCGCCCGGCGACTAAATGCGGAAGCTCACTACAATACCGGCCGAGGAGGGCACGGTTATGGCTTTGGACTCGACGGTTTCAGGCGGCGAATCATTCGCGGGGCCGTCACTCGAGCCGCCAGCCTCCGGCTACCCGATCAACGTGACGTACGACCGGCAACCCCGGCGCCAGCGCTTCTGGGCCATCCCGCTGCTTGGCATCCTAGCCAAGTTCATCATTCTGATTCCGCACCTGATCGTGCTGTATGTGATCCAGTTCGTCGTCCGCCTGGTGCAGCTCATCCTGTGGATCCCAGTCCTGCTGGGCGGCCACTACCCATTGTGGGGCTATGTCCTTGTCGGCGGCACGATTCGCTGGTCCACGCGCGTCACCGCGTTCCTGTTTGGACTGACAGACGAGTATCCGCCGTTCACGTTCCGAAGCGCCAGCGACGAAGGCCGCGTTTACGCCGTGCAGGTGCGAATGGAAATCCCAGCGCACAACAACCGCTTTTGGGCCGTGCCGCTGCTTGGGCTGGTAGTTAAGGTGGTGATCCTGATCCCGCACCTGATCGTCCTGTCCGTGCTTGGCCCGGTAATTTACCTGGTGGCGCTGGTGCTCTGGATCCCCGTCCTGTTTGGCGGCCACTATCCGAACTGGGGCTACCAGCTCGTAGGCGGCACAATCCGCTGGTCCACGCGGGTGCTGGCATACCTGGACGGTCTCACCGACCGCTACCCGCCGTTCTCCTTCGACTAGGGACTACCGGTTCTGGTTGATCCAGCCGCTCAGCACGGAGGCGATGGCCTCGGGCCTGGCGCGCGCCAGGTGCGCCAGGTGCTCGGCCAGCACCCGGCTCCGGCGCGCCGTCTCGGACTCCTGAGCCTCCTCTTCGCCCGCTTCCTCTTGGACCCAGCGCGCGGCCTCGACCTCGAAGGCCGCATCGGCTTCGGCGGCGGCCTCTGCCTCCATCTCAGCCCGCGCGGCTTGCTCGGCCGCTCGAGCCTGGGCCATGATGGTCCATTCGTCGAGCTGCGCGCGCCGAGCGCGGTATTCCTCGAGGTGGTACTCGTCCTGGTCGAGCGACTTAGCCAGCGAGGTGTTCGGCCCTGGGCCGTGGCCAACGTTCACACCCACGGCAACCGCAATCATCGTGGCCACCAGCAGCCCAGCCACGGAGGCGTACACGGCGTTGGTAAATGTCTGCAGTGACGATATGCCCAGGCATTGCGACGGGCTGGGGACAGCCGAGCAGAATGCCGAATCCTCGAGGGATTGCACGGCGAAGATGCCGGCAGCGGCGACCAACACCACCGCCGCCACGATCAGAATGGGGACCAGGCCCGACCGCCGGCGCATGCCCGCTAGCCTACCATCCAGGCAGCGATGCTTCTTTGGGGTTCCACTACTGCAAGTGTCGTCCGTCGTACGGCTGGGCTTGAGTCTGCAAGGGGCCATAATCTGAGCAATGACGCCCCGGTCTCGAGAGCGCAGAGCTTACGTGCGCATCAAGTTGGACATCCCGGCAACCCTCTATCTGCAGTCATCGGATGACCTACGGCGGACCGTCCGGATGTTCAGCCTCGGGGGCGGCGGCTGCGGCGTCTACCTGCCGAGTCTCGAAGAGCTGCCCCTGGAAGCCACGCACCAGATCCGTTTCGAGCTGCCCAGCCGCTCAGATGCGCTGTTCTTCGATTGCCAGATGGTCAAGGTCGAAACGGACGAGAAGGAGCAAGGCCAGGTCGTTCGCTTGGCTTTCATCCACCCCCGGGCCGGCTACCAGGATGCCGTCATCTCCTACATTCAGAACCGCGAACGGTTCGACCGTGTGGCCTTCAAGGTAGCGATCCCGGTCGCGGTCGAGGCTCAATCAGGCCTTCGCCAGTTCGTGCCCTACAAGGGCATGACAGCCGAGGCGGGGCGGGACTATGCGTTGTGCGAGATGCCGAAGTTCCTGCTGGGCATAGGCGCACACGTGGTGGCGACCTTCCTGGGCCCCAAGTTTCGCGACGAGATATTCCTCCCGGCCGAGGTGGCCAAGCTCGAGCACAACCCCAGTAACGGCAGCTACAAAGTGCGCCTCTCGTTTGACGCGCCGAGCGATCAGATGGTGGAGTTCATCCGCCGGCAATACGTGGGGAAGTTCAAGCCGATTTAGCGGCTCCTACTTATCAGGCCCTTCCTTCAGCCAGGCCACGTCGCCGTGGTAACCGGCCGGCCAGGGATGCTTCAAGTACTCCGCATGCTCGCGCCGGGCGTCACCGATGGTCGTGTTCGGGCCGTGGCCCGGCATCACAACCGTCTCGTCCACCAGCGGCAGCAGGTGCGTGACGATGGAATTCACGATGATGCCCAGATCGCCCGCGGCGGAGGTCCGGCCCGGGCCGCCCTGGAACAGCGTGTCGCCCGAGATGAGCGCCCGGCCGACCTTGAGGCAGATGGAGCCCACGGTGTGGCCGGGCGTGTGCAGGATCGTGATGCGCTTGCTGCCAACCTTCACGTCGTCGCCGTGCGCCACGCGCTTGTCGATACGCTCGGACGGGATGTTGACCTCCATGTCGCCCACGATCACGGGCGCATTGGTCGCTTTCCGCACCGGGTCGTAGGTCATCCAGTGGTCGTGGTGCCAGTGCGTAGCCACGATCTGGTGGACGTTGCCGATCTCGGCGATAGCCTCCAGCAGCGGCTGCTCGTCGAGCGGCATGTCAATCAGAAGCGCATCCTTGGCCTCTGCGTCATGCAGCAGGTAGGCGTTGTTGCCATACGGCCCCATGGGCCCAACCTTGACGATCGAGAACGAATCTTCGGTGTAAACGACAGCTTTGGCTGCGGCCATGCTCCAACGGTATCAGGCTATACTGTGGCCACATAGATATGACCACAAAAGTGGGGGTACGCGAGCTTCGCGATCATGTGAGCCAGATCCTCAAACGCGTTGCCGAACAGGGTGAGACCATTGAGGTGTGCAAGCACGGGATGGTCGTAGCTCGGATTGTTCCCTCCCAGCCATTCGATGAGGACGCGGCTTGGAAGGAATGGAACGAGAAAGCCGACGAGCTCGCCGAGCAAATCAGTGCACATTGGCAGGGCCCTCAAGACGCGGTAGCCGCGGTCCGCGAGCAGCGTGATACCTACGTGTACCGAAACGAATCCGCCACCCCCAGCAGCGATGGTGGTTGACGCAAGCGTTTGGGTGGGCCGCTACGTCCCGGAGGACGTGCACCATGCAGCCAGTCTCTCGTGGTTCAGCCGCGGTCCGGCTCAGCAATCAAGCTTGGCTGTGCCCTTCCTCGCCCTGGCGGAAGTCGCTGGCGCCATCGCGCGGCGAACAGGGCACAGCGCCGACGCGCAGAACGCCGTGGAGCACATGCGCGCTGTCCCCGGACTCCAAATGGTGCCGCTCGAGGAGTCGCTCGCCGTACAAGCTGCTCAGGCTGCCCTCAGCTACCGGTTGCGCGGGGCCGACGCCGTGTACGTCGCCGTGGCGCTGAGGCTGAGTATGCCGTTGGTCACGTTTGACAATGAGCTGGCCGAGCGCGCCAGGGCGGCGGTCGAGGTAATCCAGCCCGCCTAGCCGCCTCCTACTCCACGATTCCGCCGCGCCGATCTTTGCCGCTGAGCTTCCGCCCTATCCAGGCAAAGGGGTCGTAGTACTCCGTCACCACGCGTTCCTTGAGCGGGATGATGGCGTTGTCGGTGATGTGGATGTGCTCGGGACACACTTCGGAGCAGCACTTGGTGATGTTGCAGAAACCCAGCCCGGCCTTGTGCTTGAGCAGCTCGCGACGGTCGTTGGTGTCGAGCGGGTGCATCTCCAGCGCGGCCAAGCGCACGAACAGACGCGGACCGGCGAAGCTCTGCTTGTTGTCCTCGTGATCGCGGATGACGTGGCAGACGTTCTGGCACAGGAAGCACTCGATGCACTTGTGGAACTCCTGCACCCGGTCGATGTCCTCCTGGTACATGCGCCGCTTGCCGTCCGCGTCCGGCGGCTTGGGCTTGAAGGCGGGAACCTCCTTGGCGCGCTCGAAGTTGAACGACACGTCTGTGACGAGGTCGCGGATCACGGGGAACGTCTTGATGGGCGAGACGGTGATGGTCTGGCCAGCCTCGAACAAATCCATGCGGGTCATGCACATGAGGCGCGGCTTGCCGTTGATCTCGGCGCTGCACGAGCCGCACTTGCCGGCCTTGCAGTTCCAGCGCACGGCCAAGTCGTTGGCCTGCGTCGCCTGCAGGCGATGGATGACGTCCAGCACGACCATGCCTTCGTCCACCTGCATCTGGTAGTCCTGATAGGCGCCGCCGGACTGGTCGCCGCGCCAGACGCGGAAGGTAAAGGTTTGCGGCGGCTTCACAGCCGGCGCCGCGGGCTGAATCGGAGCCTCAGCTACGGTCGCCATTAGGCTTCCCTCACCCTAGCCCTCTCCCGCCGCGACGGGCGAGGGGATGTGTGCGCCAGTCGCATCAATGCGCCTCCTCGAAGAGTTCTTTGAGCTCGGCCGGCATTTCCGGCAGCGGCTCCTGGCTTAGCTCCAGGTCGCCGTTCTTGGGCCGGATCACGATGTTGACCTTGCCCCACTGGGGATCGGCCATGGGGTAATCATCGCGGGTGTGCCCGCCGCGGCTCTCCTTGCGCTCGATGGCCGCCAGCGTGCAGCACTCGGACACGCGCAGCATGTTGTGCAAATCCAGCGCCATGTGCCAGCCAGGGTTATAGGCCCTGCCGCCCACCACAGTCACCTTCTCCAGGCGCTGCTTGAGGACCTGGAGCGCATCGAGCGCCGTCTTCAGCTCGGGCTCGACGCGAATGAGCCCCACGTTCTGCTGCATGCATTCCTGCAGGTCGGCGTGAATGGCGTAGGGGTTCTCGCCGCCGGTGCCGCTGAAGGGCTTGAGCATGGTCTGGATGCTGAAGTCGATCTCCTCGGGGTTCACGTCGGGCAGGCTGGCCACGCCATTGGCGTAGTGCGCCGCGTGGAGCCCCGCTCGACGGCCGAAAACCAGCAGATCGGACAGCGAGTTGCCGCCCAGGCGGTTCGCGCCATGCAGCCCAGCCGCCACCTCGCCCGCGGCGAACAGGCCCTTGACGGTGGTCGCCGTCGTGTCGGCATCCACTCGAACACCGCCCATGACGTAGTGGCAGGTAGGTCCGATCTCCATCGCCTCCTTGGTGATGTCCACGTTGGCCAGCTCCTTGAACTGGTGGTACATGGACGGCAGCCGCTTCTGGATGTAGTCCGCCGGCCGGCGCGAAGCAATGTCGAGGAATACGCCGCCGTGAGGCGACCCGCGCCCGCTCTTGCTCTCGGAATTGATGGCCCGGGCGACCTCGTCTCGGGGCAGGAGGTCGGGTGTGCGGCGATTGTTGGCCTTGTCCGTATACCAGGCATCGGCCTCGGGCTCGTTGTCGGCCGTCTCGGATCGGAAGAAGTCTGGGATGTAGTTAAACATGAAGCGCTCGCCGGAGGCGTTGCGCAGCGTGCCACCGTCCCCACGGACGCCCTCCGTCACCAGCAGGCCGCGTACGCTGGGTGGCCAGATCATGCCCGTGGGATGGAACTGGACCATCTCCATGTCGATCAGCTCGGCGCCGGCGTTCAGGGCCATGGCCGGGCCATCGCCTGTGTATTCCCACGAATTGGAGGTGACCTTCCAGGCCTTGCCGATGCCGCCCGTGGCCAGAATGACGGCCTTGCACTTGAACAGCGCGAAGGTGCCGCTCTCCCGCCAGTAGCCGAAGGCGCCGGCTATCTTGTCGCCATCCTTCAACAGGCGCTGGATGTTGAACTCCATGAACACGTCGATGCCCTTGTGCACGGCGTGCTGCTGGAGCGTGCGGATCATCTCCAGGCCGGTGCGGTCGCCCACATGGGCCAGGCGAGCGTAGCGGTGGCCGCCGAAGTCGCGCTGCAGGATCAAGCCCTCCTTCGTGCGGTCGAACAGCGCGCCCCACTCCTCCAGCTCGAGTACCCGGTCGGGCGCCTCCTGGGCGTGGATCTGGGCCATGCGCCAGTTGTTGAGCATCTTGCCGCCGCGCATGGTGTCGCGGAAGTGGACCTTCCAGTTGTCTTCGGGCCAGACGTTGCCCAGCGCCGCGGCGATGCCGCCCTCGGCCATCACCGTGTGGGCCTTGCCGAGCAAGCTCTTGCACACCAGCGCCGTCTTGGCGCCCTCGGACGAAGCCTCAACCGCCGCCCGCAGCCCGGCGCCGCCGGCGCCCACCACAATGACGTCGTACTCGTGCGTCTCGTACGGTTCGGCCATTAGGACACCCACCTTGGATCCAGGATGACGCCCGCAGACACCAGCCGGACGTAGATGTCGGTGAAGGCTACGAACACCAGGCTGCACCAGGCGATCAACATGTGGTGCTCGTTGAGGAAGCTGACCCGACGCCAAAGCCTGTAGCGCAACGGATGGCGTGACAGGCTGTCCAGGTAACCGCCCACGAGGTGCCGGCAGGAGTGGCAGGACAGGCTGTACGTCGTCAGCAGGAGGGCGTTCACCAGCAGCACGATGGAACCCAGGCCAATCATGAAGTGGCCGTGCGTACTGAAGCCCTTAATAGCGTCAATCCACAGGAAGACCACCACCACCAGCGCCGGCCAGAAGGCGTAGCGATGGATGTTCTGAATGATGAACGGGAAGATCGTCTCACCCTTGTAGCGTTTGGGCGCGTCGGGCACTACGCAGGCTGGCGGAGCCCAGAAGAAGGAGCGGTAGTAGGCCTTGCGGTAGTAATAGCAGGTGAGCCGGAACGCGAGTGGGAAAATCGCAATGATGAAAGCCGGCGAAAGAGCCCAGGGGATGAAGCGGTAGCCTTCAACGCAATCGGTGGCCAGGCATGGCGAGTAAAAGGGAGAGATGTAGGGATCGGCGTAGTAATGATTGGCGCCGAAGACCATGGCCCAGGTGGTGTAAAGCACGAAGCCGCCCAGCACCACCACGGTAATCAGTGGCTCCAGCCACCAGAGATCGATGCGCTCCGTACCCTTCGGAGCAATCCTCACCCGGCCGCTTACTGACGCGGCCATCGTTGTCCTTGCATGTCTCGATTATCCCGCACCCGCGCTTTGAGCCTGTGCCGTGTTTCCGATTGGCACGTCTCTTGCGTTTGCGAGCGGTTTAGCATGAAGGTGGTTGATTGGAACTAGAGCAGACGCAGTCTCTGCAACCGCACATGAATATCGCCATCACGGCGAACCTGATTACCTCGCTCAAGATCCTGCAGCTTTCTTCGGAAGAGCTGGAGCAGACGATCGAGCAGGAGCTGATCAACAACCCCGCACTCGAGATGGATGAGCGCGAAACGTGCTCGGTGTGCGGCGGCTTGCTGCAGGACGGACGCTGTCTGGACTGCAGCGTCAATCAGACGGCCTGCGCAACGGACGCGGACACAGCTGCAACGTGGGAAGAAGACAGCTACGACGCCTGGCGTATCGACACGCGCCCCAATAACGCCGGCGACGACGACTACGACCCGGTTTCGCTGGCTGCCTCAGAGCTCAGCATCCAGGATTACCTGCTGGATGCGGTCCTGAGCGCCATATCAAGCGAAGATGCGCCTATCGCCGAGTACCTCGTCGGCAGCCTGGATGAGTCCGGCTATCTCACCGTCGCCGACGATGAGGTCGCTGAAGCCTGCGGCGTCAGCCGCGAGCGGGTACACAACGTGGTAACCACCCTGCAGCAGCAAGACCCGCCTGGCGTGGGCGCCCGGAGCCCCCGAGAGTGCCTCGCCATCCAGCTCACCCACCTGGCCGAGGATGGCAAGGGCGACGAGCTGGCCCTGCGCATCCTGAACGAGTGCTTTGAAGAGCTTGGCCAGCACAAGTTCGAGGCGATCGCCTCCAAGCTGCGTGTCAAAGCCGACCACGTGCTGACCAGCTGGGCCTTCATCAAGGACAACCTCACACCCTTCCCGGCGTGGAGCCTGTGGCAGAACGGGCAGCGCGTGTCCACCAACAGCAGCGGCTTCGTGCGGCCGGACGTTGCCATCAAGCCGTCTGAGGACGGCTACAGCGTCGAGGTGCTCGAAGAGGCGCGCTATCAGTTCCGCATCAACGACTTCTACCGCGAGCTGATGAGCGAGCAGGAGCTTCAGGCGGACGAACGCGACTTCATCCGCAAGCACACCAACCAGGCCAAGTTCTTCATTGGTTTCGTCAAGGAGCGATGGGACACCATCCGCCAGATTACGGAGTGCATCGCCGACGTTCAGCGCGACTTCCTGGACCACGGCATCCGCCGGCTCAAGCCCCTCACGCGCTCGGAGGTCGCCTTCCGGGTGGGCCTCCACGAATCGACGGTCAGCCGCGCCACGGCCAACAAGTTCATGCTCCTGCCCACCAAGCAGGTCATCAGCTTTGACGACGTGTTCGATGGCTCCCTGGCCATCAAGGACGCCATCCGCGAGATCATCGCCAAGGAAGAGCGGCTGCATCCCCTCAGCGACGAGGAGATCGGCGCCGCGCTCCGCGAGCAGGGGATGTTCGTCGCCCGCCGCACGGTGGCCAAGTACCGCGAGGCTATCCACATCCTGCCCTCCACCCTCCGAGGCCGCGCCTACCAGCACACACTGCGAGCCAAGCTGGCGTCCTAACCCGCTAGTCGCGCGGCCGGAACCCATCGGCGGCCACTGGATCCACCCGTGGCCAGATTCGCCATGCCCAGCGGACTGACGGAGGGAACCCCGCCTGGCCGCCTCGGCGTAGTTCCGGCCGCACTCCTAGTCGCGAATATCCTGCAGGAACCACTTGGCCGGCATGTCTTCGCCCAGCCCGCGCTCGCGGGCCAGCTGGTAGACCCGGCCAGCAACGGCCGCGAACTGCAGGCCCTGGGTGCCCGTGTTCACGAACAGGCTCACCTGCTCCGGGCTGGTCCGGCCCGTGGCCCGGCCGGCTTGGATGTCGACCAGGTTGGTCCATTGCGTGCCTTGCCCTGCCTCGCTGCGCGGGATGCGGGCACGCTCCTCGGGCTGGCCGGTGATGTACGCCGCCATGCTCGATGCCGGCCACTCCAAGCCCGGCAGCGGGTTGCCTGGCGGCAGGGACTGGATGCCGAGCTGGACGGCCACGTCCGCTCGCTGGGTCATGGCGGTGCTGAGCTCACGCCGGGTCACGCACGTGACGTGCGCTCCGGCGTCGAGCCAGGCCGCGTCGAAGGTGGCGGCGATCGAGTCGGTGGCGGTAGCCACCACGTGGCTGCCGCGGACAGCCTTCTCGGGGCTGTCGACCGGCACAATCTCGATGCCGAGCCTTTCGGTCATCGTTTCGGCAAAGGCCAGCCGATGGCCAGCCGTGGGGCTGTAGACCTTCACCTGCTTCAGGCCTCGCACCTGTGCGATGGCTTCCAGGTAGGTCCTCGCCATGCCGCCCGAGCCCAGCAGGCCGAGCACGCTGGCATCCTTGCGGGCCAGCTCGTCGGCGCCTAAGCCGGCGCAGGCGCCCACCCGCATGTGCTGGAGGTAGCCATCGTTCATGAGCGCCAGCGGCTCGCCGTTGCGGATGCTGTAGCACAGGATGATGCCGGAGTAC
>Ga0307373_10015489_pt1 | contig 10363 bp, 11 predicted proteins | sample OX2MG_FD_202534 | JGI IMG/M metagenome (GOLD analysis project Ga0307373, IMG submission 202534) | Soil microbial communities from Risofladan, Vaasa, Finland - OX-2 | ecosystem: Environmental > Terrestrial > Soil > Coastal area > Acid sulfate soil | place: Finland: Risofladan, Vaasa | collected...
AGTCATGCGTTTTACACAAAACTTTGGAAATCGCGGGAAGCACGGAGTTAAATCTCTTGGCGTCCCACCATTCGGAATTCGGGACCAAGTAATTTTCTCTTCCATGATGCAAAAAATCCGGCAACATAACTTCCATGAACAGGTTTATGTCCGCAGGATACTGAATTCCCTTATGCGGACGGTCATATGCGATAAGCCGGGGCCGGTGACCCAATTTCTCCAGTAGGGCGGCAAAAAGTTCTGCGTCACGCTGCAATCCAGCACCATTTTGGATATTTGTAACGACATTTACTACCTTCAAATCGAAATATCCTAATAGAAAAATTTTGGGGGTTTATATGGATTGCCCCCGTTCCGACTGTCCACTAAATTGCGATTGTTCCGCCTCTACGTGCGTGTTCGCCTGCGCGACCCATGTTACGCTGAGACTTTACGTCTGCTCGGAAAAACTTTGCGTCTTCGACGTTATGCGTCGCATCGAACTGCGAAAAGCAGTTTCCGCAAACTCCCAAAATAATTCCATCGGAGTGCTGCATCCACTTGATATTATATCGACCGCCTTCGTTCAAATGGCTGCATCCGCGACGGGCTGCACGACGCTTCTGAATTTCTTGGTCAATAAGCATCTTGCGGTCAAGAGAGGCTTGTTTGCGAGCTTCGATAACTCGGGGGTCCACATATGGCTTGCGGCTTTCCAGAATAGCGTTTGCCAAAGCTTCATTGGACTTTTGTGATTCTTTGTTCTGCTCCATCATCATTCGCAGCAATTGCTCGACTGTCAATGGGGCTTCTGTGTTTACTTTTTCTACTGACATGTTTACTTCTCCTTTTAATCGTTACCGCGGTGCGCTACGCGTTGACTCGGGGTTTCGATTCCTCGCCTGCAGTACAATTGTCGGCGTTGGGCTCGGGTGCTTACCGCATATATTTCTGCGCGGCTTGCATAATCTCATAATCCATTTTCGCTCTTTCGGGCGATGTATTTCGGAATTTGTGCAGCGTGGCACGAAAATTCGACGCTGTCGGCCCGTTGGTCGGGTATCCAAATTCCGAGAAGGCTTGCTCTTCCGTTATAACCGATGTCGGTATAAATGTTTGCTGGTCGCGACGGCAAATCAAACGAGCCAGCACAGTGCGCCATCCTCGTTTTTGCCCGATGGCAATTCCAATCTCATTCGTGATATCTATCTCGTATTCGGGACTCCAGCCTTTTTCTATCCAGGCAAGAAATACGGTGCCGCCGGTTTTGGCTTCAAACTTCATGTTTCTGTCCCAAATGTAGAGACTCAATCTATTGGCTTGCAAAGCGTCTTGCACATGCAATCCAGGAATCAGGCGCCGCAAGCGAGTAATGATTTCAGAGTGATGAAGTGCTCGACCCCAACGTCGGGGAGCATCCACATATTCATCCCAGTCACTTTTACGGCTCTTACGAATTCTTATATTTTCAAGTTGCTCCGCTTTGGCTGCAATAGCTTCTTCCGCGGGCATAATAGTATCTCGAAGCTTTTTGGCGTCGGTATCTTCGAAACCGCCTTCTTCGAACAGAGCTTGTCTGCGCTCTTCGTCTAAATTTCTTTGTTCCTCTTGCGGCGTATACTCGTGCTTCACATAATCTTTGAGCATTGTTTTTCCATTTTACGGAATGAGATTGGGTTTGGGCAGCGGGAGGAGCCGCCGCCCATTCTCAATTTTTGTTTGCCGATTTGGGAGGCGCGGCAAGCGCCTGTTTGTTGTTAGTGATTGGTTCTATTTACAGCTTTAGGCTACTGCTGTTTCCGACAAAATACGACGGAAAGGAAGCGAGGTGCCCGCTGCTGCTGGACGCGGTGTCACGACAAATTTGAAGTTGTATGACACTGCTCCACCGATTTCACCACCAGGGTCAAACGCCGTAGGCGTGAACTCGTAAATATTTGCCTTGAAGTTAGACTCATCTGGGACATCTTCAAAACCACCTAACGCGATTGAAAACATCATTTCGTCCGCGGTGATATAAGTTGCCCAAGAAGATGCGCCGGAAACCGGAGCACCAGATACTAGAGGAACGTTGGTTGACATGACAAAGTCAACACCTTCCACTGGGATAATCTGGTTATCTTCAGCAAGACCTTCCTCAATCCACTTCTGACCACGGTCTGTGCGCTTTTCAACATCAAGCACGCCATTGATGGTTGTGTCGTTGGCCATGTCGCTAAGAACGTACGGATGCATGATGCCACGCATATGTCCGCCTGCGAAAGGTCGCCCGTTCTTACCACGGATGGTTGCAACAGCCACGTTAATTGCTTGACGTGACATATATGAACCATTTCCGAGTTGAACGCCGCAAGTTGCGTCTGTCGCGATTGCAGCATCATAAGCCTGCTGAATCAACGTATCCACAACGAGCGCTCCACGATAGCCGAGCATTTCGCTCAACTGTTCGAGAGGCTTGCCGATGTCAACTGCCAAAGCAAAATCAGAAACGTTGACATAATCAACGTACTGTCCAAGGACAGCCTGAATGCTTGCTTCAGTAGGAGTAATCGGCGTTCCAACGGTACCTTCAGTAGCCTGCGACGGTGCTGTGTCTGCAGAGTTTGCAGAAACGTTTGCCGTAAAAGGCGACAGGTTGTACGTGTAGATTTGCGTTGTGCGGCCAGCGAACTTCGGAATCTGACGTTCAGCAGTTAAGCCTTGAAAGCCAAGATGCGCGAAGAGAGCGCGAACAGCAAGACGGTCGTAGTACACGGCCTGTGTAGAAGGAAGTGAGGAACCAATCACAAACGATGCAGAACTGTTAGATACTGGCACGTTTGTGACCTTCTTTGTTTTTTCTTACTCAGTTTTCACTGAGTCCCTGATTGCGGTTTGTATCACCCGAAATAGGATGTCTCACAACCAAGTTGCTATGAGATTAACTGCGGTAGGGCTTCCAAGCTTGCTGAGCAATGCGCTTCAAGTCTTTTAGGTCCATCGCTTTTAACTCTGCTTCTGAGAGTATACGCGGTTTTGTGCTTTCCTCGGTTACTGTCTGCGTTGCCGCCGACGAACCAGGCATAATACCCGTAGTCCCTCTCTTTCGTGCTACAGGAGCAGGTGCAGTCGCTGCTGGCGCTGCTGATGCAGGCGCTGCAGTTGAAACTGCCGCAGAGGTAGAATTCGCTACCACTGGTGCTGCTGGTTGCACTGAAACTGGTACGGAAGCTACGACAGGGGCTTCCTGCGTCGCTTCCTCTGGACGAATATCCAACATATCGTCGTCCGTCAATTTGTTCCACGCCAAACGTAAATTGTGGAACGTCATTGGGATTTCGCGTTTTTCCAAGTACTGCGAAATCTTCTTAAAATTGTTTTCCGTATAGTAATAATTCGGGTATTCGGATTGAAACGACCGAACTTGCTCGGCTTGAATATTCGCAATCGTCAAATCTTTGACTTGTTGCGGCATCTTGCCATAGTCTTCTAACGAGATATGCAAATCATCTCGCATGAAATTAAACACGGTGTCCCAAGTATCGGCGCGGTCACCAAATTCAATTTCTTCCTTGTAGTCATGAATCTTTTTCGTTGCATTGGCTTGAGCAACGCCCAGCTTCTGAATCAAATCATCCTTGCTGGTGGCCAAGAAACGTTGTGTTCCGTGCCCATTCTTACTTTCAATCTCCAAAATCCAATCCTTGCCATCTTTGTAATAGGAGATTTTGCTGAGCTTGTCATCCGAAACGACTCGTTTACCTTGCGGCTCGGAATCAGGAACAACTTGTGGTTCAGGGACGACCTGCAGCGCGGGAACAGGCTGTCGCTCTGGAACTACTTGCGGTTCAGGTAATGCCTGCTCTTCTGGTTCAACTTGCGCGACGGGTTCTGGTTGCTCTGCAACTTCTGGTGCATTAACCACCAAGCCTGTATTGCGAAGCAAGGCGTTCATTTCGTCCTGTGTAATCGCGCCTGCGCGAACCATCTCTCTGAGATTCACTCTGGCTCCACGAGGAATACCCAAAAGGGCAATCTTCTGATTGGCCGATGCCAATAACGATGCTTGGTCGCTTACTGCGACGTTTCCGCCTACCCCTCGGGCAGCAGGAGCAGGTTGAACTTGTCGGGACGGCTGCGTTGGTTGAACTTCATTCGCGGGCACAACCGATACCGCAGAAGCTTCTGATTCCGCAATAAACTTGGGAACTTTAATTCCGCCGCGGTGTGTCACGGCTACTTCCTTGGCCTCCAACATCTTTCTTTTTGCTTCTTCGACGCTGAGGTTTGGAAGCAATGAATTTCCATCTCGGTCTTTGTGCCAACCTTTGCGAATAACATCCTCGCTAGTAGGCGGTATATTTAGATTCTTTGCCATTTATTTATCCTATGGTGTAATCCAACACCTGGGCGACTTCGAGTATCTCTCGATTGAGTCGTTGTGTTCTCTTATGTGAGAACGCAAATTCGTTTAGATTTCGTTTAATCCCCGGTCTTCTATGCCAAACATGTCCTCCATTTGACTATAGTAAGCGGGGTCTTGAACTCGGCTGTCTCCTACAGCCTGAAATTTCTGTGTTTTTCTTTCCGATAATCCAACTTCTGCGGCCACTGCCGCGTGTCGCTCTCTATCTTTTTTCGAAGTTAAAATAGAAATACCACGACTAACTCGTAATCCTGGAGATGGACGGCCAATCAAACGCTGCCCTTGTCTTACTTCCTCCAAAGGACTATCAAATGGCGGGGGCGGCCCATCGTGTCGAAGTCGCGACCGAATTTGTTCTGCTGCAGACTCTTGGGTTACACCTTTATTCATTGTTTGCATTTCCCATTTCTCGCAGCATTTCGATGTACCTGTCCGCTCCGCCTTGTATGTTTCCGACAATCTCGGCTGCAATTTCCCGAGTGATATGCCATTTCAATCGCAATCGTTCGTTTGGGTCGGAGTCAGTTTCTTCAAAAGCGTAGTGCGCTCGTTCTGTGATGTCTTTTAGGTACTTCACTATCATCGGGTAAATACGACTGGTCGTAAATTCGTAACAAATTTCCCCGCGGTTCAAAATTTCATCAGGATTTTGTAGGGCTACTATCTGTTCTTCAACATCGTCAGTATCAGCATTGATAAATTTGTAGGCTTCCTCCAAAACGGCCTGGTCCATACTTGTTCCAGGAGTGCCCGGATATTTATTACTCACCTACCCCTCCGCTGATTTGTGGCTCTTCCTCTCGAACCTGAGCCCGTTCAATGCTCTTATCGAGAACGTTCTGACCTGCTTGCACCAATCCTTTATTCTGGTCTTGCTCCATTTTCTGCTGATGTTCTTGAGCGGACAAAGCAGCTTTCTGAGCGCCCAATTTATCGATACGCGAATCCGTTGCTTGTGCTTTAACGACTTCTGGATTCGAAGCCGCCATCTGTTGTTTGTCTTGTGGGGTCAATGGAACGAATATTTCTTCCGCGCCTGCCCATCCCGTAGTTTGTTCCATTCTACGAGCGTATTCCAACCAATTAACCTTATATCCCGCTTGGCTCAATCCTTGTACAAAAGCGGGCTGCATGAACATTTCTCCCAGCACCGGCAAAGACGAAGCCATTCGCGCCATAGCAGCTAAGTTTGAAGAAGCCAACGGGCTAACTTGCAAGTCCATAACATTACACATGTCGGCCAAGTAATCGCCCTGATGGTCGAGTTCCAACGCTTGAAATAATTGATCGCCAATAACCTTTCGTACTAATTCCAAATCCATTCTTTGACGACTCATCTCCACAAAAGCGTTCAGAGTTGGAATAAAAACTTGTTCGATAGTCGAATCCACAAAAGCTTGGATTCGAGCAGTAGACGCTCCGCTGACAGCTTGAGAGCCGGTCGCAGTTCTCATTCCGGTGCCTGCTCCCGGTCGGGCCGTTCCACCCTGAACTACTAGAGAATTCGCTCCCGATGTTCTTTCTGCGTCATCGATCAGCACCTCTTCTTCGCGGTAAGCTTCCGGCATAACAGGCTGTTTTATTAGAGGAACCAAATCCGATTGCGGGTTTCCAACTTTGAACACGGCACCAGGATATGCTCGCATAGGCTGCGCGGCAATTTCAGTGCCTGTTTTTGCCAGCCAAACTTGCTGCAGGTTCAGTGCGATATCATCAAGACGAAGATTGCGTAATCCCTGAATATGTGTTTGAACGCCGCCGATACGACGAGGAATACCAAAAGAATAGAAGCATCCCGGCACGTCGTCCCAAAAAGTCGATACGAATGGAATGCAGCCAAATGGATTCTTTTCTTTTCGAATTACTTTTTTACGTTGAAGAACGCATATAACTTGTTCGTTCGTCCAATATTCCAAAACTTCCAATACATGGTCAAGCGGGTCTTCAGATGAATCTATATATCGCGGCAATGGGCGATGTCCCTGCGCGGGATATGCCGTAGCTTCGTTTTCCATTGGAGAGCCGGGAGCCGTTTCTTCTGGCGGCTGTGCCAAAAGTCTCAGGGCTTCTTCAGAAGGAATATCCCAACCTTCATAACCACGATAGTCGTTCAATTGACGAAGCGTCAAAAATTCACGATGAACAACGTACTTTGCTTTACGAACGTCGGGTTCACGAAGAGCCGGGTCCACAAGAACGTGGTTCACCTCGCAACGTTTGAAAAATGGACGATTAATTACTTGTTCTACATCAACTACGTCCATGTCGTCCGATTCAGGAGTGTGAATCGTAACCCATTGCCCATTCTGATTTTTCAATTTCGTAGGATGGGCCGCACGTTTGTAAACTTCTCGTGTCTTTACATCCGACATCCATCCCCATTTTCCGAGTCCAATACCAAAAACTTCTGCGTCCTTAACCAGCAGACGCATTTCCTGTTTAAAATTGGTTTGCTTTGTTTCATAGTCCAGCGTTTCTTCCCACCCACGAGCAACTTGCCAACTCGCGCCTTGTCGCGGCTGAATAGCAAACGGGCGAGCCTGCGGAAATAGTGCGGGCATGACCTGAGCCAGAACGGCCCCGATATGCTGCGCGACCAAAGGAAAAGAATTGCTTGCGCGAGGAACATACGTATCGCGCCAATATGTTTGCTTTACGGGAGCTTCATATAGAGCTTTCGCAACCCGCCATTCCGACATCCACAAACGCGTCGTTAGGTAGGCTTCTGCACGTTTTGTATTTTGAACCACAGTCGCCAATGCGATATCATCATCACTCGGAGGCCCATTGAATACAAATTCTTCGACTCGTTGATTCAGTGGGACATTAGGCTGCAGAGGCTGTTCTAAAAGCATTCCATATCCTTATTAGGCATGGGGAGTAGTTAAACCCCCTAAAAATTCTGTATCAGCGTACCTTCCGTCTTCTACCTGCGGGTCTGTTTTCGTTTCCGCAATAGGTTTAGACTGAAAATCCACAACCGCGCCCGACGGTGTGCAATATCCAACCGCCTTCACGCTGATTCCGTTTCTCCACTTTTCCCATATCTGCGCTAAACAATCAGGACCATCATCTTTTCGTCCTGTCTTCTTCGTAGTAAACTTTTCGAATTGAGAAAACAGCAGTGATAAATCCGGGATTCCTTCGTAAAACTGAATCAAGTCTGCTTCCAAGGCCCCAGGCAACATCAAGATTCGTGTCGTCTTGGCGCTCTCTTCGTTAGTCGGTGGATCGAAGCCAGGATAAAACGCTTGGTCTAGTTCGGCTGTCGCGGCTACGGCTCGTAATTCGCCTGCCAGCAATTCGGCGCCATTGGCCGATTCTATTCTATGAAAATCAGGGTTGTATCTTTTATACAGATTAACAATGGCATGACTGATTTCAGTAGAAGACCGAAATTTCTTCATCACCATGTCGATTATAAATAGTCTTCCGGTGTCTTCCCAAATTCCCACGATTCCGACCGCATAATCGCCTTCTCCGCTTACCCCGCTCAAGTCCCAGTTAATGACTACATACGAGCGATGAGGTAGTGGGCAATATTCAATCGGTCTTACCTGCTGATCCAACAACGCCTGAGTAAAACATCCATGTGTTACGCCTTCGGGATTTAATAAATATTGACAAGAAAATTTTCGTGGATTTTTTGAATACTGCGGCCACAAGAACTTAGCATCCAGCTTCTCAGGCCAAAGTAAAATCACATCTTCGGGAGTTAATTTATTGTTCTTTTGTCGTTCGTTCCGTGCGCTTTGTTCTTGCGCTCGTTGCTCGGGAAGAAGGTTTGGGTCGTCAACTACTTTTACTTTCCAAATCGGCTGACAAAAATATGAAACTGTTTTTTCCCCGGTCATCTTCTCGGATTCCAAACCATGGTGTTTTATATACTCAGGTAGGTCGTCTACCGCCCACCGAGTACCTGTAAAATCAATATATCCTCCCGGTTCGACCAACGGGTCAATATCATCGTATTGTTGAATCGAAGTCTCAACTAATTCGGGAGTTGCTTGGTTCTTTTCATTGGTGACATCGTCCAATTTTATGTAATCAGGGTGGCGACCGCCCTTGCCGGACTTAAACGTAGTGGCGGCAATAGTCGGGTCTCGTAGAGTCTCATCTCTGCGAGCAGGAGAAGTGAATCGTGCGGCATTGATATGAATATCTACGCAAAACGCCGGAAATAAATAATTTAAAACTTCGTTGGTTTCGAAATAGGCTCTTGCCATTCCCAAAATTTCTTTTGCCAAGTCCATCGAACCGCTCAAAAGAAGAATACGAACATCAGGATTGCACAATATGATCTGAACGATGTCAACAGCTTCGATGACGGATTTCAGAGTATTTCGAGAAGATAGAACTACTCGCTGCTTGATTGGACTCCAATATTTGAACTCTTTGGTTTCTGGAGGAACATATCCGTCCACTTCGGTTGGCCAATCATAGCCAGGAATTGGATACTTCTGAATTAGTGCGTCGCAGATAGTGCCGTGTACCTTTGGAATCAACTGCGGTTGCCTGCTGTTTCTACAAATGCTATTGGCCAAAAAGAATAAATCAGTTTGACATTTAAACCGCAGTTCGTTCTTTTCTTCTGCGGTCCATCCTTCGACCATCGCAAGAGTATACAACCCCTTATCGTTTGGGGAATTCATAGCCTACACCCCAGAACGAGACTTTCCCGAACCTCCGCGCTTTTTCTTTGTATGTTCAGGTAACGACTTTCCTTTGGACGCGGCATTCCATTCCCCAACGTTAACACCTTCTTTTTCTAATTCCTTTTTGTGAATATTGAAATATGCGGCTTGTGCTTTCGATTTATATGGCATTTACGATCCTTCCATAGATTCGGCTGCATCGTTTCGAGAAAGAATTGGCTCCGCAATAAAACCACCAGACGGAAGTTTGTAGACTGCAACTACTCCGCCAGGGTCTACCTTAGCTGCTTTAATATCTCCGTGCAGATACCTGGACAGTTCTTTTATGAGAGAACCATGGCAGCATGCGATAGCAGGACGCCCGTCCTTGTCGTGATGGCTCAAAACGGTTTCGATGGCTTTATCCGCTCGTTTCTGCCAATCTCTAACAACGTCTCCTCCTGGAATCCTAGAATCAGGATGCTCGCGATAAAATTGCATCTTTTCTAAATTCTTATCATCTTTCGGTTGGCCAGCAAAATTTCCAGTATTCAAAGAATCCAATCCCGGAAGGGTCAGCATTTTCATTTTCTTTGATTTTGCCAAAGGACCGATGGTTTGAGCAGTTCTACTACGTTCGCTGTGGTAAATAATGGCGGGACGCACATTGTGAAAATAAGAAACAAGATTTTCGGCTTGCTTGTGCCCTTCGTTATTCAAAGGAACATCCAAATCTCCGCGAAAATCGTTGTCCTTGTTCATTTCTGTTTCACCGTGCCGCACAAAATACGCCACCGGCATGGAATTATGGGACATCGAAACCTTATTAAGCACGGGTTCGTCTTTGGTCAAAAGAGACTTGGGATCGTCCCCTGAAACAATATGTGGCTTTAGTGATGGAATTTGAGACTTCGTATTCATGACCATTCTCGAATTACCGATTATGCTTTGCCGTGGTGAACGTTGTCGCCTTTGCCGTGGTGAACGTTGTCGCCTTTTCCGTGATGAACATTACCAATACTAGGATACTTGGCGTGAACCTTGGCGCGAACGGTCTTTTTCTCTGAGGGGCTTCCGAACGCGGACACACGCGCCAATGCGTTTCTGGCGTGAGCGGCATCATTTATCGGGTATCCGCCCTTGCCGCCTTCTTTCTTCGCGGGCAATGCGAATTCTTTCTTGGGCATGCTTTTACGAGCTTTGTAACTTAATTTTGCCATGACTATACTCCGGGGGTTGGTGTGGGTGCTGCTGCCGGGGGTGCTCCTGCTCCTTGCGGTGCGGCTCCTTCGGCCTCGTCTGGTCCCATGGCTTCGTTCATGTGGTTATTCACGGAAGCCATATC
>Ga0307373_10015493_pt1 | contig 10361 bp, 18 predicted proteins | sample OX2MG_FD_202534 | JGI IMG/M metagenome (GOLD analysis project Ga0307373, IMG submission 202534) | Soil microbial communities from Risofladan, Vaasa, Finland - OX-2 | ecosystem: Environmental > Terrestrial > Soil > Coastal area > Acid sulfate soil | place: Finland: Risofladan, Vaasa | collected...
AAAATCGGATTTCGTCCTCATTGTCGGGTGATGGTTGAAAGCGTTTCACTGCGGGTGATGCTAGAGGATACCAGCGTTCTCCATCGCCTACCCAGACATCCCAATTTTTGATTAGAACTTCTCGGACCTGAAAACATGTATGCGTTGATGCTTCCTCGCCGATAAGCGACATCCCGCAATTACTGCATCGGGTCGTGTTTTCCATTGTCTTCGCCCTCGATTGTGATGGTATAGCTAATCTTCCTTCCACCTATTGAAGACCATTCAGGGCCTCCGACCCAGACCCCTTTTTGCCTTAAGTGTTGCCAGACATTTTTGGTCGGGAACTGTTTCTGTATCGTCTCCATCTCGGTCTCATCGTCTGGCTTCGGCTCGTTCCGCTTGACACTGAATCCATCAAACCTCACGCCGAAACCCGAAAGCACCCCAACAGCGTAGAGGAACTGATACAGAACGCCGAACAGGTCTGATGTCGGAATCCTGATGTCAACAATCGCCTTATCCTTCTCTCGCTGAGATTTTCCAATCTTGTTTACGGTTGCGTTGGGGACGCTTTGGTAAAAGACGAGGGAGCTAACATCAGGTCTCACTCGGCAGTATGCGCCATCGGCATACCAAGTCGGGACGGCCTCATCGTAGTTTGCGCCCTCTGGCTCATCATCCGCTTCCATGACTAGCTCGCCCTCACCTTTGCCACGGCCTTGTGAGATTGTATCTTTCGTGGTCTGTCCCAATAGGGAGATTTGCATCTGGGGCAAATCGTTGGCTTTCCTTCCGTCGTTGAGCGCGGCATCCAGATGTGACCGCACCGCTCGCACTTGAACGCCTTCACCATTACTTCTGGCATACTGATTAGGTATAGTGGAACTGTATATTAACACCGCGCATAGTTGATTATGCATCGTCATTATATACGCATTACACTATACCCAGGAGGTATGGCAAGCGTGAACTCGGATGCTCGGATGACGAGAGGCTTGGAGATTTCCAAGACCGCGACGATAGCGGAGATGGAGGATGGGTCATTCACCGTCCCCTCTCAGACGAGCGATGATGTTTCATACCAAGTCAAGATTCTCGGCCAAACTTGGGTTTGCTCCTGCCCTGACTTCGAGACGCGAGCCGACCAAATAGAGATGTGCAAGCACGCCTTCGCGGTGAAGTTCTGGATTGCCTCCCGAGTGGAGCTACAGGAGAAGCCGAAGCCAAAGGTCTTCGCGGATGATGCTCTCCAATGCCCCTGCGGGTCTATCCGCGTCGTGAAGTTCGGCCACGCGAACGGCAAGCAGATTTTCAAGTGCCGTGACTGTGGAAGGAAGTTCAGGGAGAGCCTTCTCAGAAAGTCACGATACACGCCAGAGACGATTGCTCTAACCCTCGACCTTTACTTTTCGGGTGACTCCCTCACCAAGATAGCCCGAATCCTCAACAATCATCTGGACATGCACATCGGCAAGGCGACTGTCTACCGATGGATTCAGAGATACGTCCCTCAAATCTCCGAGCATGTGAACTCGCTGACCCCGCAACTTTCGGACACTTGGCAAGCTGATGAAGTCTTCGTGAAGATGAAGGGCGGCGAGGAAATCAAGGCGAGGAAGATGAAGAACATGGCCTACCTGTGGAACGTGATGGACAGGAAGACGCGGTTCCTGCTCGCCTCGCGGCTCTCTCAGCACAGGAACGTGAACGGTGCGGTCGGGGCCTTCAACGCAGCCCGGAAGGTCGCCCACGACTGCCAGCCCGAGAAGATATTTGCGGATGGCCTCAACGCCTACCCGCAGGCGATGACCTATTGGGAGAGCGAAAGCGGCAAACCGGAGTTAGTCGCGAGGATGGGCGTAGGCAAGCCCCACGCCAACAACAACCGTATCGAGCGGATGAACGGCACTCTGAGAGAACGAATCAAGGTTCAACGAGGATGGAAGACTATGAAAACCCCCCTCGCCGAAGGCCAGAGGATTCACTACAACTTCGTAAAACCTCACTTGGCCTTGGAAGGTCAGACTCCCTCCCAAGCTGCTGGCCTTACTCCGAAAGGCTGGAAGGAGCTTCTAACGGAGTCTGTAAATAACACCCCTGCGGTCTTGGGCGCGTGAGGCTCAGAACCCGGCTCGCTCTCGGCGCGTCAAGCTGCGCGGTCGCGTTCTTCTTCTTCGTTCCGCTATTCATCCTGAACATTGCCTATACTTGCACTTTTCATGGCTCAGGCTTCAACTACGGTTCGCCTTCCGCCTATCTTTTCAATTACGGCATGGTCTATGTCAGTGGGCATTACGGCGGCCTTATTTTCAGGACAGGAATCCCTCCCTTCTGCTGGTGAGACATCACCCGCACCGAAACGCTATGGAACATCACCCGTCAATGAGACAGAACCAACCTCTGGGTGAGTTAGCTTTATATCCACTACGCAGGCCGGTCGGAGGGAACCGGTAGACGCTAGTGCCTCACTTCGGATATGCTATGGAGGGTTACGACCCAGCGATTCACGTCAGGGCTAGCGGGAGGGAGCTCAACATCTCGCCAAAGGCCGCGCGAGAGATTTGCAACACGTTGCAAGGGATGACATTATCAAAGGCAATCGAGCTGACAGAGACCGTCGAGTCGATGAAGGCGCCGATCGCCTTCAGGAGACACAAGAAGAAGGTCGGGCACAGGAGCGAGCTGGTCGGTTTCCCGACGGGCTCCTACCCCGTGAAGGCGGCTGGAAAGATCCTCGGAGTACTTCAGAACCTAAGGGGGAACTGCGAGTTCAAGGGCCTCGACCCAGACAGAGTGCACCTCATCCATGCGTCCGCAAAGGCCGGACGCGTGATCAAGGACTACGTCCCTAGGGCGCACGGTCGAAGCAGCCCGAACTTCCACGTGCTGGTGCATGTAGAGTTCGTGGCAAAGGAGGCTCAGTAAAGCGGCATGTCTCAGGTCGAAAAGAGCGCAGTGAAGAGCCTGCTCTCGATGCACAGGACGTACGCGGACCTAGACGAGTACATGGAAGCCCAGCTCAAGGAGGCCGGTTACGCGGGCGTCGACATACAGAGGAATCCCGTCGGGACGAGGATAACCGTCTTCGTCACGAGGCCGGGCCTCGCGATAGGCAGGCGCGGCACGGGCATAAAGGAGCTGACCGAGAGGGTCGCCCAGAAGTTCAACCTTCCCAACCCGCAGATCGCGGTCTCCGAAGTCGAGAGACCCGAGCTCAACCCCAGGATCATGGCCCAGAGGACGGCACAGATAGTCGCCAGGGGCACGGCCTTCCGGCGCGCCGCCAACTGGACCATGACCACGATAATGGAGGCCGGGGCGATGGGCTGCGAGATCGGAGTCGCGGGGAAGCTCCGAAGCGACAGGGCCCACAAGGAAAAGTACAGGATGGGCGTCGTCCCGAAGAGCGGGGAGACCGCGGACGAGATAGTCAGGTCGGCGACCACCGATGTCTTGCTAAAGCTAGGCTTGTTCGGAATCAAGGTGAAGATAGCGATCCCGGACGCGCTACCTCCGACGATAGAGTTCAACGAAGTGACGGAGGCTCAGGAGCCGGCGGCAGTTGCCGCCGCCCCCGCCGCCCCGGCGGCGCCCGCCGCCGCGCCTCACACCCCCGCCCCTCGGGTGGTGGTCGCTGAGGCCGCGGTCTCAGCCCCCGAAGCGACGGCAGTGGAGGCGCCCTTGCAAGCAGCGGTCACCGCCGCGGCAGCCCCCACCCCAGAGACGGAGGCGCCCAAGGCGAAGAAGGCCGCCCGCGCCAAGCGCGCCACGAAGGCTACTACAGGAACTCGCAAGCGAGCCACGAAGAAGAAGGTAGAGGAGAAGGAAGCAAAGGAGAAACCAATTGCCAAGAGTGAAAGCTAAGGCGCTGAGACAGCAGGAACCTGATCAGCTCAAGGACCGGCTCTTCGAACTCCGCGGAGAGCTCGCGAGGCTGAGGAGCCTGACCGCGAGGGGCATGATCCAGAAGCAGAGCGGCTCGGTGAAGCGCGTGAAACGCGACGTCGCGAGGGTCCTGACCATCATGAAGGAGAAGGGTGCGGTCGAATGAGCTTCATCATTGGGGAGGACGTCAGGATAGTGGCCGCGAGAGGCACGCCCCTGGTGGGACTCAAGGGCACGGTAGTCCTCGAGACCATGCACACCCTCACGATCAGAACGGGCGGGAAGCGGAAGGTCGTCCTGCCAAAGACAGGGAGCGCGCTGGAGCTCTACGGAGGGACGATCCTCATCGGCGACGACCTGGAGGGAAGGCTCGAAGACAGGATCGCCATAAGCGGAAGGCCGGGACGGCGAGGAGCAGGGCGGACGAAATGAACTCCGCAGGCCTCGACATGGCGCCGCCGAAGCGCGGCTGCGAGGACGTCCGCTGCCCCTTCCACGGGCACCTGAAGGTGAGGGGCAAGATGCTCGTCGGGACCATCGTCTCCGTCTCGAACAAGCAGACCGTGGTGATTCAGAGGGAGCTCCTGCAGCGCGTCCCGAAGTACAACCGGTACGAGAGGAGGAGGAGCAAGGTCCACGCGCACCTCCCCCCTTGCGTGGAGGCGAAGGAGGGAGACATCGCGACCATCGCCGAATGCAGGCCGCTCGCGAAGACCGTGTCGTTCGTGGTCGTCCAGACCAAGGGAGCTGTCTAGGATATGTCTACCAAGTCCAGAGCGGTCTCGGCCAAGGGAGTCGAGGAGTTCAAGACCTACATCACGCGCTCAATCCCCTTGAACGCGGTCATCGTCTGCGCGGACAACACGGGCGCCAAGACCTTGAAGGTGATCATGGTGACGCGGGCGAAGACCAGGCTGGCGAGGTACCCGTCCGCTTCCGTGGGAGACCACATCCAGTGCACCGTGAAGAGGGGCCCGCCCGATCTGAGGAACCAAGTCTGGGGAGCCGTCGTGATCAGACAGAAGTACGCGGTCCGGAGGGTGAGCGGCCAGAGGATCTGCTTCGAGGACAACGCAGCGGTCCTCGTCACCCCGGAGGGCGAGATGAAGGGGACGGACATCAAGGGGCCGGTCGCGAGCGAAGCGGCGGAGAAGTGGCCGAGGATTGCCAACCTGGCCTCCGTGGTGGTATGAGAGAGGAGAATGATGATAAGAAAATGAAAAAGTTCGGCTCGTCCTTGTCAAAGGAGCTCCGCGAGAAGCACGCACTTGGAGCCATCAGACCGGTGAAGGGCGATGGGGTCAGGATAGTCAGAGGGGGGTTCAAGGGGATCGAAGGGAAGGTAACCAGGGTCGACCCAAAGGCGGGGCAGATCTTCGTCGAGGGCGTCACCCGCGAGAAGATCGCTGGGGGCAAGACCGGCCCCGTCCCGATCGACGCCTCCAAGGTGATGGTTACAAGCCTCAACCTCGAAGACAAGGTCAGGAAGGCTCGCCTGGAGAGGCGCGCCAGCTCGGCGGAGGAGGAGAGCTAGACCTTGGGCAAGAAGAGCGGACGGGGCAAGATGAAGCGCATCTCGGCACCCCGCTCATGGGACATCGCCCGGAAGGAGGCCAGGTTCATCACCAAGCCGAGCCCAGGGGGCCACTCGGTCGAAAAGTCATACTCGTTGGCGGTAGTCCTGCGCGACCTTCTGGGGATGGTCGCGACCCAGAAGGAGGTGATGCAGGTACTGACGGCCAGGCAGGTGCTGGTGGACGGAGTCCCCAGGCACGACCCAGGGTTCCCGGTCGGGCTCTTCGACGTGGTGAGCATCCCGAAGGAGGGGAAAGCGTTCAGGCTCGTCCCCTCGCCGGACGGGCTCGTCCCGGTGGACATCGTCTCCACGGAGGCGGGGATGAAGCTCTGCCGCGTCAGGTCGAAGGTGAAGGTGACGGGAGGTCACATCCAGTTCGGGTTCCACGACGGGCGCTCCATGCTCGACGACAAGCTTACTGCGTCGTGCGGGGACACGGTCGTCATGAAAGTGCCCGCCCAGTCGGTCGTGGACAGCGTGAAGCTAGCCAAGGGCGCGACGGGCCTCGTCGTCTCTGGCGACAGGGCGGGGCAGGTCGGCAGGATAATCAGCGTGAAGAAGGGCACCAGCACCCGCGAGAAGATGGTGGCGCTGTCCCTCCCGAGCGGAGAGACTGAGCTGCCCGAGAGGCTGGTCTTCGCTGTCGGGACGGACAAGCCGGCGATGGAGGTCCAGGTCAAGGCTTGATGGCGAGCGCGGAGACCAAGGACGCCGACGCGGGCATGCGCAAGATCTCGATCGGCAAGGTAGTGATAAACATCGGAGTGGGCAAGTCGGGCGAGGCGGTGGAGAGGGCGAGGAAGGTCCTCGAGCAGATAACGTCCCAAAAGCCTAGCGCCCGAAAGGCGAAGAAGTCGATCAGGGACTTTGGGACTCACGAAGGCGAGCCCATCGGCCTGGTGGTGACGACGAGGGGGCAGGAGAGGTCCAAGGAGCTGATAGCCCGGCTCCTGGTCGCGAGAGAGAAGAAGATGAACTCGTCCTCGTTCGACGAGAGGGGCAGCGTCTCCTTCGGGTTGAAGGAGCACATCGAGATACCCGGCATCCGCTACGACCCCGAGATAGGCATCTGGGGGATGAACGTCTCCGTCCTGCTAGAGCGCCCGGGTTACCGCGTCTCGAGGAGGCTCCGCAAGTCCGCCAGCGTAGGGAGGCGCCACGTCGTGAGCAAGGAAGAGGCGATCGAGTACTTCAAACGCGAGTTCGAGGTAGTAATCGAGTGAAAGAGCGACATCCAAAGCTGAGGAAGTACGGCAAGTCTACCAGGTATTGCCGCAGGTGCGGGCAGTACGGCGCGGTGATTAGGAGCTACGACCTCTTCCTCTGTAGACAGTGTTTTAGAGAGGTCGCGGAGAAGCTCGGGTTCAGGAAGTACGACTGAGAGAGTGATGGACAAAGAATGCCAGTAACCAACATCCTCGCGAACCTCTTCATCTCGCTCCAGAACTCAGAGATGAGGCACAAGAAGGAGTGTATCGTCATCCCAGCCTCCAACCTCGCGAGCGAGGTGATGCGCGTCCTCCAGAAGAGGAGGTACATCGGCGAGTTCGAGTTCATCGACGACGGCGTGACGGGGAAGCTGCGCGTGCAGCTCTTGGGCAGGATAAACAAGTGCGGCGCCGTCTCTCCGCGTTTCCCCATCAAGGCGAAGGAGTTCCAGAAGTGGGAGTCAAGGTATCTGCCGGCGGTGGGCGTCGGGATGCTGGTCGTCTCGACCTCGAAGGGGATACTCTCTCACACCGAAGCCCAGGAGAAGAACCTGGGCGGGAGGCTACTCGGGTATGTCTATTAGCGTCGCCGCCAAGGCTGCCCAGAGGAAGGAGGAAGGCTCGAGGACGGTCGAGCTCCCACCGGGTGTCACCGCGAGCGTCAAGGGCAGGGAGCTTGTCATGAAAGGGCCAAACGGAAGCGCGACGAAGGTCTTCCAGAGGATCCCAGTGGACGTCGAAGTCAAGGGGAACCAGGTGACGATCAAGCCGTTCACGGGGAAGAAGAAGGACGTCATCTCCGCGAACACGGTCTCCTCGATAGTGAGGGGGCTCGTTCACGGTGTCACGAAGGGCTACGAGTACAAGATGAAGGTCGTCTTCGCCCACTTCCCAGTCACCGTGAAGATAAAGGACGACAAGGTGATGGTGGAGAACTTCATGGGCGAGAGGTCGCCTAGGCTCGCGAAGATACTCGCGGGATGCAAGGTCACGACCGAAGGCGACGATATCATAATAAAGGGAACCTCGCTCGAGCAGATCGGACAGACCGCTGCGAACGTGGAGCAGGCCACAAGGATAAAGCGGAAGGACCAGCGCATCTTCCTGGACGGAGTCTACGTCTACGAAAAGAAGAGGAACTGATACAAACAATGGGAACGACAAAGCAACGCACAAAGTCCGATTCGACGCGGAAGGAGCTCATGGAGCTCCTGGAGCTCAGGAAGAGCGTAGCGGAGCAGAGGCCCAGGTTCGTCCGCCCTGAGAGCTGGAGGTACGTCCGGCTCCATCCTGAGTGGAGGAAGCCCAAGGGCCTGGACAACAAGGTTCGAAAGTCATTCAAGGGGTACCCGAAGCGAGTAAAGATCGGTTACGGCGGCCCCGCGAAGGCGCGCGGCTACCATCCCAGCGGGCACCTGGACGTGCTAGTGCACAACCCTTCGCAGCTTGACGAGCTGATCCCCGAGCGCGACGCTGTCAGGATCGGGAGGCGCGTCGGCGCGAAGAAGCGGGCGGCCATCCTGAAGAGGGCGACCGAGCTGGGCCTCCGGGTCCTTAATCCGACGAGGTTGAGGAGCATTGAACCTAAGAAGTAAGAGACGCCTAGCGGCGGACGTCCTCGGCGTGGGCGAGGACCGCATCCGCTTCGACCCGGAGGCGGAGGACTTCATCCAGGACGCGATCACAAGGAGCACGATACGCGGGCTAGTGGGGCTGGGAGCGATCAAGGTAGCCCCGGAGAAGGGGGTCTCCAGGGGCAGGTTCAGGGCCAGGCACCGCAAGGGCAAGATCAGGCATCAGGGCTCTCTCAAGGGGTCGAAGACCTCCCGGAGCCCCAAGAAGCAAGCGTGGGTGCACAAGGTGAGGGCCCTCAGGTGGAGGCTTACCGTCGCCCGCGACAGGAACGAGGTGACGAAGGAGAACTACACGAAGCTGTACAGGCAGATAAAGGGGGGCCAGGTCAGGGACGTGAAGCGGCTCCTCGAGATGATAAAGGAGACGAGGAAGTAGAGGGAGATATCGATAGAAGATGACAAGCACGAAGCACAAGTACGTCCCGATCTACCGGCGCAGAAGGATGGGCGCCACCGACTATCGGGCACGAAAGAAGATAATCACATCATCGGTGCCGCTGTTGGCCGTGAGGGTCTCGTCGAAGAACGTCTCGGCCCAGTTCATCAGGCCCAAGGCGGAGGGCGACCAGGTCGTCTCATCTGCCCACTCGAGGAACCTCAAGAAGCTCGGGTGGAAGGGCTCGAGCAAGTCCGTCCCCGCGTGCTACCTCCTAGGCCTGCTGGCCGGGAAGAGGGCCAAGGAGGCGGGGGTCGAGAAGGCCTACCTCTACAACGGGCTCTCGTCCTTCGTCAACGGCTCCCGCATCTCGGCGCTAGTCAAGGGCGTGAAGGACGCGGGCGTAGACGTCCCCATGGCCGACGAGGTCGCGCCTTCCGAGGACAGGATAACGGGAAAGACAACTGCGGAGTACGCGAAGTCGCTCCTCGCCGAGGACAAGGAAAGGTACTCGAAGGTCTTCTCTGGGCTCATCAAGACAGGCTTCAAGCCGGAGGAGTACGCCGAGAACGCCAGCGCGCTCAAGCAGGTAATACTCAAAGGAGCAAAGTGATCGGATAGATGTCTCAAGGTAGAGGTTATCGCAGGCGGGAGGAAGAGAAGCAGATCCCGTGGGTCCCTCGCACGAAGCTGGGGACCATGGTGGCCGAAGGGAAGATCACCTCGCTCGAGGAGATCTTCCAGCAGGGATGGAAGATCCGCGAGCCGGAGATGGTGAAGAAGCTTGTCCCCGACCTGTCCTCCGAGGTGGTCTACGTCGGAATCGTGCAGAAGCAGACGGACGCAGGGGAGCTGACCCGCTTCGGCGCGGTGGTCGCCGTCGGGAACGGCAACGGCTGGTTCGGTGTGGGCAAGGGCAAGGCCGCCCAGATGAAGTCTGCGATCGACAAGGCTACCAACGACGCTCTTCTCAACATAATACCCGTCAAGCTGGGCTGCGGCAGCTGGGAGTGCAAGTGCGGGACCACTCACTCCGTCCCCTACCGTATCAGGGGCAAGGCGGGGAGCGTGACGGTGGAGCTCCTCCCCGGGCCGCGCTCCCTCGGGAGGGTCGCGGGACCCGCGCTGACGAACCTCTTGGCTCTCGCGGGCGTCAAGGACGTCTGGGTCAGGACCTTCGGCTCTACGAACACGCTCTCGTCGCTCGCGAACGCCGTCTACGACGCCTTCTCAAAGTCGCACGGGCTGAATGTATAGGGGTCGATTGGTGAAAAGAAAGATGGGTAAACTTCTGGTCGTAAACCTCCACGGGCTGATAAACGTCCCTCGCGGGACGAGGGAGACCCTCATCCAGCTCGGGATCGGGAAGCGTTTCGCCGCGGCGGTCGTCGGGGACGACCCCGTCTCCTGGGGCTCTGTCCACCTCTGCAAGGACTACGTCGCGTGGGCTCCGCTGGACGCCGAACTTCTCACCTCGCTACTACAGTCAAGGGGGAGGGTGAGCAACTCGAGGACGCTCGACGAAGAACAGTTGAAAGCCTTGGGTTACAAGACCTACGCGGAGTTGGCGCAAGCGATAATCAAGGGGGAGACCACGAGCACGCTCTCCTCGGTCAAGAGCTCGACCAAGGGATTGAGTTTGAAACCATTTTTCGGGCTGTCTCCGCCCAAGGGAGGGTTCAAGCGCTCCTCCCGGAGGG
>Ga0307373_10015494_pt1 | contig 10361 bp, 7 predicted proteins | sample OX2MG_FD_202534 | JGI IMG/M metagenome (GOLD analysis project Ga0307373, IMG submission 202534) | Soil microbial communities from Risofladan, Vaasa, Finland - OX-2 | ecosystem: Environmental > Terrestrial > Soil > Coastal area > Acid sulfate soil | place: Finland: Risofladan, Vaasa | collected...
AGATCACTTTCTTTAATGCACTCCTTGATTCATCCTCTCGACTATGCCACAATATCCATGGGCGGGATCCGCACCCGGTTACCGCTATCTGAACGGGTCGCTCCGCTCCCGGCGCTGGAGCGGCGATCCACCGGATGAATCAGAAATATGCCGACTCAAACCGAAGAACAAATCGGAATAAATATCTCGGGAGAGCCCGCGCTTGGCGGTCCCTGGGTCGTAATTCTCTACAATGACGAATATCACGGCATCGATGAAGTGGTGCTCCAGGTCCAGAAAGCCACCGGCTGCTCTCTGGAGAAGGCGGTGCTGATCACCTTCACGGCTCATACAGAAGGCCGCGCCATCTGTTACGATGGAACTGAAACCGAGTGTGAGCGCGTCGCCGGCGTGCTCAGGCAGATCCGGCTCCAGGTTGAAACCGATCGGGCGGTCTGATGAAAATCACCATCGACTACGGCCAGACCGGGCTCACAATTCAAGTTCCCGATCGAAATCTCAGCCAGATTCTGGGACTCCGGCCGGCGCCGCCCACGTCTGACCCGGATGATGCTGTTCGACGCGCTCTCGCAGCTCCGATCGGCGCCCATCCTCTCGCGGATCTTGCCCGCGGCCGCCGCAGCGCATCCATTCTCATTTGCGATATCACCCGGCCGGTTCCAAACCAATTACTGCTTCAGCCGGCGCTCAGTATTCTCGAAAATGCAGGGATCGCCCCAAAGAATATCAGAATACTGATCGCCACGGGCCTGCACCGGGCCAGCACGGCCGCTGAAATCAATGCGATGCTGGGGGAATATATTGCGGTCCGGTACCGGATCGAAAGTCATGACGCCCGCGACGCCGGCGCTCACCGGCAGATAGGCGTCATCGGCGGCGCTCCCATCCTCATCGACCGGCGTTATCTCGACGCCGACCTCAAGATAACAACCGGATTGATCGAACCGCATCTCATGGCCGGTTTCTCCGGTGGACGCAAGGTTATCTGTCCGGGCATCGCCGCGGTTGAGACGATCCGCCATTTTCACAGCGTGAGCATTCTTCAGTCGCCGTTGGCCACCGCCGGGCAGATCGGTGGTAATCCTGTCCATGATTTCTCGCTTCAGGCGGCTCGGATGGCCGGGTGTGACTTTATCCTGAACGCGGCCCTTGATGATCAGCGCCGGATTACCGGCATTTTCGTAGGCGATATACTTCAGGCATGGGAGAAGGGCGTGGAGCACGTGCGGTCTATCGCAGCGGCGCCGATTACCACGCCCGCCGATATCGTCATCACCAGCGCAGCCGGATATCCCCTGGACGGAACTTTTTACCAGGCGGTCAAGGGGTTGGTGGGCGCCATGCCCGCCGTGCGGACTGGCGGCACGATCATCATGGCCGCGTCAATGCAGGAGGGAATCGGCAGCTCCGAATTTCAATCACTGCTTGAGCGCTACTCCACCATTCAGGATCTGGAGCGCGATCTGGAGCAGCCCGGCTTCTTCTGTATCGATCAGTGGCAGGCGCAGGAGCTGGCGCTGGCCTCCCGCCGGGCGCACATCACCGTTTATTCAGATTCTCTGCCGCCAGAGCATCTCTCCCGCGCGCTGGTTACCCCTGCTCGTTCCCCTGAACACGCCATCGCCGAAGCGCTGGAGCGGTACGGGCCGGACGCCTCAATCACCGTGATTCCACGCGGACCCTACGTACTGCCGTACGTACTGCCGGTGGTGGAAGCGCCCATCTATTGATACGGCGCTGACAGCGCCAAGGGCTCAATCAGCCCGGCCGCCATGGCAGCGTCGGCGCCTGGCTTCTTAAGAGTGGCGATTGCCTGTTCGAGCGCCGGCGAGGGCGCCAGCGTCTCCGTCACCGTCATCTCCGCGAGGGCGTGCTTGAGGTTGCCCGAACGAGCGAGGCCAAGAGCAAGCAGCAGCCGTGCGCGGGGTGATCGCGGCGCCTGCAGAGCCGCTTCCCGCGCCCAGCGGAGCATCAGAACGTTGTCCACCAGCAGGTACGCTTCCGAAACCCGAGTGCTGATATTGGGCCGGTTCGGATAAAGCAGTTCCAATTGACGCAGCGTCTCCAGCGCCGGACCGGGATCCCGCGCCGCCAGGTAATAATCTGACAGCAGCTCATAGGCCATCGGGTTATGCGGATCCAGCTTAATGGACTTCGTCATATCGCTCGCGGCCTCCAGAGCTTTGCCCTGGCCGGCCGCGTCAACCGCCCGGTCATACCACTGTCGCGCCGGCCCCTTCAGGGATGGCGAAACGCGCTCCACCACTGCCACCACAGCGAGCAGCAAAAGCAGCATAACGAGCAGAGCCAGGCGTATCTTTCTGCCCGAAGATCCAACCAACAATTCCTTCTCCTTCGTGGCGCAAGGCAATGACAGGTGTTAGGTATTCGGTATTAGGGCTTGGGGACCTGCCTCCTCGCCCGTGTCCTCGGTCCCCCCTTCTCACACACACTCACACACTCACCGTCATCCATCCTCCGTCCTGAGCGCCTGCGATTAACTCCGCGTCTCCCGAATCGTAATGTACCGGTCGGCCTCGAACGGCCCCGAATGGGTCACGATCCCGCTCGGCCATCGAACGACTACCTCTTTGATGGCAGCGGCTGATCCCAGTCCGAAATGAATGCGGGGATCCATTGATGACTGATAGCTCCCCGCCGGCGTGAAATCCTGGAACCTTTGGACGCCTCCGTACTTCACCGTCACGCGAGCGCCATAGCCATCCCTGTTGCTGCGAACTCCGATGAGCCGGATGCCAATCCAGTGGTTCTTCCTCGCTGCGATATTATGCAGCAGCACCGGAGTTCCATCTATATCAACAATCAGCAGATCCTGGCTTCCATTATTCTCAAGATCCCCGACAGCCAACCCCCGGCCCACGATCGGTTTGGAGAACCCGGGACCGGGATTCGGTACCAGCTTGAACCGGCCATGTTCGTTCCTGTAGAGAAGTATCGGCTGCCGGAAATAGAGACGGGGATCCGCTTTATGAATCGTGTCGAAAACGTGCCCGTTTGCGAATACCAGGTCCGGCCAGCCATCATCGTTGAAATCGATGAATTTGGCGCCGAAACCAACCGAGTTGCGTGTTGAGCCAAGCCCAGCCGATTCCGAGACGACCGAGAACGATCCCCCATCGTTATGATAGAGGCTGTAAGTCTCATCCTGGAAGTTGGAGACCATCAGATCCTGTTTGCCATCCCGATCATAGTCCGCGCAATCGACGCCCATTCCTCCCTGCGCGTCTCCATCCATACTGAAGGCGCAGCCTGCGGCAACGGCGACGTTCTGAAAGCGGCCGCCGCCAAGATTATGAAACAGGTCGCCCGCAATCCCATCGTTGGCTAAATAGAAGTCCGTCTTGCCATCGTTATCGTAATCAAAGAACTGAATTCCCAGGTCTTTGCCGTGCCCCGTCTCCAATCCCGCTTTCTTCGAGACGTCCGTAAAGGTTCCATCCCCATTATTGTGGTACAGACGGGGCATTTGCGCAGGATAGGCGAGCGGCCGGCACCCGGCGGTCACACCTGTAGCGCCGGTGCAGTACCAGGGATAGGGGGGGCCGGTTTGCACGTAATGCCCCACCAGCAGATCCAGCTTCCCATCATTATCAGCGTCAAAGAACGCGCAGCAGGTCCCCCATTGACGCTCGCTTAGGCCGGCTTTTGCGGTTACGTCTGTGAAACCGCCATGCCGATTGTTATGGAGCAGCATGGCGCAGTGGAATCCGGATACATAAATATCTTCGTAACCGTCGTTATCGTAATCGCCCACGCAAACTCCGCCCCACTTGCCCTCGCGAGTGATGCCGGCTTTTTTTGTGACGTCGGTGAACGTGCCATCATGATTGTTATGGAAGAGAGCGCACCGCGGCCAGCCTACGAGAAAGATGTCCATCCATCCGTCGTTATCGTAGTCCAAAAAGGCGCAGCCAACGCCGGCGGCGTCCAGGATGGTCCAGGGACCCGTTCCATGATGATACCAGCGAAACTTAAGCCCGGCCTTCTGCGCCACGCTCACGTAGTCCACGTCCGGCGCGAGGGGGGCCTTCGGGACGGTATCGGAGACGGGCGACAGCGTACGGCCGGTTGAATCAGCCGGGGGACGCTGACGATGGCCGCAGCCGGTTAGCGACAGAACGACGGTCGCCAGAACAAACAACAGCGCGAGGTTCGTCATCCCCCTTGTTTTCGCCGGAATCACGTTAACCCGGTTGAGTATTACTTTCACAGGGATGAAGCCAGCCCGGTGAGATGGAGCAGGTCGTTGGCCACCTGCTGATTGTGCGGATGGCGATCGACCGCCAGACGGAGCACGATGAGCGCCTCGTGATCTTCTCCCAGCTCCTCATCCAGAAGCGCCAATCGATGCGCGATAGCCGGATTGCCCAGGTTCCGAACATAATTATCACGAACATGGCCCCGCTGATCGTAGGCTGTATTAAGCTTCTGAAACTTCGCGAGTGCAGCGTTCGCTTCTGCCTGTCGGCCCAATCGCTGGAGCGCCTGCGCGTAGACAAGATAATTCTGCGGATCGCGAGGCGCGTCCTGAACGGCGAGACTTCCCTCACGGGCAGCCTCGGCCGCCTTTCCTTGCGCGAGTAAGAAGCTAGAGAGGTCATGGTGGGGCGGCGCATTCCCGGGGCCAAGAACTTCCGCAGCTCGGAACTCCTCCATCGCCTTCGGGATGGAAGCGATGGACCCGGCCGCATGCGCGTAGCACCAGCCGAGATCATAGGCGATTTGCGCGGAACGAGGGAAGGTCTTCCGGGCTTTGATCAACTTTAGCGCAAGACCGTCCGGATCGGCGTCCATAAACTGATCGGCATAAGTTAGAACCACCTGTTCGTTGTCCGGCGCCACTCGATACGCGTGCAGCGCATCCCTGCGGGCCCGTGCATGATCGCCACCCGTGCCCTCCATTCTCGCGGCAAAATCGAGCGCCTGCGGACAGTCAGGGTCGAGCTTGAGCTCATGCTCCGCGTATGCATAGGCGGTATGATCGTCGCCGCGCTGATCGGACGCCTCTGCAAGCCGGGAGTAAATATATGGATAACGCGGATCGACACGGGCGAGCTGAAGAAAGGCGGTGATAGCCACGTCCGGCTGCGAGGCTTTCAGATATAGATCACCGAGATGAGAATAGGCGTTCGCGTCGTTGGGCCGCGCAGCCAGGACAGCCATCCAGGCGCTCTCCGCCAGGTCCAGGTTCCCCGTGCGGGAAGCGGCTTCGGCTATCCGGCTCTCACGCCGAACCAGCGCGGCAGTCTTTTGACGCGGCCACCAGATCCAGTACAGACACCCGATAGTCGCTATGATCATCGCCGCTATCAGTACACCGCCGAGAAGCAGAAGTCGGCGCCTCCAAAGAGATTCAGGTTTCATGGATAAGGGGGCCTACGAGGGATGACGACGGGCAGAACGGGGACGGCCAGGTTTTAGATCGCGGTGAACAATGACGGGGAACAAGAGTACCATATCAGAGAATTATACACCAAGGGAGAGCCGGGCGCCAGAGAGCGGGGCTGCGGCGAGCGCTCTCGGGTTGGCCCGGCGGCCTAAGCGGGGGGGTAATATCGACGAACGGAGCATGTCGGGCGGAGATTACTCCCGCTCTAGCGGAAAGGGTCTCGCTCCCACGCCAGAGTGCATGAGTCGCGCAACCAAGCGCGGCCGGGTGCAGCGCGTCGCGCAAACGCCACAGAGCATCGAACTCCCGTCGAGCATCTGGCTGAAACGTACGTAATCAAGGTTGTGCAAGTCCCCGGGGTCCGCCGACAAGGCACGTGTAGTCGAGCAGCAGAATTGGTCATCCGCTAAAGAGGTCAGCCGCGGGGCCATCTTGCCCGGACTCGTGGTCGGGAGAAGCATGCCCCGTATCCTTTCGCCCAGAAGCATCCGCCGGGCAGCGTCATGCTCTTCCGCTCGCCCGCCAGCCCATACGTATAGCTGATCGTCCCGGTCACCGGGTCAGTCACGCTGCTCACCCGATCTTCGGAAGCGATCTGTTCAGCAGCCAGAGTTGTCTCCCACGGCGGCTTGGCCATCTCCATCCGCGGGGAGGGAATCTGGGGAATCAGGGCCACCGCGGTTCGGGGATTTTCGTCGGAGCGGCCCAGTCGAGCCAACTTTGGCGCTTGACGCCGACTCGTGTTCAGCCACCAGGCGTGTCATCCGGGCACGAATCTGGCTCCCCGCCTGCAGAGCCATGTTGAGCGATACCAGGCCACCCACTGCCACCAACACCAGTGTTGCCCTACGAACGGGATGGCCCGGTGGAATAACTAGATCCAGGACCCCGTAGATGATCAACGCGACGCACAGCTCACAGAGGCCCAGGATGAGTCCGACCACAAGGCCAAAAAGTCTCTCTGCATCCGGCTTGCCGCTTCCCGAACTCGAGAGCCGCTTGCCCGCTTTCATCGCGGCCGCGCCGACTCTTATATAAGCCCGCCCGAGGATGAGCAGCGAGTACCCTCTAATCTTGTGCCTCCACCGGCTAATCTTGTGTCTCCATCGGCCGAAAAGATGTTCGTCACCGACCCGCATATCTGATTCTCCTCCAGTCGAGCGGCCAAGAAGCTGAGTGGCTCCGCGGTCGACGAAAAAACTAGAACCGCTGCAAATAAGCCCAGCGATCGCTGAGCGCGCGTAATGCCGAGCCTTCCTGAAGGTCCATTGACAGCATCGGTCTTGCGGTAAGGACAAACGATCCCGGCGCTCGGATTAAAAGGCCAGTCGAACAGATCGCCAATTTCCCGACAGCGATTCGAATACCAACGTTCTCACGATCCCTCACTTCATCCTCTGGGCGCGGGCTTGCAGGACTCGAACGAGCTCACATATAACCGCTGCCCGATCGCCACCCACAACGGCGCGCTCGGGAGCAGCCCGCGCAGGCATTGCAGAGGCGGGTGTCCTGACGCGGCCCCTCGGTACGCACGTTCCTTTCCTGGAGCGTCGGCGCCGGAAGACCTCTTCTTCACGTGATGGGGCCTCCACGCCCCGGCAGCCAAATCGAGCAACTTTGCGGTTCCCAACGTCGGCCCCACTGCCAGAGGTTGTCTGACAAGATCAAGTAAGGATGAAACGAATTCATCGAGTCAAAAAGCCCATCACTGCGATAACCATAATGCTGGCGAGCGGTATGCCATCCGCGCCCACCTTAGAACGCCTACCAAATGCGGCCTTATCCCTCGTCCCGTCCACGATCAATCCTGCCAGCCTCCGCAGTAACGTCATAACTGTGGGTCTCGCGCGTGGCGCAAACTCATGAAGGAGTTTGTTCGCACCCCCCGCGATGGCATTAGGTGCACGTACCTACCGCGGGTCAAGCCTTGGATGTTCGGTTCCCTTTCCCACGCCCTAATCTCCCAAACCGTCGATCCGGTCTCCCAGGGCCATGGCCGCGTTGCCGATCCATTCCATAGATGCTCCTCTCAGAACCGTCAGCACGCCGCATACATCATTGGTTGCTCCTTCCGCCTCCAGTGGCACGCCCACGGGAAGGTTAGTCGCACCTTCCTCAACATCACCCGCCATCCCCTCCCCGGCGCCAAGCGCGAGTTCACCGCTGCCACGACCCGTGAGCGCCGCGCCTGCTTCTTGCAGCTCTAAGCCCCAGGCGAAGAGTTGCTCTCCGCCGATTTTTTTCATATAGTCCCATGCGGCCGCCCCGAGGATATTTATGATCCAGTCGATTACGGGGTTACGCCCCGTGAAATCACAGACGTTGACTGGGTTATCGCCACTGTATTCGAACCAATTACCACCGTGCTTCGCCGGATCCTCACTCAAAGACATCCCAACCACCGGGTCCATGTACCGGGCACGCATATAGACCAGCCCGGTCTCATCCTCCGACGTATGCCCTAACTGCCCCACCCAGCCGTGCTTGCTCGTCGGCGTTCCGGTTACCGACCGGGCCAGGCCATATACATCATACGTCCGCGTGGCATCCAGGTTCCCGCTCGCATCCACCTCCCCGAGCACCGATCCCAGGCCGTCATAAATGTACCAGCGCAGCGTCTCCCCGGTTGCGTCTCTTCGATACAGAGGCCCGGTTGGCCCGGTCAGGTAGGTCGCGTACTGAGCGCCGCCCCGAAGCTCCTGCACAAAAAACTGCCCGTCCAGGGCGAAGTCGGTCGTCGTGCCATTCACCGTGCTTCGATGCCGGAACCCGTCGGACCCATAGACATAACTCGAACAATTCGAGTTATACGCGCACGTCACCAGCCGGTTCTGCGAATCCCACGTGTTCGTCCGGCCACCACCCGTCAGCGTGTTCCCATCCGGATCGTTGGAGTAGTTGTTCGTCCCTCTCGTCAGCAGCATGTTGGCCGCATTATACGTATAGCTCTCGTTCCCTGAGACGCTGTCGTTCTTCGTCAACCGGTTGCCCATGTTATCAAAACTATAGGCCTGCGTCCCTCCATCTCCATAATCCACGGACGTCAGCCGGTTCAGTTCATCATAACCGTACTGTTCGGTACGGGTGGTTCCGTTCAACGTGATCTGGTTCGTCAGCCGGTTACCGGCTGTATCGTAGGTATATTTGTTGTCGCTGAGCGTCTTCGAGACCCACCGTGGGTATGGACTCCCCTCCAACACCCAGAAGGTGTTCGTCACCTCGCCAAGCCATCCATGACTGGGGTTTCCGATGCCGCCATCAGGAATATAGTCCGCCTCGTCATAGCTCACCAGCGAGCCATTCCCGTCATAGACCTGGTTGCTCATGACCTGGCACAACTCGCCATGATGCGCGAACCCGAAGTCAACTTCTCGGCCCTGGTCGTCCTGGATTCCTTCTAAGGTGAACGCCAGGGTATTCGGGTCATCCTTTGTCTCCGTCGCATAGCCAATATTATAGTAGGGGTTCCATGGATTATAGATGTACGTCCAGATGCCCCCACCGGGCAGCGTCATGGTCTTGCGTTCCCCCGCCAATCCATACGTGTAGCTGATCGTTCCGGTTACCGGGTCGGTTACCCTGCTCACCCGATCGTTACCTGGCTCATACGCCATCGTGGTCGTCCCACGATTATCGGCCACGCTTTCGGTACGGCCATTGAGCCCGTAGCCATAACTGATCGTCTCGCCGGGTATCGTTCCTTTCGCCGGGAAGGTTGCCGTCAGCGGCTGCCCGAGGTTATTATACGAAAAGTTGCTCGTCAGCGCCATCGGGTCCGTGCTTTGAATCACGTGCCCCGCGACGTCATAAACCATATTCGTGGCGCGGTTCAGATGTCCTGTTCCGGGGTCCTGGACCACTTCTGTCAGATTCCCCCACTGATCCCCATAGGTATAGTCGGTTTCAACCCCGTTCAGGTTCACCTCGGTGGCTTTTTGGCCATACTGGTTATAAGTATAGGTGAACTGCTTTCCCGTCGTTCCGTAACGGGCGTCTTCCACCCATTTCACCTCGCCCCGATTACCCGGGCTCGGATCCTGATCATCGAAATAATCCATCTGGGTCGTGTGACCGTTCATGTCGGTCACACTCGCCTTTTGGAAGTATTTGCTGGCGTCGTAATAGGTGGTGGTCTCGACGCCGGGTTCACCGCTGATTGTGTGGGTCAGCACGTTCCCGTGCGGTCCATACGTATAATTATCCGTCACCGTTGGCCACCATTCCCCCGGCGGAGTGATGGCGTAACCTCCGCCGAGCGGCGGATTAAGGTAGCCGCTGTTCACGCGGGTCGATGAGAGCACGTTATTCGAGCTGTCGTACGTAACGGCATATCCTATGGGATTGTCGACGTACGATGACGCCGAGCTCAAGTACCGCAGATGGCTGTCTGTCGTCATCCTGTAGTTCAGCTGCCATGCGGTCGGCGAGCCCTCATAGTCGTTATCCCATACCTCGGTGTAAAGATCGTTGTAAAGTTCCTCCACTCCCATGGCGATCGTCCAGATGTGATCGCCCCCGCTGCCTGGTTCGGTAATCTGGTTCACCCAGATCGTCCCTGTGGGCGTGGGGACGAAGTTCTGATACATGTCATAGTAGCCCACCGTATATTGATAAGAGACCGTATGCCCCAGTGGATCAATTATGCTCGCTAACAGCCCATATTCCGTGCCATCCGGCCCACTTGCGCTCGTATAGGTGTAGGTCGTCGTCCGGTTCACGCCGGTTGGGTCTAATGTCACCGACTTCAGGTTGTACAAATCGTTCAAGACGTTCGGGTCGTTGGGATCGGTATAATAGCCGTAAACGACCCGGTATTGCGGGCCTCGAACCTGTGTGATCCGCCATGCCGGCTGCGCCGCGCTCCCAAAATCGGTCCAGGTAAAGTTAAGTGACCGCCCCGAGGGGTCCGTCACCTGCGTCAACAGATTGCGCGAGGTTCCATCCGGCATCT
>Ga0307373_10015496_pt1 | contig 10360 bp, 11 predicted proteins | sample OX2MG_FD_202534 | JGI IMG/M metagenome (GOLD analysis project Ga0307373, IMG submission 202534) | Soil microbial communities from Risofladan, Vaasa, Finland - OX-2 | ecosystem: Environmental > Terrestrial > Soil > Coastal area > Acid sulfate soil | place: Finland: Risofladan, Vaasa | collected...
CGGCTCCTCGGCCACGCCCTCGCCGTAGGCCGCCAGCTCGCGCCGCACCGCGGCCCAGGCGCCGGCGACGTCGGCGCAGGTGGCGTCGACGAGGTGGATGAGGGCGCGCGTGCGCTCCAGATGGCCCAGGAAGCGCACGCCCAGTCCCGCGCCCTCGGCCGCCCCCTCGATGAGACCGGGCACGTCGGCCAGCACGAAGCGCTCGCCCGCCGAGAGGCTGACGACGCCGAGATGCGGCGTCAGGGTGGTGAACGGGTAGTCGGCGACCTTGGGGCTCGCCGCCGATACGGCCGCCAGCAGCGTCGACTTGCCGGCGTTGGGCAGGCCCACCAGTCCGACGTCGGCGATCAGCTTGAGCCGCAGCCAGATCCATCGCTCCTGGCCGGCGAGGCCCGGATTGGCGTGGCGCGGCGCCCGGTTCACCGGTCCCTTGAAGCGGGTGTTGCCGAAACCGCCGTTGCCTCCCGCCGCCAGCCGCACCCGCGTCCCCGGCTGGTCGAGATCGGCGATCAGGGTGCGGCGATCCTCCTCCAGCACCTCGACGCCCACGGGAACGCGCAGCACGGCGTCCTCGCCCGCCGCTCCCGAGCGGTTGCGGCCCATGCCGTGGCCGCCGGTCCCGGCCTTGAAGTGCTGCTGGTAGCGGTAGTCGATCAGGGTGTTGAGGCCCTCGACGGCCTCGATCCAGACATCGCCGCCGCGGCCGCCGTCGCCGCCGTCGGGACCGCCGCGCGGGATGAACTTCTCGCGCCGGAACGAGACCGCGCCGGCCCCGCCGTCGCCGGAGCGGATCCAGACCTTGCACTGGTCGAGGAACTTCATGGGGGAGCTTTAGACGAAGACGCCCGCCCAAGGCGAGCGCGGCGCCGGGTCACGCCCGGGTCTCGAGGCGCTCGAACTCCAGCCAGATCGGGGCGCAGTCGCCCAGGCGCTTGGCCTCGTAGCGCGTGACCAGGTGGTCCGGCGGCGGCTGGCGCCAGTCGCTGGCGCGCTGGGCGGTCCAGCGGAAGTCGGGGGCGGCGGCGAAGCTCTGCAGCATCCAATCGGCATAGCCGGCCCAGTCGGTGGCGAGGCGCACGCTCGCCGCCGGCTTCAGCAGGCGCGCGGCTTCGGCGATGAAGTCCGGCCCGACGAGGCGGCGCTTCTCGTGGCGCTTCTTCGGCCAGGGGTCGGGAAACAGCACCACGAGTCCGTCGAGGCTGGCCGCCGGCAGCCGCGCCATCAGGGGGCGCACGTCGCCGGCGTGCAGACGCACGTTGGCGAGGCCGAGCGTCTCGATCCGCGCAAGGCAGGTCGCGACGCCGTTGACGAACACCTCGGCGCCTATGAAGAGCCGATCCGGGCGCCTGGCCGCCTGCCAGGCCAGATGCTCGCCCGCGCCGAATCCGGCCTCGAGCCAGACCTCGGACGCCGACGCCATCAGCGCCCGCGGATCGAAAGGCGCCTGCGGAACCGCCAGCTTGGGCAGCAGGGTCTCGAGCAGCCTCGCCTGGCGCGGCTTGAGGCTGCGGCCGCGGATGCGGCCATAGCTGCGCAGGACGGGGGCCGGCGTGGACATGGCCTCAGGCGCCGCCGTCGCTCGGCGCCCGCCCGGCGCCGCCAGGGCGGCGCAGGCTCTGGTCCAGACCCTGGGCGTAGGCGCCCAGCGAGACCAGCAGCATTCCCAGGAACAGCAGCTTGCCCCAGCGGTCGAAGATCGTCGGCGGCAGAGCCGGCGGCAGGCGCGCGTCGATCACCCCGAACGCGCCCAGTCCCAGCAGCTTGCCCGGCTCCAGCCTGCCCTCGGCGTCGATGACCGCCGAGAGCCCGGTGGGGGTGCCGCGCACCATCGGCAGGCCCTCTTCGATGGAGCGGTAGCTGGCGAGATTGAGGTGCTGCCAGGGCCCGATGGTGCGGCCGAACCAGGCGTCGTCCGAGATGTTGAGGATCCAGGCCGGGCGCAGGCCCGACGCCTGGGCGCCATCGCGCGTGACGCCCGAGAACAGGCTTTCGTAGCAGATCAGCGGCTGCAGCGGCGGGATGCCCGGCGGGGAAATCGGCCGCGGCGCCGGCCCCGGCGTGAAGCCGTCGCCGACATGGACGAGCTGCTTGACCCCCAGCGGCGTCAGGAAGCGGTCGAGCGGCAGGTACTCGCCGAACGCGACCAGATAATGCTTGTCGTAGGTCGCGGTGAGGCTGAGGCCGGCGGCGCTGCGGGTCAGGGCGATCAGGCTGTTGAAATAGAGATAGCCGTCCGGGGCGTAGGCGCCCGGCGGCGCGGTCTCGACCCGGTAGCCGCCGCTCAGCAGGGTCTGGCCCGGCTGCAGCGCCGCCTCGATGGCCCGCCGGGTCCAGGTTCCCGGCGCGAGATATTCGTTGAACGACGCCGGCAGGCCTTGCTCCGACCAGACGATGATGTCGGGCCGGCGCGGCGCAGGCCGGGTGGTGAGTTCGAGATTGCGCCGGGCGATGTCGTCGAAGGCGGCCGCATCGTAGAGCGCGCGCACCGGCGTATCGGGCTGGACGATGCGCACCAGCGGCGCGCCCGGCGCGGGCGCATCGTCGGCCGCCGCAAGCCGCCAGAGGCCAAAACCATAGAGGCCGGCCAGAGCGGCGGCGGCGAGGCAGAGCCCGATGCGCGCGCCGCGCGTGCGCACGCCGAGGCCCGGCGCGGCGGCGATGGCCACGGTGATCCAGCTGAGGCCATAGGCGCCGAAGAGGCTCGCCGCCTGCGATGGCGCCGAGCCGGCCTTCCAGGTTTCCCCGGCGAGGTCCCACGGAAAGCCGGTCAGGAGAAGGACGTGGCCGCGCAGCCATTCGAACGCGGTCACCGCGCCGGCGAAGACCAGCAGCCGCCAGGCGTTGGCGGGCGCGAGTCCGCGGTAGAGCGCCGCCGCTCCGCCCCAGGAGACCGCCATCAGCGCGGCCAGGGCGCCCACGGCGAAGGGCGCCATCCAGCCCTGTTCGCGGGCATGCACGAAAAACGCCTCGCCGATCCACCAGACCGAGGCGACGAAATAGGCCAGCCCGGCCAGCCAGCCGCGCAAGAACGCCGAGCGCAGCGGCCGGCGCGGATCGGCGCGGTCGAGGAGCCGCAGCAGGACCGCATAGCCCAGCAGCCCCGGCAGGAACCCGAACGGCTGATTGGCGAAGGCCGGCGCGAGGCCCGCCGCGACCGCCGCGCCTCTCAGCGCCCACGCTCTGGAAGCCGTGGTCATCGCCGCTCAGGACGATCCGGCCGGGGGCGATCGGGCTGGGGGCGATCCGGCGCCAGACGCCGCGGCCCCGGCGGCGGGCGGCTCGGGCGCGATCGGCCGCAGCCGCAGGCGCTTGATCCGCCTGGGATCGGCGTCGACGATCTCCGCCTCCAGCGACTGGTCCAGCGCCACGACCTCGCCGCGCCGGGGCACGCGCCCGGCGATGGCGGTGACGAGGCCGGCGACGGTGTCGATCTCCTCGTCCGGATCGGGCGCCTGCAGAGGACGCTCGAGCGCGGCGCGCAGTTCGTCCAGGCCCAGGCGGGCGTCCACCTCGAAGACGCCGCCGGCGCGGGCGACGATGCGGGCGGCGCCGGCGACGTCGTGCTCGTCGTCGATCTCGCCCACCACCGCCTCGATGACGTTCTCCAGCGTCACCAGCCCATCCACGCCGCCGAACTCGTCGATCACCATGGCCAGGTGGATGCGGCTGGCGCGCATGCGCAGCAGCAGGTCGGCCGCGCGCATGGAGGGCGGGACGTAGAGGGTCTCGCGGCGCAACCGCCGCAGCACCGCCTCGCCCGGCGCCGGCGTGCGGACCTTGCCGGCGATGAGCTTGAACACGTCCTTGATGTGGACGAAGCCCACGGGGTCGTCCAGCGTCTCGCGGTAGATCGGTAGGCGCGAGTGTTCGGTGTCGATGAACTGCGCCGCCACCGCCTCGAGCGGCGCGCCGATCTCCAGGGCCACGATGTCGGCGCGCGGAATCATCACGTCGGCGACGGTGAGGCTTTGGAAGGCCTGCGCCTGCCCGACCAGTTCCGAGCCGGTGCGCTGCGGCGCCGCGGGCGCGGGCCTGGCGATCCGCCTCAGTCCCAGCGCGCCCAGCAGCGCGCCCCAAGGTCCTCGGCCGGCCGCCTCGCGGGGCCCGGCGGCCTCTTCATTGCCCTGGCTGCCCATGATCTCCCGGCTCTAGGCGTAGGGGTCGGCGACACCCAGCCCCGCGAGGATGGCGCGCTCGCGCGCCTCCATCCGCTCGGCCTCGGCGTCGGTCAGGTGATCGTAGCCCAGAAGATGCAGGACTCCATGGACGGCGAGGTGCTGCAAATGATCGGCGAGGCTCTTGCCCTGCTCGGCGGCCTCGCGGCGGCAGACCCCGAAGGCGAGCGCGACGTCGCCGAGCCCGCCCGCTGGTCCGGACGCCGCTGGAAACGCGAGCACGTTGGTGGCCGCGTCGTGGCCGCGGAAGGCGGCGTTGAGCGCCTGGAGGCGGGCGTTGCCGGCGAGCAGGATGGCGATGTCGCAGCCCCCGCGCGCGCCCTCGTGATCGAGCGCCGCCGCCGCCGCCGCCGCCGCCAGCCGCCCCGCCTCGGGCGCCGCCGCCGTCCAGGCCGCCTCCTCGATCTCGACCTCGATCACAGGTGCTGGCCGGCGTCGGCGTCGTAGGCGCCCACGATCAGCTCCACCAGCGGATGGCGCACCACGTCCTGGGCGCAGAAGCGCATCACCGAGATCCCCGCCAGGCCCTCCAGGATGGCGACCGCGTGAACGAGGCCGGAATCGGCGCGATTGGGCAGGTCGACCTGGCTGGGATCGCCGGTCACCACCATGCGCGCCCCCTCGCCCAGGCGCGTCAGCACCATCTTCATCTGCAGCCGCGTCGCGTTCTGGGCCTCGTCGACGATGACGAAGGCGTGGGCGAGGGTGCGGCCGCGCATGAAGGCGATCGGCGCCACCTCGATCTGGCCGCGGTCGCGGCGCCGGCGCAGCTGCTCGGCCCCAAGGATCTCGGCGAGCGCCTCGAACACCGGCGCCATGTAGGGATCGACCTTTTCCAGGAGGTCGCCGGGCAAAAAGCCGAGGCGCTCGCCCGCCTCCACGGCCGGCCGCGTCACCACCAACCGATCGACCGCCCCCGAAACCAGCAGGTCCGCGCCCTGGGCGACGGCGAGGAAGGTCTTGCCGGTGCCCGCCGGCCCGAGCGCGAACACCAGGTCGTGCGCCGCCATGGTCTCGAGATAGCGCGCCTGGGCCGCGGTCTTGGCGGCGACGGCCCCCCGCCGCCCCGCCGGGCCCGCGGCCGCCTCGCCGCGCCGCGCCTGCGCCACCGCGACGCGCACGTCGGCCTGGCTCACCTCCAGCCCTTCGTCGGCCCGCGCGGCGATCGCCTCGATCACCCTGCGGGCGCCGCGGCGGGCGCTGGCGTCGCCGTTGACCGAGACGCCGCCGCCGGGCGTCTCGACCAGCACGTGGAAGGCATCCTCGATCAGCGCGGCGTGCCGGCCGCCGGGCCCGGAGGCGGCGCGCACCGCGGCCTCGGACAGCGGCATGAAATCGGATGGCCCGCGGCTCAAGCCGGCTCCAGCACGCCGGCGAGGCTGCCCGCCGCCGCGCCGGTGATCCGCACCGGCGCGATCTGGCCGATCAGCTCCGCCGGCGCCTCGCAATGCACCGCCTGCAGATAGGGGCTGCGCCCGGCCGCCTGACCGGGCCGGCGCCCCTCCCGATCGAGCAGCACCGGCAGCACCTTGCCGACCTGGGCGGCGTTGAACTCGGTCCTGGTCTGCTCCAGCACCTCCTGCAGGCGCGCCAGACGTTCGGCCTTGACCGCCTCGGCGACCTGGCCCGGCATGGCGGCGGCGGGCGTGCCGGGGCGGCGCGAGTACTTGAAGGCGAAGGCGCCGGCGTAGCGGACCTCCCTGGCGAGCGTCAGGGTGGCTTCGAAATCCACCTCGCGCTCGCCCGGAAAGCCGACGATGAAGTCGCCGGAGAGCGCGATGTCCGCTCGCGCGGCGCGCACCCGCTCGACGAGGCGCAGATAGTCGCCCGCTCCATGGCCGCGGTTCATGGCTTTCAGCACCCGGTCCGAGCCGGCCTGCACCGGCAGATGCAGATAGGGCATCAGCGCCTCGATCTCGGCGTGCGCCGCGATCAGCGCCGCGTCCATGTCGCGCGGGTGGCTGGTGGTGTAGCGGATGCGGGCGAGGCCCGGGATCCGCGCCAGCCGCCGGATCAGCGCCGCCAGGCCGCCGCCGTCGCCGCCGTCGTAGGCGTTGACGTTCTGGCCGAGCAGCGTCACTTCGCGCACGCCCCGCCGCGCCAGCACCCGGGCCTCGGCCTCGACGGCCTCCGGCGGCCGGGAATATTCGGCGCCGCGCGTATAGGGCACCACGCAGAACGAGCAGAATTTGTCGCAGCCTTCCTGCACCGTGAGAAAGGCGCCGCCGCCGCGGGCCGACCGCTCGGCGGGCAGACGGTCGAATTTCTGCTGCGGCGTGAAGTCGGCCGCCAGGCGCTCGCCGGCGGCCCGATGGGTGCGGGCGATCAGCTCGGGCAGGCGGTGATAGGCCTGGGGTCCCACCACCAGATCCACCACCGGGGCGCGGGCGATGATCTCCTCGCCCTGCGCCTGGGCCACGCAGCCGGCCACCGCCACCAGCATGGCGCCGCCGGCCGCAGCCTTCCTCGCCTTCATCCGCCGGATCTTGCCGAGCTCGGAATAGACCTTCTCGCTGGCCTTCTCGCGGATGTGGCAGGTGTTGAGCACCACCAGGTCCGCCCCCTCGGCCGCGTCGGTCAGGCCGTAGCCCAGCGGCGCGAGCACGTCGGCCATGCGCTCGCTGTCGTAGACGTTCATCTGACAGCCGTAGGTCTTGATGTAGAGGCGCTTCGCCGGCGCGACCGCGGACATGGCCCACCTTATGGAGATGGGCCGGCGCTCGCGCAACCGCGGCGGCGGGCGCGGCGCGGCCAGGCGCCTCGACCCGCAGCGTGCCTGGGCCGGTTCAGTGCTGCTGGTGTTTCAGCGCGCTGATCTCGTCGTGATCGAGCTTCACCGAGGCATAGGCGCGCTCGACGGTGGCTCGGGCGGCCGGGGCGAGATCGGCGTCGCCGGCGGCCTTCTCGAACTTGGCCTTGAGCACGTCCTCGCCGCGCTCGACCTCGTCGATGATGGCGGTGTCGTTCTCGCCCGTCACCTTGTCCTTCAGGTCGAGAAAGGCGCGGTGCGTCGCCGCCAGCATGCTGCCGTCGTCCTTGGGCTCGCCGCCGAAGCTGCGCACTTCGGCCTTGAGTTCGGTGCAGAGCTGCTGGCGCTTCTGCGCCCGGGCCGCGAACAGGGTCTTGAAACGCGGATCGCGGGCGGTCTCGGCGGCCTTGCGGTAGCCGTCGGCGCTGTCGAGCGTGGTCTCGACCAGGCCGTTCAGCACCTGGACGGCGTGGTCGTTGGGGCTTGCCATGTCGATCGGATCTCCTTGGCCGGAAGGGCAGGGCGCAAACCGGCGCGCCGGCGCGCTCGTTCCCTCGCATGGCCATGGGCTCGGCGTTTCGATCCGCGCCCCCGTGAGGGGGCGACTTCCGCCCCCGGCTGTCATCTTCAATGGCGTAGTGTTTCGATCCGCGCCCCCGTGAGGGGGCGACCCGCCGACCGGATGGAATACATCAACACGCCCGGGTTTCGATCCGCGCCCCCGTGAGGGGGCGACTCGGCGTGCGCAAGGAAGCGCGGATCACCTACCAGTTTCGATCCGCGCCCCCGTGAGGGGGCGACGCGGCGGCGACCAGCAGGATCGCCTGGCGATTATGTACTTTGCAAACCGGCTTGCCGGGCCAGCTTGCCAGCTTGTCCATGCACAAGATGCGCGCGGGGGTGGCGGCCATGCGGGATTACACTTTTCACATTCACGATGACCAACACGCGAGCCCCACTGTGGAGTTCGTCAGTGTGAGGGACGAACGGAGGGCGCGAGAGTTGGCTGAGAGGCAACTTCGCCTCTCCGACACAACAAGGCCCCGGCTGCCGTCCCAAGCGCCGGGGCCTTCGTTTGCTGGCTAGTTGCCCTTGGTCCCTGGCTTCGGCTTGCGGGGCGCTTTCGGCGTGATCGCTTTCCCAGGCTTAGGCACGTCGCGGTTCGGCACTACGTCCTTCGGCTTCGGATTGTGCGGGGCGCTCGCCAGCTTCTTCAGCCGCTCGTCAAAGCGCGCTTCGTCGTCGTCTGTCTCCAGCTCGCGGGCGAGGTCGCGGAATTTGTCGATCTGGGCGGGCTGCTTATCAGGCATGTCGTCCGTCGAAGAGGTGTCCTTGGTTTTCGAGATACCAGGGCTCGAAGAGGTTAGGGACGTACTGCTCCGGGATTTTGAGCCGGAGCGCTATAGCTAAGTCCGTCAGATCGGCTCCGCGGGACTCCTTCTCGGCGATCAACTCCTGCCGGACGTGTTCAGGGCAGAGGGCGCCCATCGCCCGCCAGAAGGCTTTGATCTCGCCAGTCATTTGCGATGAGGTCGCGAACTGGCCAGCAGTCGTGAACTCTGCCAGCAGGCGGTCAAATTGCTCGCCCGTATCCGTCGCCTCGTCGGCGCTATCCAGGACGTGCATGTACTCTTTCACTTCGACGAACCGCTCCCAGCAGTGATTGTTGCCTTCGCGCGGCATTACCACGACGTGCGCGCCGCCGACCTGTTGAACGATCCGGTGAGTAGTGTTGCGAGGCGATAGGTACATGCCCCGACACACGCGCACGTCGAGCGTGGTCTTCACGATTCGCAGCTTTATGCCGGTAATCTCGCACAGCGTATCGCGCACCGGTTTGCGCTTAACATGCAGGGGCAGCGACTGGCAGGCGTCGAAAAGTGTGCGATAGGACATGTACAGCCAAAGGACGTTAGTCCTCGGCGTCTACCAGTTCGAAGTCGCCCTCTTCAAGCTGTGTGACAACCTGGTTCACCTGCTTGGAGATTTGCTCGGCAGTGATTTCCCGGCTGGTCCCCGGGAAGATTTTGAAATTCGAGACCCGGAGACCATCGTCTCCAAAGAGACGACGCCGGGCTTGTTCAGCTTGCGTCGACATCACGCGATCCTCTCATCCCCGACAAACATCGAGACCCGGCAAAAGTTGCCGAGTCGCACACCTGTCAAGTGCATTTTAGCGCAGGATTGCGCCCGCGCCCACAAATTTTTCGTTGACACGCCGGACTCGGGATCCTCTCCGGACAGTGTGCTCGCGAAAATGCCTACCGATTCCGACCAGCGCAAGGGGGGCGGTGGCGAATCACCGCATCTAGCGGCCCCCAAGCACTAAATAGGCAAAATCTACCTAAAGGCGCGCGCCTTTCCGTCCTTTCGTCCGCCACCGCGAGCGTCTCCGCTTCGGTCGCTTAGGTGACTGGTTCCCTGCTGTCAGGGCAGCGATAGGTGAGGCGTCGGCCGACGACGCCCTTGAGAGCAATATTGGCGCGCTCAACGTCCTCGACGCCAAGGGCCGAGCGGTTCGAGTAGCGGAAATCGAACTCGGCGGCGTAGCGGTGCAGGTGCTTCTTGGAGCAGTGCTGATAGACGCCGCGCATCCCGCGCTTGAAGATCGAATAGAAGCCCTCGACGGTGTTCGAGTGAACTTCTGGCTCTTGGCGGCGGACGTACTCGCCACGGGCATGAGCGACCGTCTGGTGATCGGCGAACGCCTTGCCGGGCGTGGTGTAGTGGCGGCCTTCGTCGCTCATTAGGCGCGCTTCCTTGGCGACGTTGGCCGACAGGATCGCCGCGATTTCGGCGGAGTTGAGGTTGTCCACGGGCATGACGAAGGACCGCGCACGGCCGCCGCGCTCAACCAGCGTCAGCACGGCATTCATGTTGCGGATCGCCATCCTGCTCGGCGCCGCGTCCGGGTCGCGGCCCTGGAAAGTCTCGTCAATTTCCACGATGCCGCCGCCGCTGCCAAGGGGCGCAAGTTCGCCGTCCCGCATGGCTTCCCGGATGCGGTGCCCGAGGAACCAGGCCGACTTGTAGGTGATCTCCAGGGTGCGGTGCAGCTGGTGGGCGCTGACGCCCTTCTTAGAGGCGCACATGAGGTGCATCGCCTGAAGCCAGATGTGCAGGGGGAGCTTCGACTCTTCGAAGATCGTTCCCATGCGCACGGTGAACTGCTTGCCGCAGTCGCCGCACTTCTTCAGGCCGTAGCGGACGCGCTTGGCTGGGTTCGGCTTGATCGCCGAAATGCGGCCGGTGCAGCCGCAGTGAAAGCAGACCGGGCCTTCGGGCCACAGCACGCGCTCGACATGCTCGAAGGCGGCGCTTTCGTCGTGGAAGATCGGACGGCTGAGGACGGACATGACGTTGAATCCTTTGACGGATTCACACTAGCACGGCCGTGTCGGTTTGCAAGGTATATAATCGCCGCTACCGTCGCCGA
>Ga0307373_10015497_pt1 | contig 10360 bp, 8 predicted proteins | sample OX2MG_FD_202534 | JGI IMG/M metagenome (GOLD analysis project Ga0307373, IMG submission 202534) | Soil microbial communities from Risofladan, Vaasa, Finland - OX-2 | ecosystem: Environmental > Terrestrial > Soil > Coastal area > Acid sulfate soil | place: Finland: Risofladan, Vaasa | collected...
GGTACGAAGACAGGAAAGGAGAACCCCTTGAGTAGCAGCCAACGTCACAGACCACCGGGCAAGCCGGAGGCATGGCCATGCTCCACGCTGTGGCGGAATAAAAACGGGCTAGCACTCCAAACGCCCGATGGCGACATTTTGCGGACGCCAGTCCTACCGTACCAGTCGCTTGATTGCGGGCGAAGGCCGCACTACCGAATGCGCTACGCCTTGACGGCCCTGACCGCGCTGTTTTTGGCGGCCGCCCGCGAACCGAACGAGCATACGTCCGACGCGCTGGCGGCCGTGCGCGACGAGAGCGGTTCCGGTGCGAAGCAGCGGCAAACTGACGATACCCTCTTCCGCGGCTGGCCGAAGCCGAAGCTGGCGCTAGTGCTGACCGGCGAACAACTGGGGTACATCGAGCCGTGCGGTTGCAGCGGGTTGGAGAACCAGAAGGGCGGGCTGCGGCGGCGCTACACGCTCTTGAAGCAACTCCGCGGCAAGGGCTGGCCCGTCGTCGCGATGGACAATGGCGGTTTGATCAATCGCTTCGGACGCGAGAGCGAAATCAAGTTCGAGAAGACCGTCGAGGCGCTGGCGACCGAGGCGCCCCAAGGGATGGGCTACGCGGCCATCGGCTTCGGCACGGCCGACCTGAAGTTGCCCGCCGGCGCGATCACCGCCGTCCTGGCCGGCTTCGAAGCGCCCGAGAAGAACCCGTTCATCTCCGCCAACGTCGGCGTGTTGGGTTTCGACGGCGGCCTCACGCGCCGCTTCGCGGTCGTCAAGGCGGGGGGGATGAAGCTGGGAATCACCTCCGTGCTGGGCGACGGTTACCGGAAACAGATCAACAACGACGACATCAGCTTTCTCGCGGCCAAGGAGGGTTTGAGCCGCGCGTACCAGGAGCTCAGTGCCCAGCGTTGCGACCGGCTGGTCTTGCTTGCGCACGCCGGGCCCAAGGAGTCGGCCGAGCTTGCCGGGCAATTCCCGGCCTTCGGCGTGGTGGTTACCGCGGGCGGGGCCGATGAACCGCCGCACGAGCCGACGACGCTCAACGGCGGCAAGACGCTATTGATCGAAGTCGGCCACAAGGGGATGTACGCCATCGTGCTCGGGTTCTATGACGACAAGAAAACGCCGATCCGTTATCAGCGTGTGCCGATCGACAAGCGTTTTACCGACGCGCCCGAAATGGACAAGATCATGGACGCCTTCCAGGCGCAACTCAGAGATGAAGAATGGTCGAGGTTGGTGCGCCGCGCCGCCCACCACGGCGGCAAGTTCGCCGGAAGCCGGAAGTGCGCGGAATGCCACCAGAAGGAATTCGATCTATGGCGGAATACGCCCCACGCCGACGCGACCGTGACGCTGACCAAGGTCAAACCGCCGCGGCAGTTCGACCCCGAGTGCGTTAGTTGCCACGTCACCGGCTGGAACCCGCAAGAGTACTTTCCGTACACGACCGGTTTCGACAGCCTCAAAACGACGCCGGATCTGGCTGGCAATGGTTGCGAAAACTGCCATGGTCCCGCCGCCGCCCATGTCGCCGCCGAAATGAACGGCGGCGACCGGGCGCTGCGCGAGAAATTGCGACTGTCGATCGCCGACGGCAAGAAGGCGATCGTCGATTCGTGCATCCAGTGCCACGACCAGGACAACAGCATCCACTTCGAGTTCGACGATTATTGGCCAAAGATCGAGCACTAGCAGGTGAGTGGTGAGTGGTGAGTGGCGGCAACGACCAAAGACCAAAGCCGAAGACCAATGACCAATGACAACTGACCAATGACCAATGACCAATGACCAGCCCGCCATGACCCCCACGTTGTTCTCGGTCAGTTACGCGGGCACCTGGGGCCAGCACCGGCTCGACGTGCCAGGTTTCCTGCGCAAGGCCGCCGCGCTGGGCTACGCGGCGGTCGAGATCGGCGGCAAACGCCCGCACCTGGCGCCGCTCGACTTCCCCGACGACGAGTCGTTGGCGGCGATTCGAGAAGCGGCGCGGGCCGCCGGCGTTGAAATCGCGACGATTGCCGGTTACACCGACTTCACCGCCGGACGGCACGCCGCAGAAGTCCCCTTCGTCGAGATGCAGCTTTCCTATGTCGCCGCTCTGGCCCGCATGGCGAGGGCGCTGGGTGCCAGGATCGTGCGCGTGTTCAGCGGCTACTCGGGCGAAGCGGCCGATTACCAGGTCGACTGGAACAAGTGCGTCAAGGCGCTGGGCGAGGCCGCCGCGCTTGCGGCCGATTTCGGAGTGGTGTTGGGCTTGCAGAACCATCACGACATTGGCGTCTCGGTCGAAGCGTTCGAGGAGCTGCTCGACGACGTCGCGCACCCGAACCTGAAGGCGATGTTCGATCCCTGGTCGATCGCGCTATTGGGAGCAGACCTTCATCGGGCCGCTCTTCGGCTGGCGCCGCGCATGGTGCAGACCACGCTGGCCGACTACCTGCGGATCGATCGCTTCGCCTACCAGCCGCATTTGGTCAACTACCTCCGGCTCGACCCGCCTGCCGTGCGCGCCGTGCCGCTGGGCGAGGGCTTCATCGACCTGCCGGCATTCTTCGCCGGTTTGAAGGAGGGGGGTTTCACGGGCTATGTGGCTTACGAAATGTGTTCGCCGCTACGGGGCGGCGGCGGAGAGGCCAACCTCGACGCCGCGGCCCAAAAGAGTTTGCGCGTGATTCGAAGCTTGATCGCCGATCGCCCGGGAGTATAAGTGGGAGATGGCAAATCAGACCAACATGGCTCGCTCCTCCCCATCATTTCGCTCACCACTCCGCGCCGACGGGTTTCGCGCCCGGATTCACCATGCGGATGCTGTACAGCGACGTGCTGGCCGTGATGAACAGCGTCTTCAGATCGTCGCCGCCGAAGCAGACGTTGGCAGGGCCCTCCGGCACATCGATCTTTTCCAGTTTCTTACCGTCGGCGCTGTAGATGTGAACCTTGCCGCCGTTCGTCGTATAGAGGTTTCCTTTGATGTCGACGGTCATCCCATCGCTGCCTTGCTCGATTTTGAAGATCTCTTTCCCGAGCTTGCCGTCTTTGTCGACCTCATAGCAGTGGATGCCAGGCGGGAGTTTTCGGAGCTCCGTGTTAGGATGTCTTTGGTTTCCGCCGGTGTCGGCGACATAGAGGCGGCTCTCGTCGGGCGAGAAATTGATCCCGTTGGGCATGGCGAGATTCTTGATGACCGGTTCCACGGATTGGGTCGCCGGGTCGAGCTTGAACACCCAATGGCCCGGAAGTTCGGCCGGTCCGGTCAGGCCCCAGGGGGGATCGGTGAACCAGAGCGTGCCGTCGGACCGCACCGCCACGTCGTTCGGCGAGTTGAACCGCTTGCCGTCGAACTTGTCCGCCAGCACGGTGACACTGCCGTCGGTCTCGGTCCGGACGAGGTTGCGGGCGGCGTGCTGGCACGAGATGAGCCGGCCTTGCAGGTCGAGAATGTTGCCGTTGGATTGTTCGCTTTGACGAAAGACCGACAAGCCGTCGCCTTCCCGCCACTGCATGAGTTTGCTGTTGGGGATGTCGGAGAAGATGAGCGTCTTCTTCGCGGGGACCCACGCGGGGCCCTCCGTGAATTTCATGCCGCCCGCCAGCTTTTGCACCTTCTCGCCCGGTGCGACGAGCGACGTGCCTTCTTCCTCGGCGTGCGCGGCGATGGCGATCACGACGAATAGCGACCCGAATGCGGCCAGTGCTTGCTTGGTCATGGTAACTCCTGGTTTCTCAGAGGATAGCGCCGTGCAATACGAAAGTCTTCGTGGGGGTGGGGGCACCGCGGGCATTATAGCAGCCCGCGCCGCCTCGCGTAGGTTAGGCTTTCCCGCCTGACATCCATGCGGTGCTTGCCTTTGGCGTTTGCGTGGTATAACTTGACTCGTAAGGCCCCGCTTCCATTGGGGCAAACCGTGCGCATTTGCCACAGCGGCGGCACAGTCATGTCGAATAGCGAGCCGTCGAAAGCGGACGTTTCCAGGCCGGCGGTTTCCACGACGAGCGGCCGCGAATGGCGAATCATGGCCGTGTTTTTCGTGTTTCTGGTCGGCTATGCGGCCCTCTATTTGCAAACGGAGGTGGGTCCTCCCGGTTCCCCTCCTCGCTATCAACTTCTTGGAGTTTTGACGGTCCTGCCCGAACTGTACCTGTCCAAATGGTTCGGGGATCCACCGAGTCTAACTCTGCTCGATCGGGTGCCCGTGCTTGCGTGGGCGACGGCGATTCTGTCCGCGGCGTGGCTGCTTGGCTCGGTGCCGTTGCGGCTGGGTGGTTTACATTGTCGCTTGAGCCGTTTCGAGAAATTGATCTTTTCCGTGGCGGTCGGAGCGAATGTCATTTCGTTATTCGTGCTCTTAGTCGGGCTCATGGGTGCGTTGAACCCCTTTGCATTCGTCGCCCTAGGCGGCGCGATTGCGGCAGCCGCCGCCTATTGCGTGCTCGATTGGCGGCGGGCGAAGACCCTGGCTCACCAGCCACACCGAAACGGGCTGGAAGCTGCAAGCGGCCTGGGGAGTACGGGCCGTGCCAACCTGGACAAACCGGAACTGGACAGCAATTGGTTGTGGCTCGGCGTCCCATTCGTGTTGGTGATCGTCTTGGGCGGCATGTTGCCACCCGTCGATTTTGACGTTCGCGAGTACCATCTGCAAGCGCCTAAAGAGTTCTACCAGGCGGGCCGGATCAGCTTTTTGCCGCACAATGTGTACGGCAACATGCCGTTGGGCTGCGAGATGTTCAGCTTGTTGGCGATGGTGCTGGTCGGCGACTGGTGGCAAGGCGCGCTGATCGGCAAGACGGTCATTGCGGCCTTCGCGCCGTTGACCGCACTGGCGTTGCTGAGCGCAGGCACCCGCTTTGGTTCACGAACGGCGGGCGTGGTCGCGGCCTTGGTCTATATTTCGATCCCCTGGATTTCACAGGTGTCGACCGCGGGATTGGTCGAAGGGGTTTCCGCCTTTTATCTGTGGGCGGCGGTCTACGCCGTTCTCCTATGGCGACAAGCCGAAAAATCCGAAAGCGTCGGGCCGGTGGTTCTGGCAGGGTTCCTGGCGGGCGCCGCGGTCTCGTGCAAGTACCCTGCGGCGCTATTCGTCGCCGTGCCGCTGACGGCCTGGGTTTGGTTGGCTGGCTGGCGGCCCAACTGGAAAGCAACAGCGTTGTTCGTGTTGGCGTGTGCCGTCGGCTGCGCTCCTTGGTTCATCAAGAACTGGGTCTTGACGGGCAATCCCACTTATCCGTTGCTCTATGAAATCTTTGGTGGCGCAAGCCGAACGGATGCGAATAACAGCCAATGGTTGAGGATCCACTCGCCTCACGGTTTTTCGCTGCGCCATCTAGCGACGAGCCTCTCCCAAGTCGCGTGGCGCAGCGAGTGGATCAGCCCCATCGTCGTCCCGCTGGCGGCCCTGGCTTGGCTCGCTCCCGTCCGCCGCCGCAGACTGGCGTTTCCTTTATTCGCCTTCTTCACCTACGTCATCGCCGCATGGTGGTTGTGCACGCACCGCATCGACCGGTTTTGGATTCCTGCGTTGCCGGTGATCGCGATCCTGGCAGGGTTTGGAGCCACTTGGAGTGCCAGCGTGGCCTGGCGCCGCATGCTCCTGGCCACGCTCCTTTGCGGCCTGGCCGTCAATTGGCTGTTCGTGATCTCAGGTCCCGGCGGTTACAATGCCTACTTCGTGGGGCTAGAGCAGTTGCGCTACGACACGGCTCGGGCCGACTATTGGCACGTCTATTTGAACCACAACGTACCGCCTGGCTACAAGGTCCTGACCGTCGGCGACTGCCAAGTGTTTGATCTTGAAATGCCTGTTCTCTACAACACCGTATTCGACGATTCGGTGTTCGAGAAAATCTACCAGGACCAGCATGGCATCCCGGAAAAAATTCGTGCGGAACTTGACCGTCTCCGTGTCTCGCACGTCTATGTGAATTGGCTGGAAATTCGCCGTTATCGCGAGCCGGGCAACTACGGCTTCCCCTCGTCAATTGACCATCGGTTGTTCGAAGAACTCGTCGCGGCGGGCGTTTTCGAACCACCACTCAACAGGAAGCGTGACCATGGGCAGGTCTTCCCGGTCAGGAAACTCGACCCGTGATCATGCAATCGACGCCGTGGCGGCAGCCGGAACGGCTCGAGCTCCGTCGTCTCCTTTCCATCGCGACGGAAACGATGAACCTCGAAACGTACGTCGCGGCCATCTACCACGACGTCCTGGGCCGCGCGATCGATCCCGGCGCGAAGGCGTTCGTGGCGACGGAGCTTCAGCAAGGCGATTCGGTTTTCGACATCTCGGCGCAAATCGCCGACAGCAACGAACATTTCGCGGACCTGATCCAATCGGACTATGCAAAGTTTCTCGGGCGCGGCGCCGAAGCGGCGGGAGTCGACGCCTGGCTCTCGCTCGGCGCCATGGATCGGCCCGACGAGTACCTTGAGGCGAAGATTCTCGCCAGCGACGAGTTTTACGCGCGGGTCGGCGCGACCAACGAAGGATATGTCGATGCCCTCTACGGCGCATTGCTCGGCCGGCCCGCCGACGCGGCGGGCGAGGCCACGTGGCTGGAGCAACTCGAATCGGGCGCTTCGCGGTTTCAGATCAGCCTCGCGTTCGCCGAAAGCCCGGAGCGGGAGCGACTTCGCGTGGTGGACGATTACCTGCAAGTCTTCCATCGACAGGGGGACGATCCGGGGATCGCGTTCTGGACCAGTCAATTGGCCGCGGGCAAGAGCAATGAGGACGTGTTGGCCGGTCTTGTCGACTCCCCCGAGTATTTCGCGTCGCGTACAGGCCAACCCATCACGACGGTGCCCATTCCATCGAGCTCATTTAGCTGGTGGCAATCCTATGAAGACCAGATCGACGCGCGCGCCCGACAGGGAAACGTCGATTTGCTGTTCGTCGGCGATTCGCAGGTTACCGGCTGGAACCTCGCGGGCGACGGACAATCGGTCTGGGACCAGTTCTACGCCTCAGGCAACGCGATGGCGGCGGGCTTGCCCGGCGACACGACCCAGGGGGTCTTGTGGACGCTTATCCACAGCGACCTGAGCAACCTCCAGCCAAAGTTGACCGTCGTCGAGGTGGGAACGAACAACCTGAGCGAAGGCGACTCGCCCGCCGACATCGCCGCCGGAACAACCGCCATCGTTCAAACGCTGCATGAGGAGTTCCCCGAAACGAGGATCCTTCTGATGGGCATTCTCCCTCGCGGCGAATCCGCAAATAGTCCCCTGCGAACCGCCGTCGCCGCGACCAACGCGCTCGTCCAAGTCATCGCGGACGGTCAAAACGTGTTTTACGTCGATCTTTCGCCCTTGCTTCTTGGCGCCGACGGCGCTTTCTTGCCGGGGCTCGTTCAGCCGGACTTCGTTCATCTGACTTCGGCGGGCTATGAGATTTGGGCCCAGGCGATCGAGCCGATCGTGAAGGGTGTGATCAGGTGATGAGGTGAGGAGGTGAGGCTGGGCGGCCTCATCATCCCATTATCCCATCACCTCATCATCCCACCGGCGTCAAGGAAATGCATACTCGGGGTTGGTCTTGTCGAAATCGGCGTCGGTCAGGCCCTGGTCGAATTTGAGCTGCATGTAGGTGTACTGCTCGACCAGGTGCGGCTCGCCCTTGCCGTCGTCGGGCCACTCGTAGGTTTCGAAGCGCACGGGCGCGTTCCACTCGCGGTCGAGGAAGATCCTCGCCGTGGCGAGCATGAACGCCCCCTTTCGCCGTCGCTTCGGCTTCTGCTTGGGTCTTGGCACCGAGATCTCGACGCAGGTGCAGGGCCGCTCGTCAACCGTCGCCTCTTCGTCGAAACCGACGCTGCAGCCGTCGAGGAGGCCGGGCGTTTCACCGAGCTTGATCAGCTTCTCGACCAGGTTTTTCATGCCGGCGTCGGTGATCGCGTAGCGATTGTCGCGCATCGCCAGAAAACCCTTGGGATCGAGCGCCACCCAGCCGGTCAATTTGCCCGTCAGTCCGGTCGTGTGGCCCAACAAGTTGCCGTCGTTCTTGCCCTCGACGTAAATGGCCTGCTGCCCCGCCGACGAGGGCGGCTCGATGAACCGCATGTAGACGCTGAACGGCCGGTGCCGGAGCTTCATCGCCAGTTTTTCCTCGTCGAGCAGCTTGCCATCGACCCGCTCGCGCTTGACGAAGGTGCAGGTGTAATCGTCAATTCCATCGAGCGTATGCAAGGCGTCGCGGGCCAGGTCCAACGCCTTTTCCAGCGGAGTCGTTTCCGCGCCTTCATCGTCGCTCGAACTGGTTTCAGCCGTTGCATTGCCGGGGTTCGTCGCCGGCGCCGGCGGACCGCTCGACCAGACCAGGCGCGCGATCCAGGCCGCCACCGCCACGAGCAAGACCACGGCCGCGATTCGCGCCGTCTTTCCAAGCTTTGGTGATCGCATGCGTCCTCCGTGGCATGGGAAAGGCGTTAGGCGTCAGGCATTAGGCGCTGGGAACATCCTTCATCCTTCATCCTTCCTTCTTCAACGTGAGCAGCTTGTCTTCGGGAAAGGTGGTCAGCTTCAGGTCCTTGAAATGGATCTCCTGGGGTTCCTCGTTCGAGTGCAACTGCAAGCCGATCGGTCCCTCGTACAGGGCGTCTTGCTTGGGGTCGGTCCAGTCGACCACCAGGCTGCCGTTGGCCACCAGTCGAATACGGTTTCCCTGGGCCATGATTTCCAGTTCGTTCCAATCGTGCTGCTTGCCTACCTTCTTGGCCGGCTCCGGATCGACCGGCAGCCCGCCGCGGCCGTAGAGGTCGTACAGGCCCCAGCCGCTGGGGAACATCACCAGGTGGCCGGCGAAAGTGAATTCATCCTTTTGCTCTGGCGCCAACCGGCCCCAGATGGCAATGCCCGAGTGCATTTCGGACGTTACCAGCTTCACCGTGGCCAGCAGGCGGAAGTCGGTGAATTTACGCTCGGTGAGCAAGTACGTGCTTACCTTGACCGGCTCGGTGTTCTTGCCGACGATCACGCCATCCTTGGCGCTCCAATGGCGCTTGTGCCCGACCCAGCCGGTCAGGTCCTTGCCGTTGAACAGTTCGATCGTTTCCGATTTTCCCTTGCGAGGCGGTTCGCGCTTCGTGTCATCGGCGGCCCGCAACTTCGCCGAGGCGACCAGCGTCATCAAGCACAGCGAGCAGGCGAACGAGGCGGGATGGGGGGCGGTGCGTCTCATGGTGGGTTTCTCTGAATGGGTGGGAGTGCGTGGAATACCAAAATGCTTCACGCGGCCGACAATCAGGCATTTTGTCACGAGAACGTAGTGGCTGGGGCAGAGCCTAAGCGATGCCCCGGCTCGTGGGGCAGGTTTCCAAGGGGCCATCCGCCTCGCAATGGCTCCGCCCCAGCCACCATGAATGTCTCATTCTTTGCCGCGTACGGTACAATATACCCATTCGGGTCGCGTTTGCGAAGCTACCAGGTAAGGAAACGATGTCGCTTCACGGTGGCGGCCCACTCCGCGGTCAGCTTTTTCATAGAGCACTTTGCCTTGACTCACGACCTCGCGCAAGAACCAGTCGCCTTCTTTGAGTCGCCAATCCAGGTTCTTCGGCGTGCGCACGATGAGATCCAACGGAAATGCTGGCTCGATCGCAAGATTGATACGCACCGATTGGTCAATCTCATTGCGGGCGGGCATGACGACAAGGATATCCACGTCGCTGTCCGCGTGCGGCTTGCCATAGGCGAATGAACCGAAGAGAATGATTCGTTCGGGCTGGAAACGTTCGGCCACCTGGCGCGCATAATGCCGAATTACCGACATAGGGATCTTCGGCGAACGATACCACTGCGAATCATGGGGCTTCGCGTCAGTGGTACTTGTCCTGACCATTTTGCTGAAGGGCTTTCGCTAAAAACAAGCGGCGCGAGAGGATTCACCCAAGGCGCAAACTCATCGAGCATTCTCACAATTGTACCCCCCGTAGCGGTGTTTGCAAACGGAATCAATTCCGTTCTACCCCTGATGTCGCCGCATGATCGAATCCATGCTTTCCCGCACGCCGGGCAAGTGCGCGACCAGATGGCCGAACGCGCCGCGCGAAACCGCGATCACGTCGAGCGCGGTCGAGGCCTCGACGCGTGCCGTGCGCGGGCTGTCGGCGATCAAAGCGATTTCGCCGAAGACGTCGCGGGGGTACAGCGTGCGCAACAGCGTGTCGCCGTCGAAGACCTGCGCTTCGCCGCGCACCACGACGAACAACTTGTCGCCGAAGTCGCCCTTGTCAAAGACGATCTGACCGGGCTCGAAGTGTTCCTGATGCACGCCGCCGTCGCCCAACAGCCGCACTTGCGTCACGTCACGCGGCAGGCACAGGTCCCAGACCCAATCGGCCAGGATCCGCACCTTTCTAT
>Ga0307373_10015498_pt1 | contig 10359 bp, 10 predicted proteins | sample OX2MG_FD_202534 | JGI IMG/M metagenome (GOLD analysis project Ga0307373, IMG submission 202534) | Soil microbial communities from Risofladan, Vaasa, Finland - OX-2 | ecosystem: Environmental > Terrestrial > Soil > Coastal area > Acid sulfate soil | place: Finland: Risofladan, Vaasa | collected...
CGTTCCCTTCTCGACGAGAAACGCCGTGATCGCGGACGGCCCCGCCTCGGGATCGAGGGTCGCGAAGACGAGGTAGTGCTCGGCCTCGGGCGCGTTGCTGATCCAGATCTTGGTCCCGTCGAGCCGGTAGCCGCTGGGTGCGTCGGCCGGGCCCACGCGAGTCGCCCGCAGCCGGATGGCCGCCGCATCCGACCCCGCCGACGGCTCCGTCAGCGCGAACGCCCCCATCCGCTCGCCGCGGAGCATGGGCGCCAGCCACCGAGCTCGCTGCTCATCGGTCCCCCACCGCACGACGGGTGACTGCGACAGGACGTGGACGCTGAGCGACACGGCCATCGCCATGTCCACGGCGCCCAGCTCCTCCATCACGAGGGCCCACGCGCGATATCCGAGCCCGCCGCCACCGATCTCCTCGGGGAACGGCGCTCCCGGGAGCCCGAGGCCGGCCATGCGGTCGAACAGTCCGCGATCGTAGTGCTCGTGCTCGTCGCGCTCGGCGGCGCCCGGTGCCAGCTCGCGGGTGGCGAACTCGCGGACCGTGTCGCGGAGGAGCCGCTCTTCGTCGGTGAGCGCGCCGTCGAACACCGCGTCGTCCTCCTGCCCGCGAGAACTCCCGCGATCGTGAACGGGCCCGGGACGAGGGCCCCGTCGCCCGGCGCGGGATCGGCCGATGCTACGCCTTCGGGGGCCGCGGATACGTGTAGAAGCCGCGGCCGGTCTTCTGGCCCAGGTACCCGGCGTCGACGAGCTGCCGGAGGATGGGTGGCGGGGCGAACTGCGGCTCGTGGAAGCCCTCGTGCAGGACCTCCATGACGTGCAGGCAGACGTCCAGCCCGATGAAGTCGGCAAGCTCGAGCGGCCCCATCGGGTGGTTCAGCCCGACTCGCACGCCCGCGTCGATGTCCTCGAGCGTGCCGAGACCCTCCTCGTAGGCGCGCATCGCCTCGACGAGATATGGCATCAGCACGCGGTTCACGATGAAGCCGGGCCGATCCTTGCTGACGATGACCTGCTTGCCCAGCCCCCCGGCCAGCTCGCGGATGTCGGACTCCGTCCGGTCCGAGGTCTCGGCGCCGCGAACCAGTTCCACGAGCGGCATCACCGGTACCGGGCTGAAGAAGTGCATTCCGATGAACCGCGTGCGTCGGGGCAGGCGCACGCTGGCCGCCAGGCGCGTGATGCTGATCGAGCTGGTGTTCGAGGCGAGGATCGTGTGCTCAGGGGCCCGCTGGTCGAGCTCCGCGAACAGCGAGCGCTTGACGGCCTCGTCCTCGAAGACCGCCTCCACCGCAAGGTCGCATTGGGCGACGGCTCCGCCCAGGGCATCCGCGATCCGGATCCTGCCCAGGGCTGCGCGCCGCTCGTCATCCGTCATGCGCTCTTTCGACACGGCGCGTTCGAGGTTCCCGCCGATCCTGGCCAGGCCGGCCTCGGCCCGGGCGCGCTCGGGCTCGAAGAGGAACACGTCGTGGCCGGAAACGGCGCAGACCTGGGCGATGCCGTGCCCCATCAGCCCCGCGCCGCAGACAAGGACCGTCCTGATGCTCATGGTGCCGAAGCGTACTGCAGCGGCGCCCGGGCCGGACCGCGCTCGGGCGAATCGGTGCGGGCGCGCCGCAGGATCAGGCGCGGTCCGCGGCAGGGCGGTCGGGCTCGGCGTCGTTCGCCGGCTCGTCGCCGTCCAGGATGGCCATGACCCGGTCCGCGGCCGCGTACGGGTCCAGCTCGTGACCCGCGATGGCCACCAGGAGCGCGTCGATGCGGTGGCGGTGCCGGCCGTCGCGGATCCGTGCCCGCAGCCGCTCGGCCATGACCGCGTCGAGCTGCGCGGCCGCACGTGCCAGCCGTGCGGGCTGCAGCATGGCCGTATCGCGGCCGGCAGCCCGCCGGTCCAGCGCCGCCAGGAGCTCGGGAACGCCGTCGTTCGTCGGCGCCGTCACCAGCAGCACCTGGGGCCGCTTGGGCCGCCGCCGTCCGCCGGCTTCGGCGCGTCGGATCGCCTCCGCCTCGTCGGTCGCGCCCACCGTCAGCATCGCCCGCAGCTGCGCCGCCGTTCGCTGCGCCCCGGGTCGATCACCCTTCGTGACAACGACGATGTCGGCGACCTCGAGCAGGCCGGCCTTGATCGCCTGGACCTCGTCGCCCATCTCCGGCGCCTCGACGACGACGGTCGTGTCGGCGATCGATGCCACCTCGACCTCGCTCTGCCCGGCCCCGACGGTCTCCATGAACACGATCGGAAAGCCGGCCGCATCGAGCGCCGCTGCCGCATCGACGGATGCGGCAGCCAGCCCGCCGGCGTGCCCGCGCGAGGCCATCGAGCGGATGAACACGTCGCGATCACCCGCGTGCTCCTGCATCCGGATCCGGTCGCCCAGGATGGCGCCCCCGGTGATGGGGCTGGAGGGATCGATGGCGAGCACGGCCGCCGGCCGTCCCGTCGACCGGACGGCCCGCGCGAGTGCCGCTACGAGGGTGCTCTTTCCAGCGCCCGGCGCACCGGTGATTCCGACGAGGTGAGCCCCGCCGACCACCGGGTACAGCACGCGCAGGGCAGACTCGGCGACCGCGCTCCGGTTCTCGATCTCCGTGAGCAGGCGAGCGAGCGTGCGACGGTCGCCTGCCCGGACGCGCTCCGCCAGTTCGGCGCCGCGGTCCGCTGCCGTCACGCGGACTCGCGAGGGCGAACGTTGTCGCGAAGGTACTCCGCGACCTCCCCGATCGTCGTGCCGGGCCCGAACACGCGGTCGACCCCGGCTTCCCGGAGGGCCGCGATGTCGTCGTCGGGGATGATGCCGCCGACGGTCACCAGCACGTCGCCCAGCCCCTCGTCACGCAGCATGCGGCAGACGCGCGGAACGAGGGTCATGTGCGCTCCCGACAGGATCGACAGGCCGACGACGTCCGCGTCCTCCTGCAGCGCGGCGGACGCGATCATCTCCGGCGTCTGTCGGAGCCCCGTGTACACGACCTCGAAGCCCTCGTCGCGCAGGCCGCGAGCGAGCACCTTGGCGCCCCGGTCGTGGCCGTCGAGCCCGGGCTTCGCGATCAGGACCTTGATTCGACGTTCGATCATCGCCCCGCATCATACGGTGCGGCGCGAGCACGGTCCGTCCGCATCCCCACGACTTACTCGCCCGGCGCCCGCCGCTCCAGGTGCGAGAAGAATTCGGCGCGAGTGCGATCGCGGCGGCGGAAGACCCCGAGGACGGCGCTCGTCGTCATGACCGTGCCGCTCTTCTTGACGCCGCGCATGACCGCGCAGAGGTGCGTGGCCTCGAGGACGACGCCGACGCCCATCGGGTCGACCGTCTCCATCAGGAAGTCGGCGATCTGCTGCGTCATGCGCTCCTGTACCTGCAGCCTCCGGGCGTACATCTCGACGATCCGCGGGATCTTCGAGAGGCCGATCACGCGGCCGTTGGGGATGTACGCGACGGCCGCGTTGCCGAAGAACGGGAGCAGATGGTGCTCGCAGAGGCTGTAGAAGGGAATGTCCTTGACGACCACCATCTCGCTGTAATCCACGTCGAAGATGGCGCCGTTGACGAGCCGTGCCGGATCCACGTGGTACCCGGCCGTGAGCTCCGCATACATGCGGTGCACGCGCCCCGGGGTGGCTGCGAGCCCCTGCCTGTCCGGGTCCTCGCCGATCTCGACCAGGATGTCCCGCACCGCCTGCTCGATGGCGGCGGCCGAACCGGCGACCACGGGCGCACGTCCGTCCGGACCGGCAGGCCTGCCCTCGATGATCTCGGTAGGAGTGGGAGTGGGCGCAGGACGCCCTCCGTCGATACCCTCCTCGCCGATCTCGGTCTCGATCTCGGTCACGAGGGCACGGATGTGCTCCGGCAGCATGCTCACGGCGTCAGCGGTCGCCCGGCCTCGTATCGTCGGGCGCGTCGCCGGCGGTGTTGCCGGCGTCATCGTCGTGCTGCACCTCGCGCCTCACCGCCCGAATCCCCTCGCCGAACATGCGTCCCAGCTGGGGAAGCGTCTTGGGACCGCGCCACACGAACGCGGCGATGAGCAACACGATCAGGAGCAGGCCGACGTCCACCTCGACATGGTACGCCAGTGGCGGACGCGACCGGACCACGGAGCCGCCTCGGCGCCAGTGGCGGGCGCGACCGGACCGGAAGCGGACCCCAACGCCGGCCGGCGAGACGCGGCCGGAAGCCGCCTCAGCGCCGGGTCAGCGCGCCGTACGTCTCCGGGCGCCGTCCTCGCAGGTACGACCCGAAGCCACCCGACGCATGCACGGCCCGATCGTGCAACTCGGCGACCACGAGCCGGGGCCTGAGGTACCCGGCACCAACGAGCGAGCCGTCCGGACCCGCGACGCCGCTCTCACCGAAGAACACGACGCCGGGCCGGCGATCGGCGGTGTTGGCCAGCGCAACGTAGACGTTGTTCTCGATCGCGCGCGCCATCAGCTGGCTCGCCTGCTGCGCCCGGAACGGCTCCATGTCGGCCGACGGAATCGCGAGCACCTGGGCACCGCCGAGCGCGAGCAGGCGCGGCACCTCCGGGTACTCGATGTCCACGCAGATGCAGACGCCGATCCGGAGCGATTGCCCCGAACCGCGCAGGTGGAGATCGAACACCGGATAGGTGTCGGCCCTGGCGAAGACCGCCCCCTCCCCGCCGAACAGGTGCGTCTTGCGATACACGCCGGCGATCCGACCATCCCGATCGACGACCAGCGCCGAGTTCCAGGGGTGCCGTGGGTCGGACTCGTTGGACTCGATGAATCCCGCCACGATCCCCACCCCGTGCTCACCGGCCAGGTCCGCGAGCGCCCGAGGGCCGGGTCCGTCTGCCGGCTCGGAGCACGAGGCCGGATGCGGCCCCAACTCGTACCCGTGGAGGTAGCACTCCGGGAACACCACGAGCGAGGCGCCGCGCGTCGCGGCGCGCCCGATGATTCGCCGCGCGACCCGCAGGTTGTATGTCGGGTCGCCCACCCGCGCTCCCACCTGGGCGACGCCGACCCGCAGCCCGTCGAGCACGGCCGGAGGGCTCCCGCTCGTCGAGGGGAGCTCAGTCCCGCCCATGCCCGACTTCCTCGGGCTCCTCGTACCACTTCACCTTGTCGCCCACGCCGGACCGGATCTTCCATTTCGTGGACTTCCGGCCCGCGTCGATCGCCGTTCGCAGGTCGCTCAGCTGGCGGAGCACGTCGTGGTGGTGCGGCTCGCCGAAGTCGAGCTCTGCCGGGCGCAGGTCGACCCGGACGAACTCCTCGAGCTTCGCCAGGTTTCCGGTGACGGTCCGCCACCAGCCCCAGTCGCCGGAGGTCAGCTCCACGATGCGCGGCACGTTGATGGCGTCCCGATCGTGGTCGGCGAGCGCAAACTCCGCGAGCAGTGCCAGCGAGTCGGTGATGTCCTTGCGGTTGATCTGCACGATCTGCAGCTTCGAGAGAAGCAGCTCGGCCAGGGGGAGCGTGGGCCGGTCGGCCTCGAGGCGCGGCGCCAGTTCCAGCCGGTGGCACATCTCGAGCCGGTCGACCAGCACGTCCATCGGGCGGTTGTGCTCGGGATCGACGAAATACAGCTGCTTGTGCCCGTAGAGCGCGTTGTACTGCCTGTCGCCGACGTACCCCTCGCGGGCGAGCAGCTCGGACACGGCCTTGCGGTCCTTGCTTCGCGTCGCGATGTCGATGTCCTTGCGCGCCCGCCCGACCCGGGCAGTCCATCCGGGCATCCGGGCGTGGAAGGCAAGACCGCCCATGAGGCGGACCACGAGCCCCTGCCGGTCGCACAGCGCAACCACGCGGAGTGCCTCGTCGAGGGGATCGTCGAGCGTGCGTGCCTGGCCCGCCGCGATCGGTTCGCCGGCCTGGGTCATGCGAAATGCGCGCTCATCGGGGGGACGGCATGCGAATCACGTCACCTGGAGGAACGATTCTGCAAGACGGCACGGTGCGGGCGAGTATACTCGCGCGACGTCCCGGGCCCCCGGGCGTGCGCATCGCCCGGAGGGGTGAGGCGATGGAAACGGCGACCGCGGCGGGGAGGTCACCGTTCGCGGCCGCAGTGGAAGAGGAGGCCCTGCGTCCCATGGCTGCCGGCACCTCGGGTAAGACGCTGTTCACGCGCCAGTCCTCGGGCCTGGTCCGCGAAGTCAGCGTCGTGAATGCCCTCTTCTTCAATACGGCCGCGTTCATCGGCGTCGGCCTGGGGTGGTACCCCGTCTTCTACGCGTTACCGGGCATCGAGATCGGCACCCTCGGCGCGTTCACGACGTACGGCGTCGCCGCGATCGTCGTCGGCATCTTCTGCGTGGTGCTGGCGCTGATCTTCGCCTCGTTCACCAGCGTGATGCCGCGTTCGGGCGGCGACTACGTGTTCACGAGCCGCATCGTCCCCAGGGTCGGCCCGTTCGTGGGCTGGCTGGAGAGCTGGACGCTCGCATTCGCGTCGCTGGGGATCATCGCCTTCGAGGTCCCGATCGTCGTCCGCAATCTGCAGATCACGGGACGCATCGTAGGGATCGGAACCGGCAACTCATTCTTCAACGGCGCGAACAGCTGGTTCACGGACTCGACCGGGTCGGTCACGGGCGTGCCCGGCTTCATCGCCGCGATCATCGTGCTGGCCCTCGTCGGCGTGGTGGTCCTGCAGCCCACCCGGCGCTTCCACAGCATCATCACGAGCCTGGCGATCCTGAGCCTCATCGCCGGCGTGGTGATGTTCGTGCTCGGCGTGACCGCGATCGATCCCGCCACGTTCGCGAAGAACCTCCCGCAGTACACGGGCGGCGTGACCGTCCAGCAGCTTTCCGACGCGGCCAGCAAGGCCGGCCTGTTGAGCCCGAACGGGGCGATCGACTTCTCGCCCGCCGTCTTCATGTTCATGGCGTCCGTGCTGCTCTTCCAGTACATCGGCTTCCAGTACTCCGCGTACATCGCGGGCGAGGTGCGCGGCAACGTCCGCAGGACCGTGCTGGTGGCCCTCCTGGGCGCGCTGCTGATCGGCGTGGTCATGAATTCCGTCTACACCGACTTCATCGCCGGACGGCTCGGGATCGGCGGGCAGGTCGGCTGGGGCGGCGCCTTCTGGGGCTACATCACGAACCCCGCGCTGCCCATGGGTCAGCCCGCGTCGATGCCCCTGATGGGCGCCGTGGCGAGCCCCGGCCTCTGGCCGCTGTGGACGATCGTGAGCCTCGCGGTCACACTCTTCCCGTTCCTGCTGTGCCCCGTCTACATCGTCTTCCTGAGCCGCGTTCAGCTGGCCTGGAGCCTCGACCGCCAGGTTCCCGAGTGGTTCGGCGCGGTCTCGGAGCGGTTGCACGCGCCCGCCAACGCGATCATCGCGGCGCTCGCCGTGGCCGCCGTCTTCGCGCTGCTGCAGAACTTCCCCATCCTCGGCCCGCTGGCCGCGTCCAGCGATGGCAAGCTCAACCTCATCTCGACCGCGTGGTTCAGCATCTTCGCGGCCGGTCTGACCTGGGTCATGCCCGGAGTCAACGCGCTGCTGGCACGCTTCACGCGTCCCGACCTGGTCAAGGACGCCCCGTGGGGCCGCGCCCTGCCGGTGCTGGGCGCGATCTGGCTGATCTTCGCCTTCGTGCTGTACTGGTTCGCGGGCGTCGTGCCGATCTTCAACACGCTCACGACACCGTCCAGCAGCCAGACGGCGCTCAGCTACCTCAACAGCAGCGGCGTGACCTTCGTCGTGGCGCTGCTCGTCATCGGCGCCGTGATCTACGTGATCCAGGCGCTGCGCAACCGGGCGGCGGGCATCGAGACGTCGCTCATGTACCAGGAGCTTCCGCCCGACTGATCGGGCAGTCAGCCGATCGGACCAGCGAGCCGGAACGGATCCGGCTGCCCGATCGGGCGAGGGGTGGATGGCGCGGCGCCGATGCGGACGCCGTCCACCCCATCGAGCAGCCTGTCGGGTTCGCCGGGGAGATCGATGGCAAAGCCATTCCGGATCTACGTCTGCAGCGACATCCACGCGTCCGAACGCGCGTGGCGCAAGTTCCTCAACGCGATGAAGGCCAACGTCTACAGGGTCGACGCGGCGCTCATCGCGGGCGACCTGACGGGCAAGGCGCTCGTTGCCGTGGTCAAGGGCGAGGGCGGAGAGGCCTGGACGGCGACCGTCCTCGGGCAGCGTCGGATCGCTCGCGACGAGAAGGAACTGGCGGATCTCGAGCGTTCGATCGCGGATCTCGGGTACTACGCGGTGCGCGTGACGCCGGAGGAACGGGCCGCCATGGAGGCGGACCCGGCGCTGGTCCGGCGGCACTTCGACGAGAAGATCACGGGGCGCGTGCGTGAGTGGATGGATCTCGCGGCGGAGCGGCTGGATGGCAGCGGAGTGCCCGTCTACCTCATGCCGGGCAACGACGACGACGTCGAGATCGACCCGATCCTGGAAGCGTCCACGTACTGCCGGGACGTGAACGAGCAGGTCGTGGACCTCGGGCCCTGGCACCAGCTCGTCAGCATGGGCTGGTCCTCCCCCACGCCCTGGTCGACGCCCCGAGAGCTGCCGGAGGAGGAGTTTCTCGATCGCCTGTCTGCCCTGCTCAAGGGCGTCAGGGACCCACGCAAGACGATCATCATGACCCACGTGCCGCCGTTCGACTCGGGCCTCGACACGGCACCCCTGCTCTCGCCGGACCTGCGCCCGACGATCAGCGCGGGAGACGTCCTGCGTGGCCCTGTCGGATCGACGGGCGTCCGCCGGGCCATCGAGACGTTCAAGCCCGTCCTGGGCGTGCACGGCCACATTCACGAGTCGGGAGGAGAGCGGAAGATCGGCGAGACGATCTGCGTCAACGCAGGATCCGAGGCCAACCACGGAATCCTGCGCGGGTACCTGGTCGACCTGGGTCCGGACGGGGTGCAGCGGACCATGCGGGTCGAGGGGTGACCGGCCTGGACCGGGTGGTCCGTCTCGCCGGCGTCCAGATGGCGATGGTCCCGGACCGTGCCGCGAACCTCGCACGGGCGCTTGCCATGGCGGACGAGGCAGCATCGCGCGGCGCGAGCCTCGTCGTGCTGCCCGAGCTCTTCACGGGCCTGTACTTCCCCCAGTACCCGGAACGTGCCGAGTTCCTGGAATGGGCGGAACCGATCCCCGGACCCACGACCGCGGCACTCGGCCGCGCCGCGGCACGGCTGCGTGTCACGCTCGTGGCGTCCGTGTTCGAGCGTGCCCTCCCCGGCCTCACGTTCAACACGGCGGTCGTCGTCGGTCCCGACGGTTCGCTGGTGGGACGTGCCCGGAAGGCACACATTCCCGACGGGCCCGGGTACGCCGAGAAGTTCTACTTCGCGCCGGGCGACTCCGACTATCCCGTCTTCGACCTGGAGCCGGGCGGCGTGCCGCTGCCCACCGCGACTCCGACATGCTGGGACCAGTGGTTTCCCGAGGTGGCGCGCATCGCCGCGCTTCGTGGAGCCGAGCTGATCGCGTACCCCACGGCGATCGGGTCGGAACCGGCGTATCCGGGCATGGACACGCACGATGCGTGGCGCACGGTCATGCGGGGCCACGCGATCGCCAACTGCCTGGCCGTCCTGGCCGTGAACCGCTGCGGCACGGAGGACGCGATCACCTTCTACGGCGGTTCGTTCCTCGCCGGACCCATGGGAGAGATCCTCGCCGAACTCGGCCCGGACGAGGGGATCCTGGAGGCAGAACTCGACCTGGCCGCGATCGACCGGGCCCGCACACTGTCACCGTTCTTCCGCGACCGCCGCACGGACACATACGGGCCGTTGCTCACCAGGGGCGGCGGGCCGGCCAGGTGACGAGGCAGGCGCAGCGGAGGCCGCAGGCGATGCATGATGGAGGCACGGCAGACCTGATCCTTGCCGGGGGCGCAGTCCTGACGATGGATGCCGCGCGCCGCAGGGCGTCAGCGGTCGCTGTCAGAGGCGGCCGGATCGTTGCGGTCGGATCGGATCGGGACGTGGCGGCACTCGCGGGACCCCGGACGCGGCGCATCGACCTCTCCGGACGGACGCTCCTTCCGGGCTTCCAGGACGCGCACGTCCACCCATCGCTCGCGGGCATAGGCCTGCTGCGCTGCCCGCTCCACGAGCAGCCGCGCACGCTCGAGGCGTACCAGGAGGCGATCCGCACCTATGCCGGGGCCCATCCCGATGTGCCCTGGGTGCTCGGGGACGGCTGGTACATGGAGGCGTTCCCCGGTGGCACGCCGCGCCGGGAGGACCTCGACGCCATCGTGCCGGACAGGCCGGCCTTCTTCATCAACCGCGACGCCCACGGCGCCTGGGCCAACAGCCGGGCTCTTGCGGCCGCCGGGATCACCCGCGACACGCCGGACCCGGCCCACGGTCGCATCGAGCGCGACGCGAACGGCGAGCCC